>Ga0172379_10001558_pt1 | contig 45007 bp, 46 predicted proteins | sample GrowelOW334metaG_FD_119756 | JGI IMG/M metagenome (GOLD analysis project Ga0172379, IMG submission 119756) | Groundwater microbial communities from an aquifer near a municipal landfill in Southern Ontario, Canada - Groundwater well OW334 metaG | ecosystem: Environmental > Aquatic > Deep...
ACATTCAGGGAATTTCTCGCTTCATCGGCTAAAATGGTGAACTCGCTTTGCTCAAACAGCACCATTTTTTAACGCCGATTCAGCTCCAAATTCTTTATCCTGAATGTTTCAATGCTCGGGGGGGGTGCATAAAAAAAATAAAAACGGCCACGGGGGCCGTCTTACGGTTATAGAGATGCAATCTTGGTGATGGTGTGGGAGATGATCTTGGGGTCCTCTGCGGATGGTTCGCCCTTGGCGAGTTCTTGATAAAATTCGTGGAAGCCCTGCCGGATGGCGTGGTGAATTTCTTCGTCGATCGCCCCCATTTCCGTTTCAATGGTCTTGCACATCGGTACGCGGGTGACCGCTGTTTTCGCCTGACCTCCGCGCATGTGAGGATTCCTTGATTGGAACTCGATTATTGCCGTGATCAGAAACTTCATTGCACATACCTCCCTGTGGCTTTTGGTTATTGAAGAACAAAAAATGACCATCCACTACGGACATCTTATCTTAACAGAAAGGAAAGTCAATCTAAAAACTCACTGTATCTCCGGCGTTGATGCCGTTTCTGGCTGCGAAGCCGCCATTCACTTCGATGATATATTGGGCGGGGGCGTCCGAGGGGTATGCGGGGCATACCTCGGTTTTACAGGGTGTCATTGTTTTGATCGAGACGATCTCTTTTTTTGAATTGATAAAAATGGCATCAAGCGGAATAAGCGTATTTTTCATCCAAAAACTTTGCGGCTGGTCCTGCGTATACACAAACAGCATGCCGCTGTATTCGGGGAGTGATGTGCGGAACATAAGGCCGTATCTTCGTGCGTCGGGGGTGGTCGCTGTTTCAACCTGGAGATCGATGCGCTTGCCTTTCGCGGTTACGACGGTGAGCGGAATGGTTCTGTAATTTTTTGTCGCGGGTTTCTGCTCCTCTTTATTTTGTATTTCGGGGGTGATGGGCTGCCCGGGGTTTGATGGTGCCATGAATACTTTCAACCCAAAATACAAAAGCGTCGGCACAACCATCATTGCCGCAAGGGCGACGATATATTTAAGTAATCGTTTCATGTCAGTATACGGTGTTATCGTATTTTGAACTTTGTTTTGTTTCCCAAGGGAACACTATCCATTCCTTTGTTTTTTTTGCATAATGGTCGGGAACAAATGAGGTGGTTGGTTTGATAAAAAGTGAAAAAGTCGAAAAATCCTTAAATGGAGCAAGGCTTTTTCCTGTGTCGGAGATATCGTCAACCACCAGAATATTTTTTGACGCTCTCTTTGGTTTTTGCGTTGCAAGCGGTATCATACAAAGGTGGGATAGAGAAACGGCGATAGGCAGTCCGCCGCGCGGGATGCCATAGATAGCCGTAAAGCGCCGGCCAGCAAGTTTTTTGGCAGCGCGCTCCACCATTGTTTGGTATTCTTGCCAGGAAAGACGCACTTTTTTTGTTTTCGATAACATATGGGGAAATAATACCATGATTAAAAGGAAAAGAAAATTCTCTTCATCGCTAGTTCTAGTGTGCGATAATATCAGGAGCTTGCAGAACGTAGGATCTTTTTTCAGAACATCCGATGCTTTTGCGGTGGATAAAATATATCTTTGCGGATATACGGGCGTCCCGCCCGTAAAAGAAATATCAAAGACAGCGTTGGGTGCGGAAGAGTGGGTACCGTGGGAGAAATGTTCTCATACGTGGCGCTGTATTGATAAGCTTAAAAAAGAGGGATATGCCATTATTGCGCTGGAGAAGACCGCTCGCAGTGAGGATATAAACATGTTTAGGCCGCAGTTTCCGGTAGCATTGGTTGTCGGAAATGAGGTAAAAGGGGTTTCGCGTGCGTTGCTAAAAAAGGCGGATCATGTGGTTCATATTCCTATGCATGGGGAAAAGGAGTCGCTCAATGTGAGTGTGGCATTCGGCGTGGCGGCGGCGAAGATCACAGAATATAGAAAATAATTTTTATAATCATGAGTCCATTACAAAAAATTCTCAAACGTATTTTTTCTGAAAGCCGCTTCCAAAAAATAGAAACGGAATCCAGAAAATGGTTCATTGAATGCAGTAAGTGTGCGTTTTCAAGATCCTATTGGGATATGGGGGGTATACGGGTTTATGCCACGGGAAAAAAGGTATTATTTGGGCGATGTCCCCGGTGTAAAAAATATACGGTTTTTAATGTAATAAAAAAGGTATAGGCGTTGCTCTGTCTGCAATATTTTGACCTTAGGCCATCGAATTTTTATGAAACAAGCAGTGCTTTATAAAAAACTGAAGAGTTCCGCCGTGCAATGCACTGCGTGCCAGCACTATTGCACAATGAAGCGGGATGAGTTCGGGAAGTGCGGGGTGAGGCGCAATGAGGACGGCGAGCTCAAGCTTCTCACGTATGGGCGTCCGTCTGCGGTGAACATTGATCCCATCGAAAAAAAACCGCTCTATCATTTTTTGCCCGGGACTGCAATATTTTCCCTTGGTACGGCGGGATGTAATTTTACATGCGGTTTTTGCCAGAACTGGGATCTGTCACAAACCGTCAAGGGCGCCGCACAGAAAGGCGAACCCGCAGTATCCGAGTTACCGGGCGGGGATATTGTAACACCCGAGGACGCGGTGGCATATGTAAAAAAGAATGGTATTCCTTCCATTGCTTATACCTATAATGAACCGACGATATTCATCGAGTACGCGCACGATATCGGGGTGTTGGCGCGCGCAGAGGGGATCAGGAATGTTTTTGTGTCCAATGGGTTTATGACGAAAGAGGCGAGGGTGCTGCTTGCGGATATGCTGGATGCTATCAACATTGATCTTAAATCATACTCGGATGTATTCTACAAAAAAAATTGCGGTGCGCGGCTTGATCCGGTGCTTGAGAATATTCGGGAATTAAAAAAAGCAGGGGTGTGGGTGGAGGTAACGACGTTGTTGGTACCAGAAGAGAACGACTCCGACGAAGAGCTGCGTGCTATTGCCCGGTTCTTAAAGGGGGTGGACCAAGAAATACCGTGGCATATTTCACGTTTTCATCCGGATTATCGTATGGCGGATCGTTCCGCTACCGCCGAGAAAGATCTGTTGCGCGCATATGGCATAGGGAAAAAAGAGGGGCTGCAGCATGTGTATATAGGGAATCTGCCGTCGGCGGGGTACGAAAGCACTGTGTGCCCGTCATGTGGGGCGGTGGCGGTAGAACGGTCCGGATTTGAGGTGAACAATAAGACAGCGAACGGCATATGCAGAAAATGCAATTATCAACTCAAGGGTATATGGATATAGAAAAAACTCGTTTGCTCTTTGGCTCGCCGGCTTTTAGTAGTATGGAGAGAATATGAAGGAAAATAATGTCAGGATGCCGTCTGTAGCGGGATTATTTTATCCCGCGGGGGAAAAAGAACTAGAGAACGAGCTCAGGGAGTATTTCGCTTTTGCGGAGAAAGAAGTGTCGGGGGATATTCTCAATAAGGCCCGCGGGGCGAAGATACTTGTGGTGCCGCATGCAGGGTACGCATATTCCGGCCCCACGGCTGCCTGCGGGTATTGGGCGCTGGAACACGTTGCTCGAAAACCAAAAAGAATCGTACTGGTTGGGCCGTCGCATCAGAAATATTTTAAGGGTGCGGTGGTCGGTGTGCATAGCGCATGGAAGACGCCACTTGGACGCGTGCCAATAGGAGAAAAATTTTCGGCGGGACAGTGGCACAGTAGAGGGGTCAGAACAGAAGGGGATATGTTTGATGCAGAACATAGTCTTGAGGTGCAGATACCATTCCTGCGGGCGGTATTTAAAGATCTTATGTTGGTGCCCATTATGTATTCGGATATTCCCAGCAGTGAGCTCGCCGATATTTTTGAAGCGGTGGATGATAATGACACGGTGTTTGTTGTCAGCTCAGATCTTAGTCATTATCTTCCGTATCGGGAGGCGCAGAAAATTGACGGGATTTCAAATAAGCTTATCCGGGATATGGCGACCGAGGAGGCGGAGGACCACCTTGATGCGTGCGGGAAAATAGGGATCATCGCGGGGATGCGGTATGCAAAAAAACTCGGGCTTTCCGATGTGTTGGTGAATTATCTGAATTCAGGCGATACGGCAGGAGATAAAGATGCAGTGGTCGGATATGCCGCGCACTTATTTTATAAATGATGCAGTATGCTTAACGCACAACAAAAAAAATATCTGGCGGATATTGCCCGGCGCGCTATCGATAACTATTTTGAGAACGAGGATGAACAGGCGGTCGTCCGGGGGATCCCCGCGCCGGAAGATGCCGCGCTTGTTAAAAATGGAGCGAGTTTTGTGACACTCACTGTGCACGGACGGCTCAGGGGTTGCATTGGGAGCGTTGAGGCATATCAGCCGCTCTATAAGGATGTTGCGGCGAATGCGGTCTCCGCAGCATTTTTTGATCCGCGCTTTGATCCGCTTTCACAGGAAGAGCTTGGTGATGTTGCCGTAGAGATTTCCGTGCTCACGGAACCGAAACCTCTTTTGTATGCGGGAGAGGAGGATCTTCTGAAAAAATTGCGTTCCGGGGTCGATGGCATCATTCTTGGGCGTGGGGCACAAAGAGCAACATTTTTGCCGCAGGTGTGGGAGGAGCTTCCCAAAAAAGAGCAGTTTCTCGGCCATCTTTGCAGAAAGGCGGGATTTTCGGAAGAGTGCTGGAAAGAGGGCAATCTTGATATACTCACCTACCAGGTGGACGCTTTTGATTGATAGGTATTCTTGTGGGGGTTGTGCGGTGTACGGCTATCCTCTTTACTTATTTTAAATGGTATGTTATAATTGCCGAGAATCTTTAACAGACAAATAAGGGAGATAAAAGGGTTTTGGCATGCATGGTTTGCCATGTATTACCGTTGATAGAGTGCTAACGTCTGACAAATTCCTAAGGGAGGGAATGACGATGAGAAAGTTCTCGAAGATGATGGTGGTCTTGTTCGCGATGGCGATGATGTTCTCCGCATGCGGCGGTAGTGGTACTCCCACTTCAAGCGGTGGGACCATTCCTCCCAATCCGCAGTACTCGGTTACGTTGTCCGCGTGGCTTCCTTTGGTGGGGTCCTCTCTTGAAGTGGTGGATTGCGCAAGTGGGGAGGTTTTATCTCGCGCAGTGTTGACGGAAACAACCGTTGGGCAGTCAAAGGTCACGATACCGGACGGCGTCGATGTCATGTTGCGGGTTAACATGACCGTGCCGACCACTGGACATTATTTCGACTACTATTCATCGTTTTTATTCAAGAATTATTCCGATAACTGCACCATCTTCAACTTCCCGAAGAACTTTACGGGTGACCTCGGATGGTTTCAGTGGCACCCGGAGATCGGGCGGGTAACAGGGAGCCGTGATCCGTTTGCGGGATCGGCGGTAGTGCGGAGGTCGGTAGCGATGATACCTGCCTCTGATGGATTGTGGGCCGGCGGATCCTGGTCCGGACAGATAACCAACACCTATCCTGATCTGGAACCCTCGGAGGCGGTGCTTTGTTCTCTGAGCCCCTATTATTCCGGCCATGTGACGGCTTTTCTGGAAGTTGATGGATCGCAAACTTCGTTTCGTGGATATATTTCCGGTTCGCAGATGTACTTCGTACACTACGAGGCCGGCGAGGAGATTGCGATCACTCTCGAATATAACGAGGCATCAAAAAAGCTCGTCGGGACATTCGACATCTATATCCATACTGCGGACGGAACGGTCACCAAGACCGAAGGCGGGATGATCGTTCTGGATCCCCAGTAAAACATAATGTGCAATATAGGCCGGCGGAGCATCGCCGGCTTTTCTTTTTGCCGGAGCACAATAAAAATAGTTAATAATGAGATAGATATTGCAATAATCGGAAAAAATACTATAATCATTAAATCATTCAGTTGTCAGATCATTGAGTTGGTGAGGAGGGCGTGTAGCTCAGTTGGCTAGAGCGCGTCACTGATAATGACGAGGTCCCAAGTTCGATTCTTGGCACGCCCACAGTGTTAGCATCCCACTTTAAAATACTCCGGCCGGGGTATTTTTTCTATTCGGAATGGTATAATAAACACATAGTATTTACCCCCTATATATGGATGAGCTTTCATCAAACAAATGCCAAGTGTTAACCCAATATGCAAATGCTATTATAGACACACTCCAGGAGCCGCTGTTAATTATTGATAAAGATCTGAAGGTATTGTTTGCGAGCGCTGCTTTTTATAGTAAATTTTTTGTTTCGGAGGAGGAAACAAAAAGCAAGAAGATATATGATTTGGGGGATGGACAATGGAATATTCCCGAGCTTAAAAAACTTCTCGAAGAAATTTTGCCTCATGAAGTGGCGGTTCATGATTATAAAATAACACACAAATTTCCAAAGATAGGGACAAAGACCATGCAGCTGAACGCAAGAAAGCTTATCAAAGATGATGACGCCTCTGAAGTGATATTTGTTGTCATCGGGGATATCACGGAACGCGAAGAAGCGGAACACAAACTGCTTATTTCCGAGGTGCGCTATCGAAAACTTTTTGAGACAGCCAAAGACGGCATATTACTCATTGATCCCGTGACTGAAGAGATCATCGATGCCAACCCCTTTTTACTTGAGATAATAGGATATACGCTTGATGAGGTCTTAAAAAAGAAACTGTGGGAGATAGGAGCGATCAAAGATGTCGAAGCGATAAAGGAGATCTTCCAAGAGCTGCAGACGAATGGCTATGTCCGGTATGAAGATCTGCCCATTCAGGCAAAAGATGGTACGGCACATGAGGTAGAATTTGTCAGTAATCGTTATCCTATTGATGGTATGCAGATGATCCAATGCAATATACGCGATATCACCGCCCGAAAGATCGCCGAAAAGAAAGCGGCAACATATCTGGATGGGATTGAGAAGTTGAATAAAATGATGGTTGGCCGAGAGGTAAGAATGTCAGAACTCAAAAAAGAGATCAGGGCACTTGAGGAAAAAATAAAAGATGGTTTGCCAGCAACGTGCAATTCTTGACGGTTCATTAGCTGCTGGCAGGGGAGTGTCCGCCTGTAGGCGGTTTCTTTGCGTGGTAGCTTGACATACTAAAAATCTATGTTATTCTGTGATCTCCCGTATCGCTGTTCTTTCTGAAAAATATAGAGCCATTGGCTCTCCCACCCCTGAGGAGATCGGGGGCGTCGCAATCGAAAGACCTGAAAGGTCTTAGATTATAAAGCCGGGTACGCAACCCCGGCTTTTCTTTTTGTGGGGCTATTCAATAGGGGCTATTTTTTTGTTATAATCGGGGTATGCGAATTTTAGTAATTAATCGTTGTTTTTATGCTTAAAAAAGCAGTGGTTTTTGGTTTTGCCATGGTTGTCGCGGCCGGTTTAATTTTTTCCGGCTCTTCCTTTGTCAGGACCGCAAGCGCAAACACCGGCATTCTTTGCGGCCATGTATATGAAAAAGATTCAAGCGGTCTTCCGACCACGACTTCCGTGACCGGGATCGCCCAGATAGTTTTTGATAGTTTTGACGGCACTACCACTTACGGTCCCGCCTATTCTTCCGCTACGGATGGATCATATCAGTCGCCGTATCTTCCTGTGGGCGCCTCTATCAAGGCTACTGTTTATCCTCCGTCCGGCTATTCTTCAAGATATCCTGCGTCAACAGTGAATGGTCCATTCGTTGTTATAAATACTTCGTGTGCTTCCTACGCGGACAACGTATATTTACAAAGATCGGCAACCACTTCCTCTGGCGCTATCAGCGGATCCGTGTATGATTCTCTCTTCAATATTATTACAGGGACAACGGTTTCTTTGTATAAAGACTCCATGAGCGGCAGCGCATACCAGACAAGTCCGAGCACTGTGGGTGCATATAGTTTTACCGGTCTGCCGTATGGCACCTATTACATTAAGGCGACAAGATCCGGGTATGTCGATGCATGGTCCGGAGCGACAATAGTACAGAGCACCACAACGCAAACTTCCAATGTGCTCAATATGACCGCGAACGTCACTACTCCTCCCGTAACAACTCCCGCAGCACCCACCAATTTGCGCGCAGAACCAGCGGCCACGGCAACCACCATTTATTTGAAGTGGGACGACAATTCGACCAATGAGGATAAATTCATTCTTGAACGGAAGCTTCCGACACAGAATTGGGGTGATACGACGATAGCGGGACTGGCCACATTCATTTCGGCGAATAATTCGACCACTGCCAGTTATACCGACGGCGCTTCTGCTGGTACCACGTATGTCTATCGCGTGCAGGCATGTCTTTCGGGGTATGGCTGTTCGGCGTATTCCAGCGAGCTGACGGTGACCACTCCCTCCTCGACAAGCGGTGGCGGCGGGGGAGGATCCTCCGTGTCTTCGACGGGCGCCATTGGTGGGGCAGTGTATGACGGAAGTTATAATATTCTCCAGGGTGCAGCAGTTTCATTATATAAGGATTCGGTGGGCGGCACTGCGTATCAGACAAGTTCAGGCACTTCTGGTTCTTACAATTTCACGAATCTTCCTTACGGCACTTACTATGTTAAGGCGACAAAATCCGGGTATATGGATGCGGTGTCGGGCGCGGCATATGTGAACAGCACGACGGCTTTGACCGTGAATGTTTCCATGGCCTTGCCGAACACCACCGGAACGGCTCCGGCTACGCCATCGGGTCTTGCCGCAACGGTCAGCGGCAGCAATGTTGCGCTCACGTGGACCGACAATTCGAATAATGAGACGGGATTTAAGGTGTACCGCGGGCCAACATGGACTGACATCGGCAATACGGGGATGAATGTTCCCTTATTTACGGATTCCAGTCTTGCCACAGGAACGTATACTTATAAAGTACAGGCATTTGTCGGCACTACAAATCCTGTGTATTCAAACACATCGAACGAGATCTCGGTAACGGTTGGCGGCGGTGCCTCTGCTTCCTATGGGTCAATGGCAGGGCAGATCTGGACCACGGGTTATGTCCAGCAGATCTATGGAGCGACGGTATATCTCTACAATGCTGCTTCGGCAACAACAGCGTACAGAACGCAGGCTATCTCGTTATCGGCATACAACTATGTGTTCAATGATCTTCCTTACGGCACTTATTATATCAAAGCAACGAAGGCAGGATACTCTAATTCTTCGCTCGTTGCCGTTAGTATAAATACTTCAGCGCTGGTGCAAACAAATCTCACGCTCGGTGCATCTACCACAGCTACTATACCCGGGAACGTCTGGGGGTGCGTGAAAGATGCCAACGGCCAGCCGGTGAGCGGGGCGGTGGTGAAAGTATTCACCGATTCCGCACGCACGACATTATATACGACCGCCAATACGGCTTTTGACGGCTGTTATAATCTCGGCTCGATCTCTCCCGTTGAAAAAACATATTATTTGAGGGTGGAGAGCGGAAATTATTCCGATGAAAAATCGGTGGTTCTTACCTCTGCAATGCCCGCTGTCGAGCAGGGTTTTGTTATGCCGGTCTCAACCGCGACCATAGTTTTCTCGGGGTATGTGAAAGATGCAGCGGGGTCTCTGTTGTCGGGAGCGAAAGTTGCGCTGTATAAAACAGCGGTGGACAGAAGTGCCGGGAATATATATCTGTATGCTCTTTCCGGCACAGGCGGCGATTTTTCTATTTCCACGATACCCAGCGGCACTTATTATGTAAGGGTAAGCTCGCCCGCAACAAGAACAGATCTTTTGTATCTTGATGAAACGCTGGTCATAGATACGGCGTCAAAAATAGGCGTTCTTTATCGCTTGAATGCGGCGGTCATTACTCCGGTATTGAATGAATCAAACGGAATGATCATAGTGAAGTTATTCAATACGAACGGGTTATTCGAGAAGGGCTCCGTTGTTCTCAAAAATAACGCGGGTACATTTAAGAAAGAATCCGGACTTTTCCTGGGAGAGTATACGTTTTCTCAGTTGCCATATGATACGTATACCGCCTATGTAGCGGTCGCTGCCGCCGGGATCACTACTTCCAGTTCGTCACAAGCCGCAGTACTGACCGCCGCGAATCCGTTTGCGCTCCTGAAGTTCGGATATTCCTCCACGGCGACAACAAAAGTAAAAATCAGCGGTACGCTTATTGACGGAGAAACGGGTACTGCGATCCCCGGGATCTCGAACGCGAGTATCAAAATAAAATCAAAGACCACGGGAGAGATAACATACGGATATGTGACGGATAGTGCATACAGCCTTGATCTTGCACCCGATAGCTACAGCGTCATCATGGATATTCCCTATAACTTCGGGTATTATTTTGTTCCCATCGATGCCACGCTTGGGTCAACTGCTGCAGTTACCACCTACAATCTGAAATTATTCCGGAACGCGTATCTCATATATGGAAATTTTATTACCGCGAGCATGGCTACTATCAAGCCGATACCCGCGAGAGCAAACATTGTTGCGATAAAAGACGGGCAGTCGTATTTAGGGAAGATCGATTACGCGGCGGGTTCCTACAAGATCAAAGTGCCGAATGCCGGCACCTATACGGTGAGTCCTGTTATTGATGAAAGCCAAGGATATTTTGCCGAGGGTAAGAATATTTCGGTGACCATCAGTGAAACCGCCGTCTCAAGGGAGCGTCAGCAGGATATTCTGGTGGTCAAAAGCACTTCGATCATCAAGGGAAAGGTATTGCGCCCCGATGGCATGACGTCTCTCGCGGGAGCATGGGTTTCTATTGATAGGTTTAGTTCGCTGGAGACATCTTCTACTACCCAACTGAAGAGTATTGTAAGCGACAACACTGTCGGCGGAGGTCTTACCGATAACAACGGCAGCTTTGAGATCTTTGCTCCATGGGGCACCTATTATATACATGCCTATATGTTGCCGGAGAGCGGATATATCAACCCGGGTGAACAGAAAGTGGTATTGTCTTCCTCTGGTCAAGTGCCCAGCCTTTTGGCTCTCACTGCCCGGGAACAAAAAATTGTTGTTTCGGGAAAAGTAACAAAATCCGACGGCACAGCGGTGGCCGGAGCGTTTGTTGATGCATGGTCCGACAAGAACGGATATTCCAAGGCGCTTTCGCTTTCCGATGGTTCTTACCAAATGAAGGTTGGTGGCAATGACACATGGCATCTCAAGGCGCGGCAAGAAGAGAATCTGAGCATCTACTCATCAACAGAGGTCACAGTAGCGGTTGGAGCATCTTCTGTGAGTGCCGATCTCGTGCTGGTACGCGAGAAGTCGCTTTTGCCGGATATAGCAAAGATCACCTATTTGGCAACGCAATTCCAGTCTGTGGAAACAACCGATGGCGCGCGCGTAGAAGCGCCGTCGGGGTCTATTGTGGGCAGCGGTGAAGTGAATCTTTCGTTGGCGCCGACCGCAGAGGCTCCCGAGCAAGGCGTGTCAAAGCCTGTCGGACTCGCATATGACGTTACGGCAACGGTGAATAATGTGGCGGTAAAAACTCTTTCTTCCGAGGTCACTATTCGCATCCCATACGTTGAGGTGGATCTCACCTCTGCGGGAGTAACTCCGGAACAACTGACTCCGAGTTATTACGATGATGCCGCAGGTGTGTGGCGGAAAGCAGACCGCTTTTCTCTGGATAAGACAAACAAATTCTTTCTGGTGTATACATCGCATCTGACGCGTTTTGCTCTTCTGATGCCGGCCGATGTGACGCCGCCTCCGTTTCCCAGCAATATTACCATACAAAAAAGCGGGACGAATGCGCTTCTTGTCTCGTGGGGAGAGCCGACATATGATTACCATCACACAAGGATTTATCGCTCCACAACAGCGGGGACGATGGGGCAGTTGGTATATGATAATCTTATCGGCGGTACAAAATTAGATACTGGCATAGTGTCAGGAACGACCTATTACTATGTAGTGCGCTCGGTGGACGGATCCGGAAATGAGTCGACAAATACTACTCAGGTACTTGGATCCCTGACGGGCTCCGCATCATCAACGACGGTTAATGAGGGGGATCTGGTGATGGGTCCGGACGGCATTACTGTGTACATCGTGAATGGGAAAGGATTCAAGCGGCATATCTTCAATCCCGCGGTGTTCTCAATGTATAAACATTTCAAGTGGAACGAGGTAAAAAAGCTGGACCAGGCAGCGCTTGATACATATAAGAGTTCGGACCTGTACCGCGCAAGCGGGGACACAAAAGTATTCTCACTGTTTGAGGTGGATATGGCGAAGGGCATTGCGCAAAAACGATGGCTTGATATGACCGCGGATCAATTCATACAAAAAGGATATTCCTGGGATCAGATATTTGAGATCAATCCGGTTGAGCGCGATTACTATGGTTCGGGGACCCCGCTCAGTTATCCATAATCAATAGAATCCTTATTGTGAAGATCGCCTCCATTATCGTCATGATGGTTCTTGTTGTTGCTCTCATCGGCGGGGGAGTGTATTGGTATGTTGCCGCGCAGCGAGGTATGGAGAAAACGCTTTCCGAACAGAGAAAGATCAGCATCCATCACTACGAGAACAAAGAAATTTCTTTGGCCAATATAAAGGTCACGGCAGTATATTTTGTTCCAAAAGATGATTACCGTCTTTATAAAGAAGGGCAGCCGAGCGGTTTTCTCCCGGATTGGAGAGAAAGAGTGAGCGGGCAACTGGAGCGGATCAAACAATTTCACGAATCGCAATTCGCCGGTTTTTCGAAGCTGCAGTATGTGATACAGGATGACCCCGAAACAGAGGTGATCGTGGGTGAGCAAAACAGCATCGAATATGTAAAAAAAACTGACAGCAGTTCTTCCCAGATCAAGGTGCCCGAGACCCTGCGTATTGTCGGACTTGAACTCGAGAGGCGATTTCCCGGGATCACGCTGCCGGACTCGGAGCCCGGCATTTATCGCATTCTGGTGATCTATTATCAGTCTGTGGGCGCTATGTCTTCGGAAAATGTAGTTCTTCTCGGTACTGCATTTATTGCGGAAGATGCGCGCATCAAAGGCAGGGGAGACACTACGCTTTATCACGAGTTTGCACATACGCTTGGTTTGCCCGATCGCTATACATATATCGAGGGGCAAAGTTATGATCGAAGTACGGGGTACGATATCATGGGGAAGGCCCGTAATGGCGAGCTTGAAGTCGCATATATAGATTATGCGGATAAGAAAAAAATGGGCTTGTATTGAAGAATATGAAAGAGAATAAACAACATACGGAGCTAACAAGAAGGATCGGCGTGAAGATCGGTTTTGTTTTTTTGGTGTTTTCTTTGCTTCCGCTCATCGCCATCGGGCTTATTGGAAATTACTTCTTGAACCAGACCTATTTATATAATGTTTCCAGCATTGAAAAGAATCTGATCGATCAGAAAGCAAAAGAGATCGAGTTGTTCCTTGGAGATATCGCAAGCTCCATGCAATATAATTTGCACGGGACGCAAGCTGATCAGGTCTATTCCAGCGTGAATAATTTTCGCATTTCCGATCTGCATCAATTGCTGGATTCTTTTTACAGGACATTTCAGCCGATCATTGTGGGAGCGTCCATATCCGATGAAAAAGGAAAAGAGATATTAAAAGTATCCCCGTATAATTACAGTATTTTTCTCAAGGCCATCAATGCGCATGCGGAAAGCGAGCTTGCCATGAAAGATCCCGAGTGGTATCCGAAACTTGATCTTGAGGATGTTTCGGGGCTTCCCGAGTATGCCGTTGTTTTCGGGGAAAAAAACGAAAAAGGAGAGGTTAAGACCCCCGATGAGCACATTTATTTCGGGTCTATAAACCAATCCCAGAAAGGCCACATCATGCGCATTGCAGCACCCCTCACCAATGCCGAGGGAACGGCGATCGGAATGGTAAGCGCTGATATTCTAGTGGAAGACATCTATTCTATCCTGAGGCGCTCTTTGCTGGGCTCTCGGGGATATGTGATGTTGTTGAATGGTGCGGGCATGGTTGTTGGGGACTCATTGGCAAAATTATCGCATCAGTATGATCTCTCTGACTTTCCCATAGTGCAAAGCGTTCTTGGCGGAGAAGAACGAACGGGCCTTGAGAAAGAAGACCAATATATCAGCTATTTTGGCGAAGGGGTGGTGGCCGCGGCAAAACCGATCAAAAGGGCTAATCTGGCACTTGTTGCCGAGTGGCCCAAAGCGGATGCTTTTTCCGTGTTGGATGATCTTAAGCGGCAGTTTGCAATGGTGCTCGGGCTTGCGTTTTTGGTGTTGATGCTGATGGGTGTTGTTATTACACGGCGCCTTAGCAAGCCTATCCGTTTGCTGCAGCAGAAAGCGAAAGAAATAGGGGAGGGAACATTCGATCAGAAGATCGACATCCATTCTCATGATGAGCTTGAGGATCTTGGCAAATCATTTGAAGATATGGCGCGCGGACTTAAAGAATTGAATGATTTGAAAGATGAGTTCGTATTTATCGCTACACATGAGTTGCGCTCGCCGGTCACTGTTATCAAGGGATATCTTTCGATGCTTGCGGAGGAAAAAGAAAAGATCCCGCAGGACCTTTTTCCGTTCATCGAAAAAAGTACGATGGCAAACGACCGTCTGGTGCAGTTGGTGAACGACCTTTTGGAGGTGGCGCGCTCGCAGGCCGGCAAGATGAAGATAGACGTTTCCGCGACCGACATTGTTCCCGATATCGAATACACTATTGCCGAAGTAAAACCGCTTATGGAAAAGCGGAACGTTACGGTGGTCAATAATCTCATTTCGCCGTTCCCGAAAGTAATGACCGACTCATTCCGGCTCAAAGAGGTGCTCATTAATTTATTGAGCAATGCGGTGAAGTACAACAAAGAGGGCGGCACGATAACCATATCGTATGACGTGAAAGACGGATTTTTGGGTGTGCACGTAAAGGATTCGGGTATCGGCATGAAGCCCGAAGAGGTGGCAAAGCTGTTCCAAAAGTTCTATCGTGCCGAAAATAAACTGGTGCAGGAGATCCAGGGCACGGGGCTTGGGCTTTTTATCGTCAGAAATATCATCGAGAAGATGGGAGGGAAAATATGGGCAGAATCGGAGTGGGGGAACGGCACTACATTCAGTTTTACGCTAAAGATTGCTGTTGACAAAAATTAAAAATACTCTATTATCCGATTTGGTGCTTTAACACAGTAAAAAAATAAGGAGGTTGTCAAGTGATTGATAAATGGATGGAGAAGAAATTGGGAGTTAGGTTTGCCTATCGGTTTCCTGAATTCAGAGGTCTTATTTGGTTTCTTGCGCTAATTATTTTGGTTGCCATGACTATTTTTTTTAGCCATCTCGGCATTATTGTTCTCGTTCCTTATTTTTTATTGCAGTATAAATTGGTCAAGACTGGAAATAACATCCAATTTTAACGATGTTCATGAGGGCCCTCCCAACAAGGGGCCCTTTTATTTATGGACTGTCTATGCTATAGTAGCGATTGTATCGTGAGGTCGAAATATGTTTGTTTATTAGTAATAATTTATTAAATAGTCTATGTATTATTCAACGTGGGCGGAAGTGATCATTGATTCATTCAGAACGATCTGGATCAATGTTATCACGTCCTTACCAAAAATATTTCTTGCAGTCGTTATTTTTATTGTTGGCTGGATCTTTGCGGTGGGGCTCGGAAAACTCGTGGCGCGCGGTGTGCGCATGACGCGCGTGGATGTGCTTCTGGAGCGCCTTGGCCTTCGCGAACCGCTGGAGCGAGCCGGCTATAAATTGGATGCCGGGGTGTTCCTTGGCGCTCTTGTTCGCTGGCTTGTCATTGGTACGTTCCTTATCTTTGTTTCCGATGTTCTTCAGTTGCGCGATATATCCATCTTTCTCACGGACGTTGTGATGTTCATACCGAACATTATTATTGCCGCGGTCATTATGCTGGTTGCGGTGATTGCTGCTGATTTTCTTGACCGGCTCATTCGGGCATCGGTGAAGGTTGGCGGGCTTGCCTCGGGAAAGTTTCTTGCGTCGCTTGCCAGATATTCTGTCCTTGTATTCGCGTTTCTTACTGCGCTTATGCAGCTGAAGGTAGCGCCCGTTTTGATCCAGACTTTTATCACCGGTTTTGTCGCGATGCTTGCGATCGCCGGAGGGATCGCCTTTGGTCTTGGCGGGAAAGATTACGCTGCGCAGTTGATCGGGAAGCTCAAACAACAGATCTCTGAAGATCACACTTCCGAAGGAAAATAGGGGGGAATACCATTTGTATTTTGAAAAGGAGCCTGTATAGGCTCCTTTTTGTTTTTGGGAACTACTGTTTCTGCCACCCCATTTGTGCGCACAAATGGGGTGGCGCCCCAAAAGCGCCGAGCGGTGAAACATTCAGGGAATTTCTCACTGCATCGGCTAAAATGGTGAACTCGCTCAGCTCAAACAGCACCATTTTTTAACGCCGATTACGCTCTAAATTCCTATTCCTGAATGTTTCAATGCTCGGATTAAGGCGATCGGGGCGTATTTATTTTCTGATTGTTTGACAAGATAGAATAATTACTGTATAAAGAAAAAAGCAAAAAGTTCGTAAACAATCCAAATAAGGAGATGGAACGATGAAAAGACTGCTTAATTTTTTGAGAAGCTTGTCTTTGTATTTTCAGAACACTCCAATCACGGGCTGGGATTATGGTATTAAGTTTACCTGGGGCGGGAGACGGATATTCTTTTTTCATAGCTTTATGGGCTGGCACAATCTTTCCGAAGCCCACACGAGTGCACGTTGCAGTGATCCCGCATATTGCCCATGGCATGGGAGTCTATAATATTTACAACCGCATGGTTCGTTTGGGCAGTGGAACGGCGACCGGAGTTTAGGCAATAGTGACCGAAAAGTAGGCGAAATAAGAAGGTTTGTAGATAACTATAAAACGGAGGAAATGCAATGGGGGAGAAAGGGTTTACCCTGATCGAATTGCTTGTTGTCTTGGCTCTAGCTATTATTATGTGCCTGGTCGTCTTGGCAGTGGTCTCTCCAGCCCTCCTTCTATGTTATTGGCCTGGCATGATGGCCCCAGCGAAGGTCTGGCACGTTGTCGTTGCCTTTGTCGTGCTTTGGATATTGAAATAGGTAAAAAAATAGCGGCCGCCCCCGGGAATGGGGGCGGCTTTTTCATTGGCAAAAAATCTTTTTTAGACTCTTGACAGAATCATTTCGGCGAGTATAATAACACGTGCATATACTTATGGTTACACAGAACATAAAACGGCCAACATAAAGCGTGATCTTTGCGCATCTGTGCGTAAGTCCGCTTTGAGGCGGATTTTTTGTTTGTAGGCATAGGTATACGATCATTCAAAATTCAATACTTATAGGGTAAGTATAAAGTGTATTACAAACGTGTAATAAGACGAGCATCAAATATGAGATGCATTATTTCACACAGGCGGTTAAGAGTTTATGGTGGATGCCTTGACACAAAAAGGCGATGAAGGACGTGGCGTGACTGCGAAAAGCTTCGGGGAGGTGTCTAGCAACCTTTGATCCGGAGATATCCGAATGGGGCAACCCAATCTCGGTCATACGAGATTACTCTGGTATGAAGGTACCAGATGAGCATACCTGCTGAAGTGAAACCTCACAGTAAGCAGAGGAACAGATACCAATAAAAGGCTAGGTTTTTGAGAGGTGTGACGGTTTCGTCATAGGTTCTCAAAAACTTAGTGGTATTCCCTCAGTAGCGGCGAGCGAAGAGGGAAGAGCCCAAACCCAAGGGTTTACTCTTGGGGGTTGTAAGATGTGGCGCCGGAGCAATCCGGAGAGAGACGCAATATGTTAGCTTAATGACCCTGGAAAGGGCAACCAAAGAGAGTGATAGTCTCGTAAGCGAAAATATGTTGATATCTTGTCGCATTCTTGAGTACCGCTCTATCGAAGAGGGTGGGAATCATCCCGGACTATCGGGAAAGGCTAAATACTTTTTGTGATCGATAGTGAACAAGTACCGTGAGGGAAAGGTGAAAAGCAGCCCGACGAGGGCGTTGAAATAGTACCTGAAACCATAAACTTACAAGGAGTCGGAGCCTGCCGCAAGGTGGGTGACGGCGTGCCTCTTGGAGAATGAGCCAACGACTTTATGAATATCGCTCAGATAAGTTCGAGAGAACGCATCTAGAGGGAAACCGAGTCTTAATAGGGCGCAGATATTTTCTTTTTTTTACCATAAGGGTTCTGACTCTGTCGGAGCTTCTTATGGTGAATTCAAGAAGTATCAGGTGGTATTCATAAGACCCGAAGCCAAGCGAGCTACTCATGGCCAGGATGAATTTCGTGTAACAACGAATGGAGGTCCGAACCCGTTAGTCGTGCAACGCTATGGGATGAGCTGTGAGTTGTAGTGAAAAGCTAATCGAGCTTGGGAATAGCTGGTTCTCCCCGAAATAGCTTTAGGGCTAGCCTTATGCGATCGTTTTTGGAGGTAGAGCACTGGCTGAATGTGGCTGGCGATGAGCTACTACATTTAATCAAACTCCGAATGCCAAAAACCAAAGCATGGGAGTCAGACCGTGGGGGCGAAGCTTCACAGGTCAAAAGGGAAACAGCCCGGATCGTCACTTAAGGTCCCTAAGTATACGCTAAGTGGTAAAGGAGGTGAAATTTCTCAGACAATGAGGAGGTTGGCTTAGAAGCAGCCACCCTTTAAAGAGTGCGTAACAGCTCACTCATTCAGAGATTTTGCGCCTATAATTCAACGGGGCTAAGCGTATCACCGAAAGTACGAATCATTCCGATTTATCGGAGTGGTGGTAGGGGAGCGTTCCTTGCATGTTCTTGTATAAAAGCGAGAAACAACGCTGAGAAGTTCACGGCGCGAGCCGGGATGGAGCGCAAGGAAGTGAGAATGTTGGCATGAGTAACCGCAAGTCCGATGAGAGATCGGACCACCGAAAGCCCAAGGATTCCTTGGCAATGGTATTCAACCAAGGGTTAGTCGGTCCTAAGGCGATGGCGAAAGCCGCAGCTAATGGACAGCAGGTTAATATTCCTGCACTTCTATTATGATCGATGGGGGGACGGAAGATAGTACTTGGAGCGAATTATTGGATTTTCGCTGTTAACGTCAGGCATCCTCGTAGGCAAATCCGCGAGGAAGCACTTTACTGTGCACTGCCAAGCGTCGACAAAAGAGTTGTGTTCGCACAGCTCAATTTCAAGGAGCATCTTTCCAAGAAAAACCTCTAAGATTATCATGATGGAAACCGTACCGCAAAACCGACACAGGTGGGCTGGTATAAATATACCAAGGTGAACGGGTGAAAGTTCGTTAAGGAACTCGGCAAAAAAGCGGCCGTAAGCTTGCAATATGGCCTGCCTGTTTTTTCGCAAGAAAAAACGGGCCGCAGCTAAAGACCCTCTGGCGACTGTTTATCAAAAACACAGGTCCCTGCTAACTCGTAAGAGGACGTATAGGGGCTGACGCCTGTCCAGTGCTGGAACCTTAACGGTGAGGGTGAAGTGGTTTTAACTAATTGCTTTGCTCAAGCCTGAAGGGCCAGTGAACGACAGCCGTAACTATAACGGTTCTAAGGTAGCGAAATTCCTTGTCAGGTAAGTTCTGACGCGCACGAAAGGCGCAACGACTGGAGGACTGTCTCAACGAATCGCCCGGTGAAAATGCAATAGCAGTGAAGATGCTGCTTACCCACAGTTAGACGAAAAGACCCCGGGAGCTTTACTATAGCTTGGTATTGGGATATTATTTTGGATGCGTAGCGTAGGCGGGAGACTGCGAAGGCTGATTTTCGGATCAGTTGGAGTCGCCAATGAAACACCGCTCTTTCTTGATACTATTTCTAACTTCTACGGCAAAACCGTGGAAAGACAGTGCCTGGTGGGTAGTTTTAGTGGGGCACTATCCTCCCAAAAAGTAATGGAGGAGTTTATAAGGTCAGCTATTCCGCAATGGAAACGCGGAAGGTCGCGTAAAGGCACAAGCTGGCTCTACTGCAAGGCGGGCATGCCGCGCAGTTGCGAAAGCAGAACTTAGTGAACCGATGGTCCGTCATAGGGGCGGCCAGAGATAATCGGATAAAAGTTACCCCGGGGATAACAGGCTAGTCTTGCCCAAGAGTTCATATCGACGGCAAGGTTCGGCACCTCGATGTCGGCTCATCCTAGCGCGGGGCTGGAGAAGGTCCCAAGCGTTTGGCTGTTCGCCAATTAAAAGGATACGCGAGCTGGGTTCAAACCGTCGCGAGACAGGTTGGTCTCCTATCTACTGTGGGCGTTGATAATTGAGCGGAGTTGCTCCTAGTACGAGAGGACCGGAGTGAACGAACCTCTGGTGTACCAGCTGTTCTGCCAAGAGCATTGCTGGGTAGCTATGTTCGGAAGGGATAAGCGCTGAAAGCATCTAAGCGCGAAGCCTACCGCAAGATAAGTTATCGTTAAGACCCCTGGAAGACTACCAGGTTGATAGGCTGCAGGTGTAAGCATCGTAAGATGTTCAGCCGAGCAGTACTAATTGGTCGACGCCTGTGTGAAATCATGCATCGCATACGGCTCGTCCTATATTATATTTTCCTATAAGTATTGATTGTTATTGAAAACAAAAATCTCCCGGTGACCATAGTGCTTAGGATCCACCTGATCCCATTCCGAACTCAGAAGTGAAACTAAGCCACGGTGATGATATCTTTTCGTACCGAAAAGGGAAAGTAACTAGTTGCCGGGAGTTTTTTGTTTTTTAGGGTATGTTTGTTTAGAGATAGAAGCGCCTCGCGGCGTTTTTTCTTTACCCTATGGAATGCCGCCGAATGCGGCAATTTTACTTTCGGTAAAATTATTCCACAGGGTGAACCCGTTACACTACTACACCAATCGGGAGAAGCTTGTATTTTTTGACTCGTTTTGTATTGTTTAAAGGTGGTTCCTCAACAGACTAATAAGGGGGGTTAAATTGAAAACAGTCGGAATATTTCTTTGCCTGCTGGCTCTGGCGATGTTGTCCGCGTGCAGCCATAATGTCCAGGTTGTAAAAACGTCGGCTATCGTTCCGAATGTCGAACAGTGGAAGGTTGCTGATTCGGGGTATAAGCACGGCCTGAAATTCACCAGAAACATCGGACCCGATGGCATGGTGAGCGGTGGGGTCATTTATTATACCGATCCGCGTGCGACTGGGGGCGAGAAGCAGCAGGTGCCGTTCGTCAAATACTGGTTTGAGGGCAGTAAGGATAATTTTTATACGGCAATGCTTTTGGATAACAACACGTGGTTTGTCGGCGACAGAGGCGAACAGCTGAGCATCGCTCGCGCTGATGAAGGATTAACATTTCAATTCACTGGAAAAAATTCTCATATTTCCAGGTTCATCCGCAAATAATAATAGGCGCATCGCAAGGTGCGCTTTTTTGTCCACTAAGGGCCCTTGCCAGATTGGCAATGGCATGGTACTTTTAGTGCCCAAGTTTTTGTACATAAAAAATGACATAACGGAGGATCAAATGCCGGAAGGCAAATGGGATGAATTCAAAAAAGGAAAAAATTACGATCTCATCGATCTTGGCAGGCCTGCGGTCTTTTTCCTGCCGGCGAAAAAACTTTCGATGAAGATCGGCCGGCTCACGGTCGAGGAGCACCTGAAGCGATTTCTTGTCTGTGCATTCGGTGCTTTCACGAACACCCGGATCTCCAGTTTCGGTTTTTGGAAAGATCAAAGCCAAAAGATCGTATATGATGAATGCTGTATTTACGAAGTGTCATTTGTGGGGAAAGATAAGATTCCCGCTCTGCTTGAAGAGATAGCGCGCATCGCTCATGTCATCGGCGAGGAGTGCATTTACTTCAAGGCGGGGCAGTATTCGTCTCTGATATATCCAAGAATCTCAACGGCCGATCGCAAAGGCCGGTGAAGGATCATAACGCCCCGGGAAACCGGGGTTTTTGTTTTTTTGATTTGACGGACGTCCAAAAAATGTTTTACTGAACAGAGTTCATTTATTCCAAAAAACGGGGGACGCCGTGGCGGCAAAGAAAGTGTATGACATTGCAATGCGCGGGCATCATTTGAAGCTGTTGTATGGCTTGCTCCATGCGAAGGTGGTGTATGAATATGGTGTTCGCAGGCGGTTTAGTGCGCTCGTTTTTGAAGATCTCATCCCCAAGCTTGGCAGGCGCAATGCTCTTGAGGCCATGAAGTTGTGGAGAAGGATCGGCAGCGAAAAAACACTGCGAATAAAAATAACGGCATCCACCAATGATTTTGAATGCAAAAAGTGCAAGTGGCGGTGGTCGCAGGGATGTACCGAGCGCCTTCCCGCACATGAGGATGATGACCGGACCATTCCGGCATTCTACGATCTGCGTATTGGACGCATCTACACCGCGGGCTTTCTTGCGGAGCGCCTGAAAGAATACGGGCCTTTCGATAGAATTCGCTATTAAGCGGGGATAATACCCCGCTTTTTGCTTGCTCTGGTGCTATTGCTAAATTGAGAAAGATGTGGTATTATGACACGAATAAAGAAGTGCGATTCTCGTTGTTTTCCAACCGAATAAGTCTGAATAAGCTCCCAAGGAGGGAACCGGTGATGAAGAGACTGGTTGCGACGATGATGCTGGTCCTGACGATGATGCTCGGCGCGGGCATGGTGGTGGCGGCGGCTGTTGCGGATAACGAATCCGTAAACTTCAAAAACGCGGGATTGGTCGAGTTCGCGACGCGGCAGAAGATTCTGTCCGAGAAAGCGGCGGCTGTCGTCACATATGCCGAGGGCATGCCAACGGACGGGGTGATATCCCGCGATGAGATCCTTACGATGCGCGCACTAATTGCCAAATATGGCGATAGCCTTGAGAAGGCGAACGAAGAGCTCGCGATGTATGGGCTCAAATTTGTGCCCGATCCGCGGGTGTTGGCGCTTGATGCCGCCGTGATCAACGTGTATCACAAATCCCGATTCCAGGACAGCAGCAAGGAGGATATCCGCCGTTTCTTTGTGGGGCGGTCAGGAAAGAACGTGGTGGTAGAGAGCGGCTATGCGCTCTTTGTTACGTTTGTTGTTCTTCTTTCTTTAGCAGTTGTAATGTTTGTGGTGTTTGCCCTGTCCATGAAGAGCGAGTTTTTGATTATTGCTCTTATCCTGGGACTTCTTGCGCTTCTTCTGTTTGGCTGTGTACCTGGGCCGGCATACTTCCCGCAGGTACCATCAGTCGGATAGTCGGTTTTTGGAAAAATGAATTTCTCGCGCCCCGTAGCATCGGGGCGCTTTTCTTTTTTGTGGTTATATTGCCAAATTGATAAAGATATGGTATTGTATGCACAATAAAAAAGTTCCATAATAATTGCATATCGGAGGCCAAAAATGACACGGATGGCGGAGGAAGCGCCGCGAAAAACGACGATCAGTCGCCGTTCGCGCGAAGAGGCCGAAGAAGTATTGGGGCGGTGGGTAAGGGACCGCCGGAATGCGGTTGATGTTGTTCGGACCGAAATGACCGTAACACAGGCGGTCAGGTTTAGCGGAGGATTTTGCGATCTCTATACGATCACTATAACTTTCAAATTGAAAGAGAGGGGAGCCCAATGAATCTGGTAAAGATGGTTCAGATGTGCAACGCGCATCTTGGAAGCGGCAACTACGAGCTGGCAAAGGCTCTGGCCAAAAGGATCGATGAGATCCTCAAGAATCCGGCGGATAAGATCGCCGAAGCGGCCAACTGCTGCTGCTCATTGCGCGACCGCACCGAGGTCGGCTTGACGAGCTGCGAGGGCTGCCGGTGGGAGAATCTCAGCAACATCGCCCTCATCAAGGGCAAGCTGGGGATTGCGTGATGCATCCCGCAAAGTTGTCGCTGGCGATCGTCGGCGTCGTGGTGGTCGTGCTTGTGTTGGCGAAGATCGCGTGGTTCCTTCTTTGCCTGGTCATCCCAGTGCTGGTGGTGGCGGTCGTAGTACTGGCCGTGTTTGCATGTCTTGGCGTGGCTCACCCGGTCCAGTGGCTACGGGAGAAATTCTGCGGTAAAAAATCCGCTTGAACGGAGAGCCTCCCGCCATTATCGCCGGGGTTTTTTGAGACAGGATCGGCAGCGATGTTGTGCAAAGGTCGTCAACCGGTAAGTCCGAAATTTCCGCATGGGGCGGAAATAGTAGGATTACGCCGACAACCCGAAAGAAAAAGGAGGAAAAGTCCGTGGCAAAAGACGGAAAAGCTCCGCAGGGAAGCACGTATCAATGGAAGACCAAAGGGAAAACGAGCAACAGGATGCTCGGCACTGAGAAGTCCCTATCGGCAGGCAGTGAGGATCAGCTTGCCGAGTGGCACGCGATGGTCATCCGGCATCTCCCGCGCGATCTGAGCACGGAGGAGCGCCAGAAATTCATAGGCAATCCGTCGCTTCTGCGGGAGGTGCTCCGGAACGCGCTAGAACAGGCAGTCGGCAAGAACATCTTTCCCGTCACTCTCCGCGGCAAGAAGACCTCCGCGCTTGTGGCGTTTGCTGAGTACGACCACGCTAATCCTCTGATCACCGACGAGTTGTTTCCCATTGTAAAGCACACGCCCACGCCCGGCACGATCGAACTTGTTGAGTTTGACCACGGTCCGAGCACCGAAGAGGTATTCGCGGAGTTCGCAAAGAGGGGCCTTGAGCGCCCCGCCTACGAACACGCGCTCAATTTCGGGATAGATTATCCCGAAGAGCAGAGAAAACACCCCATCGTCTTCTTGCACGAGCCGGTTCTTGATCCGCACGGCCACCACAGCGTGTTCGTGTTGGGCGGGTCTTCCGGCGAGCGGAACCTCCACCTCTATCAGTCCGGCAGCAAGTGGTTTAGCCACTATGTCTTTGCTGGTGTCCGAAAGTCCGCTCACCGGTAGGTGAGCCCCGACAGTAATGTTGTATGAAACAAGCCCCGCGCTTTCAAAGGCGGGGTTTTTCTTTGCCCCGTTACACTCTTTATAATGTTCTCACTACTACCAAAAAAAAGAGATACGAAGTCGCGTCTGCCTGTCGGCAGACAGGTCTGACTCGCCTTGCCGAAGCATCCGGCGTAGCGCAGGCGCGACGAAGCCTGCCCGCCATATGCCGTTCCGTTGGTATCAAGATAAGAAGTGTTTTATATTGTGGAATTATTTTATCACAAAAACCAATGGCATGGCTCTGGCAGGCGGGTGGCCTCGCTTACTATGAATGAATCAAGAAAACCATTGCTGAGAGTGTAATGGGGTTTTTGGTCTCTCTGTCTACTTTACTACGCTATAGCGTAGTAAAGTAGACAGAGAGAAATAGAGCATGTCTATTGGCAATGGGTGTGAGGCATGCTAAGGATAAAGCATCTGCATCTTTAATAAAAAAATAAGGTGGAGGCTAGCCGTGGATCAAAACGGGAAAGCAGGGGGAGGGGGTCCGAAGGGGCCGGGTATTCTTGAGGATGCCAAGGCGGCATTCACTATCTCCGGCACTATTGTCGGAGCCGGGATCCTTGCGCTGCCCATTGCCATGGCGGAGCTTGGATTTTTGCCGGGATTTTGCGTTCTCGCACTGATGGGGGCGGCGTTCCTTTTTACGGCGCTCTATATCGGCGAAGCGGCGATCGCTGCGGGAGAGCCCATTTCGCTCATTGGTCTTGCCAAGAAGCATTTTGGCACACCGGGGCTTGTGGTGATGCTCGCGGGTATTCTCATCTACATCTATGGCGCCTTGATCGGATACCTTTCCGCTGGCGGGCAGGTGATCTATGATCTTTCCGGCGGACGCGTTCCGCAACAGATTGGAATGCTGGTCTATTTTTCGTGCGGAGCCGCTATTATCTACTGCGGTATCCGGTTTTTGAAGACGGCGGCATTCTTTCTCTTCGGATCGCTTCTGGCGCTCTTCTTCTTTCTTAATTACTTTGCGTTAGCGCATGTGGTGGGCGCGCGGCTTGCCACGGTCGGGATCACCAAGTTATTTTCCGTGTTCGGAGTGGTATTTTTTGCCTATAACGGGCACTCTATTATTCCGGCCATCGCCAACCAGTATCGGGCGTATCCTGCGCGATTCAAAACAATAGCCTGTGTGGGCGTGGCGATTCCGTTCTTTCTTTTTTCTTTGTGGTGTTTTACCGCGATCGGTTCGCTGCCCTATAGCGGCGACGTTCCGGCGGCGAGTGCGCTGACGACGGCAACTCTGATGGACGCAAAGGCGTTCAGCCAACCGGCAACCATTCCGCTGGGACATCTGTATGGCGGAGCGGTTATTCTGATCGGCGTTGTATTCAGTCTTTTTGCGACATTCACGTCGTTTCTCGGGTTCGGATTTTCGCTCGCAGAAAATCTCATGGACTTCTTTAAGAAGAGGTCTTTATGGATCGTGGCTGTTGCACTGGCGCTGGTGCCGCCGTTGCTGTTCAACTTCGTGCAGCAAGGGTCGTTTCTTAAAGCCCTTGAAATTGCCGGCATGTATGGGGCGGGCGTCTTTGCGGGGATCATGCCGTGTTTGATCATTCTAAAGGTCCGCAGGGAACAACTGGCAAGGCCCCTGGCGTTGCGGGAAAAGGCTGGTCCGCTGGCTATTTTCGCTTTATTTTTTGCGGTGTTGTTATATACGACATTCATGTTTTTTGTTTCATAGAGCCAAAAGCTCCCCAATGCGGGAGCTTTTCTTATTTTTGCGGCTTTTTGATCTTAAGGGCGCTTTGCCGTTGTGCATTGACTGCAAGCTCTATCTTTGATACAATGCCCCCATTCATTTAACTGTTGATGCCATGGCAAAAAACTATATTTCTCAGGAGGGGTTCAAAAAACTGCAGGACGAAAAGGAAGAATTAAAAACAACCAAACGGAAAGAGATAGCAGAACGGCTTGAAGAAGCGAAGAAATTCGGCGATCTTTCCGAAAATGCGGAATATCAGGAGGCGCGCGATGCCCAGGAGCGCAATGAACGAAGGATCGCTGAGCTTGATGATCTGATCAAAACTGCGACCATTGTTTCCGAGAAAAGAAAGCATGATATGGTAGAGGTTGGATCGACCGTGAGGGCAAAATCGGAGGAGGCAACGATCAATTTTACTATGGTGGGGTCTGAGGAAACAGACCCGCAGACATGGCGGATATCGAATGAATCACCGCTCGGGGTTGCGTTTATGGGGAAGAAAAAGGGTGATGTGGTCGAGGTGCATGCTCCGCACAAGAAGATCAGGTATACGATTGTCGAGATCGAGTAATACTTTGTTTGGACAGCGAGACGCCAGCGGGATTCCCGCTGGCGTTTTTTGTATTTTTCGGCTACACTAAAAGCAGTTTTTATTTTTGATTTTTTTAATTTGTATGGCTCCTATTGACGATATCCGTGACGATCGGATGAAAAAATTGAATGCGTTGAAGGCACAGGGCATTAACCCGTATCCTGCGGTCTCATGGAAGAAACAGGAGATAGCGGAGGTGCTTGCGCATTTTGATGCGTGGGAAAAGGAGAAAAAAGAGGTGAGTATCGCGGGGCGTCTCTTATCAAAACGCGAGCATGGCGCGATCATTTTTTGCGATATTTACGGGAATGGAAGCAAGATCCAATTATTGCTTAAAAGCGATGTTCTCGGAGAAAAAGCGTTTGCGTTGTTTTCGGAATGTTTTGATATCGGTGATTTTATTGATGTAGAGGGTTCGCTTTTTATTACAAAAAGAGGGGAAAAGACCGCAGAGGTGCACAAAATACAGATGCTCGCAAAATCCCTGGCCCCGCTTCCCGAAAAATGGCACGGCCTGCAGGATGAAGAGGAAAAATTGCGCAAACGGTATCTGGATATACTGTTCAGTGAAGATGTGCGCCGTACCGTTGAGCGCCGCGCAAAGTTCTGGGGAGCGGTGCGGAGTTTTATGCTTGGCAAGGGTTTTCTGGAGGTTGAAACGCCGATACTCGAAAATACCACCGGCGGAGCCGATGCGCGTCCGTTTATCACGCATCACAACGCGCTTGATATCGAGGTGTTCTTGCGCATCTCGGTTGGAGAACTGTGGCAGAAGCGCTTGATGGTCGCGGGATTTGAAAAGGTCTTTGAGATAGGGAGGGTCTTCCGCAATGAAGGCATGAGTGCCGAGCATTTGCAGGATTATACCGCGATGGAGTTTTACTGGGCGTATGCCGATTATAACGACGGCATGAAGCTGGCAAAAGAGCTATTTCGCTTTGTTGCGCAAGAGGCGTTCGGCACGCAGCAGTTCACTATCGGCTCATTTTCGGTGGATCTTGCAAAAGAATGGGAAGTATACGATTACCGTGATACCATCAAGCAAAAAACAGGCGTTGATGTGCTGGACACGAACATCAAAGCGATAGAGCAAAAACTGAAGGAGCTTGGCGTTGAGTACGATAAAAAAGGATTTAATATCACGCGAGGCATCGATAACCTGTGGAAATATTGCCGCAAGCAGATAGCGGGGCCGGGATTTTTGGTCAATGTTCCTGTAGTAATGGAGCCGCTTGCAAAACGAGACTCAAAAAATCGGGAAATGGCACAGCGTTTTCAGGTGCTTATCGCTGGCTCGGAGCTTGGCAAGGGGTACTCTGAGTTGAACGATCCTATCGATCAGGCAGAGCGCCTGAGTGATCAGCAGAAATTACGCGAGGCGGGGGATGAAGAAGCGCAGATGTACGACAAGGATTTTGTGGAAGCCCTTGAATATGGCATGCCGCCGACCTGCGGCTTTGGCCTTTCGGAGCGCGTGTTCGCATTTTTCTCCAACAAACCCGCCCGCGAATGCCAGATTTTCCCGCTGCTTCGGCCGAAAGAAATACCGATGAAAAAGATAGCGACAAAAAAAGCTGTAAAGACGGTCAAAAAAACAACAAAAAAGAAAAAGTAACTATATGGGCATAGTACATGTTTGATTTTTTACTTAGTCCAAAATTTATTTCAGAAATGTTTGTGGGTGTTTTTGGGTATGTTTTTGGATTTTTTCGAGCTTTATGGCCACTATTTCTTTTTCTCATAGTGATACGGCTATTGCCCGTTATAATAGATAGGGTGAAATATGAGATAGTAATGAGAAAAAGAAAGGGGTACCAAGAAAAAAAATATTTTGCTACTCAAAATTGGCATTCGGATAGACAATTACTTTGGATGTTGCGCGGGATGAACCCCGCAGAATTTGAAGAATATGTTGCAGTGCTGTTTTCTAAAATGGGTTTTCAAACTAAAGCGGTTGGCGGCTCCTACGACCATGGAGTAGATGTCATTGCTGAAAAAAATGGTGTGAAACACTACATTCAATGTAAAAAATATTTTGGGAAACGAGAAGTTGGAGTTGGTGAGGTTAGGGACTTTTATGGGGCGATAGCTGATCATTTGGCCCAAGGCAAAGGATATTTTATTACTACAAATAAATTTACACTTGAAGCAGAAAGATTTGCCGAAGACAAACCCATAGAATTAGTAGATTCTTTTAAGCTGATTAAATATATTAAATCGGTAGAGAAACAAGACGTAAAATAATTTTCAATTTATTCCATGCTCGACATAAAATACATCCGCGAGAATGCGGAAAAAATAAAAGAAAATAAGAAATAATATGGAAGATTCACAAGAACAAAACAAAATAGACATAGTAAACCGCTGGCGCAAAATTGTGGAAGCTCTTCTGGTGGTTCCTCTTCCGTTTCTTTATTGTATGGTCGTTAGTTATATTGCAAGTTGGTATGATGGATTAGCGCGAAAAAAAATCGGATATAGCGGAAGTGATCCGACCAGGGACATAGATATTTATACGGGTTTCGCAGTAGCGGCTATTGTGGGTATTGTCGGATATATTTTAGTGTGTAGATATTTTGCAAAAAGGCGTAAGTGGGTAATGTGGGGACTTATTGCAGGAGTTGTTGTGCCAGCACTTTTTCTCGGATTTTTTGCAATGCTCGGTCCAATGTAGGAATATAGAATAATTTTTTAATCATGCTCGATATCAAATATATCCGCGAGAATGCGGAAAAAATAAAAGAGGCGATACAGAACAAGAACATTGTCCTGGATCTGGACGAGCTTTTGCGTGTTGACGATGAGCGCAGAGGGGCGCTCGCAAAGATCGAGGATCTGCGCGCGCAGAGAAACGAGATTGCGGCAAAAGCAAAAAGCGGAAAGCCCGCAAAGGAGGACATCGAAAAAGGGAAAAAACTGAAGGAGGAGATCGCCGTATTGGAAACGGAGTTCTCAAAAACGGAAGAAAAATTCCTCGATCTCATGGTGAAAGTGCCGACCATTTCTTCGCCGGATGTTCCCGTCGGGAAAGATGACAGCAAGAATGTCGAATTTTATCAGTGGGGAGAGAAGCCGAAATTTGATTTTACTCCCAAAGACCACATTGAGCTTGGGCGCGATCTTGATATCTTGGATCTTGAGCGGGGCGCAAAGGTGGGCGGATACCGCGGGTATTATCTTAAAAATCAGGGGGCACTCTTGGTGATGTCGGTGATGCTGTATGCGATGAAAAAAATGGCGGAAAAAGGATACAGAACAATGATCCCGCCGACGCTGGTAAAAGAGTTTGCGCTGTTTGGAAGCGGGTATTTTAAGGGCAGAGAGTACAGCGGCGAGGCGGATGAGATATATCAGGTGGCGACATCCGACAAAGAGGCGGATGGCACGGCGAGCAAGGACAAGAAATTCCTTGTTGGGACCGCAGAACCGTCGCTGCTTGCGTATTATGCGGGAGAGATACTCGAAGAAAAGAATTTGCCGCTTAAAATGTGCGGGTTTTCTCAGTGCTATCGCAGCGAGATCGGCAGCTACGGAAAGGACACCAAAGGAATGTATCGCGTGCATGAGTTCATGAAGGTGGAGCAGGTGGTGATCGCGGGCGCGGATGTTGAGGCATCCAATAAACTGCAGGATGAGATGGTTTCGATATCCAAAGAGCTGCACGAAGACCTTGGTATTCCGTACCGCCAGCTAAGGATATGCACGGGCGATATGAGCGCGGGAAAATATCGGGCGTTTGATATTGAGGCATGGCTGCCCGGCATGAACCGCTGGGGAGAAACAGGATCGGCCAGTAATTTCCTTGATTGGCAGGCGCGGCGCCTCAATGTGCGCTATGCCGCCGCCGATGGCACAAAAAAATTCGTTTACATGCTCAATAACACCGCTCTTGCAAGTCCCCGCACATTCATTGCGATCATAGAGAATTACCAGCAAAAAGACGGCTCGGTAAAGATCCCGAAGGTGCTCGTTCCGTATATGGGTGCCGAGGTTATCAAATAATTATGCAGCGTAAGAGCGTGTCTTCTTCACCCGGCTACCGGGTAAATATCGTCAAAGGCAAACGGCGTTTTAAGCCGCGGGCTTTTTTGCGTTTTATGTTGATCTTTTTGTTGGTGCTGGTTGCTGTGGGCGGTGTCGGTGCAGGAACATGGTTCTTACTCACTTCACCTCGTCTTGCGATCGGGCATGTTTCTGTTACGATTGAAGATCCTTTGCTCAAACAAGATGCTGAAGCGGTAAGTGATGCATATCTTTCATCTGTTGCGCTCCGGTTCTTCAAGCGGAATAATTTTTTTCTTTTTTCCCGCGAGGGTCTGGAAAGTGCGCTCTCCGCATTCTCTCCGCGTGCTGCCTCTGTTACGGTGAGCAAGAAATTTCCCAATACGGCCGACGCAACGGTACTGTTAAAAAAGCGCGCGGGGGTGTGGTGCAATATGACGCTTGAGGATATGTTCAGTGTCGAGGATGCAGCGGCGGAAACTCCCGCAAAAAAGATCGTTGTAGAAAAAAACAAGTGTTTTTCGTATGATGAGGGCGGGTATCTTTTTGAGGAAACCAGCAATGCGTCAAATCCCTTTATCACTGTCATCAAAGATGCGTCGGGGGGCGAGCTGGCGCTGGGAAATACGATTTCAAATACGGATTTTTTGATGTCGGTGGAGACGCTGCGAAAATTGTTTGTTGATAATGCGGGGTTTGTGGTGCAGTATTTTATTTTACGCGATGACTTGCGCGATGATGTTGATATTATGAGCGGCGACGGGTACCTCATTAAGGCCAGCATATTGGTGGACCCTGCCGTCACGGTTTCCAACTATAAGAATATTTTAAAACAGCTTTCCGGGAAAAAGATAGAATATATCGACCTGCGCCTTCCCGACAGGGTGGCATATAAACTTGCCGGGGAGCTCCCGCAGTAGGCCTTAGGCTACAATGGAGCAGAGCGTTGACAGAGATATCGAAAGATGTTTGTCTTTTGATGTATATATTCTATAGGTTCACTGACAACAAAAACAGGAGGATGGGCAGAATGAAGGGAACGATATTGCGCAGGGAAATTCTAGAGGATACCAGCGATCGCACGAGGTGTTTGAGGGCATGGCTCCAAGACTGGTCTGAAAACGCTGTTCATGCGATTGAGTATTTGGGTTTGTTTTCCCACAGAGATAGCTATGGGGGCGATTGGGCGGATATTCTTTTCAAAGAGGGAAAGCATATTGTGCCCGCTGACGAATTTGAGAAAGCGATGCTGCTGTGGCTAAACACTAACGCTGGCAATCAGTATCACATTTTTGTCTCATGGCTTTGGGAGCTTTTCTTTGGCGTTTATAGGAGAGATCAGGAGAGGATCGTTTTCAAAGAGACCTGGCGATGGTTTATAGACCACAAGGCTTTTTTGAAACAGAATCCGCACAGTGCGGAATATCATTTCCAGCAAATACTAAAACTTATTCCCGAACAATAAAAAATCAAAAGCGGCCAAATGGCCGCTTTTTGTATGAGGCTGGGCGAGGTCTATTTCAGCTTATAGATCAGTATCGATCTACCGGCCCTTGCATACGGATGGTAGGGGTCGGGGAGCCATGAATAGGAGTCCTCAGGTTTGCGCGGGCCAAAGCTCTCGGTCATTTCCGCATCAAGCGTGCCGAGCGAGCCCATGAGAAACGAGGAGGAGATTGCAAACCACTCAAGATCTTGCGGCCCTTTTGCAGACCACCATCCTTCCGCTTTGTTGCCAAAATAATAGTTAAGGTCTCCGGCGCCGAAATAGTTGATGCCGATGCGCTGGATGTTGTTGTCGTCCACGAATTTTTTCAGGCGCTTGAGATCCTGGCCCCAATCGTAATTCGAATCGACGGCGTATTTGTATCCGTTATCGGTACCGACGATCTCATTAAAGTACGATAGGAACGACGGGAATACCGCGATGACGGAGATCATTTGAAACGCCAGCACGGCGATCAAAAACCCGACGGCATGTTTGTAGTATTTTGTTTGCCGTGCCCTGTCGATCAATACGCTTATCTGGCGTGAAGTGAGGGCATACATAAGGGGCATTACTGGCATCAGGTGCCGGACGCCGATATTAAGATTGCTGGTGATGCTTGATCCCCAGTATGCGGCAAGGAACACCAGAAGCGCCACCTCGGTAAGATATTTATCTCCGATGGCATCCAAAAATCCGCGCCAAATGGAGGCGATCGTCGGCGAGGATTCCTGCGGAGCTCCGGGCGCCACAGGATCTTGTTTTCCAAGGAAGCGTTTCAGCAGGTATCCCAACGAGCCAAGCGCCATAAAGATCCCAACGAGGGTAAGAAAATGCATCGAAAGCGGTTCTTTGAGGGCGTACATAATAGGGAAGTAATCGTGCCACCCAAGGCGCGACACCTCGCCCATGAAGTATGTGGTATTGCCGCCCACAGCTCGCTGTACCACCATCAAAAAGCCAAGGAAGTATTGCCCCCACGCGCGAAGCACCGGCTTGTCTGACATCCAAATAACGGTATTTGCAAGGCATCTTTTCCTTCGCGCAAACGATACGTCCGAAGAAAGATCGCAGGCCTTTCCCTCCGGGTCCGGCCCTTGGGCAAATGATGCCAGAATGCTTTCTGTGTCGGATCGCTGTCGCTCGGGCGGATAATTATAGGTGTGGTGAAAATAAAGCGGGAATAGAGTGGCCAGTGCTACCACAAAAATAAGCACGGTTCCCACAAGATATGTTTTTGCAGAAAGCCATGCTCCCTGTTTCCATGATTGGATGAATTTGACGAATGCCAGGGCGCAGAATAAGGGGATCAGCAATACGGTAGAGAACTTAAGGAGAAGGGCAATACCGAGTGCGATCCCCGCATATACCCCTGTTTTGATCGAAGGCGTTTTCAGGAACCGAAGATAATAGTAGATCCCGATAAAGATGCCGAACGCAGCGGCGATGTCGGTGGTAACAAGGTGCCCATGTGCAAGAACAGTGGGGGAGAGCGCATAAAAGAAGAGTGCCAGAAGCCCCGCTTTTTTACCGAACCACTCGGTGACGCCTTTAAAAATATAGAACGCAAAAAGAAGCGTCAGAAGCAGGGGGCCAAGATGCGAATAAAAAACGATCGTATCCGCATCATTTCCTGATCCATATAAAAATACACGGCCGGCATCCCACTGAGAATCGCCGTAGTCCTTCCGGTATTGTGTCCAGAGATCATTATCGGTGGGGAATTTCAGGTTCAAGAATTGCAAGGGGAAGGCGGCGATGTCTTTTGCGAGCGGCGGATGTTCGGGGTTGATGCGGTAGTCTGCATATTTAAGATACGAATAACCCGCAGGGATATGCGCCTGCTCGTCCATGGTGGCCGAATCACCAAGCATGCTGGTAAATGACAGGATGCCGCAGAGGGCGATCAGTGCTCCTGCGATATACAAACGATATTTTTGGATCATAATTCTCCGATCATAATGTTATTAATAAGACGGAATGAGATACGGCTTCCGAATCGTTGTTCCAGTTCTTTTCTGATATTCTCGTCAAACTGCATCATGATGATACGCGAGGGTGATGCTCCATCTATTTTTGCAAGCTGATCGGGGAGAAGATAGGCCGGCGGCGGTATCTTCCGATAGGTGATATATTCAATGACTTGTACGGCGACCGGAAGGCCGTGCACCAGAACATCGGTTTGGTTGGCAATGATATACACTTTGTGCGGATCGTTTGTGTTTGCGATGAGATAATCGCCGGTATCAACAAGATTTTGCGTAAATTGGCTTTTTGTCGTCGGGTTATCCGCCCAGTCGACAAAATAGGCTTGCGCGGGGTAATAGGCGATCAGCAGCAGTGCCAGTCCTGCAATGATCTTGGGCGGGATCGTTTCTTTAATATTTCTTTTGATGAAAATATTCCGCATTGCGTGGTACAGCGCATATGCTCCCATGCCGGCAAATATGAACGCCGGGGGAATGGTGCCGATGGAGCGGAGCGAGTGGGGAAGTCCTTCCATGGAGAATACCGAAGGCAACAGCATGACCCAGAACCATGCCATCAAGGTCCAGTCGACAATACTGAACTCAAACCCCGCGATCTTATTTCTGACGCTTAAAAAGAAATTTTTTGAATCCGCCAATATTTTTTTTAGGGAAATGGCAAAGCCGATAACAAAAAAGAGCGCCACGGGAGCATAGAGTTCCGGCCGGCAGGGAAGATTATGCCGCCAGTTGCAGTCTCCGTGGAAAAGATACATGGAAAGGCTCAGCCCGATATTTTTTAGCAAGGTGGTTATAGGGCTTCCCGAAGAGAGAACGGATACTTGGCCCGTCCTTCCGGCAAAATCCTGCGGATTCTGGAGAAAATATATCCCGATCGGCAGCGCAACCAGTATCATAACGGCCAAAAGAATATCGTATCGGTATGCACCGCTTTTTTTATATATGTCTACGAGCGGGGTCCCCTTAAGCGGACGCGAGCGCAGCCAATAGTTGAGAAGCACAAGGCACATATATACGAGAATGATCGCAGGAGTAACCCGGTAGGCGATGTAGGTGTGAAATCCGACGCCGAAGAAAAATCCGCTGACGACAAAATCGATCAATTTTGTCGTGCGTTCCCCGCGGAACAGGAAATAGAATGCAAAAATAGTGACAAAGGGCACGAGGATCGCCCGGAAGCCAATACGGGAAAAATTGATGTGCCAGTACGAGGTGGCGAGAAAAAATGAGGAAAGCAGCGCTATGATCATGGCCGCTTCCGCGGAATGTTCTTTATATTTTCTCATACACTCGTGCGCAAGGAGAAAAATGCCGAGTACGGTAAGGCTTCCCACGATCGCCGAACATACGCGAATGGCAAAAGGAGTGGTACCAAAAACACGGACGGACAGCGATATAATATTCATCCAAAGTCCCTCGCGTCCGTTGTTCTCGGGATAGAATAATTTATAATTTCCCGTCTCTATCGCCTCTAAGGCGTTGGTGCCGTTCATCGCCTCGTCTACCCATAATCCCGGCGGGGTCTCATGGAGGCCATAAAAACGAAAAACCGCTCCACCGAGCACAACGGCGGCAAGCAGTATCCAATATTTATATTTTTGTAGGATGATCCCCATGGCTCTGCAATCATAGTATACGCCTTTTTTTAGTATTTTGGTTATTTTTTTTGGGGATAGAGTCTGTTGCGTGGTATACTAATAATAACAAAAGTGTAGCGGCATTTATGAAGAAAATTTCCGGGGAAACAAGGATCATTGTTGCTTTTCTTGTCGGGATCGCGGTGCTTGCGGGTGTTGCGATCGGGGTATTTTTATATATGCGCTCGTATAAACCATCTGTTACTATCTCCGTCCCCGGTGTGCAGACACAAAGTGAGGATGCGGCAGCGGATGGGACGACGGGCAGTTATTGACATAGTAGATGAGCGGATCAGCATTAAAGGATATTAATAGTGTGAATATGAAAAAATATATCTCTGCTGCATTGTTGTTGTCGCCGGTGGCGGTATCCGCAAGCAATGTCGATGCGAATATCTTTACCAGGAACAATCTGGTCAATTATATCGCCGGCATTTCCAACTGGTTTGCCGGAATTTTGATGGCGCTTGCGGTGGTGGTGGCGCTCTATGGAGCATTTCTTTTTGTGACCGCGGCGGACAATGAAGATAAGGTGAGCAAAGCGAAGAACGCCCTTCTCGGAAGCCTTGCGATCATCGCGATCGCGATGCTTGCATTTGGCGTGAAAACAATTTTAGTCAGTTTTCTTACCTAAAAATATCTTTCTTCTATGAAAGAAAAACGCCCCCGAATGGGGGCGTTTTTCTGGACAAGCGAAAGCGATTATGTCATAGAGACAATAGTTTATTTATAACAATATACACGGGGGTGGATAGTGCGCGAATGGCTTGCGGACCTGTGGTCGATACTGGGCAGCGATACGCGAGCGGCCACATGGTATCTCGGCGTCATATTGGCGGCATACTTCCTGTGTCCAAAGATATTCCCGGTCGGACTCTTCCAATTTTTCGGGGCATCGCGAACGATCGCAGGTATCATTGCCGCGTGGCCGATATTTTTGTGGGGCGTCGTGGTAACGACCATTGCCAGTATTGCCTGGTATTGCAGATCGCATGGTTCCAATCTTGAGTTGTGGGATGCGGAAGAGAAGTATAAAGAATCGGTAGAGATGGCGGTATTCGCCGGGATCCTTGAGGAGCTGGTCTATCGCTGGGTTATTTTCTATTGGGCGATCGTTGTCTTTTGGGCTCTCAACTCTATTGCAGCCGCTTGTGCGGGGAAAGAGGTCATGCGGTGGATATTCACCGCGGGGCTCGGCCCCATGGCGGATTACTTCACATTTGGCCATGCACATACGCTCCTGTATGGCTACGGATGGCTTGTCGGGCTGTCGATCCTTTTTTCGAACTTTATGTTCCAAAGGGGGCATTGGTATCTTGGCTTGATCGGCTGGATAAACTCGTTCTATATCGGCATGTTCATGTTTTACCTTATGTTCAACTATGGCATTCTGGCGGCTATCATCGCGCACTTTCTTTATGATTTTTTTATTTTTACGTTAGAATATATGTGCGCAGTTATGGTGCGCGCAATGTATGACAGATGGTAAATACAACGACACGGCGGGGCATGATGCCCCGTCTTTTTTTGACAGTATGCATCTATGCGCTGGCTGTGGTAAAATAAGGCAATAAATAATAAAAACGCATTATGCAGAACAAAAATTCAAACCGGCTGGTGAACGTTCTTGTAAAAAATAAGATGGATTGTTTTATTGCGCACAATACGCCCGCTGTCCGGTATCTCACCGGCTTTTCGGGAAGCAACGGGCTGTGTTTTCTTTCGCGGGGGAAGAAGGTATTTTTTACGGATTTCCGGTATCAGGAACAGGTAAAAAAGGAGGTGCATGGTTTTACGGTCGTCATCACTAAAAAATCACTTTTTTCGGCGCTCGCGGATTCCGGTCTTACCAAAGGAAAAAGGGTCGGCTTTTTATCGCAGAGGATCTCGCATGCCGAGTTCATGGTTTTGTCGGGATTTGTGCCGAAAGACCGCCTGGTCCCCTGTGATCAGCTTGTTGACGGTATGCGGGAGATAAAAACCGCCGATGAGATATTTTCCATTCAAAAGGCGGCGCGCATGGCGGACGGCGTATTCGCAAAGATCCTTCCGCTGATAAAGCCCGGGGTAACGGAGATAGATATTGCGTCCGAGATATCTCACGTCGGGCGCAGACTGGGGAGCGAAAAGGATGCGTTTGAAGTCATCGCGCTCAGTGGCAAGGGGGCGGCACTCCCGCACGGAAAGCCGTCGGCGAAAAAGATAAAAAAGGGCGAGATGGTTCTGCTTGATTTTGGATGCATCTATAACGGCTACCACTCCGACATGACTCGCACGGTGTTTGTGGGGAGGCCCTTGCCGAAAGCAAAAGAGATATATTATCTGGTCCTTTCCGCGCAGGAACGGGCGATAAAGGCGGCAAAAGCAGGGATGAAAGCTGTTGATCTTGACGCCGTTGCGCGGTCGTTCATCAGTGACGCCGGGTATGGAGAGTATTTCGGGCATGGCCTTGGGCACGGCATTGGTCTTGAGATCCACGAGGGGCCCCGCGTGTCGTTTGCGAGCACGAGCACGCTTGCGGCGGGAAATGTGGTAACGATCGAGCCGGGTATTTATGTTCCGTCCATCGGAGGTGTGCGCATTGAGGACGATGTGGTTATCACAAAAACGGGGTGTACTCTGTTGACCCATTCTCCGAAAGAGCTGATCGAGTTGTAGGGTTTTCTATATTTTTTTGGTACAATGGCAAACAAGCGTATCAGTAATATTTAAAGATCATGAAACAACAGCATCCTGTTATGGCGGAGTATATTTGGATCGATGGGCAAAAACCGACGGGCAAATTAAGGTCAAAGACGAAACTGTTGCCGGGCAATGTCGCATCTTTAAAGGAAATACCACATTGGCGTTTTGACGGATCAAGCACCGAGCAGGCAGAGGGGCATTTTAGCGATCTTATTCTGATGCCGGTGAATTATTTTCCCGATCCGATACGGGGCGAAAACAATATACTTGTTCTGTGCGAGGTTTTGAATGCGGATGGCACCGCTCACAAGAGCAATGCGCGCGCTGTTCTGAAAAATATATATAAAAAATACGAAAATACAAAACCGGTCGTGGGGATCGAGCAGGAGTATACGCTTTATGGCGTTAACGACTGGCCCCTGGGCTGGCCGGGCGACAGGGGATTTCCCCATCCGCAGGGAAGGTATTATTGCGGTGTCGGATACGATGAGGTACACGGAAGGCCGCTGGTTGAGGCGCACATGGAGGCGTGTCTGCATGCGGGGATATCTATCTCGGGCGTGAATGCGGAGGTGATGCCCGCACAATGGGAATTTCAGGTGGGGCCTTTGGACCCCTTGGAGGCGTCCGATCAGTTATGGGCGGCACGGTGGCTTTTATACCGCTTGGGTGAGAATTACAGTGCGTACGCGAAACTTGATCCAAAGCCGATGTCCGGCGACTGGAACGGCGCCGGGGCGCATACGAATTTCAGCACCATCGAGATGCGTGAAAAGAAAGAATTGAAGATCATTGAAGAGGCGTGTAAAAAACTTGAAAAACGCCACGCACTGCACATGAAGGTATATGGCGCCGACAACGACAAGCGGCTCACAGGGAAACACGAAACATGCAGCATTGATCAATTCAAGTGGGGCGCGGGTGACAGGAGTGCGTCCGTCAGAATACCTTTGCCCATTGATCCTGGCAGCAAGCATTTTGAGTATCTTGAGGATAGAAGGCCGGGCGCGAACATGGACCCGTACAAAGTATGTGCCGCGATCATAGAAACGATATGTGGAGATGGATTTGATCCAAAGAGATACGGCTGGGTAGAGGCGGAGTATAGGTTTATTTAATCGAGTGTTTGGGCTTGCTCTATTGTGAAATCGCCGATTCTTGTGCGGCGGAGCTCTTTGAGCGTGGCGGGATACCCCAGGCGTTTTCCTATTTCTTCGGCGAGTGAGCGCACATAGGTACCGCTTTTTACGTCCATTTCGACGGAGATGATGTGCCGGTCATTTTCGTGGTGGTGTCCCAGCATGCGGATGTCCGTTATCTCCATTTCTTTTTCGGGCAGATCAACCTTTATATTTTTTCTTGCGAGTTCGTAGAGTTTTTTTCCTTTTAACTTGATAGCCGAATACGCCGGCACGGGAAGTTTGATCGGCCCCTTCATACCCGCGAGCACTGTTGCTATGGCTTCGTCGCCAAGCTCAGGAACTGCCATTTGAGTTATGGCATTTCCCTCAAGATCGCCCGTGGTGGTGCGGACGCCGACGAGTATCTCGGCGCGATATGTTTTTGGAAGGCCGATAAGCTCGGCCAGTTTCTTGGTTCCTTTTTCAACGCCGATAAGCATAAGCCCCGTGGCAAGGGGGTCGAGCGTTCCTGCGTGGCCCATCTTTTTGATGCCGAGTTTTTTCCGGAGTTTTCGTATCACATCAAAAGAAGTGATACCTTTTGGTTTGTCGATAAGAAGAATATCTTTCATAGTATTGGTTGTAGTATATAGTAATTCTGTAAGGATGGGTATTACACACGATGGCTTTTTACAATGCATTAAAAAATATCATTTTACTATTCGCCACCCCATTTGTACGCACAAAAGGGGTGGCGCCTCAAAAGCGCCTCGCCCTGTTAGAAATCTTCGCACTGTTCACTATTATACCTGCATCATAAGCGAAGCGGCTTCGCCTTACATTATTTTTATTACCACACATCATTGCTGAGATTCTAACAGGGCGAGCGAGTTAAAAATCCAGGGAATTTCTCGCTTCATCAGCTAAAATGGTGAACTTCCCGCCCTAGGCGGGTCAAACAGCACCATTTTTTAACACCGTCTCAGCTCAAAATTCTTTTTCCTGTATTTTTCAATGCTCGGGGGGCGAGCAGAGGACATTGAACCACGATGGGGTTGACAGTGATTATGTTTTGTATTAGATTATGTGCAGGTTTTGGTACGTTTATAACAAACAGGGGGTGGTAATTTATGTTACAGGTCGAGGTCTTTAGTTCAGCCGATTGTGTTCGGGGCAACTTAGCCGAAACCACCAGAGAGGTTTCCAAGCGTCTGAAAGCGAAAGTCAACGACTGGATCAAAACAAAAAGATCCATGGTGGAAGTGGTTGATATCAAATTCACAAGCAGCCAAGGTATTACGGACTACTCAAATACTCCCACCTTCGCGATGACAGCATCGGTTATTTACAAGACCTAACAACACGCTTATGCGCAAAAAAGCGACCGCCGGGAAACCGGCGGTTTTTTTATGGGAAAGTTCCGGGCGCGCGGCATCGGTAAACTTTGATCTTCCGGAGCGCTCCCGAGATCCTTGTAAAAATGAATAAAAAGAATATATACTGGTATTCGTTGTATTTTGAGGTGCTATTATATAAAAGATCGTTATTAATTACCAACTTATCAATGAAAAAATATATCAAAATCAAAATAGCGGTGACCACGGCGGTATACACGACACCTTTTGCGGTGTTTGCCAATTCTCTTGATCCAGACCGGTTCTTTAAGAGTAATGTTATAAATTTTTTGAATGGATTTGCCGTATGGTTCTCTTCTATCGTTCTTGCGTTGTCCGTTGTTTTTATTCTCTATGCCGCTTTTTTATTTGTTGTTTCTGTGGGCAATGAGGAAAGGATAGCAAAGGCAAAATCGACCATTGTGACCGCGCTTATCGGGATTGTTGTTGCGCTGCTTGCGTTCAATGCAAACACTATTCTTCTGAGCTTTTTGTCGTGATCGTTTTTTGAGGGAGGACGCCTCCCAAAAACTTTCTTATGTAAGGGCGTATAAGCTGCTTGACTTTGGCCGATTTTCATTACATTTTTTATCGAAAAACCATCTTATTTGACGCGGATAAGCCACGGGATGCGGGTGTGGTCGTATTTCCATATTCACAAAAAGACCCAAATAGCGTAATATTTCATGGACACTTTCGTCGTAATATGGATGAGGGAGAGGCCCCTCCTTCATGCGATAGTATTATCAAAAAGGTACTATGGATAAGAATATAAAAAAGTTTTTATTGCTTACATTTTTCTGCTCGATCATTTTTAGTGTTTTTTTGTCCGGGATCACGGGGTTTTATGCCGGGAAGTTATGGAGCGGATTGCCTGAGGCATTTTCGAATGGCTTAAATATATTCAACCGCCAAAACCGCAGTGATCGCGGTGCCGAGGACCTGGCGGTTGCTGAACAGAGTTTGAGGGCCGCGCTCGACACCGAAGCGGCCGTTGTGGCAGTGGGGGAGAAGGTGTCTCCCGCTGTGGTGAGTATTATTGTAACGAAAGATCTCCCAAAGATAGAACAATATTATTCGGCCCCGCAGAGTGGAGACCCGTTCGAACAATTTTTCGGAGGGGACCCTTTCAGTAATTTTTTCCAGTTTCAGGCGCCGCAATATCGCCAGAACGGAACAGAAAAGCAGGAGGTCGGAGGCGGCACGGGATTTATTGTTTCAAAGGACGGCTACATCGTGACCAACAAGCATGTTGTGGTGGATGAAAAGGCGGAATACACGGTGGTGATGAATGACGAAAGCAAACACACCGCAAAAGTACTCGCCCGCGACACGGTGAATGATATCGCGATATTGAAGATCGAAGGAGATAATTATCCTGTGGTGACGCTGGGCGACAGCGCACAGGTAAAGCCCGGGCAAACGGCGATTGCTATCGGGAATGCACTCGGCGAGTTTACCAACACTCTTTCACGCGGAGTGATATCGGGTCTTTCGCGTTCCATCACTGCGGGTGGCCAAGGTATGGATTCCGAGGATCTGGTGGGCGTGATACAGACGGATGCGTCGATCAATCCGGGCAATTCCGGAGGGCCGCTTTTGAACCTGAAAGGAGAAGTGATCGGCATCAATACCGCGATCGTGCAGGGAGCGCAAAATATCGGCTTTGCAATCCCCATCAATGAGGCAAAAAGCATTATTGAGAGCGTGAGGAGGGATGGGAGGATCGTGCGGCCGTGGCTCGGCGTGCGATATGTGATGATCGATGAAACGATCGCCAAAGAGAATAATTTGAGTGTTGATTATGGCGCGCTGATCGTGCGGGGAGAGAAACAGACGGATCTTGCGGTGGTGCCCGGAGGGCCGGCGGATAAGGCGGGGCTTATGGAGAACGATATCATTCTTGAGGTGAACGGAAAAAAGATCGCCAAGGAAAGTAATCTGGTGAAAGAGGTGAATTCCTATAAACCCGGGGATGTGATAACATTGAAAGTGCTTCATCGGGGTGAAACAAAAGAAGTGAAGCTCACGTTGGAGGAGAGAAAACAATAGCAGAGCTTTATAGCGGATAACCCGCAAGGTCATTCATGATAACCGTATCTCATATATCAAAATCGTTCGGAGACATCAAAGCCGTTGATGATCTGTCTTTTTCCGTTTCCGGCGGTGAGATTGTGGGTCTTCTGGGGCCGAACGGCGCGGGGAAAAGCACCACCATGAGGATGATGACCGGTTTTCTGTCGCCCGATAAAGGAACAATAGAAATAGACGGAATTAATGTATCGGAGCGCACTATCGAGGCGCAAAGACATATCGGATATCTTCCGGAAAACAATCCGTTGTATAAGACGATGCTTGTGTCGGAGCTTCTTTCGTTCTCGGCGGAGATCAAGGGTATCAACCGCACGGAATTGAAAAGTGCATTTGATTTTGTTGTCGCGGCAACGGGAATAGAAAAAGTATTCTATCGGAAAGTGGGAGAGCTTTCAAAGGGATATCGCCAGCGCGTGGGCATGGCGCTTGCGCTACTGCACAAACCGCAGGTGTTGATATTGGACGAACCGACCGAAGGGCTGGATCCCAACCAGCGCACCGAGATACGCTCACTCGTAAAAGCGCTCGCCAAAGACCGCACTATTATTATGAGTACGCATGTGATGCAGGAGGCATCTGCCGTATGCAGCCGGCTGTTGATCATCAACAACGGAAAATTGATCGCAGATGGCACCTCCGAAGAGCTTTCAAAAATGGCGCAACGCTATAAAGTGATCGCGCTTGATGTTGAGGGGAAAGACATCGAGTTGCATCTGGGGAAGTTGGATGGGGTCAGGGATATCGAGGTACACCAAACGACGCCGGGACGATTTCGCGTGACGTTCAAAGTGGACGATGCGTCGCAGGTAATGCCGCTGATATCGGAGACCGCGCGCGATAACGAGTGGATCATCTGGCAGTTGGCCGAGCAGGAACACAAGCTGGAGGATATTTTTCATACGCTTACTAAGGAACTATGAAGTGGAGCTGCAACACATGGACAATGGTTAAAAAGGAGCTGAGGCAGTATTTCAGTACTCCTTCGGCGTACATCATTTTGGTGGTGTTTTTGCTGCTGTGGGAATTTCTATATTTCAGGATAGCATTTGTCATTGGATACGCGTCGTTGGAGCCGCTGTTTTATTTTCTTCCGTGGCTGCTGTTGTTGTTGGTTCCTGCCATTACTATGGGCGCTATCTCGCAGGAAAAGAGCGAGGGAACGATCGAGTTGTTGCTGACGCATCCCGTGAAGGAGCGCGAGGTGGTGGTGGGGAAATTTGTTGCCGCATGTTTGTTTGTTGTCTGTGCGCTTTTGTTCATTTTCCCGGTTGCGCTTGCGCTGGATCATTACGGGAATGTAGATTGGGGCGTTATTGCGGGACAATATGTGGCGGGCGTGCTGCTTGCTTCCGTATTTGCCGCCGTAGGAATAGCGGTGTCGGCATTTTTTGCCAGTCAGATATCTGCGCTTTTGGTGACCGTTGCGGCGAATTTTATCCTGGTGGTCCTTGGTTTTGAAATGGTGACGGCACACATTCCGCTTTCCATTATTC
>Ga0172379_10001559_pt1 | contig 45005 bp, 36 predicted proteins | sample GrowelOW334metaG_FD_119756 | JGI IMG/M metagenome (GOLD analysis project Ga0172379, IMG submission 119756) | Groundwater microbial communities from an aquifer near a municipal landfill in Southern Ontario, Canada - Groundwater well OW334 metaG | ecosystem: Environmental > Aquatic > Deep...
GCTGAGGTGGGGACCCTCTGGGGTCCGAAGCAAATGGACTACCATACATAGCAAGACTATATGCAGATAACTAGTCTGTAAAATAAAGACTGCGAGTTTGCACTGGCGAGGCATTTTTGGGTATTTATCCTTTAGGGCTTTTTTTGCTGGAAGACGAAGTCCTTGAAAAGGGAAAAAGTACCACGCCGTAGGCAAGCACGGCAGGCATGCAGGCATGTATGTAGGGCCGGGCGCGGGCAAGGCGCATAGAAAAAAATAATGCTTCACAGGAAAGCACCGCAGGCATTTTTTAAGCAAAAATAAACACAATGAATAAACCACCTACCCCAAATACCAATCAATCTCCACTACTCCTTTTTTTCTCAAAATTTCATTCACTTTACTAAAATGCTTACAGCCAAAAAATCACTTGTGAACTGAGAAAGGAGACGGATGTGGAGCCTCCAAGACCATATGTCTACTTGTGTCTATAAGTTCTTTTTTCTTTTGCGCAAAAGCTCCTCGTAAAAGGAAAATAATTCAGTCTTTTTTGTCTGAAAGTGTTTTGATCACTGCATCAGTAAAGGTATGTCGCCCGATATCTTTATGGGAATTTGGCGTATCCTTTTCTACCGTCAGACTTGCGTTGAGCAAAAATATACCCTGATCAGCTCGTTTAGTCAGATTGCCACTTGTGGGAATTGGCATACCGATATCATCACGCAATTCTTTAAAAATATTCTGTAATGAAGGAGGAAACCTCACTCCATCTTGCACAGAAAAACACAGTCCATGAGCCTCGCCTGGGCCATGATAAGGATCTTGTCAAAGTATGACTACTTTGACCTTATCAAAGGGCGTATGATTGAATGCATTGAATATGTCAGATCATGCAGGAAATATAGTCTTACCGGCCATTCTTTCTTGAAGCAAAAATGCTTTGATATGAAAAAAATAGGGCTTTTGAAATTCATCTTTGAGCACTTCTTTTCGAGATTGTTCTATCTGGATGGAATTGAGATCTATTGTCATAGAGGCTATATAAGGATACCAACAAACAAAATCAATAGAAATCTAGAAACTTTTCCATAGTATTCACGTCATGAAAAATATGATGCATCACATCAAAGAATCTAACTTCTATGGAAAGACCTTTGTACTATCTATTTTTTTTCTGATCACAATAAAATCATTTTTGCTCCAGAGTACGACTTTCTTGACGAGCGATATATTCATAGCATTGATCATTATGACACTTGTCACAATCAATAGCTTAATCAAATCACAACTCACGAAAATCACAATAAATACAATAAACATAGCAATGCTGACCATATTCTCACTAGATGTGATATTGATATATGCTTTTCAAAGCAGGCTTTCGATAGGAGAGATGTGACAATTTGTTCTCAACACCAACAATGCTTTTTTTAGTATGTATCTGGTATATTGAGTAATTTGCCTTCTCATATTTTTTTGTATAAATTTTTTCATCAGCCAGAAATATATAAGAAGAATAAAGATACATAAGCACACAAGACCCCTCCTCTTAGGACTATGAATAGCGGGCATTTCATATATACGAATCTTCACCAAAACCAGCGACGAAAATATAAAAACACAACTCGATATCATCAGATACAATATTTCTTTTTTTCATAAAAAACAAAACTTTCTTCAAAATACAGAAAGCTGAACATGACAACAATACAAAGATTTCTTCACTCTCCAAAAAGGCCAATGACAGAGGCCAAACATCATCCTTGTCTTTGCCGAATCGTTCTCTGCCATAGACTCCAAAAGAGTTGGATGAATCAATGACAATCTTCCTCTCTTTGATAAGATACAAGAACAAGGAATTACCTATACCAACTTTCTCGCCAATGGATGTACCTCCGAAACCACACACATAGCGCTCTTGCAATGAGTAGAAGCACGGGAACATCCTTCCATGACCAAGAAAAATGCCTATAGTGAATACGCCTCTCTCAATCCTTCCTTACCCAATTTTCTAGAAAGCAATGGATATACAACACTATTTCTCAGTACCGTAACACTAGATTTCCTCAATCAAAGACAATTCCTCGCAGACATGTGATTTGATACAATCTATGGAGACGAGCAATTTTCTACACAAAAAACATACACCTTCTGAGCCGCACCCGACGAGGCATTGTACACCAAAGCGATAAAACTCATCAAAAAACAATCCGCTCCATATTTTCTTGCTATGCAAACCATCTCTTCTCACGAACCATACGAAACACCATATGGCAAAGGCGAAGAATCGACCATAAAATATGTAGACAAAAGCATTTTTGATTTTTATCAGAGCTTAGAAAGGGAGCATTTCTTTGACAATGGAATCTTGATCATCCTCGCAGATCACAGAAAAATAGACAATGCAAGTAACGCAGAAAAAGAAAAATATGGACAGACGACACCATCAAGAATCCTTGGAACCATAGTCGGCAAAGGCATCAAAAAATGAATCATCGACAACACTCCTCTACAACATATCGACTTCTACTACTCTCTCAAAAAGCTTATTGGAAAAAACAACATCCTGACTTGGAACAAGTACAACGATGCTTTCACGCAAACACAGAATAGAGATCGGACAGTTCGCTATTGCCGTTACTATCTCAATGATAATGGTTACATTATTATGAAATGACAGAAAGAATGAGAAAATATCGAAGCAATAAGTGGAGAAAACTATATCAAAGACTACATAAACGCATACAAAATATTTCAATACAACAATCGAAAATCCCCTTTCAAAAAAAATAATGCATACCTTTCTGGCAATTTTACCAACAAATTATTGAAAGAAACATTCGGTGATAACTAGTAGGTGTCGCCAGACAACACATAATGCATAGTATTTTTGATATCATCAGTCATGATAATCCTGACACCCATATCGTAGATCTGTTTAAATTGTTTCACATCAGAAGCGGTATAGGCGACAAATTTTCCACGCAAACGATCAATCAATACCGGCTCTTTTTGTAATTCACGGAAATCGACCAAAAAATAAGGATAAGCAAAAGAATCCACATGATAAAATTCACTAAGAGTGTAGGTATCTCGTCATCACATAATTCATTGCTCTACGATTTTTGCCAAAGCGTCATGATCATAGCTCGTCACAATAGCTTTTACACCCAATCACAACTTTTTGATAACGGCGGCTATATCGTCAGCTTGAAGAGAGATTTTATGTTCATCATATACTTTCATTTCTATAAAGTAATAGGCAAACCGACCTTTGATCTCAGACAACATCTCTTCCAACGATCTTATCGGTTCACCATTATTCAGTTTACAGTCTTCTTTGATTTCAGCAAGGGTATAATCAGCTACATTTTTCATAGGATGTTGGCAAGTAGAATTCATTTCCATACTCGGACCATGCATGACAATAGTTTGATTGTCTTTGGTAAGAGAAACATCAAATTCTACGGCATCTGCTCAATACTTTTTTGCCAATGCAAATCATGCAAGTGAGTTGTAGGTAGCTTCATAAGGAGCACCAACATGCGCCACTACAATCACATCATGCAAAAATCTACCAGTACCATCAATGACATTTTGCTCCACATCAAAAGGCTTTGTCGTACATCATGACAAAAAAAACAGACAAGAAATAATGAGAAATGAGCGGATGTTCATAGACAGCACAAAATTAAAACAAGACGCCGAAACTTCTGAAAGAAGTTTAACGCTTTTATCCAGTGTGAAAAAAAAACTACAAATGAAGTAGTTTTTACATCAGGGCATGAGGGATTTGAACCCCCGACACGCGGCTTTGGAGACCGCTGCTCTACCAAACTGAGCTAATGCCCTAAAATACTTTATCACATCCCGACACGCGGCTTTGCCCCGGACGGCCGGGGTACCAAACTGAGCTAATGCCCTAGGATATTATTTGTCCAAATAATAAGCCTGATTCTGTTTTACGTATAATGTATCTAAACTTGCTTAGAGCAAGTATTGTGCACTTTCCCCGGAGAACTCCGGGGTAAGCTTACACCAGGTATGGTTTACCACTCGAAAGGTTATCAACCAGACTGAGTAGAAGTAGCCTTGCCCAAGCAAGACATCTTCACGTTGCATCTTTCCCCGGACGAATCCAGGTAGTTTTCGTTTCTGTGGCACTTTCATTTGGTCCCGAAGTGTCGGGACATCCAGCATCTGTGAGGTGCTACCTTGTTTATGGTGTCAGGACTTTCCTCCCTGCTTTAGCAGGGTAATACGCATTTGGACGAGCTAGCTTTTAAGGAATTACTACAACAATTCAATGGAAAATAAGCATGCGCAATCTATAGCAATTCATAGATTTTACAGTTGACATTTTATAGGAAATGTCTATATTTTCAAACACTTTATTCCCAATCATAAAATATGAAACAACTGAAAATAAGTAAAAGTATCACCAGCCATGAAACAACTTCTCTAGAGAAATATCTTCAAGAGATAGGAAGGATAAATTTGATTACCGCAGAAGAGGAAGTACAACTTGCGCAAAGAATCAGATTGGGGGATAAGGCAGCTTTGGAAGAACTCACCAAGGCTAATTTGAGATTTGTCGTTTCTGTATCCAAACAATATCAGAACCAAGGATTATCTCTTCCAGATCTCATCAATGAAGGCAATTTATGACTCATCAAGGCAGGTCAAAGATTTGATGAAACAAGAGGATTCAAATTTGTTTCTTATGCGGTACGATGGATCAGACAAAGCATCTTACAAGCATTGGCAGAACAAAGTAGAATGGTCAGAATTCCTCTCAATCAAATAGGTAGCCTTAACAAAATGAATAAAGAGATCAGCACACTCGAACAACAATTAAGTAGGATGCCTACCGCATGGGAAATCGCTGAAACAATGGAGCTATCAGAAGAAAAAGTAGTAGAACGTATGAAAATAGCAGGGAAACATGTCTCTATAGACGCTCCGCTTATTGACGATAACGATAGCACACATGGAGATATGCTGACAAACCCTACAGAAACAGAAGCACCAGATCGATGATTATGTCAAGAGTCACTCAAGAAAGAGATAGCAAGATCACTTTCTACACTTAGCGAAAGAGAACAAGAAGTGATAAAATTATACTATGGATTATGAATAAGTCATCCCTATACTCTAGAAGAGGTAGGAGAAAAGATGGATCTTACAAGAGAAAGAATCAGACAGATCAAAGAAAAAGCTATCAGAAAATTGAAATTCACAAATAGATCAAAACTTCTCAGACAATATCTCGGACAATAGATTTCCATTTGTAAACCGCATCAAATTAATTATTTTCTTAGCAGATGCATTTACAAAAAAACATACAGACCATGACCCAAAGTCTGATCCACAAACTCTATGCAAATCGCGGACTCATCAGTCAGATTCTTTTTGTTGTATTGATACTTTTTGCGCAAAAACGACTCATGCACGACACCATAGCAGTACTCTACGGGAAGCAGATAAATTACCGATATGCAGGCATCGTATGATGAGCATTTATCTTAGAAACGATAGGAAGCCTCCGAACCATTCCGCTCATGCACAAGAGAAACCCTATCAACAAATCCGATGGACTGATTTTCTTTGGATTGTTGATGCATTGTGTAGTGGGACTAGTCATGATCATGACTATCATAGCAGCCGTTTCGGGGACAGGAATAGAGAATGTAGACAAAGGACCTTATCCACGACTTATGGGGCTTATCTTCATAGAAGTGATAAGACATATCGTAGTGCCAATCATCATTGGACTCAAAGCAGACGAGAAAAATGAACTCAAAGAATCGCCTCTCAAAGAGATATTAGGAGAAGTATTTATCCTTTTTCGAGCCTTTATCGCCTATACGACGACTCGAAGCGCAATGGTGACCCAAGGCAGCCTAGGACTAGGAGGAGACAATATAGCCCTCACCATACTCTTCACTATCTGTGCGGCTATCATCTTCCGAGTATTTTACCTAGGAGCTAACCTCGTGGGCATCATCCACCACTATGAACAGGCCGAGACCAAAGCACAACAAAACCGATTCCGGATATATTCCCTTATAGTTACCATCATCGCACTCGCCCCCCTCTTCACCAAGCCAGCAATGAATTAAATGTAATTGTCATCCTGGGCGTAGTCGAAGGACATATACATAATCAATTCAATCAGCAAACCATTGGTTATCACAAATCCTCAAAACAACAAATCAGACTATATTACGAAAGAATGTCAATCAAAAGAGCCCTACCAATGCTGGGTTTTTTGCTATTTTCGATTTCCGGACTATAATTAAACCAACACCGTCACTTATCGTAAGGGCTCCACTACACATCCTTATTAAGTAGGTAGCAGTGTTGGAGGTATTTCCTCCTTAAAATCTATCTAGAGCTTATACCCCATAAGATCAGATGGAACCAGATCAAGTACCGGAGTCTTTAAAAACTCTCTTATAAAACCCATAAGAGCATCTACAATACTGTAGGTATTCATATCGGTTGTATGAAACCGAGCCCGGTACTTGTTCGAATTAACTCGACCGCCACAAATCCTATAAGGATTTTGGATGCGAGAGTTATGCCGAAGTTCTTCGGTGAAACAATATGGGGCAAAAACAAAATTTAAAAAGGCGATAAGAGCGCATATACGAGGCACTGTTGGTATTTCCAAGAGTGTTTTTCTTTATGGAAAAACATTTTTTAACAAACCTCCCTTCTCCCGAAGTTTCGGGACTCCCTCCCTCCTTGTCAGGAAGGACAAAAAAATTACGAGATAGGAAAAGTCGAGTGCAATGTCTAATGTGGGACCATTCCCAAACTCAAACATCGAGTCTGTATGTATCCAAGACCGCACTCGACGAGGCGTTTTTGCTTACTTTTTTCGCCGGAAGAAAAAAGTAAGGCCGGGCGCGGGCAAGGCGCATAAGCAATGCCAAAGAAAGTATGAAGATACAGGAAAGCAAAAACATTTCTGAAAACAAAAAAAGAGGCAGTAGAACCGCCTCCATACAACAATATTGATAATATTAGAACTCGTAGATAAGCACACTACAACCAATAGGATCGGTAGCCGTAATGGTGATTTTTTGACCTTTCTTGACCTCAATACGGTCAAATATAATCTCCATACCTGTGCCAATAACGGTTTGTTTTGTATTACCATTTTGAAGCGTGTATGCCACATTAACTTGTGTGCCTGTAAGTCCAAAAGCGCGATACCCAGGAGATACTGGTCCTGGATCAATAAAACCATCAACAGAAACAGAATAACGCAATGGCTCAGAATTCACAACCACCATAGCGATATTGCTGACAGTGGTGCAAGCGCCACTAGATATCTTACACCAGTAATTGCCTGCATCTTTCATTTCTGTGTACGATACGGTATATACCGAAGTCGTTGCACCGTTAATGGCTACTCCATTCTTGTACCATTGATATTTCAGGCAATCATTGCCTGAGGCAGTTACCGACAAGGCCATACCGCCCTTTTCACAGACAACGTTGCTCATTGGCTGGACTGTGATTATAGGCGCAATAGAAGCGGTTTCTACTACCTGAAGTGGAGTTTGTGCATAAGCACTTGCACCGGCTACTATAACCAATGCAAAAACGAAGAATAAATTTTTCATATGAAATAAAATTTAATGGTTAGTATTTTTGTTTACAAAAAAGAATATACACATTTATTGTGAAATGTCAATAGAATATTTACAACCTACACCAACTTCTTCAATCTAGAAACTACCCTTTCTTTCCCCATTACCTTCATGACGGAGCAAAGATCGGGAGTCCTTCCCGTACAGCACAGCTGTAACCTGAGAAGCATTGCCAAATCACCCACTTTCCCGACCCGCCTGCCGGACGGGCAGGTATCTCCTCATTCCTTAAATTCCGCATTACCTGCTGCAAAGCCATGTTTTTTCCCTATCTGCTTCAATTGTTCAAACCGCTCCTCAGAAGTCATGGTTACATCAAGTACTTCTATATATTCACTGATAAATTTGCTTGCAATGTCAGGCGTGATATTCGCAGGATAAAGGGTTAACGGTACATGATTAACACCATTCGTTTCGCGTTCTCCGTTTTCCGTTCACCGTTTTACTTCTTGAATCATTTTCGCTCGCTCCTCATCAAAGAAAAACCTAATCTGACTATCTACATCCATAAAGGTAGTAAATCTTTTGGGGTCTTTGGGCGTATGTCTCTCGATGTTCATCGCAGCTTTTACGTAGTCCACATCAGAGGTTAACAAAGTCGCGAGTTCAGGCTTATATTTTTTTGCCCACAGCAAGGTCTCTTCATAGAGTTGATCAGTAGAAATTCTAGAAAGATAGGCATTGCTTACACTTTCCACTTTTACGATATCAAACAAGCCCCCAGACTTGCTCATCTTTTCAAGTACGATCGTATAGTCATGATAATCTTTATCTGGATTTGCCTTCTGCCATTCTTCAAAAAACGGATCCACCATCGTCAAAATATAGTCCACAATTCCATGGGTAGGAACTCCTCTTTCAAAGAAAAAATCGACATTAGCCTCAGGATCTTTTCTTTTACTGAGCTTTCTTTTTTTCCCGTCTTCCAGCTTGAGAAGTTGAGCTACGTGACAATATTTGGGCGGAGTCAGTCCACATGCTTCGAATAATTGCAAATGCAAAGGCACAGACATTAGCCGCTCTTCAGCCCTGATGACATGAGAGACTCTCATCAGATGATCATCCACGATATGCGCCATATGATAGGTTGGCAAACCATCAGATTTGATAAGAACGACATCATTGTAGTTATCAGTCATATTCATTTTCCCCCTGATCACATCTTCAAACACTATCCTCTTGGTCGTATCTCCATGGCTACGAAATCTGATTATATAATTTTTTTTATTTTCCTCTGAGCTCTCTTCAGACCTCATTTTTTCTATTATCTCCTCTGGGCTTCTATTTCTCCATATCGAATAATTCCCATAAATCCCAGGAGTGACCTTAGTTTTCATCTGTTGCTCTCTGATAGCATTCATTTCCGCTTCGGTCATCCAACACGGATACGCCTTCCCCTGAGCGATAAGTTCTTTGACAAAGACCTCATACAGATACTTCCTTTTGGATTGGATATATGGCCCGTAATCACCCACATCAGTAGTATCTTGTCCTATCGGTCATTCGTTGAATGCTATTCCAAAAAATTTCAAAAGATCAACAATCTGATTTACCCCTCATTCGATGCTCCTCTTCTGGTCGGTATCTTCTATTCTCAGAATGAATGTTCCTCCCTGTTGTTGGACAAATTTGAAAGGCACAAAGGAAGAAAAAATCGCCCCGATATGCAAAAATCCGGTAGGACTCGGCGCAAAACGAGAACAGACTTCATTTTTTCTCGGTGGATATTTTTTCTCCAAATCAGCGATCCCCTCTTTCACCTCAGGGAAAATCGCCTCAGCAATATCTTGTCGTGTCGTCATATGCTTTTCAAAAACAATAAAAAAATTATCAATAAAGTTGGCTATGTGTACCTATATCGACAAGCTCTACAACTTCATATACATCAGGAGTCACTTGTCTAAAAACAATTCTCCGATCTCAAGTTATATCAATACTCCTGTATCATACATATTCCCCAGACAGAGAATGATTTCTCAATGCAGAAGAATGAGGATCTTGAATAAATACAGAAATCGTATACATTGTTTTATCTTTAATTTTTTGAGGGAGCGAAACAAAATGCTTCTTAAATCTCCTATGCCAAATGATTTTCATTATCGACTTCTCATTACCTTTAAAAAATCTTTTCCTTCAACAATTTTAGATTTTTTTTGTTTTGCAGGAGTTTTGAGATAAGAAGCCAAAGATTGCTCTTTTTTGGAAGAAGAACTATTATTCTCCAAAACTATTTTTCTATATTCATCAAAAAGTTCCTCTATATCTTGGAAATGAGATTTCGACAATTTTACAGGTTTTTCTAGGGTTAGCGTTATCATATTGTTGAATGATGAAGTAAAGCAACTACTATATAACAATCCCCCTCGCGATTTCAAGAACGATTGAAAATCCACTTGGCCCTGGCGAACAAATCCCCCTCCCGCTTCGCTCCCTCCCCCTTTGTCAAGGGGGCTAGTTCTCCTCCCTTGACAAAGGGAGGTCGGGAGGGATTTGTCCTCCTTTTGTAAAGGAGGGGGACCCCGAATGGTCGGGGTGGAGGATTTAAAAAAAAGCCTTCTTTGGAAATAATCCGTAGAAAGGCTCAATAAATAATTTTCTTTTAGCCTCTTTTAATAATTTAAGAGGAAAGGGAAACTTTTTAAATCAATTTCACCCTCATCGTCATCAGAGATGTCAAGAAAAGCCTTCTGCTCCTTATCAAAAAAGTCTCTTTTGGTAAGGGAGCAAAAACATCGCCCGACAAAGGAATGAACCGAAGGATTAGCTGCTTCAAGACGATTGAAGTTAATCTTATAAACACCTAGCTTCATTAAAAAATTGGTCGTCATAAGAACATAGGTGTCCGAGTCATTATACTCAAACTCAAAATCGATCCTCAACCACTCTGACGAAAGAGTGAATACATAATGATAATCATGATTCTTCAAAAACTCCTTTTCATTTACAGACTTCACTAGTTTAAGATAAGTCGCCCTCCCCCAATTTATTACACTTTCTACCGAGGAGAAATAAAGCTGATCAGCTTCAGCTACTAGGGAAGTACAAATGAAAGGAAAATATCCATGACACAGGAACTCCTTTTCAATAAATGATTTAATATTCTTTATCGCAACAGTGGTTGTTCTCATTGTTGATGACGACTGTGCTTGTCCGTAATGTACGGATAGAAACATTGCGAGCACAATTAACACAATGTTCATTCTGCTTGTTTTCATAATTTTAGGTTTTATTAATGTTTTTTTTACATTCTTACATTTTCTTACAAATATATCATACACATTCGCAAAGAAAAGTCAAGAGCATTAGACTTGAATTCACCTTTGAAATGGATATACAAATTACAGAAGGATCATCATATCCTTTTTTTATTTTTAACAAAAAATTTCACATGAAGTTAGATGGAAAGAGTATCCAGGCCGCTATCATGCAGCTCGTAGAAGACTTCAAATTTGATCCTTATCAGGTATTGGAAATAGTCAAACTAGGAATCAAATCAGGATTTAAGAAGGATTATGGCGATTTCAAAAAGTCTGAAATCATGGTAAATATCGAAAATGATGGAACAGTTACTATCTATAAAGAACTTACCGTAGTCAAAGACGTCGAAGACGAAGATATCGAAATCAACCTCAAAGACGCCAAAAAAATTAGAGAAGATGCGAAGATAGGAGAAAAACTACTTATCAATGTAACTCCTACAAAACTTGAACTTTCAAGAATCGCTTCTCAATCAGCAGCACAAACTATCAAGCAAAATCTGAAGAATATTGAAAGAGAAAGATTCTACGAAAAATTCCAAAACAAAGAAGGAGAATTGCTCAAAGCAAGAATCATAAGAGTACATGCTGACAGCGTAATCTTGGACATAGAAGGAACTGCGGTTGTATTGATGCCAGAAGGTCAGATCCCTAGCAAAAATTACGAACCAGGTGAAGAAATATTTGTACTCCTCAAACAGATCTCCAAAGGACAAGGAGGAATTACCCTCGAGATCACGCAATCATCAGGAGAATATATCGAAGCAATCTTGAAAAAAATCGTTCCAGAACTTGAAGATGGAACCGTACAGATCGTCAAGATGGCGAGAATCCCAGGACAAAAAACAAAGATCATCGTTAGTACAAACAATGAAAAAGTAGATCCCGTGGGAGTGATGGTAGGAAGCAAAGGAGACAGAATCAATACCGTACTTTCATTGCTCGACGGAGAAAAGATAGATTTCATCGAAGAAGTGGGAGACTCTGTACAAATGATCAAGAACTGCCTCAAACCAGCTCACATCGAAAATGTAGAAATCAAAGACAAAAAAGCTATCGTCACTATGGACGAATCTCAAAAAGCCCTCGCTATCGGCCGCTGAGCATCAAATGTGAAATTAGCTACGCAGTTGACTGGCTACCAGATTGAAATTAGATAGTAAAAAATATTTCACTTCAAAAAAACCTGCATTGTCATTGCGAACGTAGTGTGGCAATCTGCAGGTTTTTTTGAAAAAGAAAAACAAATCCACCCCCAGCCCCTCCTTTCTCAAGGAGGGGAGAATTATTTAACGAGATAGGGAAAGTCGAGTGTATATGCTTCTTCAAAAATCCAATTTAATTTTTGATTGAAGCATATATACTTACTACCACAGCAATCCCTCATTTCATTTCAGGCTTGTTTGGGTAGTAAGTACAATGTCTAATGTGGGACCATTCCAAAACTCAAATATCGAGTCTGTATGTATCCAAGACCGCACTCGACGAGGGGTTTTTGCCTATTTATCCTTTAGGGCTTTTTGACCTGGAAGACCTGTCCTCGAAGAGGGAAAAAGTGAGGCCGGTGGGCGGGCACGGCGCAAAAAGAAAATACAACAATCAAAAAAAAGTTCCCAAAAATTTGACAAATAAATAAAAATCTTTATACCTACAAAAGGTAGAAATCTTTTATTTTATAAAAAGAATCAAATGACATCAGGTATAAAGCCAGGAGAAGGGCCAACAAATCCAGAAGGATCGTTTGCACAGCAAACTAACGAAAACCCAGAGGAATTGCTTGCAAAAGCTCCAAAAACACAAAAACAGATGGGACAACCAACATCCGATTTGACACTCACACTTTCTGACGAAGAAACAAAGGAATTCGAACAACTAGCAAAGAAAGAGTTACATGACTTTGTTTATACATCATGAGAAGAATTCGAAGGGAACCCAGAAGAAAAGGTAGTATCAGCACTTGTAGATTTCGTAATAAAACTCCACAATCACATACTCACAAAGACAAATCACTTACCAAAAAATAAACGTAAAATGATAACGGCATTAAAAAATATCTTAGTTTTTCTAGATGATTGATTACCGCATTCATGAGCAATAAAAATGCTAAAAGAAAAAGACGAAAACAAATTACCAGAACTTGCACACGAGGTTTTTCTAGACATAGTAGATCTTGAGGCTGAAATAGCAGAAAAAGATCTGATACCTCTGAATACGCTTAGAGCAGTCATCAGTAAAATGCCTGTTTAAAATATTTCCCATATCAAAAATCCCCTACTCCGGGGGATTTTTTTATTCTTTTAATCTTTTACCTATCCAAAAAATTTATCCAACTCCTTTCTATCTGACTTCACAAAAAATGGCTTTTCATAGGCGTGAGCAAAGATATCGCCAAGGGTATCGATCCCCTCCTGCATCAATGCCGCCATCTGCACAGATGACAATACATCGCCTGAAGTGATAGGAGTTTTGAATGCTCAGATCTGAAGAATCTTGTCACACACAGTAGCAAAACTCATCTGTTCTAGAGAAAAAATGTGGGCAAATAAAATGTCCATATCTACTTTGTGTATGACAAAAATCTGTGGGATTGCATAGACGATAACTCTATTTTCACTAAACAAAGAACAATCAAATCCAAGCTCATTCACCTCTGCTATTTTTTGATGAATAGATGAAATCTCAGGTATCTCCAGCAACAACGGCTGTGACATAATCTCCGGCTTTAATACCGAAATATCAACCGCGTCCCCCGTTCCGCGTACCGCGACCCTCATGCGTTCATACACAATCCTCTCTGCCAATCTTCATTGATCGACATAATAAATACCATCGCCTCACTCAAGCACGATATACTTTTCCCAAAGCTGACCTACGATCTTGTAGTCTCCCACGACGACATACTGATTTCCATGTTCTTGTCATACATTATCAGTCTCTCGAAAAGCCTTACTATTTTTTCACTGTTCACTGTTTACTATTCACTGTTCACTGCCAAGTACCTCCCCTATTGCACCATACACCATCTGATAAACATGTTGTGGGTTGGCAAATTTGACCTCGGATTTGTCTGGACGGACATTGATATCTACCACACCTGGCTGAGTAGCGAGCATAAGCACAGCAAAGGGATATTCATTGGAAGGAATGTGTTTGGCGTAGGCATCCATGAGCGCTCTTTTGATGATTTTATCCTGCACCGGCCTGCCATCTATATAGATTTTGATATTGTCTCACGATCAAAACGTTAATGCAGAATCTGAAACAAGTCCTGTCAGATGCAATTCAGGGTTCGCAGTTTGAATATGTTGTAAGTGTTGTGATCGATCTTTTTTATGCACTTGCACTATCCTCTCAAGAAGAGAATCGACTTTGGGAAGAACAAGTACGGGCTTATCGTTTTTGTACAAAGCAAATGATATATCATAATGGTACAAAGCCACATCTACGAAATAATTGTAGCAATAAAAAAATTCTGTCTGCGAAGATTTGAGGGATGTTAACTTGGTAGGAGCATCATGAAACAAATTTTCAATCGTGACTATCGTTCCACGTTCAAATCCCGCAGGCAAATGATTCATCGTGAGCGACTGTCCAAGTTTCACCAATTTGCTCGCCATCTCACTATACGCAGTCTTGGAAACGATCGTCACTTTGCTGACCTGAGAAATGGCAGCCAATGCCTCTCCTCTAAAACCGTAGCTTTTCAATTTGAGTAGATCTTGCTCACCATAAATTTTTGATGTTGTATATCTCTCAAACAAAAAATCCATATCGGTAAGCTCAATTCCAGCGCCGTCATCCTCGACACTGATGAGAGTTTTTCCTCCATCATTGAGAAAAATTTTGATAGCAGTAGCCCCAGCATCCAGACTATTTTCGACCAATTCTTTCACGACAGAAGCTGGCCTTTCGATCACCTCTCAGGCTTTAAATGTCTTAATCATATAGTCAGGTAAAGTACGAATAGCCATCAAATAAAATGAAAGTAAAACGGTACACGACAAACGTTTAACGTTATCCGTTACCCATTAACCACTTCCGACTATAAGTAAATTCACTTGATTTTTCAACACGGAATCATCATACATAACTCAGTTCACTCATTTTACTAAGTTCACTCATTTCACTAAGTGATGGATTCAATAAAAACATATATATTAAAACATCCTATGCGTATCAAATATGGGCTTATGATAGCCAATATTTTCATAATTTTGATCGCAGCAAGAATGTATATCAATTATAGTGCGATCGAAGATGCGATTCAAGATACTATTATTCAATCTCAACAAAAGACACTGGAACTAGCTTTTTCAGAAAATTTTCTTCTCAATTACGAAAAATCAGAATATGCAAGATACTTTCTTCAACACGAGAATAATATCATCGGACCTGGAGAATTTATTATAAAATTTGAAAAAATGCCGGAAAAAACACAAACAGGGACGACAGAAATAATAAGTCAGTATGATCAAAAAGAATACCTCAAAACACCACAGCAATCACGAAATCGTTTTATTTTGGATAAAATGTCTAAGGTGAAATAAGGTTGCAAAAGAGACATAGATTGATAGAATAAATAGGCGTATAAAGCGCTATCAAATATATAAGAAACTATCAATCTATAAAACTATTTATCTATAAATCTTTATTCATGAAAAAAACACTTTCTCTCATTGGAATTTTCAGTGCCATTACTGCTATCGTATTTGTTGCTTGATGTAGCAAAGAAAACACAGTACAAATAGGAGATACCGTAGAAGTAACATACACAGCAACATTACCTAATGGGACCATTTTCAAAACAAATGAAACAGGAGATACACTCCGTTTTGTTGTTGGATCTGGAGAGGTAATCGCAGGATTGGATGAAGGAGTAATTGATATGAAACTCAATTCGACAGATGTCATGAGTATAGCCGCAGATAAGGCTTACTACAAAGAATATAATCCCATGAAAATACAAAAAGTTGCCAAAGTAGTTCTCGATATGGCAAAAATAACTGCTATAGAGGGTAAAAAAGTAAAAATAGGAGAAGCAGAAGGCTTGGTAAAGGGATTTGAAAAAGATGACCAAGGATATGAATATGTCTTACTCGACATGAACGACCCCTACACATACGAAACACTAACTTACAAAGTGACTATCAAGGCGCTCGAAAAATCAACTAACAACTAACAATAAATTTTCTTCGCTTCACAACTATTAGTTATTAGTTGTTAACTGTTCACCTTTTTTTACGCTTCGCTCAGCCATGCAATTATTCAAAAGGACACTCTTATCGATATTTCCAGACGAAACCGCCAATCAAAATATCAATCCGGCGAGTATGTTTGTGTCATTCATTTCCACCAAAGAGTTCTTTTCTGTTATCAATAGAAAAATCGTAGAAAATTACAAAATTAATCTCTTTGATATTGCGCTTGATCCCTTTGAATTCAAAACAGGATTCTGAGAAAATCCACAGATAAAGCAAAAAGACAACGATATCTACTACGGTTATTGTGCTACCTCAAATCTCAATGGATACAGATTTCTCAATTGCGCAAACATTAGCAATGGTCTCACACTTATCGCAAGCGTTTATACCAAGGACATATTTCTCAAATACGGCCAAGATGCGTATCTCAATTTTTTGTATGCAAGCTATTTATTGAGCTTTGTCTTTCTTTCTAGAATAAAAATATTTCCCCACAAAAACAGAGAAAACAATTACAATCGATTCATCGAATTGTTTTTCAATTTTTATGAATTTGTTTTTGTTCAGACAGGAAAAGTAATCAGCAAAGAAGAACTAGGAAAGATAAAAAAAGATCTTCTCAACGAAGGAGGAATATTTTTTCTTCTCTTTGCCACTTATCAGAAATTAAACACTATGTTTTCTATGCCAGACATCACAGACAAAGACTTATATGCATGGATTTTCTATGAAGAACTCAAAGGAAATGAGAAAAAAATCATAAATGAATTTATAGAAAATTACGATCTCTATGCTACACAAGCCACCTACTCTGCCATAGAAACAAAAATTATGCAATTTATTTTACCGGCCGATATTTTGCTCAGGTATATGTTTCTAGAAATGGATATGTTTCTAGTTGCAGACAGTATTATTTCCAAGATTTATGATAAAAAAATAATAGACAAATATATCGCAAATTTTCATAAAAACGATAATGAATTAGAAAGTTTTCTTCTCTATATAACTGATTACAGACATTTCAAAAAAAACTTTTTTTCATGAGTACGCAAATATATGATCACGGTATTGAGAAATGATAAAGGAGACGATATCGAAGAAGAGCTCGATGATCTCATGTCATCCATAGGAGATGACATGGAAAATATTGAAAATTTCAAAATCCCAGAAAGACTCAAAAAAGAATCAAAGATTATGGAGAAAATATTAAATTTTTATATCACCTTTATCGGAGGATTTCGAATCGCAAGAGGAGATAGTTTTTTTCTCAGATTATTCAGAAAACCAATGATAGAAGAAATAGCAAAAAATACAGATATACTGGACGAAAAAAGTCAGAATCTGTATTATTATGGATCCTTATTGTATAATTATGGGAAAAATGTTTTTTATTATAAATATGCTTCAGAAAACGTCAGAGCAGGAAAACAAAAATTTTTCTTGCCTTACAAAAGCAATATCAAAGACATCTATTCAAGTATTTGCATCCTCAAGCTTTTTGATGAAAATTTCATAGCAACCGTATTTCAGGACATTAACCCAAAAGATATCAGAATCTTTATTAAAAATAAAAATATTCTTCAAATTTTTAGAAAAATGTTTGGAGAACGTATATCTGCATTAGTCAAACAAAACAAAGACGAAGTAAGTAAACAAGTATATGGAGAAATAGGGTCTCTACTTGCAAACGAAAAAAAGTTCCTCAAAACAATACAAAAAAATCTGACCGATACAGACATTTATCATCTCAAAGAAAATACATACAACCTAGATTTTTGGCTCAGTCAGTCATTTTACGAAACAATAAACAAAAGAAAAATACAACTCAAAGAACGATACTCTGATCAAGTCATACTATGAATATGTGCCAACAGCAGAGAAACATTGCTAGGTCTGATGCTCTATATTTGATACCTATCGGAACAGGAAAAAATCTCTACTACCAAAAAAAATCTCAAAATAAATCTTCTCAAAAGAATCTACATCACAGATATTTTGAATATCAATATCGAAAAAACAGATATAAGAGGACAAATGATCGGTATCATAGATATGTTATATCTACAATTTGAGACTATCATAAAAAATCGAATAGCAATAGATGACAACAAGGATTTTTTGAGAATTAGTACAGAAAATCGAGCACAATTTACCGAAGTAGGCAAAACGAATATCTACAAAACTATGGAAGATGAAGACATCATCAAAAAAATTACTGGAGAAGATATTATTCGATTCAAATGATTCTTGAAAAATATCACATACTACAACAAAAGATTTCTCATACCCAAATAGGCTGCAGAACTTTAGAACGTTAGGTTGCGGACTGCGATAAAACCTTTTACTTACTCAAAGCTTTGGCAAGCTGTTCATCGACAACAGTTTTGGGGTCGTCAGAGATAGTAATATCTGGCCTGACGCCTATATGATCGATAGTAGATTTTGATTTTCCTGTATACCATTTGGCTACCGTATATTTGAGCATAGAACCATCAGGATATTGTACCAATTCCTGCACAGATCATTTTCCATAGCTCGTCTCTCCTATCAAAGTCGCGGTAGGAATGTAATCTTTGATAGTTCATGCAAAAATTTCAGAAGCAGAAGCAGACGATTGATTCATCAAGATAGAAATATTCTTTTTAATTAATGTACTCGTACCGACGTCTGCAGCAAACAAACGCTCTTCTCAAAATTTACTCGAATCAACAATCACGGTAGCTTCTCCCGTGGGGACAAAATAAGCAAGGATATTACTCACTTCTTCAAGACTTCCTCCTGGATTATTTCTTACATCAAAAATATATTTTCTACATTTATTTTTTCCAAAGACGTTGGTCATGGCATCGACAAATTCATTATATACTCCATATCCAAAAAGTCCGATAGACATATAACACGTAGTACCACTATATGTTTTAGCAGAAATATTCTTCACGACAATTGCTTCTCTAGTAAGAGTGAAATTCAGTATTTTTTTATTTCTGAGAATGGTCAGTTTGACTTGTGTACCAGCAGGTCATTTAATTCGACCAACTACAGTAGAAGTATCCGCACCAGACGTAACTCTATGCGTATCGACTTTGATGATCCTGTCTCCAGCCTTGAGGCCAGCCTTTGCGGCAGGTGATCACAAGATAGGAGAGGTGATAATAAGCTCTCATGGCCTTACCATATCCACATATGCTCCGATACCTTGAAACTCCCCTTTCAATTCCTCATCAAAGGCTTGAGCTTCTGTAGGTGGGAAAAAGACCGTATAGGGATCTTTGGTGTTATCAAGGATATTCTGAAGAGAACTATAGACACCACTCAGGTTATTAGAACCATTCAAAGCATCAGAAATCTGATGTAAAGAACTCTGATCTAGATATCATTCATCAGTAAGCTTGATATCAACAATAGCTTGAGGCGCTTGCAATTGAGAAAGAACATCATTCAACCATTGAGCAGTGACTCATTTTCATTTTTCGCACCAAGCATTGATAGAAAATTTACGCTTGATGATAGCACAGGCCTGATCTTCAGTTATTGTCTTATTTAGAGGCAAAGCAATACGCACATTGAGAAAAAGTTCATAATACACGACCTTCTGCATTGTTTGATATATAGGAGTATCTTGTTGTAATCACTTATATTTGAGATACATATGTTTGTATCCTTCAGAAGGAGTGAGAATCTTATCTGTTGCCTGTACATACGACGTAAAAAACTGCTCTCGATTGAGAGAAGAATCGGCAGATACGAAAGAGCTCATCGAAAACACACTTATCATCAAACCAAACAATAATAACGATTTTTTCATAGGAGAAGGAATGGGAAATAAACAACAACGTAGACATACGCATTTCCTCCCCATTTTCAAACATTAAAAAAATAAAAATGGGAAAGAAATTCCTTCCCATCTTCAGAGCATAAAATGCTCAATTTAAAAACTAATCACCGTCAGAATCTGCGTATTATTATATTTCTTCTGATGATCGTGATAGAGATTTAAGGCATCCCGTATCACCCCAGCCATATTGGAGATATTCCCATCTGGAGAATTGGAATTTGTGCACTCCAAAATGACCTGATCTTGAAAATACAATTTACAAGTTCCGTTGGACGTCATCTTCATGTTTGTTTTTTGCTCCAAAAGAGCAGTGAGCTCATCGAGAAATTCTTTTAGTTTTTCAGGATTTGGAGCATCTACAAACTTGGGATTAAGCATAGGACGCAGATCCTTTTCCGTAACTTCAGTTACGACAGTGTTTTGTGTTTCTTGTGGCATAAAAAATTTTTTTAGTTTTTTTTTAGATTTCTTTTTTTTTATGGCAACTTCTGTTGTAAATAACAAAAAAATCACCAGCAAGAAGACTAGTGATTTGAAAGTAAAAGTCAAGACAAACTAACAACTAACAGCTAACAACTAATAGTGGAAAGCGATACGCAGCCAGACTGTTTACTGTTAACTATTAACCGTTAACTGACACGAAGTGTTTAAACAGATCGCCCTTTTCTTCAAAATTTTTCCATACGCTATAACTAGGAGATGCAGTAGAGAGCAAGCACATCTTACCCCTTTCTGTGTGCATATAAGCAAATTTTACTGCAATATCCATAGCATCTGTAGATAATATCTTGAGATCGTGCACATGATTGCCATGAACATGCTTGACCTGAATACACTGCTTAAATGCAGAAGTAGAAATATCTGTATACTTTTCAATACGCTCTTTGAATAATTCCAACATTTGCTTACCCGATTCCGGGAAAAGCACAATATTGTGAATATTATATTCCAACACACAATCAATCAATTCCTTGAAATTATACCCCCTATTGGTGCCTCACAAGAAGATCGTATCTATTTTTTTGCCAAAGGTCTTGATAGCCTGAATAGTGCTTTCAGGAGTGGTAGAAATTGCATCATCCACTCGTTCTATTCATCCATAAGTACCGATATGTTCCATTCTATGGGGCAGTCACTTAAATGATTTGATAGAGTCATGGACCGTCTTGAGAGACAAACCAATAATATCACCAACTGCCAAAGCCGCACAGATATTATCTAGATTATGTTCTCAGAGAATGTTTCTATCATTTTCAGAAAATAATCTTTTATCATCTTCCATAAAAAATCCATAATACCATTTGTACTTTCATTCGCTTCCATAAGTAACAAGATTGGAATATTGCTCTGCTAGCTTGAATTCGTACATAGTTTTTCGATGAATGACATTATATTCGCTTCCCTTGAGAATGTTGAGTTTGGCTTTGGTATAAGAAGAAAATGAACCATGCCGATCAAGATGTTCAGGGAATATACTTCCCAACACAGAAATATAATTGTGTTTTTTTAAGGTATCAAGCATATAACTAGAAAGCTCAAGAACCGCATAATCATATTCTTCAGAAAAATCTATTTCATCCAATACAGGATTTCAGATATTACCTACCAACTTCACACGATATCATGCATCTTTGAGGATGTGAAAAATCAAAGAAGCAATCGTAGATTTTCCTTTGGTGGCAGTAACGCCTATGACTTTACCCTTATAATTATCAAAAAAGAATTGAACTTGAGTAAGGATTTTTCAGTTGTAACTTGCCAATTTAGTATTGGTCGGAATTCATGCGGATTTAAAAACAACATCATATTGATCCAAATGATCAAGATACTCAGCACCCGTAACAGAATTTACCAAACTTGAAGTTTGGAGGTGTTGATTGACGTCCAAAATAGTGAGATTTTTAAATTGTAAATTTTGATTCATCAAAAAATTGAGTGTGGACTTTCCTTCAAGTCCATAACCAAGAATGGCAATATTTTTATCTTTGAGATCGGCAAGTTGCATGGAGATGCAAGAGAGATAAAACCAAGAAAAGCATATAGTTTTGACTCAAAAAATCAATTTAGAATTTGAAATTTTCGTCTTGGATAATCTTGTCATCCTGAGCGTAGTCGAAGGATATGCGTAGAGGATGTACCCTTCATTGTACTCAGGATGAAACGAGCTTTTTTCACGAACCTCGTCCCGCGACCTGCGACTCTTATTCTTCAATTTCCCCATACAACTTAAAAGCAATCCCCTTCACCACTTTCACCTTCACAAAATCTCACACCTTACACGTTACACGTTTAACGTTACACGTAATTTGCTTCATATTGTCGGCATATCCATTGATAAACATATCGTTATCCGTTCAACGTTTACCGTTTCACGCCCGTATTTCATTCACCAACATTGTCAACTTGTGTCCAACTTCCTTTTCATTATTTTCAGTAGAAATGCGCTTTAGAACTTCATTCAACCTATTCCATCTGTCTCGTTTCACCTCACGAGAAACATCGTCAGCATATTTTTTTTGCGCCAAAGTCCCAGGTCTAGAGGAATAAATCCCTATATAAATCATATCAAATTTTCCATATTCAATCAATTCCAAAGTTTGCTGGAAATCCTCCTCTGTCTCCCCCGAAAATCATACAATAATATCGGTAGTGATACTAATATCTCTCTTGAGAGCACTGACATCATCGATGAATTTCTTGGCCTGCGCGACCGTATATCCTCTAAACATACGCTTCAAAACAGCATCAGAACCGGACTGTAATGGCATATGGATATGAGGACACAGTTTCTCTTCTGTTTCATGCAAAGCGAGTAATTCCGGCGTGTAATAGGTAGGATATGGCGAGGTATATCTCAACCATGTTAATCCTTCCAACGGCAAAATTGCTTTAATAATCTCTACAAATTGCGGATGCTTATTTACGATTTGGCCAAGCAGAACTATTTCTTTTGCTCCACGAGCAAGATGTGTCTTCACTTCTTCCACTATCTGTTCTACCGGGAAATATTTTTCCAATCCTCTCGCATAGGGCACGATACAATACGCACAAAACTGGTTACATCCTGTCGAAATAGGCACATACGCTGTGCTTGTGTGTGCATTCATAGACGTGATAGATTCGGGAAGGATTTTTTCATATTCATTGATAAATGTTCATTCGTACATCACAGAATATCACAATTTTTCAAGCATCAGGGGCAGAAATCATGTATCGTCTATCCTTCGAAACAATTCCAGATTTTTCCATTTTTGTTGCAATTTGTGAAACAGCGGATTGAATGCATGATTCACAAAGACCGTGTCGCGGGACGCGGAACGTATATCGCGGTGCTCGATTTCATCATTCGTAATGCCAAGTATTTCTGGCTTATGAGTATTTAGCGAACCAATAAAATTTCCTTGTTGAAAATGGGGTAATTCGCGTGCCGCACTACTCGACCCGCGACCCTTTTTCAAAAGTTTTCAACTTCTGAAGTTGTGTTGTATCATACATCCGGTAATCCAAATTTTCTGATCGGGACGAATTTCTTTGAGTTTTCCGGTAATTTTATCCTCAGACTTTTGTTTGATCGAACAAGTTTCAAAGATAACAATATTTGCTGCTTTAATGTCTTCGGTATACGAAAATCAGCAGTGCTGAAGCACCGCTCTGATCCTTGCACTATCCGCATAATTCATCTGACATCCAAAGGTCAAAATATGGAATTTCATCATCTAATGAACAAGTAAAATAGAACAAGTAACAGGTAAGGATTTTTAAAAAATATGCAATCAAAAAACCAGATACTTGCCATTTTGCACTTTTTACCAATTTAGTGTTGTATTCGGAAAGCTTTTCTGTATATGCAACAAGCAAAAAATCCAAATTTTAAAAAAAACAAAAAATGTACGGAATTGAAAAAGCATTACTTATTGAAGATACTACATCAATAAAAATGCAGTGTCAAGACAGGAGTCGTACCTGTGGCGACCAAAGTACAAAAGAAATGTATTTGATGGTCAATTACGAAAGTATTAAGAAAAAAGGAGAAACATTTTTCCTGGTGATTCAAAAAATCAAAGGAAAATACGCTGTTATCCTTGTTCAGGTAGTAAGAAAAACTAAGAAGGGCAACCTTATTGAGGTACTTTCTACTACTAGTGCCAAATACGGCACAATTGAAGAGGCGGAACAAAGCCATTTATGGCAGTTATTTGCTCCAAAGATTGCACCTATTAAGGCGATTGAAAGAAAAAGTGCTCCAAAAAGCACGTCCACTACACACAACTTCTTTTTATGGCTTTTCAGAGAAATTTTAGGCCCAAAAAGTCACAAAAAAAGAAAAGCGTAAGACCGTATCAGGTCAAACACTATGGAGCCAATCATGCATATGTATGAGGGGCTTTTTTTATGTTTGGACTTTTACTCGGAAATTACTATCATTATTCAGCATTCAGCATTCAGCATTCAGCATTCAGCATTCAGCATTCAGCATTCAGCATTCAGCATTCAGCATTCAGCATTCAGCATTCAAAATTTAGAATTTAAAATTTAGAATTTAAAATTTCAGCCATGTTCCAAGCCATCCTCCGAGTCATTATCCTCACCAATATAGCGATCCTTCGCTTTACAAACAACTTCTACAGCGAACTTGCCCTCAGTTTCCTCCCCTACATCATAGGGATATGTTTTGTATGAATGATTGTTTCATTCATCAATCTCAGAAAATATCTCAAAAATTTTTCTTTTTTGTCCCCCTTGAGACCAGAGGGAATCCAGCTCGGCTGGGCAAAGGGGGGAAGGGGGGATTTGCCGAGAAACATGCGATGACTCTTACTCATAAGTTTTGGTATCCTCTTCCTCATCCAATCCAACACCTTCAATAATTTCTACAATTATAAGTCACCAACAAACAATAAACAGTCAGCAATAGACAGCACAAACACCGCGACCCGCGACCCGCATACCGCAAACCTTAACATCTTTTACGCCAACATCCACAAAAACAACACCGACTACGAATGAATACAGAAAGCAATCGAAACCGCAAATCCCGATCTGATTCTATTTGTTGAATTTTCTGAAAACCACTACAAACATCTCAAAGCATTTCTCCAAAAAAACTACCCATACATCAATAGCACAACGCGATCCAAGAAATTTATCGGCTCCATGGTCTTCAGCAAATACAAGATAGAAAACTGGGCAGATGATTTTCCGCAATGATCACGAAGATATGCATTTTTTTCCATACAACTCTCAGGACAAGCTCAACAATATTTCTACCTCGTACACACCAGTTCGCCTGATTCATATGCACATTTTGAGATGAGAAATAAACAGCTCACAAGCTTCACCAATGATTTCCAATCTCATCAAGAAGGATATAGAGCAGAAAACGACAAAGTACTCATTCTGGGAGATTTTAACGTATCACCGCGATCTGCCTACTACAAAGACCTTGAAACACAATTAGGAAGCTGATTTGTCAACGCTACAAGACTACTTCCCATAGCATTTACTCGAGAATTCGCGCAATTACCGCTTTTTTGGGCTCATATCGATCATGTATGGACAAATGACATCACTTCGATTGAGAATATAAAAACCGTCAAAATGCCAGGTTCCGACCACAAATGAATCACTTTTGAAATAGCAAATTAAAGCCATACTCATAAAAGTAGCAAAACTTTTGCATTATAGAAAAAAAACAGTATAATTAACTTAGCTTGTCATCCTGAGCGTAGTCGAAGGATATATACTCTTCGGCAAGCTCCACAGTGACAATAAAATTAAGAATAAAATCAAAATATTTATCATCTATACACCCAAAACAAAATGGCAAAAGACGAACAAAACAAAGACACAAGCGAACTTACAGGAGATCCGAAAGATCCTTTCTTTTCTATGGACGAGGAATCGGGCAAAAAAGAAGAAAGCAGTAAGACCGCATCAGAAGCTAAACCATCATTTCTGATCAGTACAGATTCTTTTTCCAATTGCGGACTAGATATGGTATTTGAACTCAGCAAAACTGCTGGATTTGATGGTATCGACCTCGCTATCTGGAAAAATTTTGACGCACGAAATGTTGATTACGTAAAAAAACTTTCTACAACGCATGATATTCCAGTCAAGGTTATTCAGGTCTCTGACAATGTAAATCAAAAAGAGTTGAATAAAGCACTAGACCTATGTGAAGCAACAGGAGCAGATACGATCACTATCAATGCTCCGACCTATTTCAATCTCAAAGCATACAACTTTATCGCAGACAATATCGCAGAATACAAGAAAAACAACAAACACATTCATTTTGCTATCATCAACCCAGAAGAAGCAAATGTATTTGCTTTGCCCATTCCCAAATTTCGCTTTACCAACATCGTAGATATCGTGAAAAAATACTGATGTTATCTAGGATTTGATGTAGCAAATTTTGATGCTGATACCTTGGAGAATGAAATCATGAGAAAGTTACCAAACCTACTCCCTTATATCGCCGTTATGTATGTCTCAGACAAAAATAGGCTTGGCGAATGACATCTTCTCCCAGGAGAAGGAACACTCAAACTCGGAGCCTTTCTCAAAAAAATAAAACAAAGCTGATTCACCCGCTATTTCAGCTCCAAGATCAATATCGGCAAGGGAGAACTTGCAGACGTAGAAAAGCTTGCTGATCTTTTAAGTAAAACAAGAGAATACTACAAAAAACATTTTGAAGACCTTAATGTAGAAGAATAATATAAAAAAAACCGTGCCGCCCAATGGGGCGTAGAGACGTTGCATTGCAACGTCTCTAACCACAACGTGGTGCACGGTTTTTTTAATTATTATTTTTTGAATATCTGATACACAATAAGAAACGGGAAAACAAGAATTTTTTTTATACTCGGTTTGATCCGAAAGAATGCCGGATATTCTTTGAATATCATCCTGAGAAATTGTCAGAATCTGTTCTCCTTCTTGTTAGGTTGAAAGGGAAAGATGACAAGATCACGAATAAAAAGGAATATTCACATAGCATCATATAGCGAATAAAACGAAGCGTCATTACAAACAAAGTGAAGCGTAGTCCTTTAGGGCAATCTGCCGAGATTACCACGCAAGCTCGTAATGACCGGCATTTATTTTACCAATTTCTCATACACTTTTTTCTCTATTTCCAAATGCCCTGGATTTTCTCGATTGATTTCTAGTTCAAGCAATTGCACCAATTTCTGCAAGACAAAGAACTTTTCAAGACTCTCTTTTGAGGCTCTTTTGATATCATCCAAGAATTCTTTTGTCTTTTCTTCACCTATTTTCTTGAAGTATTCATCTACCCTTTCTTTGCTACCAAATTTCTTCTGGAGATTGTCGATTCTGCTCTTCCCCTCCTCCTCTATCAAGGTATGAGGTACTTGTACTTTGAGATTTTTATCCTTTACCGTATTGAGCAATTCTTCTATTTGCTTCATCAATTCAGTTTCATATTTTTGTTCTCCGATAGAAGTCTCGATGAAAGTAAGAAGGTCTTTTTCATTCTTCACTTGAGAGTCTTTCCCAAACAATTTTTCGAGCATCTCATCGTTGATTTCTGGCAATACAATCTGTTTCACATCCTGGATAGTACATTGTAGCTCTGTTACTTTATCTGCTTCTGCTTTTTTGGTCAACAAGACTTCAGGAATTTTTTTGATATCGTATTTGATAGCAAAGACATCATCTTTCTTCTTACCAATAAATGTCTCCCTAAAAAATTTTGTCTCCTCTGACCTCCCATTTTCTCCTAGTTCTTCTGAGCCAACATAGGTATGTCACTTATCAATCTCAGTTCCATCCTTGGCGAGATACGACAAAGCGATTTTTGCTACCGTGTCCAAAGCGATCGTATCTGTATCTTTGTAGTCAGCATAATTTTTTTTGAGACGAAGCATTGCCTCATCGATATCTTCTTGCTTGACCGCAGTATCGATCTTTTTCAATGAGTGTTTTTTCCAGTCTTCATTGACTACTTCTACCTCAGGAAAGATATCCAATTTCAACGTGATAACTGTATTGTCCTTGTCCTTTTTCTGATCTACTGCGTATGGTTCACCGATAAATCTGATAGTAGGATTTGCTTTGATAAGTTCTTGAAGTCCAGTATTGACGAGGTTTTCATAGATACCCATCACGAGATAGTCAGCTCTGACATTCTCTTCTACCTTGTCCATAGGGACGTGGCCTTTTCTAAATCCAGGCAATTCCAAATCTTTCTGAAATTCCTTCAGGATCTTTTGTTTTGCTTTTTCTTGATCTTCTGGAGTCACAATAAGCTCTATGTCATAGCAAGATTGTGTTCATTTGGTAAGTTTGTGCTGCATAAGAATATGTGTATGGAATAAAAACATTATATATCTTTATAGATATCTCATCTATATCAAACCGTATCAACATAAAGTATTCAATTTTTTTCAAAAAAAATAATTCTGATCTTACCAACCCTGCATCTATAATATCATTTCTTTCCAGATAATGGATGAATATCTAGTCAAACAAAGTTTTTTGTAAGAATTTGAGAGATAGCCGCCAAAACCTCTTCTTTTCTTCATGATTTATTTACTATTTTTAGCCACTTTTCAACCATGATCACTATTTTTTACTAAATCAAAAAAATCTTTCATTTTCATTGTTGGTTGAAGCTTGGCATCGATCCACAAATGCTCTGCCACCAAATCAAACAAATCAGAATAATTTACGACCTGTTTGCCATATTTTTGCGCAATATCTTTGGGAACAGCTACGGTGATAGTATTCATGTATGATGAATAAATATATAAATTTATAATAACTACTCTACCCATTTCCTGAGCAATTTCAAAGGAAGGGCTGAAGAAAAATTACTGATGATCGTCTATTTTGAATACGACAAAACAATTTCATTCTATATATCATCGTGCCCTATATTTTTTATTAATCCTGAAATAACATATTCCAGCATCATAAGGCCTTCTTTTGGTAAAATTGATAGTAGTAAATCTTCATTGAAGAAGATAGGATTTTACTTTTTTGTACTGACCGATAAGTCCTCTTGTAGATAAATATTCTTCTATTCCCTCCTTTTCTAATACACTTACAAACATCGTTTATATATTAGTAAATGAAGATTTTGGCAAAACTTTGGTTTTTTTGGCAAGAGCAAGCACATCGGAATCCACTTCATCATCAGACACATGTACAAGATCAACGTATTCACTTTTTTTGTATAATCACAAAAAGATTTTGAGCTCTTCAAGATTTCTAAAAGAACTTTTTCCTATTTTGATATCTTCCTGGATAGTGAGTGTTATCATATAAGGATCTTATCAGATAAAGCTCCACTACTCTACCCATTTCCTGGGCAATTTCAAGCGAGGAGAAAGAAAAACCCCTCCGGTAAAGGAGGAGCTTATATATTAATTCCATGCACTTCAATCATCTCTCCATCATGGTGCAAGTGTAGAAGGATTGACTCGTACTTCATTGTGACATCTAGAGGAGTATCGTACAGCCGTTTCTATAGACGCACCAAATACTCGATATTTATACATATTTTCAAGAGCTGGCGTACAAGAGATGTATGCATCCGGAGATGCATGAGGACATGTTTCTGCGGTAGAACATGGATTGGTAGAAGTATAGTAATAGAAAGTATTGAATGTTCGATCAGTATTTCATCAAGCCCATCATCTCTTACACGAAGCACTTGTAGGATAAGCAGATCCATCATTACAATACATCGTTGCAGACTTACAAGCGGTATTTGGATTGGTGAGAGATTGAGATGTTCAATGATTGAAAGCACTGTAGTTGAAATATACATAATATGATCCAAAAGGATAAGCATAGCTTCCAGCGTTACAATTACATGGAGTTCTAGTACAGCTTTGAGCAGTATATGTTCAGTTCAGCTGACCATTTACACAAGTTCTTGTTTCACTCACACAAGATGAACAATAAGGATTGGCACTCTGATATGCAGTCACTGAAGCACCTTCAGCAATCGTGCCTCATCGTGGTAAAGCACAATCACAATTATCGACAGTAGCACACGCGGGCTTCTTGGTGATAAAGCCAGCGACGCCTGTCCATTCTCCAGTAGATTTGGTAGGTACAAAAATATCTGCTCCACAATTGTTAGTAACTTTTTTACAGGTACCATGCTCAGTAATGTTTGCCACACTAGTATTGATGGCAGTAGTTCAAGCCTGATCAAGTATTGCATAAGTAGTGGATCATCCATTGACTACTTTATATCACGCTTTATTGAAATCCGCAGCATATACTACAAGCACCGTCACGATAGCAAAAAGAGCAAGCAAAAACAAAGCTTGCTTGGTTAGTGCGCCAAAGAAAGAAGTAATCAGTCTATGTGTTTTTTGAATATGTTTTTTCATACAAAAAATTTTGTTTATGTAAAAATCCATTAACTATTCATTGTTAGTTGTTAGGTATTAACTTTTCAAGCTTAGCAACTCTCTCTTCGAGCGTAACGATCTTTTTCTGTTGATCGACAAATTTCACATACAAGGCTTTGATAGCTTCGATAATAGGGGCAACCAAATTGCCATATTTCACAGATTTATATCCTGCACCATCAGTAGCAACAAGTTCTGGGAAAACTTTTTCGACTTCCTGAGCCACTACTCCGACATCCTTTTCCCCATCAGCCTTCCAGTTGAAGGCATACCCATTGAGCGCCATGATCTTATCAAGCGGATTGACGATTGATTGGAAGTTAGTTTTTAATTTTTTATCGGAACTATAATAATATGCAGTGGCTTTTATATTTCCATTAACTTCCAATCTTTCGCTTGGAGTAGTAGTATTGATACCGATATTTCCATTTCCTGACATATACATAACAAAAACACCAGCATTATTTCTGATCTGCCAACCAGCAGAACCAAAATTTGTATACATTTTATTATCAGCGGCCCTTGGTCGCATTCGATTTTCTCGAGTACCTACAGAATTTTTAGCCATCATAGTTTGGTTGTTTATTTGTGCTATAGTTCAAGAAACTTCCAATGTGTGAGTTGGAGTTGGAGTTCCTATTCCTACGTTGCTACCAACACTTCATAAAATTACATTACCTACCACATCATCTTCACTATATCCTCCATTTATGAAAATATTGCCTCCTGGTCCAGCATAACTATATCCTCATCGCAAATAAAGAGGATAGTTTCAGTCTCATGCTTGAATAATACCAGTTTGTTGGAAAAATAAATCTCTTTGAAATCTTACATTGCCTCATACATCAAATTTATATCATCCAGGAGCGATTCCCACTCCCACATTACCACTCAATCTTGTAGTGCCATTTACATCCAATTTATATGTTGGAGTAGAATTTCCTATTCCTACATTACCACCACTTACCGTCATAACAACAGCACCCAACTGCCTGAATCTTATGAATGATTTTGCTCAGACATCTAATCCCGATCGATCACTTTGAAAGGAAGAAGTATAATAAGAATTTAATGATAATGTCTCAGAGGTTGCAGTAGTGTCCTGGGTTTGAAGAGCGATTTTATCATTTATCTTGTATTGTCCTCATACCCAACCTGCATTATTTACATTTGTATCTCCATTCACATCAAGTTTTGAAGTAGGAGTAGAATCTCCTATGCCCACCTTATCATTTACTTCATCAATCACTAAAGTTGTTCCATCGATATCAGCACCACCTGCAACGGACAAAACATTGGTAGGGGTTGCCGTAGCTATACCGACATTACCAGAATTATCAATAATCATTCTCTGAGTTCGCGCAATAGCACTACCAGCTGCACCAGAAGTACTAGTAAAAAATCTATGAGCCCCAAGATACGATTGATACATAGAAGAATATCATGCGACTGGTCTCTTGTAAACAGTCGAACTTGTTTTATAAACATTCGCTCACACATACAATTCGGAACCATTAAGAGAGCCAAATATACTATTAGATCCTACAAACAAATGAGCCAAATAACTACTATAAAGAATAGGTGGTAAAGTTGTTCCGATTGCTACATCACCATCCATTCTCGTATCTCAATTTACATCAAGCGTATACAAAGGACCGGTAGTTCCTATTCCTACATTGCCGAATTCATCTATTCTCATCCTCTCAGTGTTGTTTGTCCATAAACGGATTGGCTGACTATCAAGTCATTTAAGATTGTGTCCGTATACGGCAAGCGTACTGCTATTATCAGATACAATAGAAAAATTGGTAGAATAAACACCACCTTCTTCCTGAACAAAATTCAAATAGCTCGTACCATCAACTCCATGAACAATATTTATCACTGGTTGAACGGCCCCATAGACATCCAACGTCCCTTTTGGAGAACTCGTTCCTATACCCACATTACCATCAAAGACACCGGTAGAAGTGACATGACTGTTTCCATTCACATCCAGCGTAGACAGAGGTGAAAATATTCCTATTCCCAATTTGCCATTATTCCAGATCAAACCATTAGTTCCAGAGAACGCACTATTTCCTCCATTGAACTGCACTGCACCAGTAGGTCAAGCGGCATAGCCAGAACCTCATCACATCTGACCTATAGTTTTACAATTTCCACCATTTTGATCACAGTAAAGGGAAGTTCAGATTTTTCCAGTCGTTCCATCCCACACTCTCAAAGAGGTAGTTCAGAAGGTCGAACCTGTACCGATAGCAACTCAGTTTGTAGCACGAATAATAAAAGTATTTGCTTGTATAGATTTAAAAGGTCAAGATGGTCAATCAGACCGAACAAATGTATAATTATTTAATGCTTCTGCAGTCATTCACATCGCAATACTATTATTTCAACTAACGCGATTAGAGTCTCATCAAGGTATAATTGAATAGTCTCATGCAACAGCATTTCTTATACCTCATGCCACAGTAGACCATCTACCAGAAACGGAGTTTAATTTATCTCCTACATTCATATTTCATCTGACCGTTAAAGCGGCACCAGAAACATTATCGACCTTTACGATAACATTATCACCACTAGTGGAAATACCATCAGTAGAAATATAGATCGTCTTGATCGTCTGTATCGCATTATCGATATTGGTAGGAATACTCAATGCACCGACATACAAGACAGTCGCACCGATCATCACTCCTACAATTACAAGATAACTCGACTTCAGAAAACTCATCACTCTTTTAATCATTTTGTTTTATAAAATATTTAAAATAAATAATTACAGATTTATTCCCTCATCCCCTGCCCCTTCTCCTTCAGAGAAGGGGAAATTAATACTATTTCTCTCCCTCTCTGAAGGAGAGGGAGGAAAAAAAATACCAAATATAAATAACAAAAGAAGCAGGAATTGCAAGGTATCCACTGCATTACAAATTGACAAAAACACAAAAGGATGTGCCATCTTTCAGCCTCTTTCTATTCTCTATTATCTACGCTCTATCTTCTAACAAGGAATTTGACATTTTAAGAAATTTATACTTGATATTAAACAGGAAATTAGTATCATTCTAGACGAAGAAATCGATATCTCGCATATTGCAACATATTGGTCTTTAATAGCAATTAAGAACTTTACAAAAAGCACACCGTACACTATCCCTTTAGCGAGGAAAATGTACAATTATTCTCATAGTAATTAACAAAAATTAAACCAAAAAAAAATATGAAAACAATAAAATTAGTAGTAATAAGCCTCATGATAATGATAGGCTCACAGACAATAAAGGCTGATAGCGTATGGCCAACAGGCGATACCATCGATGTATTTTCTGCTCCTTACGGCAGCACATTCAATGTATGTTATCGTGGGCATGGTATATGGCTAAAGTCAGGACCAATTGACAATGGAGGATGGTATGACTGGAATCTTCCCTCAGGATCACATTCAACATATATAATATATTATGATCCACAGATAGAGGGATATTATTCTTTATACATTCCTTGCTCAAGAGGCGATGGAAATACGGCGTTCTATCTTACCTTCCACCAACCTCAAACTTCAACTCAATCCCTCACCATCTGCCAAGGAGAATCTATCACAGTAGGAAGCCACACGTACACAAGTACAGGCACCTATATAGACACTTTGCAGGCAGTAAATAGCTGCGATAGTATTGTCACCACTCACTTGACCGTCAATCCTGCACCCACCCCCTTCACCGTCACTGGTGGCGGGAGCTACTGCAATGATGGATCGCTAGAACCAAGCATCGGAACTAGTGGTTCTGAGACTGGCGTAGAGTACAGACTCTGGTCTGGCTTGACACTTGTAGACATGAAAAATGGTACAGGAAGTCCTCTGACTTTTAGCAACAGCTACAGTCAAGGAAACTTCACCGTCACTGCTAGCAATAGCTGTGATACCATCATTCTTGGCACTACAAGTATTGTGCTGAATCAGGGATATCTCAGCACAACAAACTTTACCATCTGCGAAGGTGATTCTATCTTCATCCATGGTAACTGGGAATCTCAGTCAGGAAACTATGACCTTATGTTCACAACCATTAATGGTTGCGATAGTATCGTCAGAACTCACCTGACCATCAACCCCACCGCACTTACCCAACAGAACATGGTTGAATGTGCCGGGTTCTCAATTGTTGTAGGCTCTCATACTTATACCACATCAGGCATGTACTACGACACTCTCCAGACCAGCAATGGCTGCGATAGTATCGTAACTACCCACCTGATCATCAATCCACTACCTACATTGGGTTTCACTGATGACACCATCGTCATCTACTCAGGTGAAAACCTGACATTGATACCCAATGATTCTAATACGACTAGTTACCTCTGGTCAACTGGAGAGACTACACAAGAAATTGTGGTAGACTCCACAGGGACTTACTATGTAACTGTAAGTAATAACTGTGGTTCAGCCATCGACTCCATCCAGGTAGAAGTCATCACTGGACTACCAGCAAACAAAATGTCAAAATCTGTCAATATCTACCCAAATCCAGCTCAAAATTTCATCAAAATCTCAGGTTATAACCAGGAGATTGGAAATATAGAAATTTACAGCCAGGACGGAAGACTCGTGATGGCACTTCTTGACAAAAGAGTATCGACTCAAATCGATATCTCTATACTTACAGAGGGCATATACACCCTCAAAATCGATGGGACCGCTAAACCCATTCGATTCATTAAATTACAATAAGTTCGAAATTGCTATATATTTGAGTGTTTCTGGTCCGCCAGAAGCACTCTTTTTTTTAAAGGAAAAAATAAACAAACCCCCTCGATCCCCCTTCACAGGAAGACCTTATGGAAAAACATTTTTTGACAAACCTCCCTTCTCCCGAAGTTTCGGGACTCCTTCCCTCCTTGTCAGGAAGGACGACTATTTAACGAGATAGGTAAAGTCGAGTGCAATGTCTGTTCAGGGAACATATTTTCAATCAAAATCGAGACAGTACATATCCAAGACCGCACTCGACGAGGCGCTTTTGGTTACTTTTGCCGCTGGAAGGCGAAGTCCTCGTAGAGGGGAAAAGTAACGCCGGGCGCGGGCAAGGCGCATAAAAAATGCAACACTAAAAATAACGCTCCACAGGGTAATGCCAAAGAAAGTAAGAGTGCACGAAGCGCATAAGCAATGCCAAAGCACTCCAAAAGATAAATAAAAAATAAAAGCGCCATAAGCATAGACCAAAAACCACTAACACATAACTTTCCTCTTGCATTAATCCCCTATTTTCCTAGTATAACCCTCATCATTTTAATATTAAAAATACATAAATTTATGCCAGCAAAAAAAACAGAATCTGATTCAGCAAAGACAAAAAAGATTGATCTCAGTCCGGCAAAGACGGGAAAGACCAAAGCAAAAGCCGCAAAAACTGAGGCCGATGCTACTTCTGAAAAAACCAAAAAAGTAGCGGCAAAAAAACCAGCAAAAAAAGAAGCAGCTACAAAAGAAGCTGTCAGCAAAAAAACCGAAGATGCAAACAAGGTAATCAAAGCTGATGAACTTTTTGGAGGTGGCGGATTTCTTTCTGGACTTGGATTCAAAAAAGAGGAGAAAAAAGAAGAACCAGAAGAAGATACTGCGGTAACCACTTCAGATATTTTTGAAAAATCTTCAGAAAATATTCCTACTCAACAACAGCAGCAAAAGAGCAATAAAGCGCCTTTTGGAAAACCTACATTCTCTTTTGACATAGAACAACCAAAGAAAGTAGAGGTCAGAAGCCATTCGACTCCGACTCAATCTTCAGGTAGAGATACAAGACCACAGACAAAACCGATGAATAGACCTACTTTTACGCCTGCCAAAGCAGCGCCTATCCATGGCGGCCATCAAAAACCTGCAGGATACAGACCTTCACCAGGAGGAAGACCGGGAGGATATCAAGGGAACAACAATAGATGAGGTAATACGTACAAACCTTATCCACAAAATACACAACCAACATCCGTTTCTCATATCAAAAAAGTAGAAAAAATAGCAACTACTTCTGCAAACTTAGTAAAAAAAACTGAAATAGCTATCGACGATCAGATCACAGTCAAAGAATTTTCTGAAAAAATGGGAGTTCCACTTCCACAGGTAATGAAAGCATTATTACAGAACAAAATCATGAAAGGAATAACAGCTTCATTGGATTTTGATACCGCAGCATTGATAGCGGCAGACCTTGGTATTACCGTAACAAGAAAAGAAAATCAACTCGGCGTAGAGACATTTATGAGTGGAGATCTTCAAGCGATTCTTGATCTCGATAAAGATACAGAAAATCTACTCCCTAGGGCGCCTATCGTGACCATCATGGGACACGTAGATCATGGAAAGACCAGCTTGCTCGATTACTTGAGAAAAACAGAAGTTGCTTCAGGAGAAGCAGGAGGAATTACACAATCCATCTGAGCTTCTACCATCAATTATGAAGGGAAACCTATTACATTTATAGACACACCTGGACACGAATTATTTACGAGTTTGAGAGCTAGATGAGCCAAACTTACCAATATTGCAGTAATTGTTATTGCTGCAGACGATAGTGTGATGCCACAGACGATCGAATCTATCGGTCATGCAAAAGCCGCTGGAGTGCCTATCATCATAGCGATTACCAAGATCGACAAACCAGGAAACAAAGTAGATCAGATCAAAACTGATATAGCAAAACATGGACTGACTGCCGAAGATCGAGGTGGAGATGTGCCTGTGATCGGTATTTCTTCCAAGACAGGCCAAGGAATCCCAGAACTTCTAGAACAAATCCTTCTCCAAGCAGAAATTCTAGAGCTCAAATACAATCCAAAAAGAGCGGCCGTGGGAGTTATTCTCGATGCCAACAAAGATCCAAAACAAGGAGTTGTTTCGACTGTCATCATCATGACAGGAACACTCAAAGTGGGAGATATCGTAGTAGCATACAATACCTATGGTAAGGTAAGAAGAATGCAGAACCGAAAAGGAAAGAGTGTCACAGAAGTGACTGGCGGAGAACCCGCACAGATTCTCGGTATCACTGACTTACCAGAACCAGGTCGTATCCTCGAAGTCGTAAAAAATGAAAAAGAAGCGCAAGCAAAAATAGCACTCATCAAGGAACAAATCAAGAAACAATCTCCTGAATCCGCAGTACAACAATTTATCGCTGGACTCAAATCAGGAACCAAAGAAGCTGAACTCAGATTGATTCTCAAATCAGACGGATCATCAAGTCTGGAAGCATTACAACAAGCGATCAACGGAATACAATTACCAAAAAATGTGACTATCAAGGTCATTCATGCAGAAGCAGGACACTTTTCAGAATCAGATTTGTCTCTTGCACAAGCATCAGGAGCGCTTCTCATCGGATTTAATATCACGATCAACGCCATCCTCAAAAAGAAAGCGGAATCTATGAAGATAGAAATGAAAAACTACGACATCATCTACGAACTCACCGATTACATCCAGAAACTCGTCAATGGAATGGTCGAAATCGAGATGGAAGAAGTAGCGACAGGTAAACTAGAAATACTCGGAATTTTCTTTGCCAAAGGAAAAGAAATGGTTGTCTGAGGTAAAGTACTATCAGGTAGGGTAAGAAACAAATCCAAATTCAGAATATTGAGAACAGATCCAGCTACCAAAGATCTTGGTCCTGCTTGACAGGAAGAACTGATTATCGCCAACGGAGAAATAGTTTCCCTTCACAAAAATAAAGATGAAGTCAAAGAAATGAAAGAAGGTGAAGAGTGTGGAATCAAAGTACATGCAGGTAAAAAGATAGAAATGCACGACATTCTCGAATTTTATGAAATGCAAGAAATCAAAGCATAGGGATGCATTGCATCCCGCGTAGAGTCGCGATTCATCGCGACTCGTAGAGACGTTTCGCCAAAACGTCTACATCATTTAAGTTTCAAACAATCATGAAATTAATAGTCGGCCTTTGAAATCCAGGTAAACAATATGAAAAAACAAGACACAATATAGGCTTTGTTGTCTTAGATAATTTTGTTGCATGGAATAAATTGGGTACATTTTCTCACGACAAAAAATACAAAGCAGAACTTTTCCAGGCAGAGCTTGATGGTCAAAAGGTAGTATTTCTCAAACCGCAAACATTTATGAATCTCTCAGGAGAGTCCATCTGAGCGATAGCGCACTTCTACAAAATCTCACCAGAAAATATTCTCGTCATCCACGACGAAATCGACCTTCCTACGGGAAAGATACAACTCAAATATGGATGAAGCTCCGCAGGTCACAACGGCCTCAAAAGCACAATAGAAAAACTCTGAATCAAGGACTTCTGGAGACTCAGAATCGGCGTCGATAGACCCGCAACAAAAGAAGAAGTAGTAGACTACGTCCTTGGAACATTTACACCACACGACAAAAAACTTCTTGCGGAACAAGAAGCTGCCATAGAAGTAGCTATCAATGAATTTCTAGAAAAGTAAAAAAATATTTTGCACTTTTTATGTACATGGCTTTATGCTGTGCTCTTTATGCGCCTTGTCTGCAGCACATTGTCTTTTTTTCTGCTCTGTGAAAATGCCTGCGGCGCTTTCCGTAGGACTTACTTTCTGACATATCCCCCGAAAGTAAGCAAAGAGGTCTAGGAAAAGATGGTCACACACACACTTTTCCGCCTCACCATGAGAGCAGTCTTTCCAGTGTTACTCCTCGAATCACCTACGCTTGGTTGTGTAGGTATGTGCAGTTGGATGTGAATGGATTGACTTTGGAATTAAGACGACACGCTTGGTTTGTGAATGGTTTCTAAAAAAAACTAAAAAGGAAACTAACCATGAATGCAGTCAACGATTTTGGTTCTTGCAAATTGTCTGAGCTGGGTACATTCATAAATAGCAATCTGAACTGTATAGCGAGTCTTGCAAAGAACTAGACCTTTTGGGTACTTTTGCGGATATGGCAAAAGTACCACGCCGTAGGCAAGCGAAGCGTTAGCAATGCCGAAGAAAGTAAGAACACGTAAAGCACATAAACAATGCCAAAGAAAAAACACCACAACACCCTTAAAACAAACTCTGTGCTTTTGGCTTAGAAGAAATTTCAGAAATTATATGTGTAAGAAAAGGGAATGCGTGAAGTACGGCATCTCGTCACTCGTAGATCTTCAATCAAAAAGATTCAGCTTTCTTTTTTTTGCTCCCTGCAGCCTCCCCTATCAACATAAGATCGGTGATCTTAGTAGGACTATCATGAAAAAGATATCAGTTTTTTTGCATTTCTTGAACAATCATTTCTCTACTTACCGGGAAAGTTCCCGTAATAGAAAAAGATCATTTTGTATTTTCTTCGTCGAGCATCCCTTCGACATACTTGGACGCATCAAAATTCACTCCATATGCTTCCAACCTACGAAGCAAAGCCTTATTATGCTTCATAAAATGAATGATTCCTTCTACGATTTTTTCTCCTACCCCATACACACTACGCAAAAATTCTTCATTACCCATAACTTTTATCAAATCTTCCAGATTATTCACTGTTAGTTTTTCACTGTTAACTGCTTTGATTACGTCAATGGCTGTTTTTTTTCCTACTCCAGGAATACCAAGTCCATTGAGCAACCTCCAAAGAGGCTGTTTCTTGGATGCCTCGACCTGTTTACCGATTTCAGATACTTTCTTATCAGCAAATCATGGGAATCTCACAACCTGAAATTGTACCTTGGGATCGCTAAGCGTATAGATATCAGACACATCTTTGATGATTCATTGCTCTACGAGCAAGGCAACCGTACTATCGCCGATACCTTCGATATCCATACAGTTTTTACTCACAAAATGGATTATTTTTTCTTTGATTTGCGTAGGACAATGAGGGTTTCTACAATAGTAATGAATATCTTCATGAGAAACTTCTTCTCCACATGATGGACATTTTTGCGGCGGCTGAATTGTCGTTTCACGTTCACCGTTACCCGTTCATCTCCTATCCTTAATAACACTTACAATATACGGGATCACCTCACCGCTTCTTTGCAGCCACACTCGATCATGGAGACGAATATCTTTGGAATTGATAAAATCAAAATTATGAAGACTGACTCTTTTGATAGTCACTCCACTGAGTTCTACGGGCTCGAGATTGGCAACAGGAGTAATAATTCACGTACGCCCTACTTGAAAATCCACAGACATCACCTGTGTAGCTACTATCTGCGCAGGAAATTTGTAGGCCACGGCCCATCTTGGATGATGATCAGTCGATCCGATAAGATCACGTAAAGACTGGGGTTCTACCTTGATGACCAAACCATCAAAATCAATATCTTCTTTTTCTAACATAGCTTGTATCTTTTCATCTTCACACAAAGCAACAACTTCATCAATATTTTTTCCAGTCCTCACCCAATCAAAAACCGGCAACCCCAATGCCTCGAATGAAATTCATTCACGTGTACCGTTATCCGTTTCACGTTCGCCATGTCGCAAGACATCATATACAAAACACACCAACTTCCTCCTCGCCACTTCACCGGAATCCAATAATTTGATACTTCCAGCTGCTGCATTTCTTGTATTGGCAAAAGGCGTTTCTCCATTTTCTTCTCTTTCTTTATTGATATCTTTCCGGACAGATTTTGGCATCATGATTTCTCCTCTTACGCCGATATCGATGGGCATCTTGAGTGTATGAGGAATTGATTTGATGGTCTTCACATTGCTTGTGATATCATCACCGACCAAGCCATCACCACGAGTGATCGCCTGCACAAGCTTCCCTTTTTCATAGACCAACTCCACACTCAATCCATCAAATTTCGGCTCTATACGATAACTAATTTCGTTATTTACGTTTTTTACATCTTTTACAATTTTTACGATTCTTTGGTTCCGCTCTTTTATATCCTCAGCATTATAGGTATTTTCCAAAGAAGCTAATTTGACTTCATGAGGAGCTTGTTTAAATCATTCGCTCACTTGACCGATAAGTCATTGAGTAGGACTGTTTGATGAAATAAGCTGCGGAAAATGTGCTTCTATTTTTTTGAGATAATCAAACAATTCGTCATATTCTTTATCAGAGATAATAGGCTTATTGTCTACATAATAGAGATGATTATGGTCTACGATACAATCTATCAAACGCACATAAAAAAGACGCCAGAAGTTTAAAGAAACTTCAACGTCGCCTTTATCCAGCATAGCTGGATAAAAAACTGACACTTCCTTTTCGGATAGACTAGCAATCTGCGGATGTGCTTTGATAAAAGTCTGTATCTTTTTTGTTTCTTCGTTTAAACTCATAAAAACACGAATTACTCAATTAAAGAGATTACAAATTACAGATTACAGATTTGTCTGAAAATTTGCAATTTGTAATCTGCAATCATTTAATCAATTAATTTACTTTCATTTGAAAACGACTCCAAATGTCGCAAACAGAATATACATATCCAAGAAGATAGATCGATGCTGGATATAATACAGATCCAATCTTGCCTCATCTTCAAAGTCCAGATTATCTCTACCAAAAACTTGAGCATATCACGTAATTCCTGGCTTGATAGAGAAGAGTCTTTTTTGTCGCGTTTCATAATTCCTTACTTCATCAGGAAGATGTGGTCTAGGACCTACTAAAGACATAGTTCACCACAATACATTGAAGAGCTGAGGCAATTCATCAAGCGATGTCTTTCTCAAAAATTTTCCTATTCTCGTTACTCTTGGATCATTATCTATCTTGGGAAGAACTCATTCTCTGATATTACTTGCAGATTTAATAAGATTTTTGTAGAGATTACTTGCTTCTTTGCCACCATACTTATCTCCCACACTAAGATGTGTATACATGCTACGAAACTTCAAGAAGGTGAAAAGATTGCCTCTCTTTCAGACTCTCTTCTGGACGTATATCACAGGACCTGAAGAATCAAGCTTGATCAAAATCGCAATAAGCAGCATTACGGGTGAAAACAAAACGATTGCCAAAAAAGAAAATCATAAATCAAACAATCTTTTGAACACGATAGACCAGCCATCAAGCATAGAATGCTTATATTCCAAAGCCACGATGTTGTCGATGTTTTCAGGACTATACACTACATCCTCAAGAAAAAATCATTCACTGATATGGTAAAATCTTGCATGAGTGAATCTGACTTTTTCAAAAATGTCTTGAAGAAATTGTTTTTGAAAACTTCCCACAGCGACCACCATAAAATACTCTTCTAGTCTGATATCACCAAGATCAGATGAGGTAATAAATTCGGTTTTGAATGAAAATCATTTCTTAATTTTTTCAATAGCCTTGTAGCTATCCAAGGTATCGCTACCTATGATAATGATTTTATTTGTACTATTTTTGTGTTTATATGCTTCCATATAATTCCACAACTGATCAAAAAAGAATAACGCAAAGAAAGTAAAAAAACTTCCCATCAAGATGATAAATCTTGATATGCCAAAGAAGAAGACAAATCATTGACCAAAATATGCGATGAAAGTAATGGTAATAAGCCAATAGATCCAGACTTTACTAAATGTTTGAAAATATTTTTGCACAGGCTTGTACAATTCGTAGAGCCTCTTGATGATACCGATAAAAACAAAAATAATAGCCACTATCCATGCATAGAGCATCGTCTCTCCATAATTGATGACAGGAATAGGGAGCTGTACACCAGGAATGAGATCAGTAACGTGACGAAGTTTATAGAGTACGTAAAAAATACACACTATGATCAACATATGTAATACAGGCCTAAATAAGCGCAATCGCACATTATACAATCTTACAGCTTTCATCTCTATGAATTTTAAATGATAAATCGATAACAGCAAACAGCTAATATTTTCGTTTACCGTTATCCGTTATCCATTATACGTTATCCGTCTTACTTAATCATCTTCCCAATTTCCTTCACAATCTTTTCCATTTGATCTTCCAATTTGCCTGCCATAGGAAGAGAGAAGCCTGCGGCAGGCTTATGTCCGCCACCACCAAAATACTTAGCAATCAGATTACAATCAACCACCTTTCAAGCCGTTTTTTTGGATCTCAAAGAACATCTCAATATACCAACAACTTTCTTAAAGACCAAGACTAATCTAGGACCGTAAATATCTTGAATGATTTTCAAACCATATCATGCCTCTTCATCATCGAGATGATATGTGTCAAAATCTTTTTCGGTATAATAACTATATAATATATCGCCTTGTAGCTTCATTCTATGCAAAAATACTTCCATAAATCTGACCGCATCAAGGGATTTTCTACGGATCAACTGATCGACTATCAATCATTTATCGGCTCACAATTGAACAAGTTGTAAGGCATTACGAAAAATTCTTTCATGGTCAACGTCATATACAAAATTACCGGAATCCATGGTCAATCACATATACAGATAGGTAGCAATCTGAGGAGTAAATAATGTGGGCCGCCATGCGTACGCATATTCAAAAACAATTTCTGCCGTACTCATACTCTCAGCATCCTTGATGACAAGGGCATTTTTTGGCACATCTGCAAGATGATGATCTATCACCAATATATTTGCACCATTCAAATAATTCCTTATCTCCTCTGAGAAACGATTAACTTCAGAAAAATCAACAAAGAGTAACACATCATAAGCACCAAAATCAAAACTTGTTTTTATTTTTTTGATTCATGGAAGGAAATCAAACACTGTGCTCGGTGTCGTAGGAGTAAAATAATTTACCTTCTTGCCTTGTTTTTCAAGCAAAGCTCACAAGCCAAGCATACTTCCCAAACAATCACCATCAGGATGGATATGTCCCAAAAGCGCTATCTTCTTAGCCTTCTCCAATGTTTTTTTAATCTTTAAAGACATTAAACATAATGTAATATAATAAATCCCTCTGCCTTTCAGGCCTCTCCCTTTGCGACCGAAAGGGAGTCCTTTAGGGCAAAGGGAAACAATTTTGTTCCCGGTGTACACACGAAGTGGTGGAGGATTTAACTAAGTAAGATCGTCACCTTTTCAATCCCCTCTTGATTCAATTTCACCGTATTTTCTCACACCCTAAGAGGAATATCTCCTTTAAAATTATTGATTATTACGACCAAATCTTGAAGCTTCTGCACGCTATCAGGAAGCTTAAATGCCATCTGATCAATCGCCACAGTCTCTATCTCAGTTTCTTTTTTTTGCATCTCACGAAAAGAAGGATGAGGATTTTTTTCACTTCACTGTTCACTATTCACTACTCACTGTTCACCATTCACTACTCACTGTTCGCTATTCACTTTCATTCTCAATCCCTTAGCTCTCACTACCGTCATTTCAGGATTATATCTACTTCATGCCTGCTGAACAAGCTTATCACGAGAAGTTTTAACGATTTTTTCTATACTAAACGATCTTCCTTTATATCCAGAAACGATAAGCATATCAAATTTTTTGAAATCCAAAAGCTCTTTGAGAAAAAATTCCATAGTTCCAGAAATATCTTCAAGTTCCACAAAAAAACCTTTCTTTCTAGCTCTTTGAATATTTTTGATGTATCACACAAAAACAAAAGCTCAGACATTTTCAGTGTTTTTAAACTGAGAAATGAAAGAAAAATTTTTGAGATAGGGATAAAGACCGTCCAAGGGGTTTCCGGAAACAAAGCATTTGCATACATCATTTTCC
>Ga0172379_10001560_pt1 | contig 44996 bp, 68 predicted proteins | sample GrowelOW334metaG_FD_119756 | JGI IMG/M metagenome (GOLD analysis project Ga0172379, IMG submission 119756) | Groundwater microbial communities from an aquifer near a municipal landfill in Southern Ontario, Canada - Groundwater well OW334 metaG | ecosystem: Environmental > Aquatic > Deep...
CACGTTCGCTGCTGGTGCGATTAATGCGGCTGCTATCGCTGATGCGGCAATCGATGCTGCTACCTTCGCGGCCGGCGCAATCAATGCGGCAGCCATCGCGACGGATGCGGTGGATGCGGATGCGCTATCCACGGATGCACTCACCGAGATATTCACGAAGGTGCTGACGACCGCACTCACCGAGAGCTATGCGGCAGACAACGCAGCTCCCACGCTGGCGCAGGCGATCTTCGCGATCCAGCAGTTCTTACAGGAGCGGGCGGTAAGCGGAACCACGCTGACCGTCAAGAAGCTGGACGGATCAACCACGGCGATGACGTTTACTCTGTCTGATGCAGATGCACCGGTTAGCTTAACACGGGCCTCATGATGGATACCTGGCTTATTGTATCGCTGGTAGTGCTTCTGGTCGCTGCTCTGGCAGGGACGGGGCTTTACCTGTACCGCAGGCGCAGGCAAGCGGAGCCTGTGCCAGAGTTGGTGGTACTGGAAGCAGAGCCATTGGGCTACACCGCGGGCGGGGCAAGCTACATGATCACGCTGGGTATCGGCACACCAGCGGAGATCAGCGCGTTCATCCTCTTCGGCCTGGCGGCTAACCCAGGCGGTGTACCAGCGGCCTCGGGAGCGCGCTCGATGAGCCGGAGCCCGCTAATAACTTTTAGAAATAGACCGGGGGTGTTTTGATGTTTCCAGTGATATTCAGCAGGAACAAGAAGAAGGCAGCGGGTCCGACGACGCTTGTATACGATACGTTCACGGACACGGACGCGACCGCACTTGCCAGTCATACCATCGCACCGACCAACACGCCCGCGACAAGTTGGACGACAACATCGAATAAATTTGCGATCAATAGTAATAGGGCTGTTGGAACAGCAACTGCCGCTTGTTTCGCAAAAATAGACGCGGGGGTTTCCGATTGTATTATTTACGCAAGATTGGCCGTTAGCGAAAACTCGGATCATTCAATGGGTATAGCCGCAAGATACGCAGACGATTCAAACAGCTGGCTGTTCCTGATTAATCCATCTCAGAACCAATTGCAGTTATACGAACTGACTAGCACATCATACACTCTCCGAGCTAGTAAGTCGATGACAATTGATCCTGGCACTAATTATGACATGGTTGTTACCTTGAGCGGAAATTCGCTGACTGTGGCTATTGGGAGCGATTCGGCCACATACTCTTCGGTAGTGAGAAATACAGCTACGAAGTGTGGTATTTATGCACAACGGTCAGATAATATCTCCGCAGCAGATATATTCGATGAATTTAGGGTAACCGAATTAACATGACCTTCCCTGACCTGCACACCGCCTATCTGCCTATCGTTGTTAGCGAGCCACTGACGCCCGTTAGCCTGGGGGTGCAGGTGGATGCCCATATTCCCGACCTGGAACGGTGGATCGTGCCGGGGCGGATGTACCAGATGCCCGCACGCTGGGCCGAGATCGAGCAGGTGCGGGGAGAGTACCAGATTCCGGCGTATCTGTGGATCGACGCTCCCAAGATTCAACCGAATCCATGGATCTTGGGGACAAAGACCTGCCCGACCTGGGCGCAGGAATGGCCGGGGGTGCTGGGAAGCCCGCCGAGGTATGAGAACTGGCCGGATTATGCCGCGTTCCTGAACCACATGATCGATGAGCTGCACCCGTGGGGCGTGGAGATCTGGAACGAGCCGGATACAAGTCCTTCGGGGGCGGTGATGGAATACTTCGGAGCGTGGATAGACGACGGGGGCGATCCGGTGCAGGCTGGAATGGATTACGCGGAGTTCTGCAACGAGATCTACCGGAAGGTAAAGCAGGTCCACCCGGAGACGAAGGTGATTGTCGGGGCGCTGATGGGCAATGAAGGTTTCCTGCAAGGGATGGGAGCGGGAAGGATAACGGGCGATCTGCTGAGTGTCCACCATTATTTGCGCCCGACGGACAGCTTCGAAGACACGTTTACAGCGGCAGAGCACGCCCGGAATGTGTGCCGGATGCCGGTCATCATATCTGAGACCAGCATCGTAGCGCTGGACGACAGCCCGGATCACGAAGAGCGCCAGGCTGAATACCTGCGCTATCTGCGTGAGGTGCAGCATTGGACCGGGATATCGCTGGTGATGTGGTACAGCCTGTTTAACTGGTGGAACTACACCGCGCTGATCCGGGATGGTGAAGCGACGGAGGTTTACGCGGAGTTCGCAAGATGAACTGGTCAATAGTTTTATCCTTATGTTTAGGTCACATCTGCGATAGAGGCGTGTGATGCCAGTCAAGTCTGAGAAGCAAAAAAGGTGGCTACATGCCAACGAGCAGGACATCGCGGAGCGTTGGGAGAACGAAAGCAAGCCGCGCCGGGAACGAACGCGGTCCAAGAAGTCCAGGAAGCGCAAGAACAAGAGGTAACGATGACCGACAAGGAAGGACCGATCCAGAAAAGAAAGCCGTCACGCAACCCCGTCTCGAAGCGGGGGAAGAACTCAGATAAGCGGCGCATCTCACGTAAGGCGCTGCGTCTGCCCAGCGACACGGGCGAGATGCCGGGAGGCCTGCCGAATAAGAAGGGTGGCCGGAAGCGGTGACGTTCTTCAGTGCAAGCAGGTATTGGGACATCGGCCCGCTGTGTCTGAACGTCTATTCGCTGGCGGGAACGTGGATCAGCGCTGGGATTCATTTGTCAATATGGCCGCTGTATGCCGATTTTCATATCGGCTGGTGGGTTATCAGCTTGATGAGCCGGAAGCGGGGCGAATGGCTGAGGGAGGTAGAACATGACAACGCTGGCAACTGCAACGCTTGAGATTGCGAAGCTATTAGCGAACGTGGTAGAGGGCGCATCGAGCAACGATGGGCTGGCGGATAAGACAACGCTGATCGATACCGCTTTCGGGTACACGCTGGACGGGGTGAACAAGCCGCCGGACAGCTTCTACAACGGGGGAACGATCTGGTTCAGAAGCGTGACCGGACTGACCGGGACGACCGCGCTGATTACGGGCTATGTTCGCACGACCGGGGTATTCACCTTCCCGGCAGCTGGTGCGCGGGCAACCGCGGGCACTCTTTACAGCGTGGCTGACCGCCAATATCCCCGCTACATTCTGAGGCAGGCTGCGAACGCGGCAATCCAGGAGATCGGCGGGGAGGACTTGCAGTATTCGGACGCGACTTATGTCACCGTCGCTGACCAGGAAGAATACGACCTGCCAACCGGCAAGTACGGGGTCAAGAGGGTGGAGATTGCAACCTCCACCAGCGACCCGTACGGATACAGGGAAGTGGGCGAGGGGCACTGGCGCGAGATGAACGACGACATCATCTTCACGCCTGGGCATATCCCGAGCGCGGCGGGCTACCGCATCCGGCTGACCTACAACGTTGCGCTGAGTGAAGTGACGACCGACACCGGGACGTTCCCGGACCTGTATGACATCAACTGGATCAAGTGGGCTGGGGCGGCTTACTGCCTGGGCTGGCGCATCGGGCAGATGCGGGGCAGCGACCCGGACGAGATTGCCAGGCTGGGCGAGGCGCTGAACCGGGCTGAGGCAGCGGCGAGACGGTTCAGACCGAAGCTGGGCAACATGCCGCATGACCCGCAGAGCAGCGTGTGGGCTGTACCGGACACACGAAACAGCACGCGTGACGTCGGAGAGCCAGGGAAGGTGAGGTTATGACGGCGCTGGTGGACCCGGAACACGCGATCAACAGCGAGTTCGACCTTAACCTGACGCAGAGCGGAACCACGGTATCGCTGGTGCTGTGCGACGGGAGAGGAAAGCGGAACACGCTGGCGTTCACCCGTGACCCGATCCGGCGCAACAGCATGAAGCTGTACCAGGGGCAGCAGAAGTATTCGGACATGGAGCCGCCGTGGACGCCGATTGCCCAAACGGATTGGAGCGGCGGGCGGGGGAGCAAGGACTTCGAGAAAGACACCACCATGTACTACGACAGCATCCGGGTGAACACCGTCAGGCCGGGCGAGATCATCCTGGGACCGAAGGCGACCGGCACGTTTAATACCACGATCAGCAATGCAAGCGTCGGGACCATTGGGGGCCTCAGTCAGGTATCAGCTGCGACGGTGTATTATGCCTTCAAGTACACGCCCGCTTCGACCCTGACTACAGCGACGGTCGATATGCCGGTAAAAGTAGACGAAGGGCAGCTGTACCTGGGGATCGGACACATGACCGGGACGCCCGACCCGGACGAAGCAACGATTGACTGGTCCACCAACTACGCAACACCATCGGACACGGGCGGCATGATGACCTTCACGTTCAACGTGGCGCATGCGCTGACCTCCGGGGTTGACCACTGCATTGTCTTGAAGTGGATCACAACGGTTGAAATGGTGGACCTGGAATATCTGAGAAGTGCGACCAATAACTCGTATTGGCAAAGCACAAACGGGACGACCTGGAGCACTGTCACAGCCACGCCGCCGCCTGCATTTACGGCCTATCCGACGGCGATTGACACCAAGCCAAAGTTATTTGAATACAAGGGTGCATTGTACGCCGTATCGATCAACGATGACGCATCGACCAGCAAGCTGTATTTGAACGGGGATCAGGGCGTGGTCAAGACCGGCGGTTCGGTCACCTCAGTGATTGCCGATAGCGGGGTGAAGACCTGGGCGGAGGATGAAGCCATCGGCTGCGTTATGAAGATCGTGGCTGGGTCTGCAGCCGCACAACCACAACCCTGGCGTCCGATCACGGACAACCTAGTGACAGACGTTAATGGCGAGACGACCTTCACGGTAGCACCCGCGTTCGACGTTGCACCGGCGGCGGGGGACATCTTCGCGATTGTTGCAAGTGACGACTGGACCGAGGTGGTCGGGTTCGATACGAACTACAAGACTGCTTCTTCAGGGATCACCCCGCGGGTGACGGACGTGCTGGCGGTGAACGGTGCGGTCTATTTCGCGATGGGTGACGGACAGGTGCTGACCAGAATGTACGCCTATTCTAATGCCGGGGCGTGGACCTATGACTACTCCACGTTCGGAACATACACCGGCAGCGTAGCCGAGACCGGGAAGTTTACGCATCTGGCGTATGGCAGCGACCAGACCGGGACGTATATATTCGGGGCGAAGGGCGGCTACCCAAGTACCGTGGCGAAGGCTCCGGCGGTCGATTACACCGCGGCCAGTCCAACACCCGCGGCGCTGGTGTTCGCTACCGCCGAGAACGTGGGGGATTTGTGGGAACAGATTACTGGGATCGAGGTCTACGGGGAATACGGCAACCTGTTTGCCTTCAAAGAGGGGTCGATCTGGTTCCGCATGGATGGCAACTGGTACAAGACCGACATCCGCGAGATGGAGAACACCCGCGACAACCGGAACGGGCGGGCCCATATGGTCCACGGGATGTACCTGTACTTCTCCTGGCATAACACCGTCGAGCGCTATTATTCAAACCTGGTGGACGGGGTTGGACCGGAGCAGGCGGAGGTTGGGACACCGGACGCTACCAAGGCCGGGCACTTCTCCAGTCTGGTCGGGTATCCGGGGCTGGTGATCGGAGCTGTGGATGCGGGAACGAGCGGCTATTCAACCATCCTGGCTTACAACGGGGTGGGGTGGTGCGAGTGGTACGCGGGGGCGCAGGGCGCACGCATCCAAAGCCTGTACGTTCAGAGCATACCGGGGAATAAGGTGGACCGGCTCTGGGCCGGGGTGGGTTCGGATATTGTCTGGCTGCCACTGTCAGTTGATCCATTCAACCACCCGGACAGCAGCTACTACTTCACGGACAGCGGCTATTTGATCACCTCCTGGTACTACCTGGGGCTTCAGGACATCGACAAGCTGTACAACTCGCTCAAGATGGTGGTCGAGAACACCAGCTCCACCTCTGGTGCAGAAGAGCGGGTGGCGCTGGCTTATCAGAAGGACGGGGACACAACCTGGACGGATGTGACTGGCTACTATGATTCGTTCTCCGAAGAGCTGGACCTGGCTTCCACACCATCCGTTACCGGCAAGCGCATCCGCTTCAAGTTCACGCTGTCCAGCCACGACGGAGCGAACACCCCGCGCATCGTCGCAACCATCCTGGAAGCGATCACCCGGCTGCCGAACAAGTACATCACGACCGTGACCGCCAGGCTTGACCCGGACGACCCGGACGATTACACCAGCGCACTGACGAAGTTCAACGCATTGACCACGATGCAAGACGCGGTGCTGCCTGTGACGGTCGAGAGCCTGGTGGATATGCTGGACGGCAAGACCGCGTTTATTGACGGGCTGACACCGCGCGGCTACAAGGCGATCAACAAGAACGGGCGCACGTCCTACGTGATCCAGTTCAGCTTGATCGAGATCTAATGGCAGAAGAAACCGAGCGCTTTAGAGTTCAGGGCAAGCTGGCAACCGCACCGGAGTATAAAATCTCCGAAGCATTGACGACGCTCGACGTGCCGTTCACGTTCCAGTATTCGCTGTGGGGTGGGAACGTTGTCAGGGGCGGGGTGCTGATAGACTGGGTGATCTACAATCCAATGGCAAGACCGATGGAGCATTACGAAAGCCATTGGCACAGCGGGGCGCTGGGCGCGGATGACAAGCTGCGGCTGGCGAAGATTGCCCATTACTTCGGCGTGCCTGAGGTGATCCTGATTTTCGGGGACGAGGTGGACGGCGAGACGCCGCAGGAAGACGTGGTAGAGATTGTGCGACGGAGGATAGGCACGGCGCTATGAGAGAAGCTATACCAACCAGGAACATCACAGCGGCACAGACGACCCGCAGCACGCGCAACCGGACGCTTCGAGACAAGGAGACGCCGGACCGCACCATCGCATCAAGCTACTGCACGAACGCGGCGCAGACCATCTCTAATAACACAACCAGCATTATCAACTATGAAGACAAGCTGTATGACGACTATGGCTGTGTGACAGTGGGGGCAGCGTGGAAGTGGACCTCGATAGGGGTGGGGGTGGTATCGATGCTGGCGGCGATTCTCTATGACGCATCTACCGCCTGGGCGCTGCAAGAGGAAGCGTCGCTGATGCTGTATAAAAACGGGGTGATGGTGGCACTGTTGGACCGCAAGGATAACTTTACCACAGGGTCGTATGCTCAATATATCTTCTTGCACGGGTCATTCGAGGTTGACGTGGTGAAGGGGGATTATCTGGATGTCCGCACGATCCAGAAGTCATCCGCGGATCTGCCGCTGAACAACAATGCGCTGGCGAACTACGTCTGCTTCCGGCTTAACCGGCACGGGTGATGATCAGTATTAGTTTGATTATCAACATGACGATGGTAATAGTAAGGTTGAAGAAGATGATCTTCCAGGCAGTATCCATACCTGCATCGCTGCACATCCAGTCGCCTATTCTCTTGAACATTGCTAATCCTTTCTAGCTTACATCTGCGACTATCTCGCTGGTGATGAACCCAGACTTGTTATCCTCATAGGTCAGGTGGAGCCAGCAGCAGCCGAGCGGCTTGGGTGGCGCCCAGCGCTCGACCTGATAACCGCCAGTCCCATCCGCATATTCGTTTTTATAGCCCGGTGTTCGCACAAACCAGATCAGATCACGCTTGACTATGCCTCTTTCGGTCAGGCGTTCGCGCGCAATGGGAAGGACGAACGCGTCGTGAGTGTGGCCATTGACCACGATGTCCGCGTCGGGCAGATAGACCGACTGGCGGTTGGTTTGGATCACGCCGCGGGTGACCGGACCACCACCACCCGCACCGTGAAAGTATTTCAGGTTCAGGCATGACTGTTTGGTCTTGTGGATCTGGAAGCGGAACTTGATCCAGCCGCCGTAACCGCCGACCGCGACGCCGCCGCCAGACCGGTTCATGCCGTGGGCTAACGCGGTCGTCAGGTCATGGTTGGTGTACTTAAGCACCGCTGTTTCGTGGTTGCCCTTCCCGAGCAGGAGCCAGTTCGGGGCGAACGGGGCGTAGTCCTCGACCGCATGGTCCACGATCTTGTCGTAATAGTCGATCTTCGCATCTTCCGGGCGCACCTCGTCCATGTTCCGACGCGGGTCGAAGTGACCCTGCATCGCATCGAGGGTATCCCCGAAGTCGAGGATCAAAGCGCCGCGTTCCTTCGCTTTATCCAGGTGCTTGCGTTCCAGCTCCCGGTCGCATAATGGGCTGTCGTGGTGACGATCGCTTGACAGCATGATCCACTGTTCCCAACCGGCTGATATTCCTGTGAACCTGATTGTCAGCACGGCGGCGCTTGTCTGTTCAGTTGTGTGTGTCATGGGGGTGTCAGAACGTACTGAATGTCTCTATCCAACGTGGGACGTAGATCACCGCCCCCGGCTGGCACGCCCTGGAGCGGAGGAGGCGCCCCAGGACGGCCAGCATCAGGAGGAGGAGAAGAGAGAGGATGGCTCGTCTCATTACCATCCCTTCCAGTTGACTTCGCTTTCGATGCCGGTTGGTTCTTTTGCACGACCAAAGCGCAGCAGGTCCCGCACATATCGCCGCCGTGCTTTACTCAAGCGCCGCTTGTACCAACGCCCAATGTGTGGAACGTTGCCCCAGGTCTCAGAGAACGTGACCCAGGCCGGCTTGTATTCGTCAAAGTAGCGGCGGCCCATCATCTCACCACCTTCGCTCTAATGCCCAAGGCAATACTCCAGCATCGCTTCGGAAGCCGGGAACCGTCTGCACTCGTCCACGTCGCGGACGGGTGCGTACTGTGGATACGCTGTAGCGGTCTGTGTTGGACGTTCCGTCGTTGTAGGGGAAATAGTGACAGTATGGCTCGGTACGGGGCTTGTAGGGCGTTCTGTTGCCGTTACATGCCATTCTGGCGTAGTTGTCGCGATGGAAGTAGGAGACCGCGTAGGCGTTCGGGTGAATGTGGCGGTAGGCGTGACGGGCGGGGGTGGCTGAGGCCAGCGAACGAACAGGAACGCCAGCACGATCAGCACCAGGAAGATCAGGAACGATATGAACAGCGCTTCTTGTTTGTTATTCATTCTGACTCCAGTACAGCAAGCACAGCGACACGGCAGATAGCAAGGGGAGCGGCGTCCGCGATTGCTTCACAAACTCGATACTCGTCCTGCGTTTCCCCATAATAGTAAAACGTAGCGACCCAATATCCGGGGCTTAGCCCGTCATCGTCATCCCAAAAAACATGAGGACACCAATGAGGATCTAGCTCTCGCATCTTCTCTACCACCCCCCACGCGTCAGCGATGTCCTTCGAGAAGTCAGAGCTGTCATATTTATTTCCAATCACGAACTCTGCTATCCAGTCGTCCATCTGAAAGCCCGCGGGCTCTGCTAGTACCTGTTCGATAGTCGGTCGGTCGCTCATCTTTCTACTCTCTTTCTATAGTCTCACAGCAGCGGAAGCAGCCATACGCCAAGAACAAGGCACGCCAATCCAGCGGCGAGCAATGATCTGTGCCAGGCTGCATCGATCACACAGATCACGAACGAAGCAACAACAAGTACGGTTTCCATAACTTCGACTCCTTTCTATTCGGTTGTTCTTACGGAACGGCTACAACAAACTGCTGCGTTAGCAGCGCCCACAAGAATCCAATCACGAGAACGCCCAAAGCGGAGCCGATGAACGCCAGGATCTTGCCCTGGAGTGCAAGTGGCTTGATCAACGCTTCCAGGGCTTCAAGTCGTTTCTCGTGATTGGCTAAGTCGTACCTGTTTCGTTCTGTGGTGGATGCCAGTTCCGTATGGGCTCGGGTGTATTGAACAACAAAATCTTGATAGACCTTTGTCAGTTCCATGACCGATACTTTCAGTTCTGATATGTCGCAGCGCACGGTCTCAATCCTTTCCAGGATCACGGCGGTCTGCGATTGCGTTTGTGAAGGCGACGGTGATGGCGGCATGGCGGTTATCCGAAGATAGCGGTCTTGCTCGCGGAGTACATCCCGGCAGCAATCAGCCAGCCAACAATCGAGTAGAAGATGCTGGAGTAGATATGCTGTGCGGTGGACAGTTCAGCCGCACCCCAGATCAGGTGAAACGGCAGGAATAGGACCATCGCAATGACGAACGAGACCAACAGGGATAATCGCCCGGTTAGTTCCCATTGTGTTTTTGCGACTTGGATGAGGATTGCGGCGACAGCTGCTATTCCTGCCGCTGTGATCGGACCTGAAAGCTGCTCCATGTGTGTTCCTCCCTCGGTACTACTACGTACCGGTGATATTATACCACCTTAGGTATCTCTACTCCGTCAAGTTTGTAGTCCGCGTCCGCGGTGTGGATCGCAATGTCAACCGTCAGGTGATCGGTCGGTGGCGGGGGAGGGGGAGGCGGTTCGTCCGTCACGTCCGCTTCAACCACACCCAGCACGGTGTAGCGCCCGTTCTGCTTGTAATCTCCGCGCCAGCGCCAGTGTCCAGCGGTGACCGGGGTATCGCAGGTTGGGTTGTGGTCGTACACAGCACCTACAGCCAGGTCGAAGTCGGGCGTGAAGCCGAAGCCGGGGCCGCCAACGCCGTCCTTCATGTCCTCGACCGCCAGCCCGATCCCGGACAGCAGGCCTTCGCCCGTGTTCTTGACCTTCAGGTGGGCGGTGACCTTATCGCCTGCAACGGGCGGCCAGGGGGCGATGGTGAACGGCTCGACCAGCTCCATCTTGCCAACAGCGGGCGGCGGGCCTGGGTCCCGGTCCACGCACAGCAGGATCTCGGCGGGTTGGGCAGCTCCCAGCAGACGGGTGAACGATGCCCGCGATAACCAGGCTCCCTTACCTTCGCACCAGTCGAAGCCCCAGGTGTTAGGCAGGAAGAACGCGTTGCGCTGGTCGGACCACCAGTAGCTGAACATCGCATGGCCGCCGAGCATCGAGCCCCACGATCCGGTCTGCCAGTAGATCCAATATTCGTTCTGCCCGGTAACCGCGTTGCGAATCAGCTTCGGGGACAGCATCGCCTGATACACGGCGATACCGATCTGGATATAGATCCCATTACCCAAGGCCGTTCGGATGCTGTCCGCGTCATACCCAAAGCTGTAGGATAAGATCCCTTCTGCGACGGAGGCGGGCTGCTTCTTGCCGCCGATGATCTGCACGCCACCCCAATCCATAAGGGCCCGTCCGACCGATTGCATCGTTGCACCAGCGTTCTTATTGCAAGCGCTATCGCCCATAATGCGGCGGCATTGGCAGTAGAGAGCCAGGTAGTCGTAGAGCTTATCAGCACCCGGCTTGCTGTTGCGGGCTGTGGTAGCCTGGGCGCCGGATGCACCGACGCACGTACCACCCACTTGGTTGTAGGCGTCAACGATGTTCTGCCCGTCCGCATGGGTCGGGTAGTACAGCGGGTTCTCGACCGCACCGGCAGCGGGAACCGATAGCCCCCAGTTGTCCAGGCTGTAGAGCCGGAGCAGCTGTTCCTTATGTTCCGGCGGGGTCGGTATCCAGCCGAAGCGTTCCGGCGAGATGTCATAGGTTACGTCGCCACGCTCGTATTCGTTGTGCTTATTGAGCTTTTCGTCCCATTTCTCAGTTGGCATCATTCACCTCGATGAGCTTGTCCAGCTCTCTAACATATAGTCTCAAAGAAAAATCATCAGCCGGCGGCGGTTCGTCGCCGGGGAACGGCACGGCCGGGTTCCACACGTCGAAGTCGATTGCACCGGGCACACCAAAGCGGTTGTTCACAATGCCGGCTTGCCACACGGTCCACGATGGCCAGTCCGCCATGACCCACGGCTTCTCGACACCCCAATGGGCAGGCCAGGCGTCCGCTTCTTCTTTCCAGTGGGTTGACCGCTTCACGTAGTAGTCCCACCATGACTTGCGGGAGTAAATAAAGTAGCGTTCGGCGTTCACGAACGGCTTGCATTTGATCAGCAGGTTCCAGATCACGTCGGTGATCTTCGCTGAATCTTGCCCGTCCCACACCTCGCAGTCGAGAGCGAAGCCATAAACCGGTTTGCCTTCGAGTGCCTTCTTGATCGTGTCAAGCTGGTATTGGGTGGCAACGCCGGGACGCACGAAGTGGTAGGCGGTGAGGGGCAGGTGAAGTTCCTGGCACAGGGCGTAGGTGCGCTCAAACTTCGGGTCGTAGTAGCCGTAGCCCTCGGAGCATTTCGCAAGGACGAAGCGGATACCATCAGCCTTCGCCTTCACCAGGTCGATATCGCCCTGCCACTTTGAGATATCGATACCCCAGATCGGATAGTTGGTGAACACGGACGGGTGCGGCTCGACGGATGCTGCACCACGATTCTCCCAGATGAGAGTTGTCCAGTCGCCGTAGTACGGCACGGTAACGGGCGGCGGGAAAAGTCCAAGTCTTTGCAGAATATTCATGTCATCTCCTAGTTGTTGCAGTAGGTACAGTAGTATCGTTCGCTGGGCCAGACGACGGCGGTCATCAGCAGCATCCGCCGCCAGGACCACAGCACGCGGCGGTCTCCGTGGCGCATCAGCAGCAGGTGGAGGTCGAGGAGGGTCATGGCTGTTCCTCCAACACGGCTAATAACGCGGCACGACAAATGGCAAGAGGAGCGGTTTCCGCCCATGCATTCCGCCACTCGTCTCCAGCATAATGAACTTCTGCTCGTGAAAAACCTCCATGTTCGTACTCTAGTTCAAAGCCTTGCATTTTCTCCACTAACCGCCACGCGGCAGTGATGTTGGTGGAGTAAAAATCAACAACTGGAGCACCATTCCACTGAATAGAATCTTGAGTGTGTATCAGATATCCTTCACACATATGCACGTTTGGCAATCCCATCACGTACTCGGCTACCCACGCATCCATCTGCATGCCAGCGGGTTCGTCTCGTACCTGCTCAATAGTCGGTCGGCGGGTCATGGCTGCCATCCTTCAAGTTTGATAAATTCATGAAAGCCACAATCGTTAGAGCATACAACACTCGGATTTACTGTTCCATCTTCGGCTATTTCGTGATCAGACAGTGAACCAATCCTCCCACAATTCGGGCATGTAAAACTGGCTTTCCGCCCGCCCGGAGTTTGTAGACCTTTCCAGGTTCCCGGTTTATGGTCATTGTTCTGGGGGTAAGATGCTACGCTCATAGCTTCTGCTCCTTGCAAATAGAGCAATTGCAATAATTGTGAAATTGATTTTCTGGACTCGGTTCGCCATCTTCGTCAAGGTAATAGAAATTAGCGGCTTGACAATTCGCGAAGGTAAAAGGTTTGTCGTCACAACCAGGAACCCTCTTTAGTCTGATCTCCGTCCACATGCTATTATCGAACCAAGGGTCAGGCTGTACCCGCATAAATCGCGCCTTCGCTTTTCCTGCGGTCACTCCATGCACCAGGACGCACCACTCCGAATCGTCAAACTCGGCTCGATAGGCTCTCAGTATCATGGTTTCTTCTCCTTGATCCGCTTCTCGGCGTCGGGATTGCACGTCAGGCAGGTCAGGTAGTGGCCGTCCAGCCAGCCGTAGACGTGGGGGGTGTGGGTCTTGCACTCGCCGCACCAGAGATAGCCAACGTTATCGCCGTCGTATACCCGCTGGACGGGGGAGGGTGAGGTGAGGGTTGCGGTTGTCATGGTTCAGTCTCCTCTCTACAACTCGTCCGCTTCAATCAGTGCGACCAGCAGCTCCAGGCCAGCGGTTGGTCCCAAGTAGCGGTTGTTCTCGTACCCGCGCGCTATCCGCCGGGCGTGGAAGTTGGCAATCATCGCCGCTATCAGCAGGCTGATACCATACTGCGCTTCGGCGTCCATCTCTTCGTACAGCCGGATTGCTCGCAGTGCATGGATCTCGTCCGGTCTGGTCTCGGATAGCTTCTTGCGGATCAGGCCAGCAGCTGAGACCAGCGCCTGGTGTGATTTGCAGACCGGGTGGCCGTTGCCGTTCGTCTGCTGGTAGCCGGTCTCAGCACCGCAGATTGCACAGTAGGTATTCCGTCGTGTCTCAATCATGGTTCTCCTTGATTTGTGCTGCCCGTTGTGCGTATTCCGCGTAGCGCAGCGCTTCTCCGCTGTCAACCCAGGAGGCTGGGACGCGCAGTACCATCCATCCCAGCAGCGCCGCCTCGTTGTATTTGCGGCAGTCCTCAATGAACCCCGCGGGTGAGACATGACGACCGCCAGAAAATATGCCCCCCTCTATTTCAATCGCGATCTTCAGCTCAGGATTAGCGAAGTCCAGCCGCCAACGACGGGTAGGGTGGAACATCGCTTCCCGCACCCAGCCGGTAAGCTCGGCGGCCTTCAGCTGGAAGGCGAAGGCTTCTTCGTATTCGCTGCGTGCCCGGATGCGGCGGGTTATGGCTTCTCTCTTTCTAGGTCATCTTCGGAAAGTTCAACAACCAAGTCAAAACCAATCTCGCCCGCCTTTTTGTGAGCTTTTTCAAACATTGGTTCGTTGTGAGTTCTATGAGCTAAATACATTTGCTCAATCAAATTGGTCAGTGCGTCTGCCTTCTCTAGAAGTGTTGTTGGATTCTCAATTTCTATGCTCATCATCTCTACTCCTTATCTCTTCCTGGTATCCTGATTAGATCAGTCGTCAATCCGTCGATCTGAGATTGTGATAAGTTAATCTTCTCCCCGCGCATATCAGTTGGCATCTCGGGTATCATCATCCAATGCGTCACTGGCTCGGCTATCTGAAACGGGCTGTTGTCACCGTAAAACATGTTGTCAAAATACCAGACAGGCTCGGCGTTTGGAGCGATAGACAACCAGCACCGCGCTACGGCCAATCTCGGACGCTGTCCAAACTCGCGGGCGCAGACTAAAACCGGTTCGCTAATATTCCCAGGGTTAGCAGGCAGCTTGTCGTTTACTGATACCCAAGTCATGGCTGCACCTCCACTCTCTTGAACTCAATTACCCACACCCACGGATTGCTCGACCAGGGATAGCCGCGCTTGGCGTTGAGGCTGTCCCATAGATCGTGAAATCCATTTCTATATGACCCGTCCGTGTACTGCCGGAACTTATCAGATTTCGGGAACCACATCGCCGCTCCCTCGGCCTTTGCGTCCTCTTCGCTGATGTCCTGCAACCGCTCGACGCGGATACCTGTTATCTCCAACATGATCCGGCTTGCCCAGCGGGGCATAAAGAGAGGAGCCCGCCATTTGCCGAATTTGCTACACGTACTCCAGTCACATCCCTTTTCCCAAAGTTTGATACTTTCCTGGCCTTCGTACCCGTTGATCTCAAAGATTGTCCCGTCAGCCTCATACTGAAGGTAATAAGGACAATCGCGGTCATATCCATCAATCAATTTATCGGCATACCGCCACTTCTCTTTCACCCAAAGGCGGTCGCCAGGACTGCCGTACTTACACCTTGCGAGACCGCGCTGAGAATAAGCATCTGCGCTCATCTGTATCCATTGGCCAGGCAACCCATAGCCATCGAATGGGGCCGGTTCAAAGCGCACGCACCAAGGTAACGGTTGCGGAACTATCACCCGCCGCGTCATTGTCTTTCGCCCGTCCAGGATAGCGCGGACGGATTCGGCACTCATTATGATTGGACGGTCTGTCATGGCTCACTCTCCAATTCCTCTTCTCCGATATAGCACTCTGCTGAACATCTGCAATCTCCAGGCCGGACAACCTGCATCGGTGCGCCACAACGCGGGCACGTTGCAGACCAGCGACCGCCGAAGCCGTCCTCGATGTAGGCTTCATCACGCTCCATTCGTGGAACGCCCCTCAGTCTAGCCACAAGCTGCTCATGCCAACTGGCGACTTCCGGGGCCTCTGTGTCATCGATGAAGCCCTCCAGGGCGTTACTGGCGATGGTGTCTACCTCAGCTTCGGACATTCCGCGCTCCGTGATCAGCGCCGTCCTCAGCGCAAGTCGCTCTTTGTCAATGTCCACCAGCAGCTTGTTCGCCTGCACGATGTACGCTTCCAGTTCCCGCACCCGACCGTTGAGTTTCTCAAATTTTTCCCACGCATAACCTATCCCCCATGTATCATGGTCATGCTCGAAGTGCGGTTGATACTCGTCTGATTCACCTGCGCGGGCGGCATCAAACCCGGCATTGAATTGATCTATCTCTTCGGCGTAGGACTGCTCAAGATCGGCTACCCTCGCCTCCAACTGGCGTATTCTCGCAATAATCTCCGGTGCGGCGTTGCGGAGGGCGACTATCAGATCGAAGTTATTTTTGTCACAAGGGTCAAAATAATCAAAGGGATTTTCGCTCCGAACCACGACCTCGATACCTTCTGGGTCGGGATCTTCCGGTGCTTTGATAAGCATGTCTGTTTCCCCGAAGCGATCTCCTAACTGCACCTCCCACGGTCGCGCCGTCGCGGCTTGCTCCATCCGTTCCAGTTCGTCAAGGTCTATCATGGTTCAGTCTCCTCTCTCTGTTCGTCTAATCTATACGTTTCTGTATAGGATGCATACATGGTTCATGTATTAATTGCCCGATTATTTGAACATGATCCGCTTGTCATATAATATTCCGGGCTTTTTTTGAACGCGTCGCTTGTATAATCAGAATAATCATAGTTTGAACGGTATGTGCCATTCAAAATCTTTCTGTAAATATCTAACCATCGCGATAGGTCAATCATCTCTGCCTCTCTTCCAGCTTCAGGTATTCGTCAAGGTTTTGCATTATGCGCTTTCTGGTTTGCGAGGATAGAGAACAACAAACCAATAGCAAAGTACTCGAAGAATGGATCGCCGTGCAGGAGTGCGATTCCCGCAAATGTCAAGCATAATAGTGCTATTACAGAAAAGACTAACGCAAATATAAGGTCCAACATGTCAATGCCTCTCTCTCAGCTTCAGGTCCAGGTCGATCCGCCGGACGAACGCGGGCGTGTCCTGCTGCGCTTCGGCCAGCTTGCTCTCGTATGCCCACACCAGCCCGCACGTCTCGCACGATTGGCGGTGGTTGCTGATTGCGGACGCGGGCATCGTGCCTGCAAAATATTCACGCAGGATCAGGTGGTACTTGGCGCAGTATTGAGGTGAGTTCATGTGGCCTCCAGTGCAAATTGAACGTCTGTCATGTAGATATTTTGCAGGTCTGCGGCGAATCTGGATCGTGCATAATTCAGGGCGTCTTGTGTGTCTGCAATTACGGTAACTTTGTCGCCGTCGTGTACTGGTCTAAGTTGTTCTGCAATCGCCTTAGCGGGACGCGGTAAGTCGTTGAGAAACATTAGCCAGTTCTTGTCTGTAACTTTGTCTGGCGTATCTTTTGGCATGTCCTCGTACTGCGGCACGCCGGAGGTATAGTCTTTTTGTGCGGCAGGTGAAACCCTGGCGTTAGCGGCCTGGATGCGCTTGGATCGGCTGGTCATTACACCACCTTCAAGTTGGCCGATGGTTTTAGCTGGCTTCAAGTTCTGGTCGACGCGCCATTTGAGGGCGGCGCGGATGTCTTCTTCGGTGATTCTGTCTTTAACGAACAGGTTGATTGTCTTGACATCGTTCGGTGACATCATCAGTCCGGTTAGCTTTTCTACAAGATCACGCATCTTTGTGAAGTCGTCTAACTCTTCCTCTGTATGATGGTTAATATGATGGTTAAATGATGGATTGGGTGAAGTGGGCTTCACCGTTGGGGTGAAGTGGGCTTCACCGTTAACGGTGAAATGGGCTTCACCGTTGCTCTCATCCATCGGTGAAGTGGGCTTCACCGTTAGTTTGAAGGTGTTGGACATCTTGCCGTAGCGCCTGTCATCGGTTATCACCAGCTCGCCTTCTTCTTGAAGCTCTCTCAGCATTTGCTGGATGCGACGCTCTGTTACCCTCACCTTTTTCGCGAGGGTGGGAACACTCGGCCAGGCTGTACCTTCTTCGTTGGCGTGATCAGCGATGGCAAGCAGAAGGAGCAGGCTGCTGCCCTTCTGTGTCGAGTGTTCCCAGACTAGCGTCATTGCCTTGATGCTCATTAGTACTGTTCGCTCCGGATCTTCGGGTTGCTCTCAGTCATTGGCTCGCTCATGTTCTACGGTTTACTCAGTTTCTCTGGCTCGCTCGGTTCCATTGGGTTACTTCCATTCCTAGGCTCGCTCGGTATATACGGGTTGCTTTATATACATGGCTCGCTCTTTCTCTCTGGGTGTCTTCGGCTCCTTGGCTCGCTTCTTGTCAGCGGGTTACTCTTAATCTGTGGCTACAGCACTCCAGCCGAACTCAGACGGAAGGTATTCATGTTCATGGTTCAGCCGTTCATGCACATACAGCGGTCTGGTTTCCAACCCTTCCATCTGCCGCCACACAAGCCACAGATGGGACAGCCAAACCTTTATCATCTTGCGTAAAGCGGCATTGTGCTGATGTCCCTTCGTCCAGTCCGGGCGGTTAGCCTCGTAGTATTCGCGGGCGGCGTCGTACACGCTCCGGTACGGGCTATTACATCGCAAGAACGACTGCCCTATCAGATAACATGTCGTCTTTAGGCGGCTGTTATAGTGCAACTTCTCTCCTTTTGTGGGCTTCTCGCGTGCTCCGCCGATGACAGCGTATCCTGAATACCGCCATAAAGAACTGACTGTACTCGCCTCGCGGATATCGATCATACTGATCACCTTCGCCGCGAGAATGTCACCAACTCCCTTGATCTCGGTCATGCGTTCGATCAGCTCATTGCCTTTGACCATCTTGGATATGTCTTTGTCAAGTTCGTCTTCAAGACCCTGAAACCTGGACAGCCACTTTTCGATGACATCAGAGTCGCTGGTATCTGTTCCGCGTTCAATGGCGCTGATGCGGTTCGAGAAGGCAATGCGGTTCTTTTGTATTGTCCTGTCTCGAAGATCTACTAAGGCTCGTAATGTTGTCTCGTCCATGTGGGTTGCTCCTCTTGCGATAATAAAGGCCCGCACTCTTCCGGGATAACATCTTGTCGAGGGATGCAGGGGAGAAGTGCGGGCTTTTATTGGTTATCTTTCCTGACATCCTCGACTGTCTTATTATACCGCATCCGGTACGATCTTGTCAATACGGTATCATGGCCGGTCGGGCGGGAACAGCGCCATCACGAGGCCGGTCAGTGTGATGATAGCGATACCGAAGATCCACATGTGGGGGCTGATTGCTTCTAGCATGGCTGGTATCCTCTCATAACCTGTCATTCAAATGTCGTATTTCTAACTTGTCGGCCAGGGCGGACGCCCGGCAAAGCGACCAGATCAGCAGGTAGAAAAAACAGAGCGGGATCAGGCAAAGCAGGTAATAGGCGTTCATGGTATGGTCTCCTCTCATTAGTGCCCCGGCCTGCCCGGTATCACGAACAGGCTGGGGCGGGGGTGGTTATCCTTCGGTATAGCTGAACGGGCGTCCTTCAAGTTCCTCAGGCACAATCCCGTGGGTAGCTTTCTCTCGGTCGTCATCAATCGCCTTGTCCTGCTCTTCCAACGCACTTATGATCAGTTGCGCCGCATCGCGTGTCTTCTTGGTGGTGGCAGACGCTACAACGATACGAAGTTTTTCGATCGGGAGCGTTCCCAAAGGCGTCCCATTGTTGACCGTGACATTCCAGGCTTCATCCAGCGTGATAGATGGGACGGGTAGTTTAGCTGGGGGCTCGGGCTCCGGGGATGCGATGATGAACTCGCGTTCTGCATCAACAATCGTTCCCTCGATAAACTCACCTTCGCTTTCAACTTCATCGAGCGTCGCGGCATCGGATGGATCGAGGTAGCCCCATTTTTTAAGCAGCTGGCGCAGAACCGTTTTGCGTTCCATCTTGGCCGGGTCTGTTTTCCACGCAGAACTTGGGCTATTGTAGGATTTCGGATTATATTTCCGGGCGTGATCGTGGATCTCGCCACAGGTCATGTATATGGTCTTGGAGAAGCCGGTATACATCTCGAAGGCGGCGATCCAGCCGATAACCTGATTGGCCGTCTTACTTCCAGCGATCTTAAGGAACCCGCTGATGCGATCCTCATCGATTGTTTCGCCCGCGTAGATCGGACCGACATTGATATAGCGGTACTTGCCAGTGCGGACGGCCATATCTTGCAAGCCTTTGTAACCGATGATCAGGGTAGCTTGCCCCTTGAGTGGGACAAGATAAGCCTGACCGGTTCCGGGATCTACGCTCAGGCGCAGGGTAGCGGCGCGCAGTGCGCTTTTATAGATGCTTTCCAGCCTGCATTCCTGGAGGTTAGGATTGTCCGAGACTGCCAGCAGGACGCTTGAGATATAAGCGCCTGTCTCGCGGTTTCCAAGCACGTCTCGAAAGCGGGAACGGATGATGTCGTTCCTGAAATACTCCGTAACTTTCACAAGTGCCAGTTCGTCGGTCATTAGTAGTCTCCTCTTGTCTGGTCGATCCGGTTAGTTGTCTATCTCGTACCCGGCGTTGGATAGCGCCTTCTCGATATTGAGTTCGCCTACGATTGATCCCTCCAGTTCAGTCCAACTAAGCACCTTCCCATTCTCGTCGGAAGGGAAGATAAATGTTTCTGGGCCAGAGTATGTGCATACGGCAGATACGACAACGTACTTGGCTGGTAAGAGAATCGGTTTGTCATCCCAAGAACCGTCGTATTCAATGGGTGGCTCAAACTCGTACAGGATGGCAGTTCCTAGGAAATGTTTGGTTACGTTCTTGACAAACTTTGCTTTCATGTTCGACCTCCTTCAGTCCAGAATTTTTCCACAGTCGATACACACTTCCACGATGTCGTCATCGACATCGCCCAGCGTCTCGTGGTATCTGCCCTGGAAAACGGTGTGCTCGTGCTGGCAATAGTATCGCTGGCATGACGGGCACAGGTCATCGCCGGTGGTGCAGGTGCAGCTCTGGTTCGCTTCGTCCGCAGCCTCAGCCAGTGCAGCCAGGCGGTCGATCTCTGCCTGCGTGCCGCGCCCGTCCATGTAGCGGTTGACGGCTGCGTTATACTCGTACCAGGCCAGCTCGACGCTGGCTAAAATCCGGCGTGGTTTAGAGTGGGTTGGGGCTAGTTCTGTCCAGCCGTGCTGGGTGTAGATGGTGGTCATGGCTGCACCTTTTTGAGCATCTCGATCAGATGATTGGCCTGCGCATCCCCAGCCGCATCCCTGGCCGCATCCCAAGCCGCAGTCCAAGCCGCATCCCTGGCCGCAGCCCTGGCCGCATCCCAAGCCGCAGTACTAGCCGCATCCCAAGCCGCATCCCTGGCCGCAGCCCTGGCCGCAGCCCTGGCCGCAGCCCCAGCCGCAGCCCCAGCCGCATCCCAAGCCGCAGCCCAAGCCGCAGCAAGTTCTTCCTTCGAAGCCTCGCGGTTGGCATAGCGCTCAGCCACGTTGCAGGCGTTCACGCTCCTTGGATCTGGATCGTCCACCAGCTTCAACGCTTCCCTTGCGCACCAGACCGCGAACAGCCTCAGCGTGCGGTCGTCAATCCAGCCCTCGTGCAGCACTACCCACAGCCTATCCACCGCAGGGCACGCTTCCACGCACAGAATATCTACCGCATTGCCCTCCCAATCCTCTGGCAGGTAGAGGGAAGGGTCGTAGCAGGGTTCTAACTTGCGAATGTCGACTATCGTGTGGGTGGTCATTGGTTCCTCTCATTCTCGGGGTTTATCAGGCGGTATTTTTCCAGCTGATAGGCTGGCAGGTTGGCAGCCCCCAGGTCCTCGGTTTTGGCCTGGGCTGCGTTGTTGCGCGCCCATTCACGAATGATGATACGGAGGGCAGCGCTAAAGTTCTGCCCGTACCGCGTCGCCAGTTCTTGCACAATGGCGATGTCGTTTGGATATAATGTCACGTTGCGGATCTTGGTTAGTGTCTTCATGTTCACCTCTTTCTATGTGCTTATCATAACATAATGTAGGGTGTCATGTCAATAGGCAATATCCGTGCTGCGGGGAGCGGGTGCGGGTCGAGCTGACCGGCGGACAGGTGACAGCCAAGAAAGAGAAGTGATATAATAAGACTGGCAGGCCATCGAGGGCGGCGCGTCACTAAGGCGTGAGTGTCGGAGTAGACCTCTAGCCCATGCCGCGAGGTGTAGGCTACTAGCCTGAGGTCCGGGTGAAACCGGGGTGCATCAGGGAGTCGAGCGACCTGGAGCCTGCCTAAACAACAAAAGCCCTGGCATTGACCAGGGCTTTTTGATTCGGGAGGGGGGATATACACCTAACTGTGCGACAGCGTACCGGCAGCGGTAGATCGTACTGGTGGTATAATATCTACCATGATATTCGAAGCCGAAGTCAGGCAGGTGAAAACCATGGCGGACATGACAGTTAACGTCACGCTTAACCTGCCTGAGTACCAGATGGCCGAGGCACAGCAGCTTATGGCGATGATCGGGGACATGGTGCGGGTAGAGATCAAGCTCGCGATAACCGGAGACAAACGCGATGAGAGACGAAAAGGGTAGGTTCATACCCGGACATGAGCCAACACCAGGAGGCGGGCGGCCATCACGAACAGCAGAAGAAGCAGCGCTCGAGAAGTTCAGGGCGCGCTTTCGTAATGGGAACTTCGAAGCAGTACTGGATGCGCTCCAGCGGCAGTGTGCGAAGGGCAACATACAGGCTATCAAGCTGGTGTTCGATTACCTGCTCGGCGCACCGGCACAGCAGATTGACCTCAATGCACAGATAACGAGGATCATAGTCGAGCATGTCCGAGATACGGATACGAGTACCTAAGTTACACACCACCCAGGAGCAGGTACGGACAGAAGCAAAACGCTTTAACGTTCTTGACTGTGGCCGGCGCTGGGGCAAGACACAGCTATGCCATGACCTGATATTAGAGACGGCGCTCGATGCGGGCGCACCGGTCGCATATATGACACCCACTTACAAGATGCTTAGTGAAGTATGGCGTGACATCAGCGAGCTACTAGCGCCGGTTGTGCGTGACAAGAGCGAGCAGGAGCGCCGGCTGGAGACGGTGACGGGTGGGGTGGTTGACATGTGGTCGCTGGACAACGCGGACGCGGTGCGTGGGCGTGCATATAAGCGGGTCATCATAGACGAGGCAGCCAGCGTGCGGGGGTTAGAGGAGGCTTGGAACACGGTGGTTCGGCCAACGCTGATCGACCTGCGGGGGGACGCCTGGTTCCCGAGCACACCTAAAGGTATGAACGGGTTTTACAAGCTGCACCTGTTGGGGCGTGACCCAGCTAACACTGAGTGGCAGAGCTGGCACTACACCAGCTACGACAACCCGCACCTGGATCCGGCTGAGCTGGACCAGATGCGGGCAACGATGACCGAGCGGGAATATAGGCAAGAGATTCTAGCCGAGTTCTTGGAGGGTGAAGGCGTTGTATTCAGGAACATCGACGCCTGCATGTTAGCGCCTGTCACCAGCCCGGAGAAGCACGCAGGGCATACGCTGGTAGCCGGCGTGGATTGGGGCAAAGAGAACGACTTTACGGCGATATCTATTGGCTGTCACACATGCAAGGCAGAGGTTATGCTGGACCGGTTCAACCAGATTGATTATTACTTCCAGCGTCAACGCTTGCAGGCAGCGATTAGCAGGTGGGGCGTTACATCCACAATAGTAGAGAGCAACAGCATAGGCACGCCGATATTAGAACAGCTCCAGCGTGACGGGGTACGGGTGGCTGGTTTCCAGACGACGCTTATCAGCAAGGCAGCGTTGATCGAGGCGTTGTCATTAGCTATTGAGCAGGCAGCGATCCAGTTTCAACCAGACCAGGCCGGCCGGGCTGAGCTGGAAGCATACGAGCGCACCACAACCGAGACAGGCATGAGCAAGTACAGCGCGCCGGCTGGGATGCACGACGACACGGTGATAGCACGAGCGCTGATGTGGAGAGCGGTTCAGAACGCACCGAGACAGGCACGGCCAGCGATGAGCGACGATGCCGCTAACCGGCTGATACAGAAGCTGAGAACGAGGTGACATGGACAAGAATAAACTGTTTGGCGAGATCCGAACGTATTGCAACGACCTGAGAAGCAAGCACGCTGAACGCGACACGCAGGCGCTGGGCATGGAGGACATGTACCTAATGCGCAAGACGGCACACGATGAGGCGCTCGAGGCAATCAGCCCGGACGTGGTGCTGACCAAGAGCACGGATGAGCGGGTAGCTATCCAGGGCGTGCTTCGTCTGCTGACTACCACTGTGCCGGCGATCACGATGCCGCGGGATAAGAACGACCTATCGAACATGGACGCATCGGACGACATCGAACGGTTGGGCAATGCGCTGTTAGCCAGCTCCGACAAGACGACCTTGAAGCCGCTGCACTACAACGCGACGCTATGCGGCAGCCTGTACGATGAGATCCATATCCAGATAGTTTGCACGGCTGACCTGGTGGAAGCGGCGAAGGGTGGATCACCGGCGGCTGTTGCCAGGGCAGAGCGGGTGGCTGCGCTATCGCCTTACCAGTTCATTGCGCTGAACCCGAAGTCAGGCTACCCGGTGTGGGACAGCCTGGGACTGCAGGCGTACCACAGGCAGACGGTGGTCACGATGGGGCAGGTTGTGGACCAGTATGGCAAGGCGGTTGAGGATCTGATCACCAGCAGCGGCAAGACGATTGACGAAACCAGGCTGAAGGAGGCGACCCTCTATGACTATTGGGACACGACCTACCGCTGCACCTGGATTGACGGGTACGACAGGCCGATCATGGTAGAGGAACACGGGCTGCCGTTCATTCCGATAGTGGCTTCGATCGCTGAGGGCTCTGACCTGTTCGACAGTGCAGAGGACCGGAGGGAGCCATTCTTATTGACAGTATTCAAGAGCAAGCTGGACCAGCGGAAGACAGAAGCGCTGACCGCAATGGCAACGATGAACCGGGTTCGAGGGTTCAGTCCGACGCTGCGTTTCAAGCGCGGTGAAGCAGGCCAGGAGATACCGTCGGTATCCAGGCTGGGGCTATTCCAGTATGTTGACGTGCCGCCAGGTGCAGAGTTCGACGAGATGCCGCACGCTTCGGACCCGGCAACGATGGACATGCTATCTATCGCGAACGGCAAGACCGAGGCGGCGACGATCTATGCCTCCGTGTTAGGTGCGTCACAGTCCAACACGTACAGCCAGACGGCGTTGCTATCCCAGTTGGGACGGATACCGCTTGAGACGGTGCGGGCGCAGACCGGGCGGGCGATTGCGGACGCGGTGGAGATCGCGATTGAGTGGATACGGACAAACAAGGAGCCTGTATCGGTGCGCAACTACCGGAGCGGTGCGCTATCCGACATTGATCCGCGTGATATTCCAGAGTACATCAACCTGGACTGTAACCTGGACGTGGCGCTGCCGCAGGATAAGCTGCAAGCCGCTACCATCGCAAAGACCCTGCTTGATGCCGGGATTGTTTCGGAAGAGTGGGTAGTGGAAGAGACCTTGAAATACGGCCAACCGAAGCAGATGCAAAAGACAGTTCTCAAGGAGCGGATCATTAAGGCACTGATCGGGATGGAGGTGCAGAAGCTGCTCGCGATGAGCCAACAGCAGCCCGGACAGGTTCCTGGACAAGAAGGCGGACAAGTTCCCGGACAAGAACCAGGACAAGAAGCGAGCCAGATGCAGGGGATACCGCCTGAGATGCTGGAAGGCGGGATGGGCGGTCCTGAGATGGCGATGGGTGAACAGCAGATGATGCCAGAGGAAGGGATTGGGTTAGCGTGACAACAACGAAGGCGACCGTCAAGCGGATCAAGCGCGCCCTTACGAAGTGGATGAAGCCGCTGGGTTTGGAGTGGTGGGATGTAACAGTTGAATGCTTCAACGAACCAGCCGACATTCTACTGCATTTCAAAGCCAGCAAAGATCATATCGTTCCGGCTATCGTGTTCGCGGACTGGCAGTACGGGACAGCCACAATACTATTCAACGTGCCGGCGTTCGATGGAAAGAGCGACGATGAGATAGAGCGGATCGTGGTCCATGAGCTGTTGCATATCCTGGTGAACGAGATGCGCGAGGGCGAGATACACCATGAAGAGCGCGTGGTATCGCAGCTGACAAAGGCTATCTTCTGGGTGACAGCAGCCGCCAAAAAGGAGGGATGATGCTTGACATATCCGATACACGTGATGCTTTTCTTGAGGCGCAGGCTGACGTGGCCGAGGTGATGGCTGAGGTGCTGGACGAGTTCAACAGGCCGGACCTGCTGCTGCAGCTGTCGGTGATGATGGGCCAGATGCCGGATGGTGCATGGGATCTGGTTGGTGACGAGACGATAGACAAGATAGTGGAGGTGCTGCATGCCTGATTATTACAACCCGCGGAACCCGGATGATATTGCCGGGTATCAGTGGAACCCCGGAGGACAGAAGCGAAAGGCGGCGAAGCAGAACACGGGCAACCCTTATGCTGGATGGGACCCGGCTACCCAGCAGCGGATTAACGCATACTACAGAACGCAGGCGAACAGCTATCTGGGTTTGAATCCACAGTTGGATCGGTACTACCAGTCTCGTATGCCGCAGAACCCCCGACTGCCAGGATGGCAACCTAACTGGCTGGGTGGCGGGTATCGCAACAACGACCCGATGTATACCACACCCTATACAAGCATGCTTCCAGGCTGGCAGCCAAACTGGTTGGGTGGAGGATATTACACGGACCCCATGTATAACCGACCTGTCACGCTGAACCCGGACGGGACGATCAACACAGGCGGCACAGTACCAGGGTATCAGGGCGCAGGCAGACAGCCGAACAGCAACTCCGACTACTGGCAGAGTATCGCATGGGACCCAATCGGCGGCGTGCCTGTCCAGCAGGGTCAGTATTTGGGCGGGCGCTTCCGTGGCCCAAGTCAGGGAAGCGCAGGCGGAGCGAGCGCCTATATTCCAGGTGTGTCACCGGAGCCAGGGCAATATGAGAAAGGAGCACTGGCTGGGAAAGAGATGTCACCGTGGAAGGCATGGCAGGCGAACCGCAAGCGCCGCTTCCAGGATAAGTACGGGGGTGGTGGCAAAGGCGCTGGCATCAGCGGGGCAGGGGTAGGAAGCATGGCAGTCTGGAACCCATGACCCAGCAGCCGGGCGGTATTCCGATCACGCTTGGCGATCTCGCCAGGCTGAAAGACAGAGGGCTTCAGGGTCCTGAGCTTTACGCGGCTGCGGCACAGATGCAGCGACCGGAGCGGGCTGAGAAGTGGACACCGGAGAAGCTGGGCGGGCTGCGGGATATTGCGCACGGGGACAAGCGCGAGCCGTGGATGACGGATCAGGTTATCGGGCTGATCGATACGGCTAACGAGTTTTCAGCGAGCGGGCAGGTGCTGCCAACCGAGCTTACATCGTTCCTCGACACGCTGCCTGAGATCAACGCTCCAACCCTGCCAACCTGGGAAGCAGGCGAACTGCCTCCACCGCCGACCAACTTCGGGATGACGGACGAACAGCTTGCGAGCCTCCAGCCGTGGCAGCAAACGTCCATGAACGTGATGGGCAGTAAGCCAATGGGTGCGTTCACCACTGCACTGAGCTGGGCTGAGCAGAACGTACCAGCCTGGACACCGATCATGAACGCGCTTGACCTGCTGGCACGGGGCGCAAAGCGCACGGTGGGCATGGTGGAACTTGCGCAGTCCAAGAGCGTATCGATCGGCGACATCATGGCTAACCTGGAGAGCGCATGGACCGCGGCAGAGCAGGCGTACCGGGTGACACCGCTTCAGCAGATACTACCCGGCACTGCCATCGAGCAGGCATTGGGGGTGGGAGCAACACCGGAAGCATGGAAGTTTGGCACGACCGAGACCACGCAGTTGAAACCGGAGCAGTACGGACCGGAGGCGCTGGCTGAGTTCTTCCAGCGGCTGAACGGGGGCGAGGACAGGAAGAGCATCGAGGCTGAGTTCGAGGATCGCTTCGGCTACCAGGGCATGATGCGTGACATGGTTGGGATGATGGTGGCTGACCCGCTCAACTTTGCGGGTGGGTTCCTGGCGAAGGGCGCGAGCGCTGGGATCAAGGCCGGGCTGAAGGGATCGAAGGTGGCGCTGTCTGCAGAGACGATAGCAGACGTGACACGAGCGGCGTCTAAGGCGCATGGTCCCGTTGAGGTGGTGAAGCGCTTTAATGCGGCGGCTGGTGAGCTGCTCAAGTTCGATGAGTGGGACGGGCTGCCTAAGATTCTGAAGCGCATGGCTCCGGTCTACAACAGCGACGGCGTCGCAAAGATGCTGGATGTGACGAAGGGCGGGCTGCTCGACTTGACGCCTGAGAGCCAGGCGCGCCAGATATTCGACACGTACAACAAAACGATGCCGGTTGTGCTGGACAAGTTCGGCTATGACGATAAGGGGTTAACTCAGGCCAGGACGTTCCTGAAGGCGCTGAAGAATAACGATATTGACACGATGGCAGCGACCGGGATGCGGCTGACGGGTGGCGCTGACTTCGGGGTGGTGCAGGCCTTCTTGAAGGACGGCTCGATAGACGAGATGATTGGCATGATCGACGACTACCTGGACAACCCGCTGAACGCAGACATGCGGCGGGCGTTCCAGGAGGTGCAGGACGCAGCCGGATACGCAGGAGGAAAAGGGCGCGACCAGCTCATCAAGCTGCTGACAGACCCGGAGAAGGCGGAAGCGAACGCCGTGTCGGTATTGAGGAAGGCTGGTAAGACGGACATCGACCCCGGCACGCTTGCTTCGATGGGCAAGTATTTTGCTTCCAGCGAGGGGGCGGCGGACGGGCGTCAGCTGATGGGCAAGCTGTATGCCAACAGCTCACCAAAGGCGTTGCAGTGGGCTGCTGACCACGTGGGGATCACGGAGGACAAGGCGTTCGTGCGCTGGACCAATCTAATCAAGGCGGCACAGGGGCTGGTGCTGCTGGATCTGAACCCGAACTATCTGATTCAGAACTTCGTCGACAACAAGCTGAAGATGGTGCGGGAAGGGCTGGTGTTCTCGCGGCAGGCTGAGTATCTGCTTCCGGCCAGGGCTGCGAAGATAGCCGAGCGCGTCTACGGTAAGGGCAAGGTACCGCCGCGGTTGGCTGGTGGCTTCAGCGGAGAGTTGGGGCTGGTGAGTGGAGAGGATGCGATCCGTAAGGCGCAGCAGGTGCAGAAGCCTGGCTTGCCCGAGAAGATGACGGGGGCTATCAGCGGGGTGCGCAAGTACATGCCGGGGCCGAAGATCGCCGAGTTCATCGAGAGCCGGGACAGGCTAACCGGGAACATGGTTAAGTTTATGCAGACGTGGACGCCGAGCTGGAAGGAAGGGCGGGCGTATCAGAAGCTGGCGGGTAACGTTGAAGCGGCGCTGCCGGAGAGGTTTGCGCGCCAGTGGTATGACGTGATTAACCACAGCATGAACCAGGAAGAGCTGGCTGCCGGGGTAGATAAGCTGTTGAAGGGCGTCTATACCAAGACCGCGGAGGACATGATCGACGAGGCGCTGCGGTTCATCAACCACCCGAACCCGTCGGAGATGAAAGGGGCGATGGTAACGCTGGGGCTTGATGAAGCACTGGCAAAGATACCGATGAACGCTGGACCTGATGATGTGCGCAAGGCGTTTGGAGATATTTACGACAGCATCGAGGACCAGGCACGCCAGTACCACAAGAGCTACATGAAGGGTTTGCGCGAAGAGATGGCGAACCTGGGCACGGTGGAAGGGGGGATGGGTTACTGGGAAGGGTTCGACGAGGTGGCGCAGATGCGCTTCGACCAGCGGATGCAGGACTGGCGAGCGATGCACACCATCATGGACCCGGAGAACTTCATCAGCAGCGAACACCGAACCGCTGTTCTGATGCGCCAATACGATATACAGCGCAGTGCGTGGCACAGGCTGAACGAAGAGACGCGTGCTATCTATGACGAGACTGTAAAACATTTTGGTGCGGACAGTGAGATGGGTGCGTTCCTGAGTGACAACCTGAAAGCGGACGAGAAGATCTGGTCCGACTTCTTCACGAACAAGCAGAAGCAGATCACGAAGATGTCTAAGCTGAAGAAAGATCCGGCTGATCCGTTCCAGCGTGAGGCATGGGCACAGTACAACGCGGACATGAGCAAGGCATACGAGGAGGCTTATAACGCGGCGATTGAGTTGCAGAACGCCAGGGACATGCGGCTTGCGGATGTGTTCGTTGCGAAGTACGGGGAGGATATTCGCCCGGCTGTTGAGAAGTGGCTGGGTGGCGTAAGGAAGCTGGACGCAGAGGCATACGAAGGGATGCTGGCCCACTATGACAGGGTGAAGAGCATGCCTGCGGGGATGCGAGAGGCGGAGTGGGAGAAGTTTTTGAACGAGAACCACTACCCGCGCATGGCGAAGCGGCTGGCTGATAACCGGGAAGGGGCGCGCAGTGTGTGGCGTCAGGCGCACCAGGCGGAGCTTGACCCGTACCGGAATATCATGGGCGTTACGGATGCGCCCGAGCCGGTACGGGTGGAAGATGTTCAGCCGGACTCGGAAATAAGCATATGGAATAGACTAGCACCTCTTACACAAGATGAGTTTGCTGGTCTTGACTTCAAAGTCCCGGAAGGTGGTTCAAGTAAGACGCCTAAAACTGTATTTGGATGGGATCGAGGCGAATACGAAACGTTATCCGACCTTGCCGCAGGAGATGATACATTCCGGTTTAATGAGGCGCTTGGAAAGGGTTATGAATCAGACACACCAAATACAATGCGTCTTGCTGGAAAGATCAAGAGTGGAAACCAAATTACGATTTATCGGGCGTCCGATGTTGGCGATATTTTACCGGGATCATACGTTTCGGAATCAAGAAAGTACGTTGAATCACATGGCGAGAATATTATCAATGCCCCATATGAAATATTTTCGATGGATGTTTACCCAGATGAACTTATGACGTATGGGGACCCACATGAGTTTATTTATATTCCACGAACAAAGGAAGCTGGGTATCAGCGTTATTTAGATCAGTTTGAGCGTGGCAATAAAGAAGCAGCGAAGCTCGTCCAGCCCGCAGACGCAGGCCAGGCAGCCGTCCGTCCGTTCACGGATGCGTTCAAGGCGTGGTTCGGCAAGAGCGCGGTGGTGGATGCGGACGGACAACCGCTGCGGGCTTATCACGGAACGACGGCAGACTTCGCACAGTTTGACCCAACGGTATCGAAAGCCACGGATGACGGCTTCTACGGGAAAGGTATTTACTTCTCGACCGATCCCGAGATGGCGGGGGGATATGCTACCCGTGACCTGGGGGAAGGCGTTGTGCCGGGCGGGAACGTCCGGCCCGTGTACCTGAATATCGAAAACCCATTCAAAACCTGGGACATGCAGACTGTCAAGCGCCGCTTCGGTGAGACATCCGCGGAACAAACCACTAACATGAAGAAGGCGGGCTACGATGGGGTATTCAAATACGACGAGAACAACGTCATCACCGAGATCGTTGCGTTCGAGCCGGACCAGATCAAGCCGGCATTTGAGGGCTTTGCAGATATGCGAACCGTGGACCTGATTGGCAAGGCGCCTCCCGGAACGATGCCAAGGCAGGACCCGATCGCCAAGATATTCACCCAGGGCATTGACCAGCAGATGCGTCCGTTCCTCCGCCAGGTTGAATCGCAGTTCTACAATGCACCGCGCAAGGTGGATTACGGCGAACTGACATCCGACCAGATCCGGGTATTGCGCCAACATGCGGATGCGGCAGCCGGCTCGATGTCTGACCTGAAGCTGGCGGCCACCAAGTACGCATCGATTGCCACGGACAACGCAATGCTGGATTACTCCCGCAGGTACGGGTTCGACACCTACCTGTCGGGCATATTTCCGTACCAGTTCTGGTACACACGGAGCGCGATGAACTGGGCGCTGAGTGCGATAGACCACCCGGCATGGTACGCACAGTGGCACAGGCTACGTGAGATGCAGGATAAGCTGATGCCAGGACAGGACGGCTTCCCGTCCAGACTGGCGGGCAAGATGCAGATCCCGATCCCGTTCATGCCGGAGGGCTGGGGCAGCTCGATCTACGTTGACCCGATGCACAACATCTTTGGGTTCGAAGGCATGGCGAGCCAGGTTGCACGCCCGCTTCAGCGCGACCAGATGAACAGAGAATCCAGGGCTCAATACATCCTGGAAGATATGATGCGCACCGAACAGATTACTCAGGCGCAGTATGAAGCGGCGGTGAACTCGAAGGGGCTGGATGAAGTTGATCCGCTCTGGGCGCAAGCGATGCAGCAGGCTGAGGCGGAAGTAGAAGCGGAGATCGCCAGTCCGCTGGATATGATTTCCACGGTAGCTACGCCGAGCCTGCCATTGCAATGGGCGCTGGAGCGCATGGGCCTCCTGAAGAGCCGCAACCGGGGGATTGGTACGTTACCGCTGGTATCCACCATCCAGAACGCAACGTCGTTCATCGAGCCTGGTGGGGTGAACGTGTACCAGAAGTTCCAGGCGATGATCGGTGCGGCTGAAGGGAAGGGGACGAAGAACGCCCGCGGCTTCCTGTGGGACTACTACGTTGCCAGGGAACTGAGCAACATGGCGGCGCAGGGTGAGGACGTGGAGGCGGTGAAGCTGGCGATGGTAGATAAGACCGGACCGCTTTACGAGCAGGCGGTGGATACAGTTGGCAGGCAGCAGGCGGTAAGAAGTTTCGCGTCAATCCTGTGGACCGACTTCTTCCCGGAAGGGGAGCAGCGCCAGCGAGCATTGAAGTTAGAGTTCGAGAAGGCAGCGGACGCCGGGAAGATGACCGAGTTCTTCGACAAGTACCCGGAGTATGAAGCCCGGATGCTTTTGAATAAGTGGGAAGACCCGGAACAGACGCTGCGCTATTTTGAGCGGAGCGCAATCTGGGACGCGTATTACAAGCTCGATCCATTAGAACAGCGGGCGTTCATTGACCAGAACCCGGACTTCGAAGATATGTTTTTGAACAAAGAGACCCGCTCGTACGATAGCGTTACGACCGAGACGATGACCAGTTGGCTGCGCACGATGAAGGGAGTCGTGCCCGAGACTGCACCCGCCACGCCGCCGAGTACCACTGAGCTGCCAGAAGCAGATATCAACCAAGCGTACAACGGATACGTTGCGTGGCGGGACAGCCAACCGGGATACCAGCTTTACAACGTGATGAACAGCCTGCCGTATGCGATGCAGGCAAACTTCAGGATGCAGCACCCGGAGGTGGTGCAGTACAAGGATGCCCGCAATATCTTCCTGTCACAGAACCCGGAGCTTATTCAGTATGTGATCAGCGACGACAACAAGCTGGCCGGCGCACCGCCCGATGTGCAGGCTGAGGTTTACAGGTATGAGGCGGCGAAGTCGCTCGAGTTCCCGATGATCCAGCTGACCAACGATATGTACTGGAACCTGGGCAAGAGCGAACAGCGGGCGTTCCTGCGTGCCCACCCGGAGCTGAAGGATTACTGGGATTGGGAGAAAGAAGCGGTGAAGTATTTATCCGCACAGGCGTTCTACTACGTGAAGGGTGAGAGCGGGATCGAGAAGCTGCGCCAGGGGGACGATTACGAAGCGCCATATTACCTGGACTTCGATAAGTTCAGCCCGCCGCTGGTGCTGGAGATTGCGCGGGAGACGCTGGTGGGTGGAAGGATCGGTGCGGGTGCGACCCGTGCGCTGCGTGCGATCTGGGAGGGGGAAGGGAAGCCGCTCCAGTCGTTCGATGCGTGGCTGGCAAGAGTGATGGATGAGTTTAGTTGGCCGCGCTGATGGTATAATGGTTGCGATAATGTACTCGTTGTACGTTATCGTATCGAAGAGACAATAGCAGAAACGGAGGCACAGATGGACAACGGTTATCAGGGAGGCGGTGCGTCGCAGGTTGAGCCAGGGCAGGCTCCACCTCCGGCCGTTCCGGTAACGGAACCGCAAGCGGGCGCAGCTCCACCTGAACCCATTACCAAAGCTGACCTGGAACTGTTCAGCAAGAACCTGAAGGCTGAGCTGCTCCACGTTATCAGCAGTCAAGCAGGACGAACCGAAAGCAAGCTGAGAAAGGAAGTCGATCAGCGCGTAGCCCAAGCGGAAGCCAACCTGAACCAACTCAAGGCAGACGGGTACACCGTCACCGACGAGGACTTCAAGCGGGTCCGCAGTCAGGCTATCGTTGACGCATCCATGGGGAACACGCTGCAAGCTGCCACGCAAGCCGCGTCCCAACAGCCAATCCGCTCGCCCGAACTCCAACAGATGATTGACGACACCAACAGACAGGCGAAAGAACTGGAAGCCGAGTACGGGGTAACGATAGAAGCAACCGACCAGGAATATGCGGACTATGTTTCTCCATTCGAGAAGCATCCGAACCCGCAGGTATTCTTGAAGCAGCTCCGTACCGCCCTGGAAGAAAAGGCCGCACGAACGAACGCCGCCCCTCCAAAACCAGCGCTGCCTGGGAACCCTCAGGCCCGCACGCCTGCGCCGATGGGCGCGGGTGGTGTGGGACGTGAGGATGATCTCAACAAGCGGCTGCAATATATCCAGAATGTTGACCCGTTCAAGCGAGACGTCACACTTTCCAAAGAACGAGCGGAGATCAACAAAGAACTGGAGGCGTTGCATCGCAGCAGACGATGACATAGGAGGGCTAGATGCCTCAAACTACTTCTTCACCCAGCATCAGCTCCATCATATCCCGGTACAACGAGAGCTTCCTGGAGGGGGCGAAAGCGCCCATGCTCTATTCACAGAGCGCCCTGGATTACACCAGCTTTACCCCCGGAATGTCGATGGAAGAACTGATGCGAGCAAGCACCGTGTACGTTCCGGTGCAGTCGGGTATGTCGGTCGGGACGACCGCAATCTCTCAGACCTCAGACCTGACCCCGCAGTCCATCTATGATGCGACTATCAATATCAGCAAGACCAGCCGAGGCGAAGCACTCCAGTTCAGCCAACAGCTGAAGATCGAAGCCTTTGACCAGTTCACCGCCAACTTCTACAAGATCATCGGCGAGAACTGCATGGAATCCATCGAAGCGCTGGCAATCAGCGTGGCATTCGCCGGAACGTTCTATGATCGGCCCGCCGCACGCGGCAGTCTGGACGCCGGTACTTCGGCACATAACGCAAGTGACGCAGTTTTCCGCCGAGCGGCAGGACTGTTCGCATCCATGCGCGTCCCTGGCTGGGAATCTGCGAATGGACCCGAGTGGGCTTGCTACATGCACCCATGGGTCTCCCATGACATCCAGGAAGCTGGCAAGGTTGTGTACGTGGGGGAATACCAGAACAGCAACATCATCTTAGCCTGGGAACTCGGAAAGATCGGGCGCTTCAAACTCGTTGAAAGCCCCTATGCCAAAGTGTTCTTCGGCGCAGGTGCAACTCACGATACCGAACAGGCCACCACCGTTGGAACCGCATCGAACCCACTGGCTACCACCCTCGTTACAACCGACGACAAAAGCACCAACATCGCCAAAGGGCGGCTGTATAACATCGGAACGGAAGAGACCAGCACAACCTGCTACCCGATGAACGAGCAATTCCGGGCGCTCTCTGCCAGCACCACAACCATTACCCTGAACGGGCAGGCTGCGAACGGCGGCTTGAAGTACGCGCACGCGGCCTTGGAGGCTGTCAACAACAACGACAGTGCATACACCATGCTGTTCGCCGGACCTGGATCTCTGGTTCAGATCTACGCGACCGACCCGGAGAACGGGGACCCGGATGCGCGGGCTGTGCCTGGCGTGAAAGGTGCTGCCATCGTTGGCCCGTTGAAGACCGGCCTGGCGCACCAATGGGACAGTCTGGCGTGGAAGTACTGGGGCAACTTTGGCCTTGTGGCGCAAAAGTACCTCTATCGCTATGAATGCAGTGTAAGTTATGAGCATTCAACGTGATTTTCATTTGTTTCTGTCTACGCAATAGGATTTGCACATGGAGCCTGTAGTTTACGCCATCAAGAACCTGAACGACATGAAGATGTATGTCGGAAGCACGGTCAATAAGTCCGTGCGCTGGCAGACACATCGGACGTTGCTCAGACATGGCAAACACGAGAACGGCTTCTTGCAAGCGGCATGGGATAGAGATGGTGAACCAGCCTTTGTGTTCGCCGTTCTGGAAGTAATAGACGTACCTGGTCAACTTGCGGAACGCGAAACCTGGTGGCTAAACCATCTCACACCTTATGGTGTCTATGGCTACAACATTCTCAGAACGGCTCATGATGGCACAAGAGGGTATAAGTTTCCCGATGAAGTGCGCCAGAAGATGAGCCTTATGAGGAAGGGTGTACCTAAGTCACCGCGCTCTAAGGAACACTGCGAGAACATCCGCAAGGCGAAGTTGGGAAAACCGCACCCCGTAACATGGGCTATACCCCCTAAGTCGAACGAGACACGGGCGAAGTTGTCTGCCTCGCATATTGGGCGACATGTGGGTGAAGCTAATGAAAAAGCAAAGCTCAACGACGATGCAGTTCGCGACATCCGCAGACGGTTGGTTGATGGCGAGAGCGGTTTCTCGATTGCCAAGTTCTATGGCGTACACAGGCAGGCGATATACAGGATCCGAGACAGAATCACATGGAAACATGTTAAGGAGTAACAATGGCTGAAGGAAACGATACCTATTTTGGACTGGGTGTCCCGCTGTTTGGCGAGAGCGAGATCAAGCAACTCGCTGGCGATGAAGCGGTAGACATCCTGACTTTGACCGGATCTACCGGAACGCTGACCGGGGATTTCCTGGTCGCGCAGACCGGCTCCGGTACGGAAGAGTTTGTTGTCAGCGCCTCGGGCGGGGTCACGGCACACAGCCTGACCATCGAGGGAGTGACTGTACTCAGCTCATCGCTGACGGGCACACAGGTCGGCTTGGTACTGAGCGCAACCACAATGGTTGGCGCACTGACCATCACGGCCTCCAGCTCGGGCGCAATTGCAACCGGCGGGACTGCCGTCAATGCAATCTACGTTTCCGGCGGGTCGAAGTCTGTCATCAACGCCGTCTTGCACTACAACAACGGCGACAACGCTTCGGCTCAGACCCTGCTGGCGACGAGCGGCTCGATCCTACCGGCGGCATTCCTGGCGATTGGATCATCGGCTGGTTACTATACCGGCGCGGGGAACGTGTCCGGCGCAATCGGCACGACCATGTTTACCGCTTCTTCGTCCTACTACCTGACCACGGCGCTGGCGACCACCATGCCGCTTGCGCTGCTGAAGGTGCTGGCAGGCTCGAAGGCGTTCTACATCCCGATGCTGACCGACACGATGATCACTGCGGCATAACCAACACTTAGACTGGGGGCGCTACGGCGCCCCCATAGTGGAAAGGACAATTGAATGAAACTCGAAGTGCACGAGCGACTGGCACTCCCTAACCTGCTTCCAACAGAGGGAGAGTACGCTGCATTGAAGACTCTCCGGCAGGCACGGGAGATGTTTTCGTTTACCCCGGAGGAGGTGAAGTTCTACGAACTGCGCACCGATAAGCAAGCGGACGGGACGAGCAAGGTAGTATGGAATGTGGATCGGGCGCGCGAGCAGGTGAAAGACTGCCCGGTGACCGAGTACATCATGGATGTCATCCGCACCAGGCTGGTACAGATGAACAACGACAAGAAGCTGACTGAAGGTTACTTCAGCTTGTTCGAGAAGTTCGTGATGATGTACAAATGAGCAACCAGATCCCCATCATGGTGGCTAACGACAGCGACCGGTGCAACTGCCCGACCTGCGGAATGGCGGTGCGCCTGGTGCGCCGGACGACCGGCGAGGCTGACCACTACGAAGCTTTGATTGTCGGAGAAGATGTGGCGAAGGTGCTGAGACCGCAAGACCCGGAGATCGCCAAGAGACTGCGTGAGCTGCGGGCAGGAAAGAAGACCGTGGCAATCGTCGGCATGTCGCCCACATCCTGTAGCCTGGCACCGTTCGATGATATGGGATGCGAGATATGGGGGCTGAACGAGACCCACGCATTCCCGCAGTGGTTCAAGCGAGCGGACCGCTGGTTCCAAATCCACGATAACGAAATCTGGCACAGGCTGATTGCCAAGCGCAACGTACGCGGGCACATGGACTGGCTGCGCAAGAACCCCTGGGACATCCCCATCTACATGCAGTACTACAGCGAAGAAGTGCCGAAGTCTATCGGCTACCCGCTGCATGAAGTGGTGGAGCTGGTGTTTAAGAACTTCTGGCGGGGAGACAAGAAGGTCAAGTATTTCACATCCACCTTTGCCTACATGATGGGGATTGCCATCCTGGAGGGGAGGGAGCCGGACAAGCCGGACGTGAAGCCGTTCGAGCGCATTGAAATATACGGCTTCGAGATGGCGGACGACATCGAGTATGTGAAACAGAAAGCGTGCGCCGAGTTCTGGATTGGATACGCGATGGCGCTGGGTATTGAAATCTATACACCGCCCAACTGCCAGATCCTGTATTCCGAACTCTATGGCGGTAACGAACAAGGGAGTGGGTGGTGAGATGGCAGATAAAGAACATCCGCTCGACTTTGAAGTAGTGGAGCGCTGCCCGCTGTGCGGCGGTGTGGGTGTTTACTACGCCAGCAGCAACAAGGACAAGCACGTCGTCAACATGGACAAGTGCGTGGAGTGCGGTGTGCTCTACCAGAACCCGCGCATGACAGAGAAGTCCAGCCTGGAATACTACGCCAGCGAGAACTACCACCGGGAGTATTCCCCGAACCCGATGGGGGCACAGATACGCACCAACCGGGTGATGTCCATTCTGCAAGGGATGGAGCTGGAGCCGAAGCGTGCACTGGACTACGGGTGCGGGCGGGGCTATCTGCTGAGAGCCATCGAGGACTACTGCGGATCGGAAATCCTGGGCTATGACATATATAACTTTCGCAACAGCGTGCTGCGGGAAGAGAACAGGACCGGCGACCGGGACAGCATCGAGGGCAAGTTTGACCTGATTACCTGCGTGCATGTCCTGGAGCACCTGTACGACCCGCAGGATGCGCTGAACTGGATCAAAGAGCGAATAGCGCCAGGCGGGACGGTGTATCTGGAAGTTCCGTTCGACGGGAAAATCTATCTGCCGCACGTCTATTGTTTCGATAACATGTCGTTCCGATACATGCTGGAACGCCTGAACATGAGCGCACTGTACTTGGAATACGACTACCTGGGCATCTACCTGGTGGGCGATAAGTACAAGAACATGAACGCTGAGAAGATTGTTGGCGTATCGAACGCCTATTCTTTATGGGATGGAGTGTACCGCTGATGAAACTAGAAGCCGGAGAACGGGCCGCATTGATCCAGCTCTTGACGATCAGCGAGGGCAAGTACGACGCGATGCACACGCTGAGGCGGGTAAGGGGCATGGTTGGGTTCGACGCGGGCGAGATGGACAGACTGCGGAATGATGAAAGGATCGAAGCGAAAGAGATCTTTCTGGACGATTGGACGAAGAGTTATATCGCTGATGAACTGCGCCAGGTGGAAGCCGCCGGGAAGCTGGTGATGGACCTACTGCCATTGTATGACAAGTTCGTGTTCGCTGATTTCAGCGACAGGCTGGACAAGATGGACGAGGGGGAAGCGGAGCGCTTGAGGCTGGACCGGGAAGGAAAGAAGACCGTGGCGCTGGTGGGATTGTCATTGCGTTCGTGCGGGATGGCTCCATTCCAAAATTCAGATGTTGAATTATGGGGCGAGAACGAGTCGCACGCATTCGGGTTCTTCAGTAGGGCTACTCGCTGGTTCCAGATCCACAGTTCTTACCGGACTAAGATAGCCAAGCGGGGGATCGTGGGTCATTACGAGTGGCTGAAAGCTAACCCGTGGGGGATCCCGATCTACATGCAGCAAGCTAAGGCGGAGATACCGCACAGCGTGAGCTACCCGCTGGATAGGATCTGCAACGGGATCTTGTGGAATGTGAAGCGGGGGCGAGACCCGATCAAGTATTTCAATAGCTCGTTCGACTACATGATTGCGCTGGCTGTGCTGGAGAAGTTTGAGCGGATCGAGGTGTATGGCTTCGACATGGCTGGGGATAACGAGTATGCGCTCCAGAAGCCGAGCGCCGAGTTCTGGCTGGGGATTGCGAGCCAGAATGCCGAGATCTATTTGCCGGACAACTGCCTGCTGTTGAAGGGCGAGTTGTACGGTGGGAAAGAACAGGGCGCGGGATGGTAAGAGAAAGGAACATGGAATGAGTAAAAGAACAGATCAGAAGATAGCGGACCTCGAGGACCGAGTGAGTAAATTGGAAAACGCAAGAGATATACCCCGCTGTCCAACATGTGGCGCAGAAGTTTATTCTGCTATATGGTCCACAGACACACCTTCCACAATCATCAAGGTATGTGCGAATGGACACAGGTGGGCAGAAGGACTAGCGGCATGGCAGTAAGAGTTGATGAGCTGCTGGATTTCAGAAGCAGGTGTCAGAGGTTGGCACTGGAATACGAAACCGCAGTGCGGGATTATCACGATCTGCTTGTAGCGGCGATTGCGGAAACCGGATTGTCGCGGGAACAACGGATGATTTTTGTCGAGTGGCTTCACGAACTGAAGCTAGAAAAGGATGAGTAACATGAACGAGGCGCGCTTCGATAGCGTATCAGATCACTATATCTTTGTTGTTAATGATTTAGTGCAGAAGATGCAGGACACATCTGGCCTTTGCTTTGAATACTACCGCAGACTTGTTGAATACAACAACGAAGTCTGTCGCCTCAGGAGTCTACTCAAGAAACACGGGATCGACTGGAAAGAGGATCTTGAAGAGTGGGGGGCGTATCTGGAGGCTTACAAGAAAGACATGGAAAGTAGACGCGAACAGAGAAAGGAAGCACAAGATGACTGAGACACGAAAGAAAGTTGTGATGATTGACACAAGCAAGCCGCTCCTGGTAGTGAAAGGCGACCAGGTTGTTGAGGTTCCGCCGGTTGAGGTGGCGGAAGAACTGGAAGCCGTTGAAGATAGCGTCAAGCCGCAGCACCACATCAAGCTTGAAGGTGGCAAGGAAGCGGTCTACGAATACTACGCAGACTGTGTTGACTGCGCTGCCGAAGGGAAGGAGATGCCCGTGTTTGTGTGCAAGACGCACCCGATCCGAGCCGATGAGATGATGGGCAACCAACTTGCCGGGTTCTGGAACGATGGCGGCGGCATATCAACCCCGCTGTGCATGAGGCACTACGCGATCCGGCTGGGGAATATCCCGAAGTCTGATCCAAGTGTTGAATACAAGGTGCTGGAAAGAACATGGTAACGAAAGGAGGAAGACATGCCTAACACACGCAGAGAACTGGACGTGAACCAATGGTGGCTTAAGGGAGGCGTTGACCCGCGCGATTGTCTGGCTGCCTTCCAGCCGATCGGTGCAAGTGGGATCACGCAGAGCTTGCAGAATATCAACGGGCGCGGTGCCAACAATGCCGCCATCGGAGTGACCCCAACGTTCGATAAGAAGACCGGCTGGACGTTCGACGGAGCGACCACCTACCTGACGGTGGGGACTGGCGCGATCAAGTCCGGCGTTCCGCTCTCGATGATCTGCCTGTTCCAAGGCGATGCGATCACCACCCTGTACGACTTGATGCACGTCAGTCATAGCACGGCTGATAGCGGGTTCAAGCTGCAAGCCGCGGGAGCTACCTCGGGTGATCCGGTCAGAGCATTGTCAGAACTGGCAACGACGGAAGTGGTTGCAACCACGGGCACTGGGTTCGTTGCATCGAAATGGTGCGTGGGTGCGGCTGTGTTCTCTGCCGTGGATGCACGGGCGGCATACATCCTGTCGGATAACAGCCGGCGAACCGCCTACAAGAACGTGGTTAACTGGGGTGACAAGGGCGTTGAGACAACCTCCAACACGCCAGTCAATCTGGATGGTACGTATATCGGGAGCGCTTACTCTGGTGCGGGAACAGCCCTGGCGAATGTTCTGGCTGGCAAGATCGGCGCTTGTGCGTTTTACAGCATCGCTCTATCGGATAAGCAGGTGATGGAGATTGGCCTGGCGCTGCACGACCTGGTGCTGATGGCGAATAACTAGGGGTGCGCTATGCCTGACTTCAACAATGATCGAGAGCTAGGTCAGGGCAAGATCGTGTATGCCGTGCGTAATGCACACAAGGGGCTGCCGATCAAGAAGGTTCACACGGGCAAGGGCGACCTGGAGCTGGACAGCCGGGGGCGCTGCATCGTGAAAGACCATGCCCTGGCCGCCGAAATACGAAAGGAGTATCCGCATGATCTGGCGGTTAGCAGGTTGTTTGTGAACGACGCAGCGGACCGGGGGCACAGGTTTCACTTCGGACAGATGCCCGAAATGCCCTGGAAGATTCGGGAAAGACTTGAGCGAGAGCTGCAAGAATTTGAGGAAGGATATGCCAAAAGGTCTGGCGTAACAGTTGAATGGCTGCATAGTCGCGGTCAATTTGGCGCGCCTTGTGATTGTGGCGAAGATGGTTGTAGTGGATGGCAGATGACAAGTCGGCATTTCTTGGAAACAGAGCCGATCTATAAGGTATTCAATCGATGGATCGATGCTCCTATTCTTGAGGTGACACCGGAGGAAGCCTATAAGCTCAGTGATACGGCTGACTTCTATGGTCTGAATAATTACCTCTTCGATGGACAGCCGCAACCTCAAGACGGTGAGATTGGATATAACGATAGCGTGAACAAACGTATTGTAATTAGTCGGCGCATCTGGGACACAGAGCCGACAGAAGGCGGCGAGACCGCGCAGGCTGAAACACCTGCGGAGGCACAACGTACTGATGTAAGTAAGGAGAATGACAATGGCAGGTGAAAGCCAATACACGAACTTCAATGTGGTAGTAAGCGGGGTTCAGGAAGGTGTCACAGCGGCGACGCAGCTCCAGAGTATTCCATGCAACCTGGTGTTGTTCACAGCTGGCGCAACGAACACGGGCAACGTTTGCCTGGGCGGGTCTGGCGTGACGCTATCAACCAACGCGACGAACACGACCGGCGGTCTTGAGCTGGACGCGGGCGTAACGATCGGGCCGCTGCCGGTCAGCAACCTGTCCAATTTCTACTGCATTTGTACCAGCACCGCGGATTATCTGACCTATATGATATTGAGGTAAGAGACCATGAACCCTAATCAAGACGAGGACCCGCTTGGATTTGATCCGATTGCAAGCAGCCATAACAGCGGAGCGACCATCAGCAGCGTGACCACATTAGCCGCACCGGCACACGCAAAGAAGCTGATGATCCAGGCACTGACGCAGAACGTGCGCATCACGCTGGACGGAACGGCTGCAACCACGAGCGTTGGCTTCCAGCTTAAGGCAGGTGACCCGGTTGTGATCTTTCCGCTGGGTCCGCACAGCGTGATTAAGGTGATCGAAGAGACCGCTACCGCGAGCCTGCAATACTGCTTCGGATATTGATATGACAAGATTCCGTCGCATCAAGTCCGCGAAGGTTCAGGCCTCCGATAACACTAACCGGATCACGGTGACATGGATTGGACCGGACGCCGTTGAACGCACCTACACGGTGAACCAGCGCATATTGAACCGCTATGCCACGGCTGAGGCAGCGAAGGCGGCGCTGGACACATGGACGCAGGCTAACTTTGGATACGTGATGAATGACATCTGGCTGCACAAGAACCGGGACGGCGTTACCTGGGCGATTGCAACGGGACAACAACCAACTGTGTGGCCTGAGGATGGGCCAGTAATATGAGCGTGATTGTCGATATTGATCTTGCTACTGACCTGTCCGAGTTTACCAGCACCACTACGGATTCTGGCGATCTATCTCAGGCAGCAGGTGCGGGGCTGGCGGGTACGTCCGGCGGTCTGTCGTGTGTCATCGATGACACCACGGCGATTTTCGGTCAACACGACCTTGCGTCTCCATACAGCACAACCGGTATTCTTAGAGCGCGTTACTATGTCGATCCTAACTCTCTCACCATGGCGAACAACAACAGTTTCGTCATGTTTCGTTGTGATTCTAGTGCTGGTGTGCTTATATACTGCCATTTACGATATGTGACGGGAGAAGGTTATTACATCTACGGAACCACCTACAACGATGTTCCCACGCCAACAAACACAGCATATTACGCGATCACGGATGGAGAACACTACGTAGAGGTTAAGTTAATTCGAGCTACAAATAACGCTTCGTCAGATGGTAGTTTTCAACTTTGGATTGATGGTGCAGATAAAGAAACCATATCCAATATCGACAACTATGACCGATTCGCTGCTTTTAAGACAAGCTATTTAGGGCCAGTAGTCGGTTTGGATGCTGGTACATCTGGAACATTCTACATGGACGAGCTGGTCATCAACGACGACGGCGGAGCGATTGGGCCAGTTGCGGCGGCTGGCGATCCGGAAGGTTCTTTGATTGGCGGCAAGTTGCTGCGCGGCGGCTTGCTAACACATGGCGTACTAGTGAGAGGCTAATATGGGGTACCCTATTTTTTACGTTCCCGCAGGCGATACACTGCCTATCCTGTTCGATTCCTTCGACGGCGGCACGGGCGCAAGCATCACCCTGACCGGGCTGGCTGCGACGGATATCGAGATTTACAAAGACGGATCTACCACGCAGCGGGCGTCCGATGCGGGCTACACCCTGCTGGACACGGACGGGATCGACTTCGACGGCATAACCGGCATTCATGGATTCTCGATTGACACCAGCGATAACACCGATGCGAACTTTTACGCGGTGGGGGCGTGGTATCACGTGGTTGTGTCTGCGGTGACGATTGATGCGCAGACGGTTAACTTTATCGCCGCCGCCTTCAGGATCATGGAAGCGGAAGCCACCGCGGGTGTGCCGGACGTGAACGTGTCGCATATCAGCGATGATGCCACGGCTGCCAACAATGCCGAACTGATGTTCGATGGGACGGGCTACGCGGGCGGTACAACGAAGCTGGACGTGAACACGGCAACCATAACCAATGATGCGATCACCGCTGCCGCGATCCAGAACGGGGCGATTGACGCGGCAACGTTTGCGGCTGGGGCTATCAATGCTGCGGCTATTGCAGATGCGGCTATTGATGCCGCCACGTTCGCTGCTGGTGCGATTAATGCGGCTGCTATCGCTGATGCGGCAATCGATGCTGCTACCTTCGCGGCCGGCGCAATCAATGCGGCAGCCATCGCGACGGATGCGGTGGATGCGGATGC
>Ga0172379_10001561_pt1 | contig 44991 bp, 39 predicted proteins | sample GrowelOW334metaG_FD_119756 | JGI IMG/M metagenome (GOLD analysis project Ga0172379, IMG submission 119756) | Groundwater microbial communities from an aquifer near a municipal landfill in Southern Ontario, Canada - Groundwater well OW334 metaG | ecosystem: Environmental > Aquatic > Deep...
CAACCGACTGATTTCTTCTCGCTCCAAATCGCTTAATCTTAAATAATTTGTCATAGAAATCTAGCGTATCATTATTGGCGCTTAGCGCCAAATATGTTGCGTTAGATTCTGGACTCAAACTATAGTGAATTAGCAGAAATTCTAGATAGATTAGTAAATTTAAAGCCGACTTAACCCTAGACATGATTAAAATAAAAAATGGGTATTACATCTTTTATGACTGAAAAAATTAAAAAAATAATCGCCAAAAGCAAAGAAGTAATTTTGGACAGCGTTTTGGAAAACGGCGCCATTGTCGCGGCCAACGCGGATAAGCCTTACTATCCCCGGCAAGCCAAAGATTATCATTACGTTTGGCCCCGCGACGCCGCTTACATTTGTTATGCGGCGCAGCTTTTGGGCATCAAAAATATCCAAAAACCATTTTATGCCTGGCTCGAGAGCCGACCGCAGGACTTCAAAAAACAAGGCAAGCTTTTTGCCAACTACGCCGTCAACGGCCCGATGAAAATTAAGCAATTTCAGCCCGACCAGGCCGGCACCGTGCTTTGGTCAATCCACGAATTTTATAAAGATGGCTTGGCGGAAGCCCAAAATCAGGAAGTTTTAATCCGGCGCCTAGCTGACGGTTTGGCTGACGATTGGAAAGGCCAATATTTTTTCACTAACACCGTCGATTTATGGGAAGAAGGCAACCGCCAAACTTCCACCAAAGTCGAAAATAACCATACTTACTCCTTGGCGGCCTGCGCCCGGGGCTTACTATGCGCCGACCAGATGATCAAGGGCGAAAAATGGAAAGAAAACGCCAACGAAATGATCAAACAAATTGAGGAGGCTTATCTAGCGCCACAAAAAACTTTTGTCAGAAACCACGGCAAAATCGATGATTTGAATATCGACGCCTCGCTTTTAGGCTTAGTCTGGCCGTTTGCCATCATCAAACCAACCGATGAAAGAATAGTTAATACCGTCAGACAAATTGAAGAAAAAATCGTTTTTGACGGCGGCGTCCATCGCTACCAGTTTGATTACTACGACGGCGAAGGTTCGGCTCAAGAAGGCGGCGGCGCTTGGCCGATCCTAAATTTCTGGCTGGCGATTTATTTTGTTTTAGCCGGCGATATCAAAAAGGCAAAAAAATACTACGACTGGGTAATTGATAAAATTGAAACTGACTGTTTTATTCCGGAACAGATTTTTGGCGATTTCCGCCAAGGCATCAAACCGCTGGTTTGGTCGCATGCTATGTTTGTCATCGCTTCTTACTATTTAGGAAAATTAAAATAATGAACCAGACTAAATTAAAAATTGTCCACGTCGCTTCCGAAGTCGAACCCTATTCAAAAACCGGCGGCTTGGCCGATGTCGTCAGCTCGCTGCCGAAAGCGATTAAACAGCTCGGCCATAAAGTTATTATTATTACTCCGTTTTATGCCGAAGCGGTAGAGTCAAAAAAACACAATTTGAAACTGATTGCTTCGGAAGTTGCCATTGAGCTGAGCGAAGGCGTCAATTCAAAGGCTAATTTCTGGCAAGGCGAATTAACCAAAGGACTGCCGGTTTATTTCATTGAAAACAACAAATACTTCGGCAAACGCAAAAATCTTTACGGCTCCGAGAATGAAAATGCCCGCTTTTTCTTTTTTGATCTGGCCGCTTTAAAGCTGCTGAAAGTAATTAAATTCCAGCCTGACGTCATCCATTGCCACGATTGGCACGCCGGCCTAATCCCCCATTTTCTAAAACGCCGGCTGCAAAAAGATGATTTTTTCAAATCAACGGCAACTTTATTTACGATTCACAATCTTTTGTTCCAATTCGGCCACGACTGGTGGAAAATTAAAATCGACAAGCGCGACGACGGCTACTCCAGTTTGCCGAAGTTCGAACACGGGCCAAAAATTGAAAAAATTAATTTCGCCAAACGGGCGATTATCAATGCTGATTTAATCAATGCCGTCTCCGAAAAATACGCCCAGGAAATTTTAACCAAGGATTTTGGCCAGGATTTGCACCGAATTTTAAAAAAACGGCAAAACCGGCTGTTTGGCATCGTTAACGGCATTGACTACAAAGATTATAATCCCAAAACCGATGCCGGACTTTACGCCAACTACGATTTTAATTCTTTAAATAAAAAATTGGAAAACAAAAAATCGCTCCAGCGCTATTTCAAGCTTCCAGCTAAACCAACCGTGCCTATTATCGGCATGGTAACCAGAATCGCCGAACAAAAAGGTTTTGATTTATTCATGAAAATTGCCGATGACATCTTAAAACTTGATTTGCAATTCGTCATCATGGGCGCCGGCGAAAAAACTTACGAAAGTTTCTTCAAAAAAATCCAGAAAAAATACCCGAAAAAAGTCGGCCTCCACCTGATGTTCAACGCCAAAAAAGCCACTTTTGTTTATGCCGGCACGGATATGTTTTTAATGCCATCGCGGTTTGAGCCTTGCGGCTTGGGCCAGCTGATCAGCTTGCGCTACGGTTCGGTTCCTATTGTCCGGGGAGTGGGCGGTTTAGCCGACACGATTACCGATTTCAATCCCCGGCACAAAAAAGGCAATGGCTTTGTTTTTGCCAATTACAACCATCGTTCATTGCTAATCGCTATTGTCCGAGCCGTGGAAAATTATCAGTACACCGAAACCTGGAATGAATTGGTAAAAAAAGGCATGCAGCAGTCATTCTCCTGGGAAATTCCGGCCAAAAAATATCTAATTTTGTACCACAAGGCCATAAAGCAGCGCCAAAAAAGCCTAAATCATAACGGAAAATAGCTATGATCAAATGGGTTAATTTTTTACATATTTACCAGCCGCCGTATCAGGAAGCCGAAGTGGTAAAAAAAATCTGCCAGGAAAGCTACTGGCCGCTGGCCAAAATTTTAAATCACCAACCCCAAACCAAATTAACCCTCAATTTTTCCGACTGTCTTTTGGAACATCTCTATAATATCGGCGAACAAAATCTAATTGATGAATTCAAAAAATTAGCCGCCGCCGGACAAATTGAGCTAGTCGGCTCAGCCAAGTACCATCCGATCTTGCCGCTGCTGCCGGCGGGTGAAATCAAAAGGCAGATTCAGCTCAACGACGAAATTTTAAGACAGGCGTTCGGCGACCTCTACCAGCCGACCGGCTTTTTTTTACCGGAAATGGCTTACAGCCGGAAAACGGCAAAAATTATCAAAGAACTCGGCTTCAAATGGCTGATTATCGATGAAATCGCCTACCAAGGAGAAATCGGGCTGGTCGATTACAGTAAAAAATACCAGCTCAAAGGCTTAGGTTTAAACGTTATTTTTCGCAACCGGCAGCTTTCTCGGACCTACGTTCCCCAAACAATTTTGGATTTAACGACGAAAAGCGCGCCGCCGGCTTATTTGATTTCGGCCACCGACGGCGAAATGTACGGCCATCACCATACCGACTATGAAAATCGATTTGAAAAAGTTTTAACTCACGCCAGGGTTAAAACCTTAACCGTTTCCGAGTACCTCAAAGAATTGCCGGCTAAGGCCGAAACCGTCAATCCCGTCAGTTCCTCCTGGGAATCGACGGCCGAGGAACTAAAAAATAAAATTCCGTTTGCCTTGTGGCAAGACCCCAAAAATAAAATCCACCAAAACCTCTGGGAGCTGCGCAAAATCGCGATTAATTTAATCAATAAAAATAAAGCCAGCGACGCTAACTACGATTTTGCCAGAAAACACCTCGACCGTGGGCTGGCCAGCTGCGCTTGGTGGTGGGCCGCCGAAAAAAAAATCGGCGATTTTAATTTTTTGACCTGGAACCCGGACACGATCGAAAAAGGCTTGAAGGAATTAATTTCCAGCATCCGGTCGCTAAAAAATATTTCCCGCCAAACCAAGCTCAAAGCCGAAAAATATTACCACTTGCTAATCAAAGAAATTTGGCGGAAACACTGGAAAAAATACCACAAAATCCAGCCGGCGGAAGCGAAAATGCCGTCAGAAGTCAAACGCGGCCTTTCGCTTTTAAACCAGAACTTTTTAATCCCCCTCTTTCAAAAAAGGTTGCCCAAGTCATTGATCGGCGACCATAAAATCGATTACATCGCCATTGAAATTTTCAAAAAAAAGCTGAGCCATACTTCTTTTTACCATATTGTCAGCCGCTATACGCTTCATTTTAAAAATCCGAGAGTCAAGCCGGTTACCATTTTTTGCAACGCCAATTCCCGCGAGTCACGGCAAGGCGCGCTTTTAGCCTTGAAACATTTATGGCAAAGCGGTTTTGCCACCGGCCGATTTCTCTGTCCGCAGCCGCTTTTTTACAATAAAAGGTCTAAAGCCATATTTTACAAAGAAGCTACCGGAAAAAATCTTTATCAATTCATTATCGACAAGGAAACCGAGTTTGGCGAAATCGAAAAAATTGTCAGCTTAACCGGCCAATGGCTGGCTAAACTCCACTCCCTGCCGGTTGCCGGCGTGCCGAATTTTAATTCCGTCCAAAGCAAAGTAACCACGGTTTTGCCCGGCCCGAAAAAAATCTTCAAAATTATCAACGAAAAACACCAAAAATACCCTAAATACCTCCAGCAAACCAAGGAGTTACTAGGCAAAATCAGCCAGCTAGAAAAAAAATTGACGGCCGGCGAAAAGAAAGCGATTATCCATGGCGATTTCCATCCGGAAAACGTCGTTTACAACAAGCACCGCGACGTTTTATATATAATCGATTATACCGATTGCTGCCTTGGCCACTTCACCCGGGATTTAGGCAATTTTTATCAGCAATTAAACTACATGGCCAAAGAATACTTGTCCGCCGAACAAATCAAACATTTGCAGCGGCTGTTTGTCGACTCCTATCAATCGGCTAAAAAAATTACGCTGACGCCGGAAGAAGAAAAAATATTCAATCTTTACAAAGGCTGGACGGCTTTGCGCAGCGCCATTTATTTTCTCACCGTCACCGCCTTTGACCGGCCGAGGGCTGATGCTTTATTCGAAGAAACCAGATACTACCTAAAAAAAATTTAACCCCCCACCCACCCGCTGAAACTTAGCCTAGTCCCTCTCCCCTGCGGAAGAGGGGAAAACAAAGCAAGACGTATTTCTAAGTTTCCCTATTACCCAAAAACTTCCGTCTAATTCACAAAAAAATCTATGAAAAAACATCACTTAATTTTTGAGGGTTGCGAACTTTCCGGTAAAAGCTCGTTGATTGCCAATATTTATAATTTTTTAGAAAAAAAATATAACACCAACCCCGATTTGCTTGACGGCTGCCACTGGTTTAATACCGATGTCGGTATTTTCGGCGGGCCGAAGAGCCGGTTTTTTATCGATCAATATCTTGAAATTTTAGCCGGTTTAAAAGACCAAAACGTCATTTTGGAAAAATTCCATCTTTCCGACATCGTAATGCAAAAGCTGCTCCGCCAAAAAACCGTTAACTACCAAAAACAAGAAAAGCAGCTTCTGGCCTTAGGCGCCAAGATTATTTTTTTACACGTTAAACCGGACGAACAGCTTTTCCGGGAGCGGCTCAAAGATCGTTTAAACCTTTACCCTCATTACCGCCGAATTGCCAAATCGCCGGCGTGGTACTTAAAGCAGCAAGCAGAATATTTCAAAGCCATTACTAAAACCAAGCTCCCCTGTTTTAAGCTTGATACCACCAAACTGCCGACCGATGACTGGAAAAAAATTTTAGTCTGGCTGAAAGAAAAGTAATCATTATTTTTCATCATTTAACCAGCTTTAAGAGGCTGGTTTTTTAAATAAAAAAAGAAGGCTCACTGAAATGAACCTTCGGCAGCGGGGTCGCCTTAATTATTTTACGGTAACCCGACTTTAGTTGGCTTAAACGTCTATTTAGTAACCCATTTATTATCTATCCGCCAAGGCGATGATAACAGTATTTATTAAACCCTAAAAAATACCAAAACGAACAAAATTATGGTAAAATACACCCATAATTCCTAACCTGATTGCTATGCCAAAATCCGAAATTAGAAAAGATTATATCCAGGAAAAATATGTCATCATTTCGCCTAAGCGCAATAAACGGCCTCACGACATGGAGCGGCCACAGCGACTATCGGCCGCCAAAAAAGAAACTTGCGTTTTCTGCCCCGATAGAATTGACAAAGTCAGCAAAGTTTTGCAGACAGTCAAAAAAACCAAACAAAAAAATGAACCCTGGGCGATAAAAGTCATTGCCAATAAATACCCGTCAGTCAGCCCGGACAACAAAAAGGCTTACGGCCGCCAAGAAGTCATCGTGGAAACGCCAAATCACCTTAAGGAAATCGAGGACTTGTCAACGGAACGCGTCGCGGAAATTTTTAACGTTTATGCCCAAAGAACCAAAATAATTTCCCAGGATAAAAAAATTGATTATATCCTGATTTTCAAAAATAATGGCGGGGTAGCCGGCGCCTCGCTGCAGCACGCCCACTCGCAAATCTTTGCCACGGAATTTTTACCACCTCACCTAAAAGACAAAGCCTTGCGAGTCCAAGCCCATAAATTAAAAACCGGACGCTGCATTTATTGCGACGTGATAAAAAAAGAAAAAAACGGGTCGCGCCGCGTCTTTGAGGACAAAAACGCCATTGCTTTTTGCCCCTGGGCGCCGATGCATAATTACGAAATCTGGCTGATGACCAAACGCCATATCGATAACGTGACCCAGATGACTCCGGCTGAACGGCTGAGCTTTGCCAAATTGCTAAAAAAGATTTTAGCCAAAATCAACCAGCTGGGTCTGCCTTATAATTATTACTTCCATCAAATTATCCACGACGAAGACCAGCACTTGTACTTAAAAATTACCCCGCGCGGCTCAGTTTGGGCCGGCGTGGAAATCGGTTCGGGCTTAATCATCAACCCGGTTCCACCCGAAGAAGCGGCGAAGTTTTACCGGACAAAATAGAATCCTAAAAATAAAATTCTATGCCGATAGAATGCCTAACCCTAGAGGGCGGCAAAAAAATGATTCCCAAAGAGAAACTGATTTTCCGTCCGGCGGCGTATGCCGTTATTATTGATGATGGCAAAATTTTACTGTGCAGCACTAAAAGCACCGGCAAATATTGGTTTCCCGGCGGCGGCGTTAATTTGGGTGAAACCTTAGTTTCAGCAATGGAGCGCGAAGTTTTAGAAGAAACCGGCATTAAAATAGAAATTGAAAAATTCCTTGCCTTCAGAGAAGTATTTTTTTATTGCGAGCCGCTGGACGAAGCTTACCAAAATTTCTCCTTTTTTTATCTTTGTCGGCCGAAAACCAAAACCCTGCTGGCCGATAACGAGGTGGACCAAACCGATGAATCGGAAAAACCGCGCTGGGTAGGATTAAAATCGTTAAAAAAAGAACAACTGCAACCAGGCGTCGAAGAAATTATTCAGCTGCTGTAATTTTTTTATCGCGCCGCATAACGGAACCTTTGTGGTTTCAGCCGCGGCTTTAAGCATACTAGCAAAACTTATGAAAGAATCAAATAGTAATTCACCCAGGACAAAGTCTTTAATTATACCCGTGAAAACTTTATTCTCCCCAAAAGACGCAACCCTGCTTCTGCTCGTCAACGGAAAAATTCCCGGCCTAAAACTGAAAAAAACCGAAGCGGAACAACTGGGGCTATCAAAAAAAGATGAGTTTCATTTTACGATTATTGGCATCGATACTGGAGCTGAAATTTTGAAATCTTTAAAAAATTTGAACGAAAAAGAGAGGAAAGAACGGTTGGCTAAGATACGCCAGCTGGGTAAACAAATAAAATGGCAGGCTATTTTAAAAAATGATTTTTTCTACATCCAAAAAAATTATAATGCTTCAGACTTAATTAATCCGAAGCTAACAATTCCGGAAAAACGCGAATCAATCATCCAGCTAGCGGAAATTAAGGGACTGGAGAAATTTTATCAAAAATTAAATTTATTATTAGGCAAGCAGCTTAAAACCCATTTTCCTCACCTCACCTTATACACCACCAGCACCAGAGAGGATAGAAGATTTAGAGGAATCGGAATAAACTCAAAAAATCAATTTGAAAAATTAAAGCCGAAAAGAATATAAAAATTTACGGATTTATAGACGATATTAGCCAGACAAAAGGTAGCGGAACCTGCCAGACAAACTTGATGCGGAATCCAGGAGGTCTTCTCTACCACCCATAGCGGCATACAACAACCATTTTTCTGCTAATAAATCCAGGACTTTAAGTTAGCCTCCTGGATACCGGATCAGCTCGGCTTAGTAAGTCGGGTCCGGTATGACAAACAGCAAATTTTATCTAAAATAACCAACACAATAGTTTCTTAATTCACGTGATTATCAAGCCAACTTTTTGGCTACCACTCCTAAACCTTAAAAAAATCTATTCTTTGATAAAATATTTTTGGAGAGTGCCGGTAAAAAGGAGAAAATAGCATGAAAACGAAAAAGTTCTTTTTCAGTCCCCTTGTTTTGCTCATTGCCTCAGCTGTTATCTTTAGTTTCCGGTTCACCCCTACCGTTGCCCTGCTTGCCATTGGCTTATTTATCACGGCACTGATACGCCAATACCGAATATCCTAAGGACCAGAAAACAAAAAAGCGGCAGCCTTTAAGCGGGGAAGGACCTACACTCACTTCCCCATTTTCCAAAAATATTTTGCCAAAAAAACAGCCGACCGAGGCTGCTGTTTTTTTATTGAATAAATAATTTAAAACTTACGAGAAATTCCAGCCATTACTGGCAATAATTCTTCTACCATTTTTTTTGGCGGCAAAATCCTGATTATTCCTAAAGCTCTCAACCGTTAAGCCATTGCGAGGAATCACAAAGTCATAATGCGAGCCGGCGGTTTCAAAGCCTTCGACTCCTTCTTCGCCGTGTTCGGCGTCGCCAAAAGCCAAGTGCATGGTGCCGTATCTTTTTTCTGTTTCAACCACAGAGACTCCCGGCGCATTATAGGGCTGATCGGGGTCGGCGACAGTACTTCTGGCCTTACTATTAGCGCCAAAGCCGATTTCCGCAATCCGATAAACATTTTGCGGATTTTTACCTTCTGCCTGATCGCTTTGGGCTATTTTTTCTAACTTCTTTTTTAATTTATCGGCTGACTCGCCGCCTTGAATTGAAACGATTAAACCGTCTTTAATTTCAAGCCTAACAAATTTATCAACGCCCTGTTCATTAGCAATCGTTGATTCCAAAGCCGGTAAAACCAGGGTGCCATTAACCATTCTTTCGTCTGGCGTAGTATAAATTTCACCGCCCGGCAAATTATCCCACTGACCAGGCTGATCAATAACGCCGGTATCTTTAGCCCAGCGCCGCTCCTTAAACGGCCGCAAACCGACTTCCAAATTAGTCCCATATTCGGAAGTGATCCTAAAGCCAGCAGCGTCACTTAAAATCGCCTCCATTTTATTTAAACGATATTCCAAATCTTCTAAACTTTCGCTTGAGGCACCATTATCTCTAAAAGCTTCGGGGCTTAAATCATAAAGCGCCAAAAGCCGGCTGCCCGAATCCTCAATATCATCAAAAATATCTTCGGTGGCTTTATGAGAATCAACGGAAATATCAATTACCACCGGATGGCTTTCTAATAGCCTCTGAATCTCTCGCCGCTTAGTCTCTTTTGTTCCTTTAGCCTTTTTAACTAACCCTAAGCTTTGTCTGGCCGAGCCGATATTTTCTACGGCTTTTTCTAAGATAGCAACCATTTCTGGATTGGTGCTTTTGTCATGTAAAATCAAAACCGACTCTTCTGATTTAAGGGCTAAAAAATCTCGCAGCGACCACTCGGCATTTGCCACGGTTTCGGCAAATTCTTGAGCTTCTCTGCCTTCAGCGCCGGCTTCGGCTAAAAATTGCATTTGATCAGTTGTTGGACCTGATTTACCTTCACGCATAAATATAAAGTATTGCCTTTTTTTCAAGATTACCATAGTAACTACTGAAAATCAACTAATTTAAAGCCACTTAAGCCAGGCAGCCGAACCGTCAATCGCCTAAAAAACGGTTTTTTGCTATAATTGCTAATAAGGGACAAAAAAAACACGGCATTTATTTAACGGCTGGACTTGATTTTGTCTAATAAAAACAATATGACTTACTATATTGGCGTTGATATCGGCGCCACTAAAATTGCCGCCGCTTTGATTAGCGAGGGTAAAATTGTTAAAAAAACCATTCAACCAACCGAGGCCAAAAAAAGCCCGGCGATAATTTTAGCTAACATTAAAAATGCCATTAGGGAAATTTACTCGCCGGCGGCCAGAGGCATCGGCATCGGCATTGCCGGCGCCATTAGCCAACAAAATGGCCTGGTGATTTCCAGCCCAAATTTTTCCAAAAATTTCAAAAACATTCCGCTCCAAAAAATTATCGAGCAGGCTTTTAAAAAACCGGTTTTGATCAATAATGATGCCAGATGCTTTACTCTCGGCGAAGCCGTTCATGGCGCGGGTAAAAACTATCGTTTTATCGTCGGTTTAACTTTGGGCACGGGCATTGGCGGCGGCATCATTATTGATAAAAAAATCTATTCCGGCAGCCTGGGCTTGGCCGGCGAACTCGGCCATATTAATATTATTCAAGCCGGCCGAAAATGCAGCTGCGGCCAAAAAGGCCACCTCGAAGCTTATGCCTCGGGCAGGGCGATGATCAAACTTTACAAGGAGCTGACCGGCCGGACCAAAGACACTTTCATAATTGAAAAATTAGCCTTACAAAAAGATAAAAAGGCTTTGGCGGTTTTTAAAATAATGAGCCGGGCCTTGGCGACCGGCCTAGCCACGATTATTAACGGCTTAAATCCGGATATAATTATTTTAGGCGGCGGCATCTCAAAAGTGCCCCTGCTAATCAAGGCGGCGGTTAAGCTGGCTAAAAAACAAGTGGTTTACCCCGAACTTGCTCAAACTAAAATTGTTACCAGCCGCCTTAAAGAAAACGCCGCCTTGCTTGGCGCCGTTGCTTTATTTAAAAACTAAAAGGCGACCCGACTTTAGTCGGCGACAAAAGCCCACTAAAGTGGGGTAACCAAATTTATTTACTATGCCTATCCCCGGCCTTTCGGTTAAAACTAAATCCCCGCAGGACTGGAAAAAATCAAATTTTTCCCGCCGGCGGCGCCATCCTAAAAGTTATTTCGGGCAGAAAGAAAGTCATTCGCGCCGGAAAAAATTTGGCTTACCGGCAAAGCTGTCTAAATCGGCATTTTTTGTCGCCGGCGGCGCCGTGGCTTTGGTCGGGCTTTTTAGCATTATCATGCTGGCCTGGATTGCCAAAGACCTGCCAAACCCCAACCGGATTATCGACCGCTCGGTGGCTTTAAGCACTAAAATTTACGACCGAACCGGCGAAAAAGTTTTATATGACGTTCATGGCAGTCAAAAAAGAACTTTTATTAAGCTGGAAGAAGTTCCTAAATACTTAGTTGACGCGACAATTACCGCCGAGGATCGGCAATTTTACCAGCATGGCGGCATCAGCGTTACCGGCATTATCCGGTCATTTTTGAAAAACATCTTTACGGGCAGCAAAGTCGGCGGCTCGACCCTAACCCAGCAGCTGGTGAAAAATGCGATCTTGAGTCCGGAAAAAACCTACACCCGAAAAATCAAAGAAGTAATTTTATCATACCAAATTGAAAAAAAATTCAGCAAGACTGAAATTTTACAGATGTATTTTAATGAAATTACTTACGGCTCGGTCGCTTACGGCGCCGAGGCGGCGGCTCAGACTTATTTCGGCAAAAGCGTTAAGGACACGACGCTGGCCGAAGCGGTAATTTTAGCCGCCTTGCCCCAGGCGCCTTCCTATTATTCGCCTTATGGCAGTCACGCCGATGCTCTTTTTGCCCGGCAGCAATATATTTTAGACAGCATGGTCGAGCTTGGCTACATCACTAAAAACCAAGCCGAGGAAGCCAAAAACCAGAAAGTGGAATTCAAAAAAAGCTCTGAAAGCATTTTAGCGCCTCATTTTGTTATGTATGTTAAAGAATATCTGACGGAAAAATACGGCGAGCAAGTTGTGGAACAAGGCGGGCTGAAAGTTATTACGACTTTAGATTTATACAAACAAGAAATCGCCGAAGAGGCGATCAAAAAAGCGGCCGATTCAAATGCCAAAAAATATAACGCCAATAACGCCGCCTTGGTAGCGCTTGATCCCAAGACCGGACAAATCCTGGCCCTGGTCGGTTCCAAAGATTATTTTGCCGATCCAGCACCGGCCGATTGTACCCCGGGCAAGACCTGCGCTTTTGATCCGCAGACTAACATTGTTACCAGCCTCAGACAGCCGGGATCGTCTTTTAAACCAATTGTTTATGCCGCCGCTTTTAAAAAAGGCTACCCGCCGACCACGGTTTTATACGATGTTAATACCGTCTTTATAAATTATGACGGCCGAAATTACGAGCCAAAAAACTACGACTTAACCGAGCACGGCCCGGTAACCATGGCCAAAGCCTTGGCTGGCTCTTTAAACATTCCAGCGGTAAAAACCATTTATCTGACCGGCGTTGACAGAGTAATTGACTTGGCCGAAAGCCTCGGCTACACCACCTTAAAAGAACGCAGCCGGTTCGGCTTGTCGCTGGTTTTGGGCGGCGCCGAAGTCAGCTTACTGGAGCACACCAACGCTTATGCCGTTTTCGCCCGCGAAGGCGAATGGCATCCAACCGCCGCGATTTTAGAAGTTGACGACAAAGACGGCAATGTCTTGGAAAAATTCGAACCCAAAGAAAAAAAAGTTTTGGAAACCCAAGTCGCCAGGCAGATTAATAAAATCACCTCGGACAACGACTTGCGGTCTTACATCTTCGGTGAAAACAATTATTTGCATTTAGACAATCGCCCGGTTGGCGCCAAAACCGGAACCACTAACGACTACCATGACGCCTGGACCATGGGCTACACGCCGTCACTCGCCGTCGGCGTTTGGGTTGGCAACAGCAATGCTGAAGCAATGAAACGCGGCGCCGACGGTTCGGTAGTCGCCGCGCCAATCTGGCATAGCTTTATGAGCCAGGTTTTAGGCAATACGCCGGCCGAAGCCTTCCAAGACCCCGAACCGGTTCAAACCGACAAGCCGGTGCTTAACGGCGAATTAGTCAACGGCATTACAGTTAAAGTCAATAAATCAAACGGCAAACTGGCCACCAACTTAACGCCGGAAAGCCAGGTTGAAGAACGGACTTACCGCCAGGTTCATTCGATTCTTTATTATATCAACAAAGACGATCCAATGGGCAATACGCTGCCAGACCACAACGACCCGCAATATCTGCGCTGGGAAGATGCCGTCCAAAAATGGGCGCTGGCCAATAACATTGTTTCCCAAAATCCGCCGACCGAATTTGACGACAGCCACTCGACCGCGGATCAGCCGCAAATCAGCATCGTCGTTCCCAATTCAACTCAAACTATCACCGATCGCAATTTGGTTGTTATGATTTCCGCGACAGCACCTCGGGGAATTAAAAGGGTGGAATATTATTTGGATGATGTTTTGCTTAAAAATGTTACCGAGCCGCCGTTTAATTTAAGTATTTATATCAGTAATCCCAAAATCAAAAGCGGTTTTTATACGCTCAAAGCGATAGCTTACGACGATTTGGATAATGCCGGCAGCAGCGCTATTGATTTGAATTTTCAGCTGCCAGCGCTTCCGGCCACGCCATAAATCTTTTAGCCGCTTTTGAGTTTTCAAAGTTAAGTTATTTTTATCCCGAAGACAAGGAGATATCTCCTTGTCTTCGGTTTTTTTATTAAAAAATAAGCGGCTTCGGATATGCGAGTAAAAAAAGAGGCGACGCCAACTCATGGTTGATGTCGCCTTTATAGTTTAGGTGGCAAAGTAGACACAGACACCCTCAGGCATTTCTTCTAGAGAAATCTCCTTGAAGTCGTCCGGTCCGATATTGCCGGACAAATATCCAGGGCAGCCATCGCCCTCCTCTTTCTGCCTCAAAAACCATAATGCTTTTGGGGCATTCTCGGCAATCACCACTGCCACCCCAAAATTCCTTCTGAGTACAAAGACTTTCTTCATATCCAGTTCCTTTCATTGCTGCCGTAAATCGCCAACTTTGACCAGCAGTTCTATCTTCTTGGCAGCCCGGGCAAGCTCCGGATTCTGCAAGTAATACCGGCCGGTTGTTTCAAGCACTTCTAAGCGCCGGTTTAGCACGATGAAAGTCCGCAGTTGTTGGGCTACGACTTCCCACTGATCCTTAGCCCAGGCCAAACCAAGAAGATAATACGGCAAGACGATGCCGTGGCCGAGCCAGACGTAGGGGTAAATGCACTCGTTTTTGCTCCAGCGCTCCCGGATAAAAACCTGGTAACCCGCGGCAGCTAAGCCGTCGGCAAAACTGACAACGCAGGCATAGCGGCCAAGGGAAAACCCCAAGACATCGCGGACAAGCCTTTCCTGATTAACCCACCCCCAACGACCAGGCCAGCGCTTAACCAGCACGGCTCGTTCCGAAGCCCGATTCACTCCATCGACCCAGCGTTCAATCTCACAACGTTGTAACATTAGATCTCTCCCAGCCACTCCACTGCCGGAGTGGCTAGTTGTAGTTGTGGTTATAGTTAGTTGCAAAAGGACATCTTGGTCTCTGCTTATTTTTTGATTTCTACCCAAACCGATTTTTTACTGCTAAACTTAATATAGATAGCAATAAAATCGGCAGCCAAAAGCTAAAATTAGCTTGGCTTATTTTGGAAAAAACCAGCGGCGCAAAAACCAATCTGACCATAAATCAGACCTTGCAATATATAACAATAATTTAAATTTGTCAACCATCTATGAAAAATTTAACTTTAAAACAAATCACTCGGCTAGTTTTAAAACAAGCAAGCAGTAAAGGTTTTGGCACTAAGCCGGAAGAAATTAACGTGGCCGAAAAAATCGCTTTAATCCACTCCGAAATTTCCGAAGCCTACATTGCTTACCGCCGAAAAAATCTTACCGGCAAAGCCGGCTTGGCCGAAGAACTGGGCGACTCAGTCCAGCGGATTTTACATTTGGCCGGAGTTTTAAAAATTGATTTGGAAAAAGAAATTTTAAAAAAAATCAAAAGCAATAAAAGCCGAAATTGGGACTGGCAAAATTTAAACGAAACCCACGCTTAAAAAAATTTATAAAAAAAATCCGTTGACTGATTAGGCCGCGGATTTTTTTATTGCTTTTTAGTTTAAGGCTAAAAAAATTTAACTGCTTAGTTTTTTATTATTTTTTTAACTTTTCCTTTACTGCTTAATCGGCATAATAATGTAGAGATAATCCGCATCTTTTTTCGCCGGCTTAATAACACAGGGGCTATTACTATCGATAATATTTATTTCAATTTCATCGGCATCGATATTTTGCAGACCATCCAAAAGATAGCGGAAATTAACGACAATACTGTTGCTGTCTCCGGAAATTTCAGCTTCAATTTTTGAAGTATTTTCCCCAACCTGATTATTAGCCGATGAAACCACCACCTCTTTTTTAGCGGCGTCAAAACTCAAATTAACATCGTAAATACCGCTGCGGGCGAAAAGGCTGGTAGTTTTTGTCGCCTTGATAAATTCGGCGGTTGATAAAATTATTTTAGTATTGCTTTGGCTGGGAATAATCTGCTGGTAGTCGGGATATTGGCCTTCAATTAAACGCGAAATAAGCTCAATGTTGCCAAAGACAAAAAGAATTTGATTTTCATTTAAATAAATCTCAACTGATTCAATTTCGGAAATTGAGGCTGGATCTTTGAAGCTGCTTAAAATTCTTTGCAATTCCTGAAGGGTGCGGGTTGGAACAATCACTTTTTGGTTTGCCACTTTTGATTTTTTGGCAATGGCAATTGATTTTTCCGCCAGCCGGTAACTGTCGGTAGCGGCTAAGGTTAATTTTCCGGCATCAAAATTAAAAGAGATGCCGTTAATTTCCGGCCGCGATTCACTGATTGAAACGGCGAAAATTACCTGGCTAATTGCCTGGCGCAGCTGCTGGGAATCCAAAATATAAGCACTATTTTTTTCCAATTGGGGGATTAACGGAAAATCAGTTGCCGGCTGACCCTTAATTTTTGTCGCGTGATTTTTGCAGCTAATACTTAAAACTTGATCCTGTCCTTCTTTAAAATCTTTAGGTATTGAAAGGTCTATTTTTTCTTTAGGCAATAAACCGATATAATCGGCTAAAAGCCGGGATTGAACCGTAAAGTCCCCCTCTTCTTCAACTTTTCCCCGAATTACGCAACTAACCCCGATTTCTAAATTAGTGGCGGAAAGTTTAATGGCATTTTCCTGGGCTAAAATTAAAACATTGTTTAAGATCGGCAAGGCGGTATTTTTGGAAGCGATATGGCTGACCACAAAAAGTCCTTGGTTTAAATTTTCCTGCGTGCACACTATTTTCATAGATAGTAGTTATTATTCTTTATATTTATGTTAATAATAGTAATAAGGGCGGTGCAAAACCGGATAAGTGGTTTTTTTGGCTCAAGTAAGCGTTTTTTAAGGCTATAAATTTTAGCCTAATTGTGTTTTGGCTGTTAATAAGTTTGCTATAAAACGGCAGCTGAAATTAGGCAATAAAATTCTACCCAGATTATCAATACCTTTTCCAAAAAATTTTCCAGAAGTTTTTCCCCGTTATTCGAAGACTTATCAACAGCTTTTCCGAAATTAATTGTAAAGTTTTTCTCGGATCAATTTAATATCTTGATTTATTTTTTCATCCTCATCGATAATTTTAGTGATTTTGATATGGGCGTGCATGGCGGTAGTGTGGTCGCGGTTGCCGATTTCGGAGCCAATCGCCGGGAAAGAACTTTTTAATTCTTCCCGCATCAAATACATGGCAATTTGCCGAGGCAAAGCCAGGTCTTTTTTGCGGCAGCTGCCCAGTAGATCGTCCATTTTAATATCATAAAATTCAGCGATAAGATTAACAATTTGTTTGGGCGTGATTGAGCGTTTGCGCTGTGGCGAAGTAATCGAGCTGAGGATTTTTTTTACATTTTCCAAAGTCGGCGGGGTGCCATTAAGCTGGTTATAAGCAATAATTTTATTCAAAGCCCCCTCTAATTCCCGGATGTTATTTTGGATATTAGTTGAAATATAGGTAATAATTTCATCTTCAAGTCGGAAATTTTTTTCCTGGCATTTTGATCGCAAAATCGCGGACCGAGTCTCTAAATCAGGCGTGGAAATATCGGCAATCATCCCCCACTCAAAGCGGGAAACCAGCCGACTTTCCAAAGCCGGGATGGCTTTTGGCGGCCGATCGGAAGTGATGACGATCTGTTTATTGGCTTGGTGCAAGTCGTTAAAAGTATAAAAGAACGCTTCCTGGGTGCCTTCCTTGCCGGCTAAAAATTGAATGTCGTCGATTAACAAAACGTCAACCGAACGGTAGATTTCTTTGAATCGATCGGCTCGGTTGGCAGAAATTGATTTAATAAAGTCGTTGGTGAATTTTTCACAGGAAACATACAGAATTTTTTTGGTTGGGTAATTTCTTAAAACCTGGTTGCCGACAGCCTGAAGTAAGTGAGTTTTGCCCAGTCCGACGCCGCCGTAAATAAATAACGGATTATAGACTTGGCCGGGCTTTTGAGCAATGGCTAGACAGGCCGCGTGAGCCAGTTCATTGCCTTTGCCGATAACAAAGCTGGCAAAGCAATATTTCGGGTTTAAGCCGAATTCATTAATAGCTGATAAATTAGTTGATTTGTTAATTTGGCCGTCTGATTCAATCTTTTCCTCGATTTTTTGATCAATTTCTTTTTCTTCTTCCAGCTTCAGTTTGGTTTCAACTTGATAAATAATGTTGCGGATTTTATTGCTGGTGATTTTTTGTAAAGCTTTAAGGATGGCGGAATGGTATTTTTTTTCCAGCCAGGCTTTGGTAAAAGTATTGGGCACGCCAATAACGATAGTTTCTTCCCGGTATTCGGAGATAAAGGTGCTTTTAAACCAGGTCGTAAAATTAGCGCGGCTGAGAGTCAGCTCCAATTCGCCCAACGCCGCTTGCCAGATTTTTTGTTCCTCCATATAGGCCTTGATTTTTAGATTTAGAGTAAAGCTTTTTTGCCTTATTTTTTCAGTTGTTTTATTATAGCATAAAGCATTTATCCACAACACTATTTTTCTTCGTCAAAAAGTATATAAGGTGTTGATTAGGTGTGTATAACAGCTTAGAATTTTTTTAGCCGGCAGCCAATTTTTTGGTTAGGTATTTTTGTCGTATCTTTGACGAAAAAGAAAAAGATTGATATAGTATTTAGGTAAACCCCGCCACTTTAGCCCTTAAAATCAAGGCTTTCATCAGGATTAATTTAACTTTTTAGCCGGATTTGCAGCTTGAATTTGAGACTTGAAGCGGCGGGATAAATTAAATCGCTCAGTTAAAATTAACTTTATTAATAATCAGCCTATTTAAAATAGGTAAGGGGGTATTACCGAATATGCCTAAAAGGACTTTTCAACCAAATCGACGCAAAGCTCAAAAAAAACAGGGTTTTCGCCGCCGGATGAAAACCGCCAATGGCCGCAATGTCATTAAGCGCCGACGGGACAAAAATCGAAAAAAAATTTCCCTTTAAATTTTTGTCATCATTAATAATTTTATTGCTAAATATGCTTTCGGCTCCCAATCGTTTAACCAAAGATCGGGATTTTAAAAAGATTAGGGCTTTAGGCAAAGCGGTATTTTCGCCTTATTTTCGGCTCAAATATTTAGCTAATGGCCAGGAGCAAAGTTGTTTCGCCGCGGTAGTTTCGACTAAAATTAGCAAAAAAGCCGTGATCCGCAACCGGTTAAAGCGGCAAATTCGGGAGATTATTCGGCTAAATTTAGCCAAAATTAAGCCTGGCTATAATGTCGTGATTTCTCCCCAGCCCAAAGCCTTGGGTCAGGATTTTCAAGGACTAAAAGGAGAATTGGCTTTCTTATTTGATAAAGCTAGGCTACTGAAATGACTTTTTTTTCGGCTAAAATTAGGCTTTTTACCTTGAAATTAATTAAAATTTACCAAAAAACGCTGTCTTTTGACCATGGCCCTTTGCACCGCCTTTTCCCCAATGGTTATTGCCGTTTTCACCCGACTTGCTCGGAATATGGCTACCAGGCAATTGAAAAATATGGGGTAATTAAGGGTGGAATTCTGGCAATTTGGCGGATTTTGCGCTGTAATCCCTGGAATAAAGGGGGTTTTGACCCACTAAAATAAATCCTAATATTTAAATCCTAAATCCTAAACACTAAATTCTAAACAAATTCCAAATTCCAATTTTTTAAATTTCAAACAGCTAAAACTTTTAAATTTATGATTTAGGGTTTGTAATTTGTTTAGGATTTCGGATTTAGTGCTTAGAATTTTTCACCCTTTATGATTCAGCTATTCAACGTTATTTTATTTCAGCCATTATTTAATCTTTTGGTTTTTTTGTATAATGTGGTGCCTGGTCACGACTTGGGCATTGCCATCATTTTACTGACCATACTGATCAAAGTGCTTTTATACCCTTTGGCAGTTCAGTCAATCCGGTCGCAGAAAGCGATGCAAGACCTCCAGCCGAAGATGGAAGCCATTAAAAAGCAGTATAAAGACGAAAAAGAAAAGCAGGCCAAGGCGATGATGGATTTGTATAAACAAGAGCACGTTAATCCCCTGTCATCGTGTCTGCCGCTTTTGATCCAGCTGCCGTTTTTAATTGCGGTTTACCAAGTTTTTATCAGCGGCATTAAATCTTCCAGTTTAAATCTCCTTTATCCCTTTATTGCCAATCCCGGCACCATTAACGTGGTTTCTTTCGGTATTATTGACTGGTCAAAACCGCAGCTGATTTTGGCGGCTTTGACCGGGTTAGCCCAATTTTGGCAGTCAAAAATGCTCATCACGACCCGGCCGCCAAAAAACATGCCCGGTTCCAAAGACGAAGACATGATGGCAATGATGAATAAACAGATGCTTTATTTTATGCCGGTGATGACGGTCGTAATCGGCGCCAGCTTGCCTTCCGGTCTGGTTTTATACTGGCTGGCAATGACTTTATTGACGGTTTTACAGCAGTGGTTTATGTTTCGAAAAACTAAGCCGGCGAAGCTAGAAGTTATTTCTTAAATTTATGATAATTTCCGGCAGTGATTTGATTAATTTGTCAGTTTATACTCAAAGCAATAAAAATTTGGGTCGGATTTCTGATTTTGAAGTCGATATTGAGGCTCATGCGATCCGCTGTTACTATGTCAAAACCGGCATGATCAAAGGGCTTTGGCACCAGCAACTGATGATCAGCCCCGCTCAGGTGATTTCCGTTAGCAAAGAGAAAATGGTAGTGGAAGACAGCGCCGCCAAACAGCCGGAAGCGGAGCTAAAAAAGGTTAAACTAGCCAGTCCGATTACGGAGTAAATTCAAATTAAGATAAAAAAACAAGCAAAGAGTTTTGCTTGTTTTTTTATCTTGTGGAGATTCAAAATTTATTTAGGATATAATTTGTCGAGTTGGTAGCCAGAGTTCAACAGTAAAATTCCTGGATTTTATAGCAGCTTGTTTATTATAGACCAGCGCGAAATGACAAGTTAAAAGGCTAAAATAGCCGGTTTTTGCCGACGATAAGGTTTAATTTTTGGGGGACAATTTCGATTTGAACCGGGGTTTTTAAAACCCGCTGGCCGTCGGTAATCACGGGCAAAGAATCCTTGCTTCGGATGGCAATTTTTTTAAACGGAATGACGCTATCTTTGAAACTAACCGACTTTTTGAATGACTGCCAAAAGCCGGCGGCCAAAGGCTGGATTAAAATTTCCAAAAACCCGTCCTGGGGGTTGAAGCAATTAGTGCCGCCTAATTGGGTGGCAAAAAGCGGCCTCAAATTGCAGATATTGACGGCGTCTTTAGTCTGTGGTGTTACTTGGAATTTGTTTTCGCATTCAATCGTAACCTGGCCGCCGGAAACGCTGATGCCCGACAAAAAATAAGTATTATTGGCTTTGCCCAAGTCAACTTTTTCGACAATCCGGCCGGCAATAACGTTACAGGCCGCTTCGCCTTCGGGCAGGCCTAAAATTTTGGCGATTTTATTGTCCGGTCCGACCGGAATTAAGCCCAAAGTGATATTTAATGGCGCGGCGATATTAACGATTTGGCTGAAAGTTTTGTCGTTGCCGACGACGACAATTGTTTTAGCGCCGCCGCGGATTTCATCGCTGAGTAATTCGCTGACGTTTCTCAGCGGCGACAACCGAAAAATTTTTCCGCCAATCCCTAAATCGGTCAGGCGGGTTTCGATTTTGGCCAGCAGGCCGCTATATTTTTTATCATTCAAAAAAGAATCGTAAAGGTAGAGGTACATAAGGCTTTTTGTCGTTTACTCGGTTATCGGCAAGACTTTTTCTTTCGGTCTTTTGTCTTCGATTTTTTCAAATTTGGTTTTTTTGTCTTCGCCGGCAATGCATTTGCCGATTAAAGCGGCGCCGGCGGCCACGGTTAGAACCTGGGTTTTGATGTCGCCGAAGACTTTGGCCGTATTGGTCAGCTCCAGGTTGTCTTTAATTTTGATGTTGCCCTGGATTTCTCCGGCAATTAAGGCGTTGGCGGCCGCGATGTCGGCGTAAATTTTAGCGCCGGCGCCGACCCGCAGATTTTTTTCAGTTTTGATGCTGCCGGAAACCACGCCTTCAATAATAATATCGCCATTGGCGACAAAGTTACCTTCGACTTGGACCGAGGGTCCGATAATAGTTTCGATTTCATCGCCGCCGTCTTTTTTAAACATAAAATTGGGGTTATTTATTAATTATCACCTCTCTATTTTAAATTTTTTGGGGTGAAATGTCAACCATCGTTAAGGGACAAATTTTCAATCAATTTTTAATCAATTAATTTTTAAAATAGCTACAATGGTCTATTGTCAGTGTTTGAAGTTAGAAACTGAGAATCTATTAAAAGTTAAAAATAAAAATTAGAAATTGAAAATTAACTATTTTTGAGCACCTTGCCATTTTTTATTATTTATGCTATCTTTATTTTTGTTATCTAATTAATCAAAACTATTATGCCTATAAAAGATTCAGCGTTTAAGGCTTTGCGCCAAAATGCCAAAAAAGCCAAAAGAAACCAGAAAGTCAAAAGCGACCTCGAGGCTTTGATGCGCAAGGTCAGAAAATCAATTGCCGCCAAAGACCAGGTCAAGGCCGCTGACTGGCTGAAACAAGCGATTAAAAAAATCGACAAGGCGACGCAAAAAGGCGTGGTCAAAAGAAATACAGCCGGCCGGAAAAAGTCCCGACTGACCAAGGCAGTCAACGCCTTAGTCAAAAAATAAGCAAACCCAGTCCAGCTTTAAAAATTCGATTCGTTAAAACCAAGGCCTTTATGCCTTGGTTTTGGTTTAGTCCGCCGCGACGTAGCCTGGAGGTAAAAACTGGTTTTGGAAAAAGCCCACTTAGCACGCCGGACTTTAGTCCGGCAGCCTCTTCGCGCCAACACAAGTGTTGGTCTCCGCCAGACTTGGGCGATAGAATTAACTTTTCATCACGAGTAAGTCAAATAAAATTTCAGGATTGACTTGGCTGGTTTTTAGTTTATAGTCGATGTTTAATAAATTCCGGTAAGTTTTTTTCAAATCAGCCAGCTGGTGAAACCGGGCTTGAGCCATTGTTTTTTTGACGACAAACGGGTGTAAGCCCAGCTGGTACATCAGGCGGTTGGCCGAATAGCCGTCGCCGTTTTTGGCCATAAAATCTTTGACCAGCAATAAGTTTTTAAATTGCCAGGTGATATTAGCGAGCAACTGCAACGGCGCCGTACCACTCCGTAACTGGTCGGAAATCAGTTTTAACGCCAGCTTTTTATTTTTTTGACCCAAGGCATCAGTCAGTCTAAAGACATCTTCGTCAAGCTTTAGTTTAACCAAACTTTCAACGTCCGCTACGGCAATCGGTTTGCCGGCCGCAAAAGAAATCAGTTTGTCAATTTCCGAATTCAGCCGCCACAAATCATTGCCGACTAAATCCGTCAGCAGCTGCAAAGCCGCCGGCTGGATATTGCCCGTCCGGCTTTTGATTTCCTGGCCGGCCCAGCGGTAGGTTTCGCTTGGCGTCAGCAATTCAAAATGCTGGGCGTATTTTTCCGACTTTAGTTTGGTCAGCAGCAAATCGCTGCGCTGCTTAGAAAGCTTAGACTGGGAACCGGCCCGGCTGGTTTTTTTTCTTTTGGCTTCAGTCAGTCCACCTTCCCAAAAAATGATGATGGTTTCGTCTAAATTTTTTTTGTCCAAAGTTTCAAGGATTTCTTTTTGGATTTTTTGGCCTTTATTTTTAGAAATTAAGTCTTCAATGATGACCAGTCTTTTTTTGGCTAAGAAAGGCGGTGTAGCTACGGCTTTTTCAAATTCGGAAGCCTCCAGAGTCTGGCCGTCTAAAACCTGGATATTCAAAGCCGACTTATCAATTTCTTTGATAAATTTTTCTTTGAGCGCCTGGAGTTTTTGCCGCGACCGGAAAGTGTCGGGACCGTAGAGAAAGATTATCATAAGCAAGTAATAAGCCCGCCTGCGTTCGCCTGTTTATCCGGGTTAATCTACGGCGAACTTCGGCGTGGCGAGCCCGCCTTCGACTCGACTAAGGTTGGAACTTCGGCGTGGCGAGCCCGCCTTCGACTCGACTAAGGTTGGAACTTCGGCGTGGCGAGCCCGCCTTCGACTCGCGTCGAGCGAGGCGAGTAGGGTTATTTTAGCAAAAAATGAGGTGAAAGCAAAGGCTGGTTTTTAATTTGGTTTTAATTAGTAATAAAGTTAATTAAGCATTTTTGGTTTTGAGCGTAATTAATGCTAAAATAATTAAAGTTATATTTCTATGGACACTTTGGCCAATATCTATCAAAAAGAACAGGAACTGCTTCGGCAATATTCAAAGCCGGATCTTTTGGCTAAGCGCAATTTTTCCTCTCAAGATTTACTTAGCCAGATCGGCATTGACATTGACTTCGGCCATTTACCACAGGGGTATTTGAATTTATACCCGCAAGATTTTATTGTTGAAGAAGTCAGCAGTGAAGGCCGGGTGCTTGATATTTTGCCGACTAATTTAAACTGCCCGCCACCCCCCAATGATACCGTCCCTACCTTGTACGCCGAACTAGTCAAGGCCGGGCTATCCACAATTGAGGCGGTAACCGAAATTGCCAGGGCCTTAGGTGTGCCGTTAGAAAAAATTAATTACGCCGGGTTAAAAGACAAAGTGGCCATTACGGCTCAGCAAATTTCAGTTAATGACGCTAATTACGAGAAAGTCAGCCAATTAGATTTAAAGGGAATGTTTTTAAAGAATTTTTATTGGGGTACGGGTAATATTTATAAGGGTAAATTAAGAGGCAACCAATTTACCATAATTATCAGAACGCCAGTAACCTTAGGTCAAGGCTGGCTGAAAAGCTTACTCGCTCAGTATAAGGATGGTTTTTATAATTTTTATTATGTTCAGAGATTCGGTTCGGATCGGGCTTTTGGCCATCTGGTCGGCCGGTTAATTTTGCAAAGAAAATTTAAAGAGGCGGTAGAAATGTATATGACTGATTGCGGTTTTCAGGATGTGCCAGTTCTTAATAAAATCAGAAGCGAGGCAAAAAAATATTTTGGCGATTTCAAAAAACTGCAAGAAATTTTCAGCCAGCTCCCCTACACTTTGAAAATCGAAAATGAAATGGCACAATATTTGGCAGAAAATAAAGATGATTATTTGGGTGCGCTGAAATTACATATAGAGCATCTGACGCTTTGGGTTTATTCTTATGGCAGTTATTTATTTAACTTGCATCTTTCTTATTTAATCAAAGAAAATAAAGCAATTCCCAAACGGCTGCCTTTGCTGCTAAATCCAAAATATGCCAAGGTTTCGACGTATTTGAAGCAGTTGCAGGCTGATGGCATAACTGATTTGGAAAATGTGGTTAAGGAAATTTTTTCCAAAGAAATGTTTCGGCCGCAAAATACGGCACCCAGCAAAGTGCCGGTTAAAGTAATTAAAGCGCAAATTCATCAAAAAAGCGTGGTGCTTAATTTTCGCCTGCCTTTAGGCGCTTACGCCACGACATTTTTGTCCCATTTGTTTTTGCTTTATCGCGGTATGCCCATACCGGACTGGGTGGATCAGACAAAATATGACAGCAAAGAAATTCTAGGTTTAGGCTCGCTAAAGGACGCAAAAAATATTTTAGGCGAAGAAATGTTTAGTCAAATTTTAGAAGCGGTCAATAACTAAATTGTTTATATAAATGAATCGAGGACCAGCAGCATTGTACGTTTGTACATGCAGACTGGCCCTCATTTCTTGGTGTGGTGAAGCGCTACTCCTGCGCTTCAGTCACCTCGGCCGTCACCGGGATCACCTGTAAGACGTGATTCCAGATGACGAGCGCGTTGTTGGGGGTTTTCCCAGGCTGGCCGCCCGAGACGTTGATGGTGATTTCCGGGAGCACCGGAACTTTCAGATTGGCCCAGACGTTCACCCACGTCCAGGTTCGACGGCACAAGTCGCGGATGCCCTCAACGAGAGCATTCGTCAAAATCACCGACACGTCGTCGGCGGTCATCGCGGATGTGTGCTTGTAGACCAGGCACACGAGATAATACACGACGTTTGTGCCTCGCCTCTTGTCGAATTTCTCGCGCTCTTGCGCGTAGCACTCGACCAAGACATAGGCGTTGTTGGCCAGCGCCTTCCGCATGACGGTGACCTGGTTTGCGCCGCAGACCTTGATGATCTCCTTTCCAGTATCAACGCGGCCTTCGCGGACGCCCCCAACTTTGGCTAATTCCGGCTGGCCGGCCTCGATGGCTTTTTTAGCCTGCAAGGTGTCTTCCTCAGTATCACTCCCTCGCGGTCGCCAGTCGATTCCTTTCGGCACCGCGTTGCGATTACTGAAGCGAGTGATGAACTTGACCACCGAAATCGGCTGTCCGAGTTGGATGGTTCCCCGTTTCTCATCGGGGATTGCGATTGCTTGTCCCATGGGACAATCCTCCTTATGTTTGCCGGATCAACCCGGCGATTTTGCTCAAACTTCACATGACTAACAACTCACGGCATAAAAAATAATATATAAATCTTACGCCGTAGGCTGTTAGCCATGTATGGAGTAGTATTTTAAAGAACGATATTGAATCATAGCATAAAGTAAAAGTTTTGTCAATGATAAATTGGCAAAAATTAGGGATTTTGTTTAAATTTAGCCAATTTTTTAGCTAAAATAACAGCCGCTTTTTGGGGCGGTTGGGAGTTTGAGTAAATGGTGGTTAAAATTTGGTCGGCAGGGCGGCCGGACTAAAGTCCGGCGTGCGGGTTTTCCAGGCTAAACCTCAAGACAAGTCTTGCTCGCCTCGCTCGACGCGAGTCGAAGCGGGTTCTCCGAGCGCCGCTTTTTCGGAGACCAACACTTGTGTTGGCGCCAAAACTAGTTACAAAACAAGTTTTGGGCTCCGGGCTAAGCTATTCCTTAGTTGTGAAATTGAGTACCGGGTAATGTTCAAAACAACTGTCCAACCATTCTCGACCTTCTTTTTTTAGCCAATCTTTATAGCTGCAAAATTTATAATCTTTTAAGCCGTCGAAACTATCGGTTAATCCATGTTTAATAGGATTATTATGAATATAATTAAAATGTTTATAAAAATCAACTTCATCGCGAATAGAATGATCCCAATAATTCCACCAAATTTTTCTGCCCCGTTTGTTTTCTTTTTTGTTCAATTCAACAGCACTTTTCCCGTTTAAAGCGCTAATAAATTTTATTAGATTATCCTTATTATTTTTAATCAAGAGGTGATAATGATTATTTAAAATCGCCCAAGCATAAATGGAACAAAGATAATTTTTAGAAAATTGGTTTAGGCAAAATAATAGCAACTGTTTCTGGCCATTGCTGCCCCAAAAATTTTGGCCATCAATTGTTTTGCAGGTAATAAAATAAATTCCCTCACTGGATTTAATGAGATGTGGCGGTCGATTAGTATAAATCATATTTGTGGAAGATAAGATGAGGATAAAAATAGAATCAGCTTACAAAACAAGTTTTGCTCGCCAGATTAAGCTGTCACGACAAGTCGTGGGCTCCGGACTACGCAACATAGCGGAGACCAACACTTGTGTTGGTGCTAAGACTATTTTGCCCACAAAACAAGTCTTGCTCGCCTCGCTCGACGCGAGTCGAAGCGGGTTCTCCGAGCTAAGCTGCCACGACAAGCCTGCCTGCCGGTAGGCAGGGAGAGGGCAGCTAGGCAATCTCTTTTAAATCGCCCCAATTGTCCCCGGCTTCGACTTCGGCTTCCACCGGTGCGCGGAGCTGATATACTTTTTCCATTTCGGTTTTGACAAATGCCGCCACTTTTTTTACTTCAGCCGCCGGCACTTCAAAAACCAGTTCGTCGTGAACCTGTAAAATCATTTTTGACTCGGGTGAAATTTTCGGCAGTTTCTGGTAAATTTCAATCATGGCCAATTTAATTAAGTCAGCCGCCGTGCCCTGAATCGGATGGTTTATCGCCATGCGCTCCGCCGCCGCGGCAATGGGCTGAATGGTGGAATTAATTTCGGGCAAGTAGCGGCGGCGGCCGAAAAAAGTTTCCACGTAGCCGGTTTTTTTGGCCAGCTCCTTGGTCGCTTCCAAATAATCAAAAATGTTATGATGAATTTCAAAATATTTATCGATAAAATCATGGGCTTGACCCCGGGAAATGCCAGTGCTGGCGGCCAAACCAAATGGGCCTTGGCCGTAGATGATGCCGAAGTTCACGGCCTTGGCGGCATAGCGCATTCCCTTGGTAACTTTTTCCAAAGGCACGTTATTGATTTCCGCGGCCGTGCGTTGGTGGATGTCTTCGCCTTTTTTGAACGACTCAATCATTTTTTCGTCGTTAGCCAGCGACGCGATAATCCGTAATTCAATTTGGGAATAGTCGGCGGAAATTATTTTGAAGCCTTTGGGCGCGATAAAGGCTTTGCGGATCTGCTGGCCGAGTTCGGTGCGAATCGGGATATTCTGTAAATTCGGTTCGGACGACGAAAGCCGGCCGGTCGCGGTTACGGTTTGGTTAAAGCTGGTATGAATTCGGCCGGATAAATCGACCAGCTTTGGCAGCGCATCCAGGTAAGTTGATTTTAGCTTAGCCAGTTCGCGAAACCGGATGATTAAGTCGATAATTTTATGCTTGCCTTTTAATTTTTCCAGTTCATCGGCGGCCGTGGAAATGCCGGTTTTGGTGCGGCCTAGGCCGAGGCTTGAAATTTGCAGCTTTTCAAATAAAATTTCTTTGAGCTGCAAAGGCGACGCGATATTAAACTTCGTGCCGGCTAACTGATGAATATTTTTTTCCAGCTCGATTAATTCTTTATCGACCTTACCGGCTATTTTTTTGAGAAGCGGCGTGTCGATTAAAACGCCGTTTTTTTCAATTTCGGCTAAAACCGGAATTAAAGGCACTTCGATTTTTTGCATCAGGCCTAAGTTATTTTTTTCCGCCAATTCTTTAGTCAGCGGTTTGATTAAGCGCCAGGTAAAGTCAGCGTCTTCGCAGGAATAATCAGCCACTCGCTCAAGAGGCACTTCTCTCAAAGTGATTTGGGTTTTGCCCCGGCCGATTAAATCAGTGATCGGCTGCATCTGGTAGCCGAGTTCGGTAAAAACTAAGCCATCCAAATTATGCTGGCGCGAGCCGGGGTTGATTAAATAAGAAGCGACCATGGTGTCAAAAGCAACATTGTTGACGGTTAAGCCCGCGGTTTGCAAAGTCTGCAAATCAAATTTAATATTGTGGCCGACTTTTTTGACTTTTTCGTCGGCTAAAATCGGTTTAATTTGTTCCAGCCAGGATTTTTTAGACGGCTCGCCTCGCTCGACGCGAGTCGAAGCGGGCTCGCCTCGCTCGACGCGAGTCGAAGCGGGCTCGCCTCGCTCGACGCGAGTCGAAGCGGGCTCGCCTCGCTCGACGCGAGTCGAAGCGGGCAGATAAAAAGCATTACCTTCCTGCCAGCAAAAGCTGATACCCAAAAGTTCATCGCTTAAAGGATTCAAACCGGAAGTTTCGGTATCCAAAACAAAAATTTCTTGTTTGCCCAACTCGGTTAAAAATTGGTTAAAGTCAGCTTCGGTTTTAATTAAGGTGTAATGGGCGGTGCCGGTATTTTTGGCGCGGGGCTGGGTCTGGCTGAAATCAAAAGAATCCTGGGCCGCGGCTTTGCCTTTTTTGCCTTCTTTAGGCAGTTTATTCATCAAAGATTTGAATTCGAGTTCGGCGAAAAGCGGTAAGATTTGGTTAATGTCGTAGCCGGTAACTTTGGCTTCCTCGAGCTTGAATTTAATCGGCACGTCAAAGACCAGCTGTGAAAGCTGTTTTGACATTATGGCCTGGTCTTTTTGTTCGGTCAGCAAATTCCGATAGCGGTCGGAAATTTTTTTTGAACTTAAATTTTTATAAAGATTGTCTAAAGTCTTGAATTCTTTAAGCAAAGTAATGGCGCCTTTTTCGCCGATGCCTTTGACACCGGGAATGTTATCGGACGGATCGCCGCGCAAGGCTTTGTAATCAACCATCTGGCTCGGCATTAACCCATCAAAGCGGCGCTTAACTTCGATTTCATTGTAAGTTAAGGTATCGGAAATGCCTTTGTGCATGGTAAAAATTTCGGTCTGGTCGTTGACGAGCTGCAACGTGTCCAAGTCGCCGGTAACAATAATTGACTGCAAATTTTTAACTTGTTTGTCCTTGACTAAAGTGGCGATGACATCATCCGCTTCAAAGCCCGCCATTTCGTAAATAGGAATATTGAAAGCTTTGACTACTTGTTTGATTCTAGGAATTTGAGCATAAAGCTCGTCGGCTTGTTTGACGCGCGTTGCTTTGTATTCATTATATTGTTTATGGCGGAAAGTCGGGGCCTTCAAATCAAAAGTGACGGCCAAATAGTCCGGCTTCAAGTCGTTTAAGACTTTCAGTAAAATCATGGTAAAGCCGTAAACGGCATTAACGATTTCGCCGGTTTTGGTCGTCAAAGTCGGCGGCAAAGCGTGCCAGGCGCGGTGAATGAGCGCATTACCGTCGATTATTATAAACTTTTCTTTTTTGTTATTCATAGGTTTGTGGTATTGCCGCTTGCCCCGCACCAACCCAAATCTGGGAAGATTAAATAATGAAATTAGTAAGCCGTAGGCGATTTCGCGTGTTAATCGTCGGAATTTTGGATCTAACTTGTCCGCGGGGTTTGGGCATAGTTAGTTGTCATTCTGAATTTATTTCAGAATCTCTTCAAATGAGACCCTGAAACAAGTTCAGGGTGACAAGGTTGCAAAACAAGTTCAGGGGGACAAATGAAGAAACCTAATCTTATTATAACATTTTTAGTTAAGTAAAAGAAAAAGCCGGGCGCATGTTTGGTACACGCCCGACTTGGATTACAAGCTTTTTCGCTGGTTGGCGATTGGCAGATTATTGCTGGGCAGGATTTGCTGGCGTGGTGGCCAGCGCTGGCGCAAGCTGGGGAGAAGCCACCGACACGGGCATTGTCCCAGATCCGAGGATCAGCGCTGGCGTTGGTTTGTTTTCGCTTTCCGCCAATTTCATCACGGCATCGGCGTTTTCCTTGGCCGCGACGGCGTATAGGATCATGGCAATATCAGCGGGCTTGAAGTCCTTCGGCAGTTCGCTGAAGAGGTTACTTACTCCCTTGCCTTCGTTGGCTCGGCGCTTGGCGATTTCCTCGGCAATCTGCGTTAGCGTGGTTTGCCGTTCCAAATCCTGTTTGGCTGCCGCTTTCAGGGCAATTGCGTCGAGTACAGGCTTGGGTGGCAAGGCCTTTCGGAGTACCACCGGTAGAATGGTAAAGACTGATCCCGCTTTGTTCTCATCCAAACCCGTTTGCTGAAGGGCAAATCTCAGATGATCCTCGAAAACCGAAGTCATCTTTTTTGCTAACCCTTCTCTGTCGCTCGTCGTCGCCTCGTCGGAAGTGAAAGCCACGGTCGCATCGCGGGTTGCATTGCGTGCAACAGGCTTCATCAATTGCTCAATATACATCTTTTCCGTCCCGAGGTTCTGGAACACCCACCAGGCCATGGTCGGATTGAGCCGGAAAGCATACGTCACGTCGATGTCGATGGGCAAGTTGTCTTTCGACACCGCCTGTACTGTAGTTTCCGCTTCAGCATCTTTGCCTTGCTGTTGTTCCGATGACAGGCTTATCACCAGCCGTCGAACCGACATATTGTGGGTGCTGTACATCGGGTTGATGAAGTGCATACCTTCGGGGTATACCGACTGCTCGACCTTACCAAACAACGTGGCAACGTTGACGGTGCCTGACGATGCGAGCGTCAGGCTGGATATCAGTAAGACCAGCACCATCAAGACAAGGCAACAAGCGATCACGACACCACCTTCATAAGTGTTGACTTTCGCCTTCTTTTTACCGTCACATTGGTTAGTGATCTGCGCCTTGGTCGGCATCGACTTGACCACGGCGGCCAGAATTACGGCGAGTACAATTTCAATAATCAGGAACAGCATGTTGAGTCTCCTTCTTCATCGGTAGCCTTTTTGTTACTCTCACGCTAGTGACTACCCAGTGTAGCCATAGCTAGAAATCACCTAAAAATTAAGTGACTTTTGGCTATGGCTAAAAGGATAAATGTTAGTATTTAGTTTGTTTTAAGGAACAAACACTGTAATTTAACATACTTTTTTGTTATTTGTCAATAATACCTCCTCTTAGATAATAATTAGGGTTACCGAAACCTTATCAGATAGATAATAAATCAGTTACCAACTTAACGTTTAAGCCGACTAAAGTCGGGTTACCGTAAAATAAATTATGGCGACCCCACTTTAGTGGGCTATAAGACAAGCTAAAGCCGGAACAACAAATTTTCTTGAACTAGGGCTTAATCGACTTAAACCCCTAATTTATTGCCAGCTAAAAAATCCCAACTATGGTAACCCTGACTTATTATCTATTGCGTAATACCTCTTAGCGTAATAAAAAAGTAAAGTAAGAAAAACGGCGCACTTTGTGGGTGCACCGTGAGTTATTTTTTCCCTCTCCTGGTTTGGGCGTTAGGCCGCGGCCAATTCTTCCCAAATGGAATCGGCGGCCAGTCGTTCTTCAATGTTGACTTTGTAATGAGTTTCAATCGGCGTCAAGATTTCGGGGCTATCGTGCCAAACCGTCCGGAGTGCTCGGCGAACTTGAGCCACCCCATCAGCGTTCATCGGCCCAAGCGGCGGCAGCATCTTGCCAGTGTCCATTCCGAGGCCGGCCATCATGGTTTTGATCGCGCAGGGATTGGGGTACTTAATCGGAAATTCATATCCGGAGTTGCTCAGATTAACCCGATCTTTCGACGTTATACCAACGAGGTTGAACAGCGGCTTGAGCTTTTCGTTTAATCTATCGCCGGTAACACGATCGCCCGCGGCATAGGCAGCGACCATGTTAGCGATTGCCCGCGGGACAATATTGGACATGACTGAAATGACGCCGCTAGCGGCAATGTTATCCGACCGCATCATTTGGGCGGTTAAGCCGTCGTCGCCAGACATGATCGAGAAATCGGCGCAGACTTCGTTAACCATCCGGCGCGTCAGTTCCATGTTGACTAGGTCGCCAGTGGCTTCTTTGACTGCCCTCACATTGGGGCAATTCTGAACCAGGACGGCCAGATGAGCTGGGTGAAGCTGGCAGCAGGTCCGGCCCGGAATAATGTAGGGCACGACCAGTGCCTGTGGGTTCTCTTCGAACACGGCTTTGGCAGTCGGCTCGTGGTAGTATTTCAGTAACTGCAACGAAGACGGCTTGTTGTAGTAGCAATCAACTAGTAGGACGCCGTCAGCTTGGATGGTACTGCCTACCGCCAGGACGGAACTGCGTAAAGCTTCTTTGGTCGAGTTGCTGCCGGTACCAGCCAGAACAAAGAGCCGCTTGTCTGCTGGCAGGCTGGATCTTTGGCCGACGAGTCCAGTAACTCGACGGATGAAATCGGCGTGTCTCGGCCACTCTAGAGTCGCTGATTCACCAGTGGTACCGACTGGCACAACACCAAAAACTCCTTGGCTTTGCTGGAAGGCGAGGTTTGTCCCAAGTGCCGTCCAGCTAATTATACCTTTGTGGGTAAGCGGCGTTACCAGGGCGGTTAAGACTCCTCTTAACGTTAACGGTTTCACGACTATACTCCTTTTCTGGTTGTAGAAATTCAGGTTAAGTATGCCGATGTTTAGCTTTTTGCCATACTACATTTTATTGGGTCAAGGTGCGTCCTCCTCCGGTTTCACTTAAACAAAAAACCTGCCCGTCCAGGCAGATCGTTTTCGGCTGAAATTCAGCAAAAGGTAATCTACCTAGACAATGGATCCGGCTTTTTAACCTTTTTGTTTTCAGCGCATTTTTTCATGCCCTAAATTTAGCAAAAGTATTTTTTTTTGTCAACCCGCCCGCGCACCAAAGTCCGCGATTAAGCTTAATTAATGTTTGGTTTAGTTCGCGCGAAGTCGCCCCCTCATCGCCCTTACTTAGCGGATTAGATCTCTGGTAGGCAAGTCGGCTTAGCCGGTTTGATATCAGTATTCGAATATCGGCTTGGTGCGGGGCAAGATTTCGTGGTAAAATATTAGCAAGTTAATAAGTTAATAAAAGAAGCCAGCTTGTAAGCTTGATTTACTAAAAATGTTTTTACAAAGAATTGAAATTCAGGGCTTTAAATCATTTGCCCAAAAAACCATTTTAGAATTCCCCCGGCCTGGCAAAGGCTGTCCTTTAGTTATGGATGGCACCGAAAACGGCGGATTCAGCCACCTCGGCATTGGCCTTTGCGGCATTGCCTGCATCGTCGGGCCCAATGGTTCGGGAAAATCCAATATTGTTGACGCGGTACGCTGGGTTTTGGGCGAGCAGAGTTTGAAAAGCCTCCGAGGCAAAAAATCGGAGGATGTTATTTTTTCCGGCTCGGAAAAGAAAGCCCGGCTCGGTTTGGCTCAAGTTTCTTTGTATATTAATAATGAAGACGGCACCATGCCAGTTGATTACGCCGAAGCCGTAATTTCCCGCAAACTTTACCGCAACGGTGAAAGTGAATATTTGATCAACAAAAGCAAAGTCCGGCTGCAAGACGTGCTTTTGCTTTTAGCCAAGGGCAATTTCGGCCAGAAAAGCTACAGCATTGTTTCCCAGGGTTCAATTGACCAGGTGATTATGGCTAACCCGGCCGACCGGAAAGAATATTTTGATGAAGCCGTCGGCGTCAAGCAGTTTCAGCTCAAGCGCGACGGATCATTGAATAAACTCGAAAGCGCCTGGAATAATTTGCGGCAGGTTGATGCCTTGCTGACGGAAATTAAGCCGCGGCTGAATTCATTGACGCGCCAGGTCAAGCGGCTCGAGCGGCGGGAAAAAATTGAAGCGGAATTAAAGGTAATTTCCCAAAAATATTACAGTCATTTATGGCAGAATTTAAACCAGGAAATCTCGGCTGTCAAACCGAAGCTGGAAACGGCCGAAAAAGACTTGTCAGCCAAAGGCCGGGAACTCAAAGAATTGCAAAGCCAGCTGCAGTCTTTGGAAAAACAGGATTCGCGGACTAAAATTTTTAATGAGCTGCAGCAGAAATACCAAAAAGTTTTGGACGAGAAAAATAAGCTTCGGGAAGAGCAGCTGATTTTACAGAATAGAATTGAAATGGCCAAAGAGCGGCTGACCGAAAAAATCGTGCCCATGGCTTTGCCGGATGTATTGGCCAAGCTCAAGGAATTGGCTGATTTGGAAAAAAAAGTTTTTGCCAATTTGGAGAGCAAAGACCCGGCCACATTGGCTCAGGCCAAAGAAGACGTCCGGGAGCTGGGTCGGCTGCTTAAAGATTTAATCCAGCAGCTGGAAAATCCCAAGGGCAAAGAAAAAGCCAAAGCCGAAGTTGATCCGGCTTTTATCGCCGATTTGAAGGAGGTAACGGCGGATTTGGAAGGCATTGAAAAAAGGTTGAGCGCGGCTCAGGCGGAAATTTTGGATTTTAACCAGCAGGAAGAAAAAAAGAAGGGCAAATTTTTTGACTTGCAGCGGCAAATTACGGTTTTACAAAACCAATATAATGACTTAGCCGGCCAAAATTCTAGTCTCAGGGTGGAAATGGCCAGGCTCGAAACTCATCAGCAGGATTTGAAGCAGGAAATTAAACAAGAAACCGGCAGCTTGGACTGGCTGGAAAGCTATGAAGTTCAAAAAATTAATAATGAATCGGAAGTCCGCTCAGAAATGCTGCAGCTCAAACGCCAGCTGGAGCTAATCGGCGGCGTTGACCCGGAAATTGTCAAAGAATACAGCGAAACCAAAACCCGGCATGACTTTTTGACCGAGCAGGCCGACGACTTGAGGGAGTCGATTAATTCTTTGGAAAAAGTCATTAATGATTTGGACGAAAAAATTCAAGCGCAATTCGATTCGGCTTTTAAGCATATTAATAATGAATTCAGCAAATTTTTTAAGATTTTATTCGGCGGCGGCAAAGCGGAGCTGGTTTTAGTCAAGGAGGAAACTAAGCCGGAGGAACAGAGAACAGAAAACAGAGAACAGAAAACAGAGACTGAGGCGGAGCAAGGCGAAGAGGAATTGCGGCCGGGAATTTTAGACAAACTAATGGCGGCCGAAGAGAAAATGAGTCCCAAAAGGTTTTTAAAGAAAAAAACCGGCAAAGTCATCACCGGCATCGATATTACCGCCACGCCTCCGGGCAAAAAAGTGTCTTCGATTAATATGCTGTCCGGCGGCGAACGGTCGCTGGCTTCCATCGCGTTGATTTGCGCCGTGATTGCCAATAATCCGTCGCCGTTTGTGATTTTGGACGAAGTCGATGCGGCGCTTGACGAAGCCAATTCCCAGCGCTTTTCCAAAATCATCAGCGAGCTTTCCCACAAAACGCAATTTGTCGTCATTACCCATAACCGGTCAACCATGCATCAGGCTAATATTTTGTACGGCGTTACCATGGGCGAAGACGGGATCTCCCGGCTGATCAGTTTGAAGTTTGAGGAAGCGCAGAAGATGGTCAGGCAGTAGGTTTTTTAGTCGAGATAAAGTTAGTAAGTTAAGATAAAGTCAAGATAAAGCGGCCTGGCGAGTTGGTGGTCAATGCAGTTAATAAAGTCAGCTTGGTGGAGCTGATTTTTTTGTAAAAAAAAGAGAGCGGGTAAGGCTCTCGGGTAGGTTGCTAATTTCCTCTAGGTAAAACCTTTGAGGGTTTGAATAGTATTTTGCAGCTCGGTCAGTCCCAGATAGCTGCGCCAGTCCCAACGTTCTGGCAGGCCGAGTTTTTCAGCAATGATCCGCCGGATGAATTGGGACGGAAGGAAGTCCGTCCTGCTTAACTTAAAGACAAAACGTTTTCCGTCAGCGTTTTGCCAGAAAAGATAAGGAGTCCCTTCGGCGTAAAGTTGCTGCATAGCACCAAAACCAGTAACCGGTTGACACTCAAAAAGGCTTGAGATGTCTTGTAGCAAGTCGACTTCGACTGGCAGCGCATGCAGATGGGCGTGGACGATACAGCCGCCGCCTTTGTTCCCGCACGAAGCAGGGCCATGTTCAAAGAACACCGGGGCAATACCGTAGTTTTCCAGTAAAACATTACTGACTTTTTGTTGTACTTCTTCCAGCTCCTGGTGCAGGTTCGAGGGAATTTGCCCGATTCCAATGTAGTGGAATTTTGAGGCGATGAGCAGGTATCCTTCGATAAAGCAGCCAAGGGTAGGAAAGACAACAAAGTTAGGGGTTTCGAGCAAAATGCGGCGGCCAAGGTTTTCATCCTTGACCCGCAAGAAGCCGTCTTCAAACTCTTGGCAATAGGGACAAGAGTTACCGTTACTCATCGCGACCACCTCCTCTCCAACGTGTAGGTTAACAGCACCAAAGGGATATTATATAATTTTTTCATGGTTGTCAATCGGAAAAGAGTGTTGACTTTTCCCGTCAGCTGTGCAATAATGCTTTTACCGCATACCTTTTAGAGGTATTAGGTCGATGGTTTCGCTCGCGACTCCGGCGATAAAACCCCGCACCTATTTTACAGAAAATCGGTAGTATAAGGGTAAAGATTTTTTGGTAGCGATTCTGCCTTAAATACTGTTAATATTTTTTCGGTGAAATAGGTGCGGGGTAAATGGAGTTACTATTAACTCATTAAGGTATTTTTTTGTATCCGAATAGCGTTACAAATACGCACATCCTAATATTATTCGCAGATTCGGATACATTCGTAGATTGGAATTATACTACTATGTTAAAAATCAGACTTGCCAGAATTGGCAAAAAGAAACAGCCGACTTATCGGTTTATCGTTTCCGAATCTGGTCGCGATGTTTATGGCAAAGCTTTGGAAATTTTAGGCCGTTATAATCCTTTCACCAAAGTTTGCGAGGTGAAAAAAGACCGGATCTTATATTGGATTTCCAAGGGTGCCCAGCCTTCGCCGACCGTTCATAATTTGCTGGTTGATCAAAACGTGATTACGGCGCCGAAAGTCAAAGCCTCCAAAGCCGGGAAAAAAGCCGAAGTCGAAACCCCGGCGCCGGTTCAAGCCGCGGTACCAGCCGCAACCGAAACCCCGGCCGCCTCAGCTCCCGCTGAAACTGCCCCGGTTGAAGAACCAAAAGTTGAAGCACCTAAGGAAGAAGCCAAGCCGGCCGAAGCCGAGGTGAAAGTCGAAGGAACTCCCGCTCAATAAAAAAAATTACTATAATTTATCCCCCGCTTTACGGCGGGGGTTTTAGTTAGCATTGTTTTTTTGGAGAATTGACAAAAGCTTAAATTGTGGTATAATACCCAAAGTTCCCTAAAACCCCTCACCTTTCAGGTATTGATATTTAAGGAAGAAATACCATTGTTATTAAATATTCAGATCATCCTGGTTGAAGTTTGAGACAGGAATCGATTATTTCAAGGCCGAAGAAAGATAAAATCTTGGTTTAGTGGTATGACTTCAGGTAATAGCGTAAACCTTACAATTCAAGGTTGATGCCTGAAAGGTGCGGGGCTAAAACAGGAACTGGTACCAGACTGTTTTTCAGCAAACCCCAAAGGTTTTCTACAAAGTTGCCTTTCAAAAAGATTAAAGGCGACCTTGCACGTAGCTGAAAGGTCGGCAGTACTGGTTGTAATGAAAGTAATTCATTGCGGAATTTTTTCCGCCGTGAAGTATTGTAGAACCTATGACAGCTAAGAACGCTGATCAAGACTTCGTTGAATTTTTGGTTAAAGCCATCGTGGCCAACCCAGACGACGTCAAGACAGAAAGAACGGTCGACGAGATGGGAGTATTGATTACTCTTCATCTTAACCCAACAGACATGGGTTACGTCATTGGCCGACAAGGCCAGACCGCTCGGGCCATCCGCACCTTGCTCAAAATCGTTGGTGCGAAAAACAATGCCCGGGTTAATCTGAAAATCCATGAACCCGAAGGTTCACGGAGAAGCAGACCCGCTGAAGCCGACACTTCAGTAGTGGACGACCTCAAAATCTAAATTAGATTTCAACAATACCCCGTCAAAAGCGGGGTATTGTTTTAGTTTAAGGCCGTTTTTGGGTGGACAAAAAGGCCTAAAAAGCCTAAAATTATAGTAAATAAAGCTTATCAAGTTAGTTTAGGGTTTATGAAAAAAATTAAGGCAGTAATAGTTTTGGGAACGGCGCTAGCAATAGCGATTTTGGTTTATTCGCCGCATTTTAATTATCCGTTTCCTTATCACATTGATGAATGGCAGCATATTTCGGAAGCGATTAAGCTGGGTGATTTTTTAAAAGGCTTGTCCGGCCAGCCGCTAAACCTCGGTTTCAGCCGGGTTGAGATCGGCTTTCATTTCTTTTTGGTTTTAGTCTCTTTGTTTTCCAACTTAGTTTTGGTTTATAAATTTTTACCGGCCGGCTGGGCAATGATTTCGGCGCTGGTTTTATTTTTTGTGGTTTTCAAAAAAACCAAAGGAAATTTTTTGGTGGCCTGGCTGGCGATGATTTTTTTCGGTTCGATTAAATCAAACGTCAATCTTACCGGCCTTTGGTTTTTCACGCCTTTAACTTTTGCCATCCCTTTTGTCTTTTTGTATTTTTATTTTTTTACCGAAGGGGTTGAAAAAAAAGATAAGCGATCAATTTTAATCAGTTTGGCGATTATAATTTTTTTACTGCCAATTCACGCCATCTCGGTGTTATTCGCCGTGCCGGCCGTTGTTATCTATCTGGGCTGCCATTACCAATATCTCAGAAAAGAAGCTAAATTTTTTTCGGTCCTATCGCTGATTCCGCTAGCCGGAGTTTTATTTTATAAATATATTACCGCTACACCCTGGAATAATTTTTTTACCCGCCTGCTGATTGACCTTCAATTTTACCGGGGCTGGGGAGTTTTAGAAATTAATAATTCGTTTTTGGAAATTTACAGCTGGTTCGGATATGTTTTGGCGATTGCCGGGGTAATTTTTATTTTGTTAAATTCCAAAAAGTTAAAAAATTATTTGGCTTATCTGCTTTGGCCGGCAACGGTTTTAGGCGGAATTGTAATCTATAGATTATTTGGCGTTTCTTTTCTAGTCCCTTATCAGAGAAATCTTTATTACTTGGCAATTAGCCTGCCGATTTTGAGCGGTTTAGGCCTTTATTTTTCGCTTGATATTATCAAGGTACAAATCAACAGACTAAATCTTAATTCCCAGTTTAAGAAATATTTGTCAAACGCCACCACCGTTTTATTAGTTGTTGTTTCGGCCGTTTTAGCTTTTCAATCTTACTATAAAATCCCTCAGCAAATTAATTTATACCAAGCGGTCAGCGAAAATGATTATCAGGCCTTGTTTTTTTTGGCCAAACTGCCGCCCGCCAAGATAATCGCGCCGCCCTTGCTCTCGTCGGCAATTTTTCCGCTCACCCGCCACGAACCGGTCGGCAAATTGGTTTTTTCTTCCGCGCAGCAAGACATTAATAACTTTTTTTTATCAGCTGACTGCCTGCCTAAGCGGGACGTTATTACCAAATACGAAGTTAAATATGTTATTTCTCCGTATCCGATCAGCTGCGTTTATAACCATAGATATTTTAAGCTGCTTTATCGGGTGGGAAGCGATTATGTTTATGAAATTGTCGTGAAATAAAATATGACCGATCAAAAGCCTCTGTTAAGCGTCATTTTGCCCTGTCGAAACGAAGAGCAGGCTTTGCCTTTTTGTTTGGCGCAAATTAAAGAAATTTTCAAAAATCATAATCTCGCCGGGGAAATCATCGTTTCTGATTCTTCGGCTGATAAATCCCCGGAAATCGCCAAAGAATTCGGCGCAGTTTTAGTTAAACATGATAAAGTCGGTTACGGCATCGCCTACCTTGAAGGTTTTAAATTGGCTCAAGGCAAGTATCTTTTTTTGGCCGATGCGGACGGCACTTATGATTTTAATGAAATTCCAAAATTTTTGGACTGTCTAAGGCAAGGTTATGATTTAGTGATTGGCAATCGTTTCGCCGGTAAAATGGAAAAAGGCGCCATGCCGTGGTCTCATCGCTACCTTGGCAATCCGGTTTTGTCGGCTATTTTCAGGAAATTTTTCAAAGCTAAAATTATTGACGTTCACTGCGGCCTGCGGGCGATAACCAAAGAAGCTTTGGTCAAGCTTAATTTAAAAACTACCGGCATGGAATTTGCTTCGGAAATGATGGTCAAAGCCGCTAAAAGGAAATTGAAAATTAAAGAGTTGCCGATAGACTATTTTGCCCGGCGGGGCAAATCAAAGCTCAAGCCGCTGGCCGACGCCTGGCGGCACTTGCGCTTCATGCTGCTTTACAGCCCGTTCTTTTTATTTTTTCTGCCCGGGGCGATTTTATTTATTTTAGGGCTGGCTCTTCTGCTTTTATTAAGTTTAAGAAATATTGAAATTGTTGGTTTAAAATTGCAGTATCATTGGCTATTGGCGGCTTCGCTTTTGACAATTACCGGCTACCAATTGATTATTTTTGCGCTGTTTGCCAAAACTTACGCGATTACTCATCTGGGCGAAGAAGACAAATTTATCAATAAACTGCATCGTCATCTTAATATTGAAAGCGGGATTTTGGCGGGGCTGGTTTTCGGCCTAATCGGCGGGCTGGTTTATCTTTCAATGTTTTGGCAATGGCTGCACAGCGGTTTCGGCGAGCTGTCAAATATTTCAGAATCGATTTTTGCTTTAACTTTCATTATCATTGGCATTCAGACAATTTTTTCGGCTTTTATTTTAAGTATTTTGGGTATTAAGGAAGAATGAAAAAAGAGCATAAAATTTTATTGGCCGTGGCAATATTTTATTTTTTATATCTAGTTTTGTTTTTGGGCAAGTTTGATTTTAATCCCAGCGCCGCTATCTTTTTAGGCGATGAAAACTTGAATAAATATAGCGAAAACTTGTCTCCGAATTTAGTGGTTTTAAAAAATAACACCGGCTACGACGGCCAAATATATTATCTGATGGCAGTGGCTTTGCCCCAATACAGTCAATTTAAACCCTTGCGCTATCAGCGAATTTTGTATCCGGCGCTGGCTTACCTTTTGGCCTTTGGCAATATCAAGCTAATTTCCTGGAGTTTGATGTTAATCAATTATTTCGCCATTATTTTGGGAGTTTATTTTTTGCTGTTAATTTTGAAAAATCACGGCGCTAATCTTTATTTGGCCTTGCTTTGGGCTTTTAATGTCGGATTTTTGGCAACTGTCAATAAAGATTTAATTGAGCCGCTGCTTTATTTGCTGGTTATTTTAATTTTTTATTTTTTGGAGAAAAAAAAGTTTTTTATTTCCAGTTTGTTTTTGGCTTTAGCTTTATTTACCAAGGAAATTGCCTTGGCAGTTGCTTTGCCGTTGTTAATTTATTTCCTAGTAAAAAAACAGTTTAAAAATGTCCTAATTTATTTCTGGCCGTTAGTTTTGTATTTTGCTTGGCAGCTAGTTTTATTTTTTTGGTTTAAATCTTCCGGTTTATTGGTATCGCAAAAGGCGAACCTGACGTTTCCATTTTTTAATTTAGCGGAGTATATTTTCAAAATTGATCCGGCCAAAATGGTTCAAACGTTGAATTCTTTTTATGATTACAATGTTATTATACTTTTGGCCTTTGTCTTGTTTTCGCTCTTTATTTTTTTAAGGCAAAATTTTAAATTAACGCTTTACTCATTGCTGTTTATCTTTCAGATAATATTATTTTTTTCGATTAAAAATGAGCTATATTTTTCCCATGTTGACAATGCCGGTCGATTGGTGATGGGTTTATTTTTATTTTATCTTTTGTATGTTGCCGAGAGAAAAGAAAAGTATAATCTTTTGCTGGCCGGCTTGAATTTAGTATTATCAATTAACTATTTGTATTGGACAATTTTTATTTTCAAAGCGGATTATTTTCTTATCTAACCCAGTTGGTTTAAATGCAAAATGAAAAAAGAGTATAAAATCTTATTAATCGTTGCTATATTTTATTTAGCAGTTGTGGTTTTGTTTTTAGCCAAGTTTGATTTTAATCCCAGCGCTGCCATCACTTTGGGTGACAAGGATATAAATAAATATAATGAAAAGCTGCCCTCTAATCTGGTAGTTTTTAGAGGTAGCACCGGCTATGACGGCCAATTATATTATAAAATCGCCGGGGATTTGCTGGCTCAGCACACGCACCTTGATTCCTATCGCTATCAACGGATCGTTTATCCGGCGCTGGCTTACCTTTTGGCCTTTGGCAATATCAAGCTAATTCCGTGGAGCTTAATATTAATCAATTATTTCGCCATTATTTTGGGAGTTTATTTTTTGCTCTTGATTTTAAAAAATCACGGCGCTAATCTTTATTTGGCCTTGCTTTGGGCTTTTAATGTCGGCTATTTAATTTGTATTATTCGGGATTTGGCCGAGCCGCTGCTTTTTTTATTTGTCATCCTGGCTTTTTATTTTCTGGAGAAAAGAAAATTTTTAGCCTCCAGCCTGTTTTTAGTTCTGGCCATTTTCACTAAAGAAACGATTTTAGCCGTTATTTTGCCAGTGTTGGCCTATTTTTTCTTTAAAAAGCAATTTAAGGCGGCTTTAATTTATTTTTTGCCAATCATTTTTTATTCAATTTGGCAGGTAGGGTTATTTATCCGGTTTAGATCTTGGGCTTTTTTAACGACTGAAAAATCATTTGATTGGCCATTTTTTGGGTTGGTTAGCTACGTGGTTGCCGTTATCAATTCAATTCAGGGGGGAAATTTTCCTCTTAAATTGACCATTTTGCCGGTTATTATCTTTATCTTTATTATTACTTATCTTGTATTCAGAAATGGGCCGGAGTTAAATATTTACTTTCTTATTATCGGCTTTCATTTAATATTCTTTCTTTTAGCAGCGGAGAAAATGTATCTTGAGGTTGAAGCCTTTGGCCGTTATTTTTCCGTCTTGTATCTGCCCTACATTCTTTATCTGGCTGAAAAAAAGGAAAAATATTACGGTTTGCTTTTAGCTTTAAGTATTTTAATGCTGTTTGGGTATTTGCTGCTAATTTTAAGATTTCAGCCCACTTACTTTGTTAATTAGCTTTAACTATGAATTCCAAAGCAGTTAAAAATTTTTTCAAAAATGAAATTACTATCATCGTTTTAATTTTGATTTTGGCTTATCTTTTGCGCATTCTACCTTATTTGCTCGGCTACCCGATTCCCTTCACCGAAGACGGCATTAGGGATTTTCAGCAGGTTAAATATTTGGTTGAAACTAAAACGGTCAATTTTAGCGGCAGTTATTACAATTACGGCGCTTTTCCGGTTTTGCATTTTTTAGTTTTTGCCATTTCCCGGCTGGGGTTTGAGCCGCTGGCGGTTTTTTTGTTTATTCCTCAAATTTTCCCCTGCTTGGGAATTTTATTTTTTTATCTTTTTTTAAAAAAATATTTTTCGGTTAAACAAAGCTTGTGGGCCGTTTTTTTAATTTCTGTTTTTGGCCCGCATCTTCACTGGAGTTCTCAGCCAGTCAGGGAAACGATGGGTTTATTTTTCTTTCCCGTCATTATCTATCTATTTGACCGAGAAATTTTTAGGGAAAAAAATAAGACCAGCACCGCCAGCCGGGTTATTAACAAAATATTGCTAGTCTTGTCGGTTGTTTTGATTATTTTATCGCATCACTGGTCAAGCCTGATGGCGCTAATTTGGCTGTTATTTTACACTTTATTTTTTGTCAAAAGTTTGAAAAAGAGGTTTTATTCACTTTTTTTGATTTTTGTTTTTTCGCTGTTAACTGTTGTCTATTGGTATTGGGGCTTTCCCCAAGGAATATATTTAGTTGCCGAGCTGATTAAATTTTTATCCGGGATTAATTTAGGGTTGGTACTTTTTTTGGCTGCTGGGCTGTATTTTTTAAAAACAATAAACTGGGATAAAATCAAAAGTAATAAATTTTCGCCGATAATTTTATTGTTAATTTTGAGTCCCGGGTTAGTTTTAGCCGGCAAATTGGCGCCATTGCAGTATCCTTTTCAGCTTTGGCTGATGTTTGCTATATTTTTTATTTTTATTTTTGTCGGATTTTTTTACGCTAAAGACAAAAATACAGTCAAACTCGCCCTGGTTAATTCTTGTTACCTGGTTTTTTGGGTTATTGCTCTGTTGTATCAAGGCCAGAAAAAGGTAATTTGGGCGATGCCGTTTGATCCTTTCCGGACGCTTGAATATCTTATTTTTGCCCTCGCTCCGGCTGGTGCGGCCGGGCTGCTAGTGATTCGAGAAAAATTGAAAATAAAATATCTGTTGCCGATAATTTTCGCCAGTTTGATTTTTTTAGCCACTTTGACTTATCCGCCGATTTTTGTTTATAAAAATAATTTTGCCGGCACTATTTTCTATGATGTGAGAAGTAATATCAGGTATATCCCAAGCGAAGTTTTTGAATTAATTTCTTGGGCTAATAGCGCTGGGTATCGCGTTTATTCGATCATCCCGGAAATCAGAAG
>Ga0172379_10001562_pt1 | contig 44968 bp, 33 predicted proteins | sample GrowelOW334metaG_FD_119756 | JGI IMG/M metagenome (GOLD analysis project Ga0172379, IMG submission 119756) | Groundwater microbial communities from an aquifer near a municipal landfill in Southern Ontario, Canada - Groundwater well OW334 metaG | ecosystem: Environmental > Aquatic > Deep...
AAAGGACGTGAAGGTGCGCTACAGTATGCGACATGGATGCTCGAACGGGTGGCAGGGAACGGAGAGGCGCTCCTCGGAGAAGACACCGAAGAGCGGTTAGAGAAAGACCAGACGCACGGTTTGAATCAGGCGAGTAGCTACATCACACTGACGCTCGCAAAGATCGGTGGGCCAAGTTTTGTGATCCCTTCCAAGAAACTTGAACGGGAGAACGCCCTCGGTCGTGCCGCTCTCGAGTACGCGGAAACGACCCTCGAAAAGTTTCAGGAGGAGCTCGAGTTGACCGGAGATCCGGAGAAGGCAGCAGAAGCGGTCGGTATCCGGGACGTGAGTCTCCTCTCGAAGCTCTTGGAAGCTAAATCGAGATTGCCGAAGGGAGCCATCTTCGGAAAATGAGGTTGAGCGATGGAACTATGATTACCCGTGATCAGCTGAAAAACCTTGCCGAACTCGCTCGCATCGAACTTCGTCCTGATGAGGAAGAAGCGATGTTGCGCGACCTCGAGCAGATATTGAATTACGTGAACGAGCTGCAGGAAGTACCGACAGATGGCGTCGAGCCGATGACCGGGGGAACGGGCCTCTCGAACGTCCTTCGGAGTGACGAATCTTCGGATGCGGCACGCGATGGCAGCCGAGCACGAGGTGAGTTTCCCGAGGAACGGAACGGGCTTCTCAAGGTTCCACCGGTGTTCGAATAATGGATATACACGAACTTACAATCGAATCATTCGGCGAAGGCCTTCGGAAGAAGGAGTTTTCTGCACGCGAGGTCGCGGAGGGGTTCCTTAAGGAGATCGAGGAACGGGACACAGATATCGGCGCGTACCTCGATGTGTACCGTGATGATGCGCTCGCTGCCGCAGATCGTGTTGATGAGGCCGTCGCACGAGGTGATGAGCTTCCGCCACTCGCCGGGGTTCCGCTCGCTCTGAAGGACAACATCCTCGTCGAGGGGAAGAGGACGACTGCCGCTTCGAAGATGCTCGAACACTATGTGGCCTCGTACGATGCGACGGTGACAGGGAAGCTGAAGAATGCGGGCGCCCTCATCCTCGGGAAGACGAACCTCGATGAGTTCGCGATGGGTTCCTCGACCGAGCATTCGGCGCTCCGTGTGACGAAGAACCCACATGACCTGACGCGCGTGCCGGGGGGCTCGTCCGGCGGCTCTGCCGCCGCTGTTGCGGGACACCTTGCGCTTGCGGCACTCGGGTCGGATACTTCCGGTTCCATCCTGCAACCAGCAGCGTTCTGCGGCGTCGTCGGTCTTCGTCCGACGTACGGCGCGGTCTCCCGTTTTGGTCTCATTGCTATGGCATCGAGCCTGGACCAGGTGGGCCCCATTGCGCGAACAGTTCGCGACGCAGCCCTGGTCTACGACGCTATTCGTGGAAAGGACCCGAACGATGCAACGAGCATCGACCACACATACGAGAAGCTCATCGGGCGACATGACCACGCCGTGACGAAACTCGTCATCGGTATCCCCGAGGAGTACTTCGTGCCGGGGATGGACCCGGTAGTCGCGAAGAGCTTGGATGCCGCAATGGCGCGCCTCACGGAGCTTGGCTTCACGTTCAAGAAAGTATCGTTGCCGCACGTGAAGTATGCGCTCTCGGTCTACTACATCATCCAGCCGGCGGAGGTCTCAACAAACCTCGCTCGGTTCGATGGCGTGCGGTACCCCGGTATTCCGGAGGAACGGGAGCACGCGACGAAACTCCGCGATCTCTACTTCAAGACACGCGGCGCCGGTTTCGGTTCCGAGCCGCGTCGACGTATTCTCCTTGGGACATTCGTTCTCTCGGCCGGGTACTACGATGCGTTCTATACGAAAGCGCAGAAGGTTCGACGGCTCATCGCGCAGGACTTCGAGAAGGCATTCACCGAGGTCGATGCCATCATTGCGCCCGTGACACCAACACCCGCATTCACGTTCGGGGAGAAGGGGAATGACCCGCTCGCGATGTATCTGTCCGACATCTTCACAACCCAGGTGAACCTTGCGGGACTTCCGTCGCTCTCTCTGCCGGTGAAGCAGTATCGGCTCGGTTCGGGGGAGCTCCCGGTCGGATTCCAGCTCATCGGGAAACGATTCCACGAAGATGACATCCTCGGTATCGGGGAGCGCTACGAACGAGCATGAAAAAACCGCCCTTAGGGCGGTTTTTGGTGTCGTTACACGGAGACCACGTGATGAGCAGTCTCGAGATCTTCCGGTGTTGCGATCGGGAACCAGAATTTTGCCGGGACGGCCTTCACGGGGTGCGTCTTCGCCATGCTCGCGAGCGCTTCCGAGAGGTAGTACTCTCCGTTCGGTTTCTGTTCCGGTCCGTGGTCGAAGATATCGCGCGTCAACGCATACGCGCTCGTGAGGACCATATTCGATGTTGGTTGCTCCGGTTTCTCGATGATCGATCTGATGTGTCCCGATGACGTGAGTTCCACAACGCCGAATGCACTTGGATTCTTAGCTCGTGACGTGACGACAGCGAGCGGGTACTGGACGAGGTCCGCGATGGTCTCGCTATCGTAGAGGTCATCCGCGAAGAAGAGCGCGAACGGGCGATTGTCGAGGTAGGGCTTTGCGAGGGTGAGTGCATGGTACGTACCCTGTGCCTGTTCTTGTGTGGCGTAGGAGACCGGACGGCCGCAAAACTTCCTGCCGCAGTGCGCCTTCACCATGTCGCCTTTGTACCCCACGACGATTATCAATTCGTCGATAGAAGAGGGGAATGTCTCAACGAGTCGTTCGATGAGCGGCTTCCCATGGACTTCGAGGAGTGGTTTTGGTGTGGTGTAGGTCAAGGGGCGCATCCGCACTCCTTCGCCCGCAGCTAAGATGACTGCTTTCATGTGTGCGCATCTATCATACGGAATCGGACGCAATGAAACAAGAGCACGGAGGAGATTTTTCTTCCCCCGAGATCGGTCATACACGCACAGCCGACGAGAATTGTTCGGGGAGCCGACGGGATTAGGCTTCGCCTCTCGTCGCGTCATCACGCTCCTCGGCCTGCCGCTTCACGGCTGTGGCCGCAGGCGTGCGATTCTGCTGAATCGCACATGCTCCCTCGGCCGTCCCGGCACGGGCTAGGCCGGCGTTCAAATCCCGGCGGAACTGAAGCAGTTCAGTTCCTTCGACTGCGCAACAAAACGCCACTCCATAAAGGAGCGGCGTGTTATCTTTTGCGCAGCCGACGGGATTTGAACCCGTGATCTTCTCCGTGACAGGGAGACGTGTTAACCAGGCTACACTACGGCTGCATTTACGGTGTCAGTGTACCAACTTACTTTCATTTTCGCAAACGAGAACGGACGACAATAATTCGTTGTTTCCAGAGTCGGAGAAACTGGGAAACGGTGAGGTTGCGTGAGATGCGAGCACGACTTTTTGCTGCTGGTTCAAGTAGATGCACGTGAGTTCTCGAAATACTGGTTATAACGACAAGATGCCCACCCTGCTTTATTTGTGGGTTGCGATAAACGGAAGCGATGACCGGTCCACGCAGAACAAGCGGAAGGAGTTTCCTGAACGCGGCGCGCGCCGAAAGTGAGGCCCAATCAAAGTTACTTCCCTTGAAACCAAAGTGACGCGCTTCTGCAACGAGTCCCCGGTGCGACCACCCGACATTCCGTACGTACGCACCATGCACATGTGCACTACGAATGAGCGAGGGAAGTGAGGGAGGGGGAATGCGGAGCGGATGGATACTATACCAGTAGTCGAGGACCATTTTGAGGGCCACAATACCGCAACTTCGCGACTGCCAGAAGCTGTTTCTGACATCGAGGTACTGTGAGTAGCGAGGGACTTCTCGGAGCATTAGAAGCGTTTCACGAGTGTGATGGCGTGGTTCGGCTCGGTAGTAAGTTCATTCAGCGGCTGTTCCGTGACCCCCCCGAGTCGGTGGCGCGAGTGAACAATGCGCCCATTCCCGATATAGAGTGCGACATGGCCGATTGCCACCGGTCTCCCACCGAACATCTCGTCTTTATAGCGGCCGACGGTTCCTCGGGTAAAAATAAGGTCACCTGGCTCAAGGTTGGCATAATCAGACGCAGGAATGATCTCCGCCCCATTCGTGTCGGCGCCCTGAAAGAAACTCACTCGAGGCAACTCGATCCCGACCTGCTTGAAGAGATACTGAACGAACGACGAACAATCGAATGCTTCCGGCGCTTCTTCCGGCGCCGCGCCCCACTTGTAGGGCTTCCCGATAAGTTCTCGTGCGAGCGCGACAACTTTTTCCTGCTGCGAAACGGTCATTGCGTTGAGTATACCAGAACACAGGATCGTGTGTCGTGGTATACTGTACATATGAACACAGTTACTCGGTTCCTCAAGAAAGAGGCGATCTCATTCGGTTGGCGGACAGTCACGGGGAATCTCTGGTTCTTCGTTTGTGTGGGCCTCATCGTCGTCGTTTCCGGTTCCATGTCGCAGGTCCTTCGGAAGACCGGGCTTTCGAGCGCTGCATTCTTTCCGATCATCGGACTCGCGTTCTGGGCGCTGCAGATATTCGTCCAGTTGGGAGCTACGAAGGTCGCACTGAAGTCCTGCGACGGCATCAACGCGACAATATCCGACCTTTTCTCGCAGGGCCGACTGTTCCTTCGATATCTCGGCGCATCGATCCTCTACGGACTGATCGTTGCCGGGGGTTTCATTCTCCTTATTGTTCCCGGTATCGTTTGGGCGATCAAATTCAGCTACTTCAGTTATGCGATAGTAGATAAGGACCTCGGTATCATTGCATCACTGAAAGAGAGCGCTCGTATCACGAGTGGTAGTAAGTGGAACCTGTTCCTTTTTGGCTTGCTTCTCGTGCTCATCAATTTTATTGGCGCCATCGCGCTCGGTGTCGGGCTTCTCGTCACAATCCCGCTCTCGATGGTTGCTTCCGCATTCGCATACCGAAAGCTTGCCGCAGAGGTTCCTGCTCCTACAGTGTCGGTGTAGCTTCCCTGCGTGATGAAAGCGGCACCGTGCGGGTGCCGCTTTTCAATTTGTCCTTTGTGCCGGCGGGGGAATTTCCCTGCTCGTCCGCCGAGCGGCGGCCTGCGCTCTCCGAACCCACGGTTCTGAGTTCCGCCTGCTGGCGGACTCCTCCACGGAGGGGACGCGGTTGCTTCCCCTCCGCCCCACCCCTCATCCAATTCCTCCCGTCGAAAACAAACGCGGCATCTTCTGGTGTCGCGTTTGTCCTTGTGCCGGCGGGAGGAATTGGACCTCCGACCTAACGCTTATGAAGCGCTCGCTCTAACCACTGAGCTACGCCGGCATTCGTTCCATTCCACTATACCGTACCAATGAAAAAGTGTGCAAGGAGCGCTATACTATACCAATAGCTTTGCCACGCATGAAACGCCCCACACTGCTCGCTCTCTCTTTCGTCATCACCGGCCTCATTATTGTGGGTACAGTTCCGTTCGCGAACGCGGTGGTGTCGGAGAGCTCATCCCCGAAGCTCGACGCGCTCCTCGAGTACCTCCGGGCGACCTTCTTCCAGCCTCGTTCTTCAGCGCTCACCGCGCAACTCATTGCAACACCCGCTCCCGAATTCCCGGTGTACCGAGATGGTGCGGTCTCCCCGTGGACGAACGGCTCTTTTGGAGGCACATTCACGATCGAGAGCACCGAGCGCGCGTTCCTTGGCGCGAAGGCAGTGAAGGCGAACACGAACCCCTGGGGAGCGGTGAGTTTCCTGACGCGCGGAGAATCGGTCGGGGCGTATCAGTACGTGGAATTTTCCGTGTATCCCATAGGAGGGGACGAGGAGTTCTCGGTGCTTTTCCAGACCACATCAGGGGTGTCGCCGCTCGTTTTTCGTACTGCGCCCGGGAGTCGATGGACGACCATCACGATCCCGCTCTCTGAGTTCGGTATTCCGGGGAGCGCATTGGTAACGCGCATGTATGTGAGTGGAGGAGCGGTTGCGCGAGAGTGGTACCTCGATCAGGTGCGTTTCCTCGGCACGCCGGTAATAAGTGGCCCAACGCGTGATGCGATGCCTCCGACGGTTTCGATCGTATCGCCAGCCGCGGGGTTTGTTGCGTCCGGTACGGTCCCGGTTGTTGCATCGGCGACCGATGCGAGTGGAGTGACCGGTGTCCAGTTCCGACTCGATGGGGTTGGTGTGGGGAACGAAGTGACCGGGGCGCCGTTCACGTACCGTTGGAATGCCGCCTCAAGCTCGGAGGGATACCATACGGTCTCGGCGGTCGCGCGTGATGCGGCGGGTAACACGAGAATTTCGAGCGACGTGCGTATCGAGGTGCGCAACCCTCCGCGCGACATCCAAGCGCCTACCGTATCGATCGTATTTCCGGGGAACAAAACGAGCATCAGCGGCGATATCCCGTTCGAAGTGCGGGCGACCGATAATATCGGCGTGACGAAAGTGGAGTTCATGGTCAATGGAAAAGTGATAGGAACGAAGAATGCCGCTCCCTTCGTGTATGTATGGAACACGTCCAGCGCATCAGGAACGCCTGTTTTCTCTGCGAAGGCGTACGACGCCGCCGGGAACAGTTCGCTTGCGCCTTCGGTTTCAGCGTCGGTCTTGGTTGATACCGAGAAACCGTTCATCGAAATAACGGCACCGCTCGTGTACCGCGCGGCATCGGGCACGGTGACGGTTTCCGCTACGTCATCCGACAACGTGAAGGTCGCCGGCGTTCAGTTCAAGCTCGACGGAACGAACCTCGGCGCAGAGGACACCGCAGCACCGTATTCAACCCAATGGAACACCACGCTCACCGTGAACGGTCAGCATGTACTGACCGCGGTCGCACGTGATGCGGCGGGGAACCGGACTACATCAAATCCGGTAACGATCGAGACCGCAAATCCGACCAGTGGGCCTGACCTTGGTGCGCCCTTGGTCGCGCTCACAGCACCGCGACCGAATCTGACGACCTCAAGTGAATCGATCGTCATATCAGCAACATCCTCGGATGATATCGGTGTTTTTGGCGTTCAGTTCAAGCTCAACGGGAATAATTTCGGTCTCGAAGACACAACGTCGCCATACTCTATTATCTGGGACACGTCGGTATCGATACCCGGCACATACACCCTGACGGCGGTTGCGCGTGATAGGGTAGGGAACCGGACAATATCCGGTCCCGGTACGGTCTATCTCCAGCGCTACACGAGGACGCCGGATACAGGAGCTCCAAGTGCTTCGGTCTCCTTCCCGAAGTCGGGGACGTTCGCGACCGGTACTGTTGTCGTGACCGCGACCGCATCCGACAACGTGAAGGTCGCCGGCGTTCAGTTCAAGCTCGACGGAACGAACCTCGGCGCAGAGGATACGGCAGCCCCGTATTCGACTGGGTGGAACACCACGCTCACCGTGAACGGTCAGCATGTACTGACCGCGGTCGCACGTGATGCGGCGGGGAACCGCACCGCATCTATTGGCGCGAGCGTTCTTGTTGCAAATGCGGTCGTTGCCCCCTCGACGACGAGTACCGATCGTACGGCGCCCTCCGTTTCTATCGCAACACCGTTCTCTGGGGTCACGGTACGCGGTACATCGACGGTTGTCACGGTACGCGCCGCAGATGCCGTCGGTATCGCGGGAGTTCGGGTGAAGATCGATGGTACCGATATCGGACCGGAGAAGGTTGGTACCTCAACGATCGTCTTCGTGTGGAATACAATGCTCTCGAATGATGGAGCACACATACTGACCGCGGTCGCACGGGACGCTGCGGGCAATACACGGACAGCAAATCCAGTGTCCGTCATTGTCGCGAACCCGCTGCCGATTCCGGACACCACGGCACCTACCGTTTTCATTACTGTGCCACGCGGGAATGCGAGTATCTTGGGAACCACAACGATCGTTGTGGCAGCATCGGATAATATCTCGATCGCGGGCGTTCAGTTCAAACTCGATGGGACGAACTTCGGGGCCGAGGTAACAGCAGCACCATTCTCGCTTGTGTGGGATACAACAGTGAGCGCGAGCGGTATGCATGTGATAACGGCAGTTGCTCGTGATAGCGCAGGAAATACTGCCGTTTCGAACCCCATTTCCGTACTGGTGACGAATGCACCTCCCGTGCCCGACAAGATCATGCCGCGTATCTCACTCTCGGCGCCCACATCCCGCGCGGTTGTTTCCGGGAAGTCGGTATCCGTGACCGCGACCGCATCCGACAACGTGAAGGTCGCCGGCGTTCAGTTCAAACTCGACGGAACGAACCTCGGGGTAGAGGACACGGCAGCACCGTACTCTCTGAACTGGGACACAACAGCCACAGCGAACGGCCAACACGTTCTCTCCGCGACGGTACGGGATACCGGAGGGAATTCAAAAACATCCGATCCTATCTTTGTCGAGGTGAAAAATTAGGTCGTTTGGTAGGTCATCGCGCAACACGAAACCCCCGTTAGAGGTGGGGGTTTCGAAAAGGTCGCAGAGCGACGCAGCGCTTCCGTGTAGGAAAGGTGGAAAACCGTGGGTGTTCCAGAGCGTGGGGCCGGGAGCGCTGCAATGGTTGCGGGGGTTGGAGGTCTCACTACGCTCCGCTTGCGCGGATGCGTTCTAGAACCCTGCGGTTCTAGTATTTCCGCCACGGGAGACCAGGTGGTGAAAGCTCACCCCGTGTTGGAAGGAATGGGAAACCAGAAGGTGTCCCAGATGGGGGTCGGGGTGAGCGATCCCGGTTCCCCTCTCCCGTTCGATTCCATCCCGCGCAACACGAAACCCCCGTGTCGGAAACATGGGAAACCGAGGGTTTCCCAGACACGGGGGGTCGGGGGTTTCGTTTTGGTTGCGGGGGTTGGAATCGAACCAACTGCGATGAGGTTATGAGCCTCACGAGCAACCGGAGCTCCTCCCCGCGGTGCAATAGTACCCCACCACGGAGGAAATTTCAAACCACTTTTGCTCCCGCGTGTATATTGGGTTTATAATGAAGCGGACGTATGACTGATATATCCGAACTCAAAAAACGTGCTCGCGCGGAGATTGCCCGGGCAGGGGATGCTGCCGCGCTCGAGGTTGTCCGCGTTACGTACGTGGGGCGGAAAGGAGAGCTCACCGAACTTCTCCGGACGCTCAAAGATATACCACTCGAGGAGCGGCGGACTGTTGGGCCAAAGGCGAATGCATTGAAGAATGAGCTTGAAGCGCTTCTCGCCGAGCGGAAGAGCGAACTCGAGCGCGAAGTATCGCTCGCGAAGAATCATCTCGACGTGACGAAGCCCGGACATCGTCCCGCGCGGGGGCGCCAGCACCCGCTTTCCCGGATCGACCAGGAGGTTCGTCGCATTTTTACCTCCCTGAACTTCTCTGTTGTGCGGGGACCGGAAGCAGAGAGCGCGTACTATAACTTTGATGCGCTGAATATTCCGGAGAACCATCCGGCGCGCGATATGTGGGACACGTTCTGGCTACAACTTCCCGCCGGGGGCGGGAAGTTCGCCCGACCGAATTTGCGGAGCAAATCCGGTATAGGGAAAGCGAACAACACTCAGTTCCTTCTGCGAACCCACACCTCACCCGCCCAGATACACTACATGGAAACGCATGAGCCGCCCTTCCAGATCATCGTCCCGGGACGAGTATTCCGGTACGAAGCGACGGATGCCTCGCACGAGGTCAATTTCTATCAGGTTGAAGGCCTTATGGTTGGTCCCGATGTTTCGCTCGCGAACTTCAAATACATCATTGAGCGATTTTTCGAGCAGCTCTTCGAAAAGAAGGTAGAGTTCCGCTTCAGGCCGAGCTACTTCCCGTTCGTTGAGCCAGGCCTCGAAGTGGACATCAAAATTGCAGGAGGACGCTGGCTCGAAGTTATGGGTGCGGGCATGGTGCACCGAAATGTTTTCGATGCGGTACGGTACAATCCCGATACGGTCCAGGGGTTCGCGTTCGGCGTCGGTCTCGATCGTCTCGCGATGATCAAGTACGGGGTGCCGGATATCCGTCTCTTCTACTCCGGGGACGCGCGATTCACTCGCCAATTCTAATTTATCCGCCAAATGAAATTCTCCTACGCACTCATCAAAAAATTAGTTCCAAAGGCGACGAACAGCGCGAAGCTCATCGAAGCGCTCTCATTGCACTCGTTCGAAGCCGAGGCGGCAGGGAAGGCAGCGTTCGAGGTCGGGCTTCCACCGAATCGATGGTCCGATGCCTCCTCGCACTGGGGTATTGCCCGGGAGATAGCTGCGTCGCTCGGCGTTCCACTCGTACTCCCGAAGCCACTCGGTATCCTCGGCAAGGTGCAATCACCACCGAAGTCATTCTCGGTCGAGGTCCTCGATGCCGCGCTCTGTCCACGGTACACCGCGTGTGCATTCGAGAACGTGGCGATCGGTCCCTCGCCGAAGTGGATGCAAGCGGCGCTCATTGACTGTGGTCTCCGGCCGATATCGAATGTCGTCGACATCATGAACTATGTGATGCTCGAGACCGGTCAGCCGCTCCACGCGTTCGACGCCGAGAAGCTCGATGGGCGGGCTATCATTGTTCGGAGGGCAAAGCGCGGGGAGGCCATTACGACCATCGACGGGAATGAGTTCACGCTCTCTCCCGACATTCTCGTTATTGCGGATGCGCGGAAGCCCATTGCGATCGCCGGCATCAAGGGTGGTCATGGTCCGGAGGTCAGCGCATCAACGACGCGGATCATCGTGGAATCGGCGAACTTCGATCCCACGTCCATATATCGAGCATCGAAAGCACTGAAGCTCGTGACCGATGCCTCGCTCCGATTCGCGCACGCGCTCTCCCCGGAACTACCACCGAAGGGCCTTGAACGAGCGGCCGAATTCCTCCGTGACCTCGCGGGTGCTACGCCGGTCGAACGATTCGATTCCCGCCTCACGCCGTACCCGCGCCGGGCGCTGAAGTTCGATCGCGAGCGGTACGCCAAGCTCATCGGGGCACCGATCGATCAGAAAAAGGCAGACGAATGCCTCGAACAGCTCGGGTTCATGCCGTTAGGGCGTGAAGAGTGGGGGGTGCCGCCGCTCCGTATCGACATCACGACCCACGAAGACCTCACCGAGGAGGTTGCACGGCTTGTTGGGTACGACGTACTGAAGCCGCAGCCGCCGCGCGTGGCACTCATTCCGGCGGTTTCCGACGATATCGTTACCATCGAAGAGAAGACCAGGGCGCTCCTCGTTGGTTTCGGTTTTGATGAAGTGTACCTCCATTCGTTCATTTCCGCCGAGAGCGCGAACTTGTTCGCTCGTCCCGATATCACCGTGCCCCTCGCGAACCCGGTGAGCGCCGACCTCTCGGTTCTGCGTCCGTCGCTCGTCCCGAACTTGAGTGGTGCGGTCGAACGGAATGTGCGATTCGTGAAAGAGCCGGCGCTCTTCGAGGTCGGAAAGGTATTCGCCCGAGTGAAGGGTGTGCTCGTCGAGCGGACGGCGCTCGCTATTGTCCTTGCATCCCGCGGTGACGCAGCGTTCTTCCGGTTGAAGGGACTCGTGCTCGAACTCCTGCGGGGAGTGGGTATCCAAGCCCCATCCGCGGTCGTGAAGCCGCGGGGAGTGGAAGCGGAACCGTTCGTGTCATCGCGGAAGACGTACGCGGACGCGAAACACGTGCTCGTCCTTGAGGCGAACGGCAGTGTGTTCGGATACGTCGGTATGACCGGTATCCCCGGGAGCACGTGGGGTGGAGCGGTGTGCGAGCTCGATCTCGATGCCGTCGCTCTCCTCGCGCGGGACGACGCTGAGTACCGCCCGCTCCCGAAATTCCCGTCCGTTGTGCGTGATGTCTCGGTGCTCGTTCCTTCCGCGGCGCGCATCGGTGACATGATCGAGGAGATATCACTCGCTTCTCCTGAGCTCATCGCCGATGTCGACCTCGCCGATGAATATGTTGACCCCTCATGGAAAGGGAAGCAGAGCGTCACGCTCCGCATTGTTCTCCAGGCGGACGACCGAACGCTGACGGCCGAAGAGGTCGATTGGGAGATAGCGAAGGTCATAAAAGCACTCACGTCGAAGTTCAAAGCAGAGGTTCGGTAAAATCGAGACGACTATTTGTGCTTCACCCCGCTCCATGTCGGGGTGTTTCTTTGTCTTTTGGGGCTTGACAGATACCGTCGTTTGCCGTTACTATGTGAATACTTTTATTTCTCCAGTGTCAGGGGCGTGAACATGCCCGACACTTGTTTCTCGAACAGCACTGAACTCCTTCCCCGTTCTTTGTGATACGCAATTCTCACTGCGTTCTTGTGCGTTTTCGTCGACGCACCCCAGTTGTTTTTGCAACTGTATTTGGGCATTTTTTTGTTATTGCACATATCTACCATGCGCGTATTTATTCGTTCAAACATACTTTTTATTTCTATAGCCGCCCTTGGCGTAGCCGCGGTAGCATTTGGTTTTTCTTCGTTTCGGGACAACAACAGCAATACCGTGACAGTCACCCAAGGAACCGTTGTTCGAGAACAGGCCGCTCTTGGTACCGTCATACCGGCGGGGATCGTCGATCTCGCGTTCGAACGGAGCGGGCGAGTGATCCGGGTCGCGGCGAATGTCGGCGAAACGGTTCAGTCCGGGAAGGTGCTCGTCCAGCTCGATAGTACGGAACTTGACGCGAAGCTCACCGAGACGCTCGCGAAGCTCGATTCGGTTCGATCGTCACTTGCACTGTTAGCGCAGGGGCCGAGCACGGCGACCGTACAGAAGAAGAAGGTGGAGTTTGAGAAGGCGGAAGCGAACCTCGTGAGCGCCTATTCGGCGATAGCGGGAACGATATGGAGCGCTTACGCGAAAGCGGATGATGCGGTGCGCGCGAAGACCGACCGGCTCTTCCTGAACGACGAATCCGATGTTCCACTCTTCACGTTCGCGGTCGGCGATTCGCGCGTCGAAGCGGATGCTCGAGGGGGGAGGGTCGCCGCGCGCGATGCGCTCATCGCATGGCAACAGTCGCTCGTCGGGGTCAGCGCAACGTCATCGTCGTCAACGCTCGTGCAGGCAACCGCCGGTGCTCGGAACTATTTGAATACCGTCCGTGGGTTCCTTGAGCACGCGTCCGATGTCCTCCGTGCCAGCGTTGGAATGACGCCGTCGACGCTCGGTTCTTACACGGCCGCGATCGATGCCGCGCGGACGAACGTGAACGCTGCGATCGCGGCCGTTGACTCAAAAGCACAGACGGTCACCGTGCGAACAGTGACCATGGGTCGTATCGCCGACGAACTCGCGGCAATGCTCGATGGGACCGTGGACCACGGCGCGATCTCGACCCAAGAGGCTCGGGTCGCAGAGCTCGAAGCACGTGCCGAACGGTACCGGACCCAAATTGCTGGGCTCTCGCTCCGGTCGCCGATCGCGGGCGTGGTCGTGGCGAACAATGCGGTTCGCGGCGAGCTCGTCGCATCGAAGAAGGCGATCGTACAGGTCTCTCCCGGGAGTGATTTTCAAGTAGAGGTCGTGCTTCCTGCCGTAGCGGGAGAAGAGGTCACGGTTGGGTCTCCTGCGTCGGTACGGTTCGGTGACGACGCGAGTCAGGTCGTCGAAGCCACGGTCGTCGAGGTCGATGAGAACACGACGGACGCCGTGGACCTTCGGCGGGTCATTCTCCAGCTCGCCCCGTACGAACAGTCCATCGAGGCGGGGAAGCAGGTCGCCGCGACCATTCGACTCGGTGAACGACAGAACGTTCTCGTACTCCCTTCCGCTGCTATTTCCGAGAGCGAGAGCGGGGCCACGGTGGTCCGTCGGGATCCCGACGGGGTCGAACGCACGGTCACCGTTGAGGTCGGCCTCCGTGGGTCGAATGGGACCATCGAGATCGTACGCGGCCTCGCGCTCGGTGATGTCGTCATCGTTGCGCGCGGGGACCCGAGAGAGTGATCGCGAGCGCTTTTCGTACCGACAGGTACCACGAATCGATATACATAATCCAATGAACAAAAAAATCACCGTTTCAGCATCCATTGTTTTCGGTCTCATCATGCTCTCCGGAGCGATCGCGCCGAAGCACGCCGAGGCCGCGTCACCGTGTGCGGCAGCGAACGTCCGGTGGGCGAATTCTTCGAATCGCATCTACGTTACAGGAGATGTTGCGTGTACGCTCACGGACATCAAGACGCTCGGCTCTGCGTCGATACCACTCTCGCTCGTGGACCCGGTCGGCAAGGTCTGGTTTCTGGGCGCGAACCTCTTCCTGCAGGAAGGGGCGACCCTCGTACTGCACGGTAGTGCGATAGGCGGCGACGTGAACGAGTTGCGTCTGAAGAGCAATAACCTCATCCCGGGCGACTTCGTGTTCGTTCGAGCGGAATGGGGAACGATCGATATGGACGGGACGGCGGTGACCTCTTGGGATGAGGACGCCCAGGGTCCCGACACCGAGTACGAAACGTACCAGCGGGCATTCATCCACGTTCGTTCCCGACTCTCCGGTGTTACACCACGAGAGTCGAGGATGGACATCAGGAACAGCGACGTCGGGTACCTCGGGTACGCCGGCGCGGAAGCGTATGGGCTCACGTGGAAGGTGACGACGAAAACGTACGACACGGTCGGCGTGTTCGGGGATGTCGTGAGCAGCACTATCCACAATAACTACTTCGGTATCTATACGTACGGCGCTGAAGCGATGACGTTCATCGATAATGAGGTGTCCGATAACGTGAAATACGGGATCGACCCGCACGATGACTCCGACTTCCTTGTGATCGAGGGGAACAACGTTCACGGCAACGGAACGCACGGTATCATTTGCTCCCAGCGGTGCAATGACCTCTCGATCGTCGGCAATACCTCCTCCGGGAACGGCGGGAACGGCATCATGCTCCACCGAAATGCGAACGATTCGCTCGTCGAAGGGAATACCGTGAACGATAACGTTGATTCCGGTATTGCGATATTCGACAGCCATCGGAACACGGTCCGGAACAATACCGCGATCGGGAATGCAAAAGGTATCCGATTGAGCGTCGGCAGTTCGGAGAATCTCATCGAGGACAATACGTTCGCGAGCAGTTCGAAGTACGGACTGTACTTCTATAAGGGGACCGACGCAGCGACGGTCGGTGACGGCAGACTGAAGCTGAACGTCTTCCGGGGGAATACGGTGAGCGGGAACGAATCGGTCGGAGCGAAGATACGGCAGGCGGACGACAACGTGTTCCAAGGGAATGCGTTCATCGGGAATGGAAGCTACGTGACGGAGATCCGTGATTCGAACGGGAACACGCTCGAAGCGAATACGATGACCGGAAACGTGCGGAACTATTACTACGGCAGCTCGAACTCGAACACCACCGTCGCCAATTCCGACGTGTTCGCCGTGAAGATCGGGGACCCGACGAGCGTCATGACCGTGACCGACCCGACGGGCGCCATCCTCAAGAACAGCAAGGGTCTCCCGACGGTCGTCGCTGCCGCGAGCTCTTCGGTCGTGGTGACCCGCGCTCTCGTTGGCTCCTCGATCGTGAGCTTCGAGCGGCTCCCATTCACCGTTCTGCCGCTCTCCGGATACCTTTCCGTCAAACCGATCGATTGGCTCGTGAGTGGGGCCCTCTCGAAAGAGTGGGAGGTGAGCGGAACGGCGGATGCGGTGACCGCAACGTACCACGTGGGTGACCTTGAGTTCGGAACGGACTACGACGTTCGCGTCAATGGGGAGTTCGTCGGTTCGTACAGCGCCGACGCGAATGGCTCCATAACGTTCGTGTACGCCGGCGTATTCGAGACCCCGGCCGTGTTCACTGTGGATGCATCACTCTAAACGATCGTCATAATTCGTCGAAATGAAAAAACACATCACATTCGGTATCCTTCTCGTCCTGTTCGCGAGCCTCGCGTTGGTCGCGAATGCACAGGCGAGCACGTACTACGTCAGTCCGACCGGTAGCGATACGTCGGATGGGCTCGGGGTCGAGCGCGCCCTCATGACCATACAGCGGGCAGTCGACCTTGCGCAGCCGGGTGATACCGTCGTGCTCGGGGCAGGCGAGTACCGCGAGGACGTGCTCACACGTCGCAACGGAAGCGCATCCGCTCCGATCACCATAACCGGACCTTCGGGTGCGGTCGTACGAGGTGGCGGGAATCCGCGGATAGTCGAGGTGAACCACGACTACATCACGCTTTCCGGGTTCACGATCAATGGGCTCTTCGGTTCGGCAAACAGTGCGTCGGGATACCGCGATAAGCTCATTTTCGTCCACGGGAAAGAAGTGCGGAACGGGGTCACCGGTCTCAAGGTGCTCAATATGTCGCTCCTGAACGCCGGTGGTGAGTGCGTTCGGCTTCGATACTTTGTGACCGGCGCCGAGATCGCGTACAACACGATACAGAACTGCGGTGCATACGATTTCAAATTCAATCAAGGCGGGAAGAGCGGTGAGGGTATCTACGTCGGGACGTCGAACAAGCAGTGGGGTGACGGCAAGAATCCGACGAGCGATGCGGATATAACGAGGGATAACCGTATCCATCACAATACGATAGACACGCAAGGGAACGAGTGTGTCGATATCAAAGAGGGAGCGACCGCGAATATCGTCGAGAACAATACGTGCAGTGGGCAGAAGGACCCCGAATCCGGCGGGTTCGATTCCCGCGGCGATGGGAATACCTTTCGATACAACACGGTGACCGGAAGTGTCGGTGCCGGTATCCGCCTCGGCGGGTGGCTTGTGGGGAGCGTCCAGTACGGGAAGCTGAATGACATTTACGGGAACACTATTACGAACAATAAGAATGGTGGCATTCGTTTCCAGGTCTCTCCGCAGGGAAAAATATGTGAGAACCAGATGTCCGGGAATACGGGGGGGGATGCGGGTGGCGAGTACGGAGCGCAGTTCGATCCGGTGCAATCATGCAGTGGTGGAACGGTACCGCCGACGCCACCGACGGGTACGCCACCGACGAGTACGCCCCCAACGCCACGCTCCGATTCGCTCGTGAACAACGGGACGCTCATCGCGCACTCGAATAATTTCTCCGAAGGGTATGAGCCATCGAACCTTTGGGACGGATGCTACGAAGGAGGTATGTACGATTCCACTACCTGTACGGCCGGGGGACGGGATATCCAATCGTTCTGGCTCGAGTTCGACCTCGCGCGACCGTTCCAGATATCACAGGCTCGCCTCTACGGGGACACCGACGGCACGTGGACAAGCACGGCGTGGACGCTGCAGTACAAGCAGAACGCAGGGGATGGATGGGTGAGTGCGTTCGTGAACGACCCGGCGCGCACGAACGGGTGGGTGACCCGTTCGCTCGCGGTGACCGCCCGATACATTCGGATCGAGGTGAAGGGCGATACTTCTTCTTTGCCCGGCCAGACGCAAGCCCGCGAGCTCGAGGTATTCGGTGTTCCCGCGGGAACACCGACCTCCCCGGGTGGGTCTTCGGGGAGTGGGCAGTCATCGGGGGGCGGGTCGTATGGCGGACCGTCCGGTGGGAGTGTCGGGTCAACGGCATCGAGTATCGGGGAGCTCATTGCACAACTTCGCGCGCGCGTTGCGCTCCTTCAATCGCAGCTACCTAAGGCAACGAAGTGCGTTTTCTTACGCTCGCTCGCACTCGGTTCGGTAGGGGAGGATGTCCGTTGTTTGCAGCAGTTCCTGAATATCGAAGGATTCCCGATCGCCACAACAGGACCGGGCTCCTTGGGTAGCGAAACACCATACTTCGGGCTCCTGACCAAACGGGCAGTTGCTGCGTGGCAAAGCCGGTACGCAACCCAGGTTCTCGTCCCGTTCGGTCTTTCGACAGGGACGGGTTTCTGGGGGCGTTCTTCGATCGCTTACTACGGAGTTGTGCGCAGCGGTCCGCTGTGATCCGTAGTGAGAGGAACGCCAGTTTGGCGCTCCTGGTTCAGCACAACACACCGAGCCGGTGTATTCGCGGCTCAACTGTTCTTTGGCATAACTAATCAAGGAGGTTGGTATGGCGCGATTGGCAGTGGTTGGTAGCGGGGTGGTCGGTCAGGCGACCGGCAAGGGCTTCGCGGCCTTCGGCCACGACGTCACGTTCTGTGACATCAATCCGGAGGTATTGGAAACATTGAAGGGACAAGGGCACACGGTGTGCTCCCCGGAGCGATTGACCGAGCAGGAGGATTTCTCTGCGATATTCCTGCCGATCTCAACGCCAACAGTCGACGGGAAGATCGAACTGAAGTTCCTGCGGTCCGCGGTTGTGGGTCTCGCGAAGGGATACCTGAAGGACCACAGCGCGTACTGTGTTGTCGTCGTGCGGAGCACGGTCCCGCCGGGAACAACGGAAGAGCAGATCATCCCACTCCTCGAGCAGCATTCCGGAAAACGTGCCGGCGTCGATTTCGGCGTTTGCATGAACCCCGAGTACCTGCGAGAGGGGAGTAACGAGGAGGACTTCAAGAACCCCTGGATCGTCGTTATCGGAGAGCTCGATGCGCGGTCCGGGAAGGTGATCGAAGAGGCGTACGGAGACCGGAAGTGTCCGATCGAACACGTTCCGCTCCGCGCCGCCGAAGCACAGAAGTACATCCATAATCTCTATAACGCCGCGAAGATCTCGTTCTTCAACGAGATGCGTATCGTGTGTGAGGAGATGCGGATCGATGCCGATGCGGTCTTTTCTCTCGTTGCGAAGAGCGCCGAAGCGTCATGGAATCGGGAGTACGGGATCAAGAACATGGGCCCGTTCGGTGGGAGCTGTCTCCCCAAGGACACTGCCGCGTTCTTTTCCTGGGCGAAGGATGTACCGAAGCTGTCACTGCACCTCCTTCACGCAGTCATCAGGGTGAACGACCTCGTGCGCGAACGAGCGTTCGCCAGGGAGAATCCCTAACCAATGGGAGATGACTCGATCACGAGTCATCTCCCACATTTTTTCAAATGCTCGAATCAGTGAACAATTACATACAGATCATCGCTCTCTACTTTCCGTTGGGAGCTATTGGGGTGTACCGGTGGTCTATCTGGATCGTACGGAAGTTGGTCGCACGACGCTACCGACCCATCGCCGCGAACGGGTACCAGAACTCGCTCTCGATCGTCGTCCCGGTGTACAACGAGGACCCCGGTGTCTTCCGGAAAGCGCTTTCGTCGTGGATACACGAGAAACCGGAGGAGATCATTGCGGTCATCGATTATAGCGACACGACATGCATCGAGATATTCCGGGAGTTCCAGAAGGAGTGGAGCACGCTCTCGCTCATCGTAACGGACCGTCCCGGAAAACGGCAGGCGCTCGCCGATGGGATCCGTACCGCGCAGTTCGGTATCATCGCACTCGTGGACAGCGACACGATCTGGACGCCGGGTATACGGGATATCGTACTCGCACCATTCATCGACTCGGCGGTCGGTGGCGTTGGGCCACGGCAGGACGTGCTCGATCCCAACACGCCCGCCCGCCGGCTTTTCAGCATGCACCTCGATCATCGGTACTTCGATGAGATGACCTACCTTGCGACCGCCGGTGATGCGTTGACGTGCATATCGGGGAGGAGCGCATTCTACCGTCGCGAAGCGATCCGTGACCTTTGCTATGACCTTGAGCACGAGACGTTCGCCGGCGTGCGATGTATCAGTGGTGACGACAAGTGCCTGACGCGGCTCATTCAGGAGCAGGGGTGGAAGGTCCGGTACCAGGCGAACGCGCACGTTCTCACGCCCGGCGCTCCCGATCTCCGGACGCTCCTGAAGCAGCAGCTCCGGTGGGCACGGAATACGTTCCGTTCCGATATGAAGTCGCTCGCGAACCGAACGGCATGGATATGGAAGCACGAGAAGCCGCTCGCGTACCACATGCTCGATAAGTTTACGCAACCGTTCACGCTCATGCTCGGGCCTATTTTCCTCGCCTTTTCGCTCGTCTGGGGCCACTACATCGTCGCGGCCGTGCTCGTCGCGTGGTGGTTCGTGAGCCGCGCCATCAAACTCTACCCGCATTTCCGACGCCGACCGTCCGATATCGGAATGCTCCCGCTCTACCTCTGTGTCGGGTACCTCATGGCGCTCCTGAAGATCTACGCACTCATAACGATACGGAAGCAAGGGTGGATAACGCGCTGGGACAAGAGTCGACTCGGACGGCTTCGGTTCTTCGCATCGATGCCCGCCTACGCGGGGACGATCGCTGTTATCGTATTCTTGAGCTTCGGTATCGCGAACTACAAGCAGGTCGCGATACCGTACGCGGCCTCGCAGGACGCGCCGGTGTTCTCCGACGGGATGTACGTGGATATCGCGCGTGCCGCAGAAGCGATTCGCACAGATGCGATCGGAGAGCGGACAGGACACTACGTGGTACGCGACGGCGACACGGTATTCACGATCGCCGCAAAGTACCACGTGAGCGTTCCCGCGATCATCGACGCGAACTCCGAATTGCGCTCCAGTCCCGATCGCCTCACCATCGGCCAAAATGTTGCGATACCGGTCGCGGAGTTGCGGAATGCGCCGGATTGGGATGCGCTCGTCCCGCGCGGACGACCGCGCATCGTTCTCGACGTCGCGGCAAATACCATCATCGTCGAAGGCCCGGGGAGTGTGGTGAATCTATCGCGCATCGCAGCGGCACTCGGGGATACGTCGGCCCTCGAACGTCTCTCCGGCGGAGAATGGATCATGCGAGCCAATGTCCGTATCACCGAGGATGTGACGTTGGTCATCGCCGGGAGCGAGGTCTCATGGCTGAAGATGCAGAGCGATGCGTCCGGGTTCGTCTGGCTCCAGTCCCGTGGCGGCAGTATCGCCATACGGAACACGACCATCACTTCATGGAACGAACGGACGGGGACCCCGCACGATGCGGACTATACCCATGGAAGAAGCTACATTTTTGCGCAGGACGATGGCCGGATGGATATCGAGAATTCCGAGCTCGCGTACCTCGGGTGGAGCGGTGAACGAGCGGGGTCTCTCGTATCGAGTGGTGTGTACGGTGTCTCGTGGAAAGCGTCCGATGACCCGCTGGACCGGCATCTCATGACCGGCACCGTAACGAAGAGCCGATTCCACGATAACTACTTCGGTCTCTACACGTACGCAGTGACCGGGATGCTGTTCGCGCACAATTCCGTTTTCGAGAACGTGAAGTACGGATTCGATCACCACGACGGGTCGAATGGCATCGTGATCGACGACAACGCAGCGTACCGGAACGGTGACCACGGCATCATTTTCTCCAGGCATAACTTCAATAACACCATCACGAACAACGTTGCGTACGAGAACGGACTGCACGGCATCATGCTCCACGAAGGGTCGGATAGCACGCTCGTGGAACACAATACGCTCTACGGGAACCGCGACGGCATTGCGGTCTACAACTCGCACCACAACGTGATCCGCGGGAATGAGGTTCGGGACAATACGACCGGGGTTCGCGTGAACGCAGCGGCATCCGAGAACTACATCGGGGAGAACACGGTCATGCGGAATGAGACCGGCGTATTCCTCTATGGCGGTGCGCACGGGAACATTGTCGTCGGGAATACGATCTCCGGTAATGGACTCGGGGCATACATCAAGGATGCTGCGGGGAACCTTGTGGGAAGCAGTATCACGCGAGGGACGAACACACGCGATATCGAAGTGATCGGGAACGCGGATAACACGATCGAGCGGATCATGGAAACAAAGGAGCCGACCATGGACCAGTAACGGAATACACGACCTTCGATGAGTCTCCCGGGGGGTGCTGGACGACGACTTCGGTGTGGTGATGGGAAACACACGACACCGATGCCAGCACCTCCCCGGGGATTGATCGGTGCGCGACGTTGACAGGGATTTCCCTAGGGTATATAAAAAGGCCGCACCGTGAGGTGCGGCCTTTTGAAGAGCTCGGACAGGGGTGCTAATTGTAGACTTCTTCGCTACGCGAGTAGGGGAGAGGTCGTTTCCCCAATTAGCGCCCATGCCCGAGCTTTTTTATTTATCCACAGGGACGCACTTCCTTGACACCAGAGTGGACCCTTCTACTATTATACTACTATTTGAAATAGGAACGTTTCATCTCGCCGGGAAACCGAGATGCCAATGCAATGTCTTTGGCATATCCCTCGGCGAAAATATCGTCTCGCATAACGACCATCCTTCACTCGGTGGGGGGTGGTTTTGCGTTTTCTGACCGCACACGCGCGTTCGAAAAGAGCGTTGGCTTCAGCCGCCTCCGGGGAGGCGTTTGAGGCCTGCGCTTTTTCCGGCAGAGCACTTCTGCCGAAGGGGGACAGGGCAAAGGTCGAAAGCGGTACATATCAAACATAAAAATAAAATGACAAAGAATATTGTACGAATCTCGGCTATCGTTTCTGCGCTCGCGATGATGCTCGCGGCAGCTCCGGCGTTCGCGGGAGCTCCGATGCATCACTCGTCAAATGACGTCACGGTGACGAACTTCAATTCCGCGTACGTGAAGAACGACGTGGAAGTGAGTGCTTCGACCGGCGGCAATGACGCGAATGGCGGGAGCTTTGGTTTCAGCAATGACGGCGGCATGATCCTGACCGGTGACGCGACTGCGATCGGTGCGGTCACGAACGACGTCAACTACAACGAGACCAACGTTTCGGTCCGTTGCGGATGGTGCGGCAGCAGCGTCGATGATGTGACGGTCATGAATGCGAATCGCGCCACGGTAAAGAACTACGTGGACGTTTCCGCGAAGACCGGATACAACGACGCGAACGGCGGCAACTTCGGTTTTGGTAATGACGGCGGCTTCATTGCGACCGGTAGCGCCGGCGCGCAGGGAGACGTTGTGAGTCTTGTGAATACGAACATCACCAGGATCCGTCGGTAAGCGCCCCTCAAAGGAGGAAGCGGCCTTGCGCTGTTTCTTCCTTCGGGTCAGCTCTCTGAGAAATACCGAGGGTTGACGCGAGGGAGAGAGGTCACAAACAATGTCCTACAATCTTTCGAAAAAAACGGTCATTCTACTCATCGGCACCCTTCTGGTTGCTGGGCTTTCGTGCGCAAAATACCCGGTTGCGTTCGCCGAAGGGGAGGCAACAACCACGGAGCCGGTAGCGACGAGCACCGAGCCGGTCCCGGATACCAGTACAACCACGGAACCGATAGCAACAACCACGCCTACCGAGCTCCTATTCCCGCTCGATATCGTCCTTTCGGCGACATCGACGCCCGGGGACGTAACGACGACCGTACCATCCGCTCCCGACATTCCGCCACTCCCGGAGGAGATGCTTGTGCCGCCCCCTGCCGTACCGAGTGCGGACCCGGTCATCGTGACGGGCAATGCGTTCGCTGAGGCGAATATCCTGAACGTTGTGAACACGAACATCATCGATTCCGAGGGATTCATCGCGTTCCTGAACATTTTCGAGCCGCTCATTGGCGATATCTCCGTCGCCGATATCGAGTTCCCGCTGGATGGGTGCGCCGGCAATGGGTGCGACCTGGATGCGCTCGTTTCGACCGAGAATGACGGTACGGTCGTGAACACGGTGACGGTCATCGCGAACACCGGTGAGAACACGGCAGGGGACGGCGGGACGATCGTCACGGGGAACAGTGCGGCGGCCGCGAACGTTGTGAATATCGTGAACACGAACATCGTCGGTTCGAACTACCTCATGCTCGTCGTGAACAGTTTCAGCGATTGGGTCGGCAACCTCATTCTGCCGAGCTGGAGGTCGTTCGCGTCCCTTACGGGGTCGGGCGGTTCGGGAGGCGGCACGGTGTCCGTCGCGAACGGCAACAGTGCGACCATCGTGAACGATACGCAGGTAACCGCGGAGACCGGAGGGAATAGTGTTTCCGGGGAGAGCTCCATCATTGCGACCGGCGATGCATTCGCGGTGAGCAATACGATGACGGTCGCAAATACGAATTTCGTCACGGAGAACTCTGCGATCATCCTCGTCCGCGTATTCGGGAATTGGTCGGGGAACGTGCTCGGTCTGCCGCCCGGGGTCTCGTGGCGACGGACGGCGGATGGCATCGCGCTCTACTCGACGCCGGCGTACGCGGAGGGGGCCACGTGTTGCGGTGGCGACACCGACGCTGCGAATACGAATTCCGCTACCGTCTCGAACGCAGTGCGCGTGTACGCATTGACCGGGGAGAACGAAGTGCAGGGCGACGGTGCGGTCGCGACCGGTGATGCGGTAGCGGTATCGAACGTGCTGAACGTGGTGAATACGAACGTTGTCGGACGGAACTGGCTCCTCGCTATGGCGAACATCTTCGGGAGCTGGGAAGGTGATCTTGTCTTCGGGCAGCCCGATCTGTGGGTGGCAACCGAGGCGGACCTGACCCGCAACCCGCTCCGTGCGGGGTCCGAGGTCGCCTACACGCTGACCGTGACGAATCGCGGCGATGTTCCGGCGACCGGTATCACGCTCACGAGCGCGCATGACCCGTTCGTCCGGGTCTCGGTTGCCGACCTCGGTGGCGGGGAGACCGAAGAAGGAGGGGTCCGATGGACGCTCCCCGATCTTCCGGCAGGAGGGTCCGCAACGGTCCGCTACCGTGCGGTGGTCACCGACGAGCTCCCGATGGGCATGAGTGTGTTCAGGACGAACGTGGCTGTCCTCGGCACCGAGGTTGATGCGAACGCGAGCGATAATACGGACTCGCTCGACCTCACCATTCAGGGCCCGGACTATCCGGGGTGGGCACCGGAGGGGAATAAGAACGAGTTCGGGTACGGATTCCCGGAGGTCTCGCTCGCGAAGACGAGCGACGCGGGGTCGGTGGTCAGTGCCCCAGGAACGGTGCGGTACAATCTCCGTATCCTGAATGATGGGAGTGGCACAGCGTTTGATGCGGTCGTCAGCGATACGCTCTACGATCCGCTCGGGAACGTCATCGCATCGAATACGTGGCCGCTCGATGCTCTCTACCCACGTGACGAGGTCCGTATCGACTACGATGCGGTGTTCTCGAGTAAGGCACTGACCGGCACGTACGTGAACGTTGCGCGGCTCACGGCGGGAAGCCAGTACGGCGGATGGTCGCTCGACACGTCGGTCTCGAGCACTATCTACATCGATAACCCGCTCGGTAGCGGAACGGAACCCCAGGTCCTCGGCGAGGCGACCTCGACCGAGACGCGCTGCAGCGAGTACCTCACGGACTACCTCTGGAAGAATCGCCCGAATCACCGTGCGCTTGTCGAGAAGCTTCAGGTGTTCTTGAACGACCACGAAGGTGCGGGTTTGCCGGTGACCGGGTACTACGGCACCCTCACCCGCGCAGCCGTTGCCACGTTCCAGACGAAGTACGCAACGGATGTTCTCGCGCCGTGGGGTATCACCGAGCCAACGGGTATCACGTACAAGACGACCCGCTGGAAGATAAACTCGCTCATGTGCGCGACGCTCGACCTACCGGTCCCGGATGTCCGGTAGCCCGCGGGTTCGGTCGGTATTTGTGGCATTTTTCGCCAAGCAGGAAACCTTCTTCCCAGGGGGTTTTGGGTTGCTTGACGCGAGGAAACCGAGGGAGTATACCAAGTACATCCCAGCGCTTTCGTCGGGCGCTGGAAGTCAAAATAATCAACATAACCATGGCTCTCCGGCTCTCGTCGGCCGTTCGGTGTGTGTGCTCACAAGGTCGCTTCATTCTTCCGCTCGTTCTCGCTACAACGGTAGCAGTTTCGATGAGCGGAATTTTTATTTCACCGCAAATTGCTGATGCGGTTACCTGCACGTCGCTATTCTCTGATGGGTTCGATTCGAACCCACACGCGTATTCCAATTGGACGTCAGGGAATCCAGAGAATGGAAAATGGGAGGTCGACAGTAGCGGTCATACCGGAAAGGCAGCTCGAGTGAAGGGCGACAATAATATTAATAAGCCCCTTTACAAGAATATTTCAACTCTTGGGTATCAGAGCATTCGACTGTCGTACTGGTTCAAGTCATCTGATTTGAGTGGGGGAGATACAGTTCGAGCGGAATGGTCTATTGATGGCGTGAATTGGAGTACGCTCTTTACGATTGATTCAGTCACCGATGAAGCAACCTGGACATTTAAGACGCATAATCTCGGGGGAAGCGCTGCGAATAACGGAAACCTCAAGATTCGATTCAAAGCCGATATGCATGACGCGAATCGGAAGGTATGGCTCGACGATGTGAATGTGTGTGGAGCACCGCTCCCTCCGCCGGACGCGGACCAAGATGGCGTTCCTGACGCGACCGATAACTGTCCATCGACTCCAAACCTCGATCAAGTAGACGCCGATAATGACGGGGTTGGCGACGCGTGCGACAATTGCCCTTCGACCTCAAACGTGAATCAAGCAGACGCCGACGGTGATGGTATTGGTGACGCATGCGATAACTGCCCATCGACGGCGAACGCTGGCCAAGAGGACGACGACAATGATGGTTTGGGCGACGCGTGCGACAATTGTCCATCCGTGGCGAATGCAGATCAGGCAGACGCGGACCTGGATGGTGTCGGTAATGCGTGCGAAGCGCCCCTCTTCCCAACGTATGGAGGCGATAGCGCGTGCCCGCAGGGGACCGAGCAGGTGAAGCAAGGGACGTACAGCATTCAGTCAACTGACCCCGACGGCGAATCATTTTCGCTCGTCCAGGGGAGAGACTACCTCTTCTCGGTTTCTCAGACATTTTCACCGAGTTCCTATTGGGGTTCCGGTGCGCGATCGGATGCAGGGTACACAACGAAGGATGATTGGAACACACGCGCAGAGGAGTACGGCATCCACGGCGTAGCGCCGGACCTTGGTGCGCACGCCCTCCTCGCCGACCTCGGTAATGGCGTTGGTATCCTCGACTGGGGAACGTACAATAGTGATCACGTCTACCAGCGTCACTTTGTTGCCTCCTCGACGAACGTTCAGTTCGTCATCGGCGACCGGTGGTCGGATTGGTTCGGAACGAAGTGGGATAACCAAAACGCTATGTTTGATAACAATGGCTGGCTACTTCTCGATGTCTACGAGTGCCAGGTTCCTCCTACCGACCCCAATCCCGTTTGTGGCGATGGCGTTATAGACCGGGAAACCGAGCAGTGTGACGATGGTAACCTTTCCGACGGCGACGGCTGCAGTTCGCAGTGCCAGACGGAAGCGACGCAGGCTATGTGTTCAACGACCATCGTTTCCGACACGTCGGATTACGTCGTGCAGGCGGAAGCGAACGCAGTCGCGACGTGGGACGAGCACACAGCATGGACCGCGAGCATCCCCGATGCTACGTGGATCTGGAAGACCTTCCTCGTTGAGAACCCGACATTGGAGGAAACGTACACATTTCGGAAGTCATTCAATTGGAGTGGTGTTGTTTCGAGTGCAACACTCACTGTTGCATCCGACAACCTTTTCACGGCGCTTTTGAACAGCATCTCCATCGGGAACGGTTCCGGCTTCGCTGCGGGCGATGAGGACGTCTTCGATGTGACCCAGAGCATCCTAGAGGGGCAGAACACACTCGAGATTCAGACGACGAACCTTGCGTACCAAGGGAGCTCCTACGATAATCCTGCCGGGCTTCTCTACCGACTCGATATCACCGGACAGTGCGAAGCGCCTTCGCAGGATTTTACGGTGAGCGGCGTGAAGTACAATGACCAGGATGAGGATGGAACGCGCGGCGACGAGCCCGGTCTCCCTGATTGGAAGATCGTTTCGTGGACCGGCGAACCGCTCGATATGTTCGATGTCGAGGCGACGGATAATGATGGCCAGCTCTCGAATATCACGCTCGAGAACGGACAGCCGTACCTCGTGAAGGTTTACGGCACCTACAACGCGAACGATTCTATCACAGCGGATGCGAAGTACAGTTACCGCTCGGTTTCGAGTGTCGAGTGGACAGACTCGGTCTCGAACTATGCGAGCTACGGCCCAACGCTTCTTGACCTGCAGTTCGACGCCGATGGGTGGCACACACCCGACTGGGGTTTGTACGCCGGTGCGGGTCACACCTACTACGTCGCGATGACGGGTTCCGGTGCGCCACTCAACCTCCGTATCTACGATATCGAGCCCTACGCGAATAACTCCGGCGCTCTCCAGGTGGAGATTTATCGGGGGTACCTCACGACAACCGACCAGAGCGGCGCCTACTCCTTCACGCTCCCGAATGGGACGTGGAGCATTGGAGAACAGCAACAGTACCCATGGCAGCAAACGCAACCGGAAGAGAATGGGTACTGGACCGTTTCGGAATCGGCGACCGACCGTAACTTCGGGAATAACGGTGGTTCCGTTGAGCCCGCGGTCATCGTCGCTCCGCCGATCGCGACCCCCGGTTCCGGGAGCTACCCCGACCCGGTGAACGTGACGCTCCTCGGTGAGGAGGGGACGACCATTCGCTACACTGTAGGCGACGGCTCGAATCCGGAGCCGACCTGCACGACTGGCACGCTCTACGACGGCGCCATCGCGGTCACGCAAGATTCGAAGATCCGCGCCATCGCGTGCCTCGCGACCGTCGGTTCAACGGTCGCGAACTTCCAGTACAACATCGGACCGCGGCAGACCGGTGGCGGTTCCTTCTTCGCTGAGGTCCTCGGCGAATCAACCGAAGACCAGTCGGGTGGCGGTGCGACCTTCCCGACCTCGACCGCTTCAACGACCGGCGCAGTACTCGGAGAATCGACGTCAACGGGGCCGACGTGCGGTGAGTATCTCTCGCAGTACCTGTGGTACGGGAAAAAGAACGATGCCGGAGAGGTGACGAAGCTCCAGCAATTCCTGAACGACCACGAGGGGAACACGCTCCCCGTGTCCGGGTTCTATGGCGCACTCACCCGCGCCGCAGTGAAGGCATTCCAGTTGAAGTACACGACGGACATTCTCTCGCCGTGGGATGCGCTTCCGAAATACCGGTACGCCGACCTCGGGAACGTGTACAAGTCGACGAAGTGGAAGATCAACGCGCTCATGTGTTCTGAGCTGAACATGCTGTTCCCGGAGCTCCCGTAGGGGAGGACGAGCGAGAGACGAGCAAACCCGCCTTCCCGGCGGGTTTGCATTTTATCGATAAATGTGGTACTATATGAACGTCAGAAAAAGGTATACTGTATATATGTTCAAGTGGCTTAAAGATCACTTCGTTCCTCATCCGGGGAACGAGCATAAACCTCACCTTTTGCGGTGGGAGGCTACTTTTTTCATCTTGGGCGGTGTCCTCCTCATTGAGGTCGTCTTCCTTCTCCAGGTTCTCTTCGTCTTTCCGACGAACTTCCTCGCTATCATCCTGCCGGACGTCATCGTGGACATCACGAACGTGAACCGTGAGGCGAACGCCGCCGGGACGCTCGCCGAGAACCCGGTCCTCCAAGGTGCCGCACAAAAGAAGGCGGAGGATATGGCGACGAAGGGGTACTTTGCCCACTACGCGCCGGACGGTACCTCGCCGTGGTACTGGTTCAAGCTCATGGGGTACGCGTACAGCTACGCCGGCGAGAACCTCGCCGTGAACTTCGTCGACTCGCGGGATGTGGTCGACGCATGGATGAACTCGCCGAAGCATCGTGAGAACATCGTGAACGCCAACTACACCGAGATCGGCATCGGCATCGCGGAAGGGATGTACCAGGGTCAGCGTGCCGTCTTCGTGGTCCAGTTCTTCGGGCGCCCCGCCGCGAACACTGGCGGAGCGACCAAGCCCGCACCTGTTGCCGTGCCGGTTTCGCAGGCGACAACGACGGAGCAGGTTGCCGGAGCGACCTCTTCTGTTCCGTCACCGAAGCCCCCGGTCGTTGCCGTGAAGCCGACCCCGAAGCCGACACCCACTCCCGCGGCACTCGAGTCCGACTTTGTCGCCGTTCGCGGCGAGGAAGCGGACGCTTCGACAACCCCCTCTTCGACCAACTCAGGGAAGGCGACATCGACCGTCCCGGTCATCGGAACGACCGGCGGTGCGTCGCAATCATCGGTCATCGGAAGACTCCTCGCGTCCCCGCATGAGATGACGAACTACCTGTACGGAATGCTTTTCACCATCGTGCTCACCGCACTCCTCCTCACGGTATTCGTGAAGGTCCGCATCCAACACCCGCGTCTCATCGTGAACGGTGTCCTTATGCTCCTCGTCATCGCGACGGCACTGGCCGCGAACCAGTACGTGGCGCTCGCGAACGCCGGCATCCGCTAGTTTTTCCCTTCCTTCCCCTTATTCTCATATTCTTAAGAATATGAGAATAAGGGGAGCGTGATACACTGAAGGTGTCCAGAAGAGAAGGGGATAGGGGAATGTTATGGACGCACGGAGAGTCGAAAAAATCGCGAAAGGATTCGCGAACCATTGGCGGGTGGATATTTTAGTGCTCCTCGAGAAAAAACCGAACCTTTCGCTCTTTAATGTCACCGATGAGCTTAATGCGAATTTCAAAACGATCTCCGAGCACCTTCGTCGGTTGACGGGAGCAGGGCTTGTTATGAAAAGGAATCGCGGAGCGAGGGTTGAACACTCGCTGACCGACCTCGGCCGCAAGGCTCTCAAATTCTTAAGAACATTGGAGTGATGAGGGTGTTGTGCTTGAGTGAAAAAACACCGCGGGCTTACCGCGGTGTTTGTTGTGATACTGACCGTGTGACCATGAGCGTCCGGAGCGTTATCGTGACCTCGATATTCGACCGATGGAAGAGGGCGCGGATGGTCGGGTAGCACACGACGCCGTTGCGACGTTCGGTGACGATCCATCCGGTGAGGTAAGGTCCCTTCTCTGATGCGGCGTCTGCAATGACATAGCGCATGTCCGGTGGTGCGGGGCTCACGGTGTACGCGCTCACCGTGAGCGGCACCCACTCGTGCGAGAATACCCCTGAAAATGAGTACTGCGTCGAGTCGGAGAGGAAGGCGACGAACCGACCGAGGACGTGAATTGCGTCAATGACCATCCGTTGGCGCTTTTCCGCCGGAAATTCGGTGAACGATGGAGCGTTTGTGTCCGCCTCCACCCTGAACCAAACGTCCGACCCGTCCGCCGTCATCGTCGAGCCGAGCCAGCGTTGCGAGCTGTCGCGCTCCGTCCACCGTTCCTCATAGACGACACTGTCGGGCTCGGCGCCCATGATGAGCGCGCCGAGGAAGAGGAAGAGGTTCGGATACTCGATGTCGACCGTGTACGTTCCTCGCACAATGACCGTGTCAGGTGGATACGTGCTCGTGTCGGGTTGTATCGATACGGGGAAGAACGGGAGAAGACAGAGAAGGAGTACGTACACAAAACCTCCGAAATGTGATGGACAAAAATACTACCCCCAGTGTAGAAGAGGCTTGGTTCACCCGCAAGTACCCAATACCATTTGCGTGACATTTGGTCGATGTGATACCGTGCAGGGAGTTGTTCATTAACAGGAGGAGTAATATGGATACGGATCGCGGCATGACGAAAAAGGAGTTGATGGGTCTTCTTGAGAAGGAGGCTGTCCTGTATCGAGCAGAAGCTCTCGCGACATTGGAGCGCAATGCACGTATGCACGAACTGAAAGAGGTCGACTTCACCTTTCTTCGTGGCAATTCGACGCTCTTCGGGCACCTCGTTGACGCCGTACTCGTCGGTTTCATCAACCAGGTTGGTGTGGGGCAAGGAGTCGATCAGGGATTACACACACGACACCTCGTAAAGAAAACGACCGCGCAGTAGTGCGCGGTTTTTAATTTCCGGAGAAATAGCCGTTACTCCCAGTGAACGCGTTCCGCAAAAATAGTGAGCCGTTCACGGAGGGCTGGGTGCGCCTTGAGTGTTGGGTCCTCGGCAACGAGCGCGACAGCGGCGTCACGAGCGCTCTTCACGAGGTCCGGGTTCTGGAGCGCTTTCATGGCGAGGTCGGGCATGCCGGTCTGGCTCTTCCCGAGGAACTCACCGGGGCCGCGGAGCTTCAGGTCGTGCTCCGCGAGCTCGAAGCCATTCTTCGCTTTCGTGACCGCCGAGAGGCGAGCGCGTGTCGATTGCGCCGACGAATCAGTGAACAGGAAGCAGTACGACTGGTGTTCCCCGCGACCGACGCGACCGCGGAACTGGTAGAGTTGCGCGAGGCCGAACCGCTCCGCGCCCTCGATCATCATGATGGTCGCGTTCGGGATATCGACGCCCACCTCGATGACCGACGTCGCGACGAGGATATCGATCGTTCGTTCCGAGAATTCCCGCATGGTGCGCTCCTTTTCCGCGGGCCGCATCTTGCCGTGGAGCATCCCGACACGGAGGTCGGGGAAGACCTTCGCTCGTAGTTTTTCGTACTCTTCTTTTACCGACTTCACCTCGAGTTTCGCGAACATGCTCGGTGTCTCGGTCGCAGGGTCGGGGAGCTCGATGCGCGGGCAGATGACGAACGCTTGGCGTCCCGCGCGAATCTCGGAGCGGATGAACCGGTACGCGTCGGGGCGCCCATCCGGCGGTATCGCTTTCGTTTCGATCGGTTTCCGGTTCTTCGGAAGTTCAGTGATGAGCGAGAGGTCGAGGTCGCTGAAGAGCGTGAGCGAGAGCGTGCGGGGAATAGGCGTTGCGGACATCGAAAGGAAGTGGGGGACGAGAGCGCTCTTTCGCGCGAGGCGTGCCCGCTGTTCCACGCCGAACCGGTGCTGCTCATCGACGACGACGAGTGCGAGCCGGTCGAACGCGACAGCGCTCTCAATGAGCGCGTGCGTACCGATGACGATGGCCACCTTCCCTGCGGCAACATCGCGCTTCAATACCGCTTTCGATACCCCCGTTTCAAGCCCATGGCCGTACCATACCCGCGACTCACTCCCCGTGAGGAGCGCAACGCCGCCGCCGAATGTGTGGAATATGCGTGTGAGCGTCGCGTAGTGTTGGCGGGCGAGTATCTCGGTGGGCGCCATGAATGCGGCCTGGGTACCGCCGTGTGCGGCGTGGAGTGCCGCGAGTGCCGCGACGATGGTCTTCCCGGACCCTACGTCTCCCTGGAGGAGTCGGTTCATCGGGTGCGGTCGCGCCATGTCCTGGACGATCTCCCAGAGTGCGGCCTTCTGCGTCCGCATGAGCTCGAAGGGGAGTTCCCCGATGAGCGCTTTCATTCCCGGAATGTCCTCGGGAATGACGCGTGCCCGTTCCTTCGTTCGTCGTCGGCGTTCAAGGACACTCGAAAGCTGGAGGAAGAAGAGGTCCTCGAAGGCGAACCGGCGCTTTGCAGCGAGTGCTTCCTCTATTGTATCGGGGAAGTGAACGGTTCGGAGCGCCTCGTCGATACGGGGGAGTTCCTTTTTGAGGAGTATGTCCTCCGGAATGACCTCGGGGACCTTCGGGAGCGAACGGAGGAGCGGCTGGATAAGGTACCGGAAACCCTTCGACGTGAGCCCGCGTGTTTCCGGGTAGACCGGAACGATGCGTGCCGTGTGTTTCGTTTCCGCGTGCTCGCGGTGCTCGGAGACGAGCTCGTACGTCGGGTTCGAGAGGTAGATGTCGCCGCTCGTACGCGAGAGCGTGACCTTCCCGGAGAAATTCGCGAGACGTCCGGGTGCAAGCACGTTCTTTATGTAGGGTTGGTTGAACCACGTCGCGCGGATCTCTCCCGTCTCGTCCTCGAGGACGGCCTCGACGAGGAAAAGGCCGCGGTGCCACGTGCGCCGGCTGTTAATGGAGAGGACGTGCGCGGTCACTGTCGCCTCTTGGTTCGGGATGAGGTCGGCGATGGTCGAGATGACGGAGAAGTCTTCGTACCGGACGGGGAAGTGGAAGAGGAGGTCGCGGACGGTCAGGATACCGAGCCGTTTCAGTACCGGGAGAAAACGCGGAGGAATTCCGCGGACCTCATCGAGCGGTGCGTCGAGGTCGAACATTCGGCATAGTATACCAGATTTTCAGCGAATACGCGAACGCCGCTCGTTCTGAGCGGCGTTCTGCTTTAAGAGAGCACGGGAGCCCTCTATTCAAATTTCGAAACCTCGGTATACAAGATACGCGAAACCTCCTGGATCGACGACTCGAGTTCCTCGATCGAGGGACCTCGTGCCATGACGCACGCGACGTACGGGTATTTTTCGTGGTACACAATACCGCAGTCGTGCAGTTGATGCTCTTGGGTGGTTCCGGCTTCCCCGAATTTGTGCGAGACAACGGTCATTTCGGGGACCCCGCCAATGAGACCCTTTGTGAAGCTCGTTTCCGACAAGAACTCAAGGAGCAACTCGGAGCTCGCCCGATTGAGGAATGATGAGTTATAGAGAATGCGGAAGAAGGTCGCATAATTACGGGCAGAGATCGTCGCGTTCATGTTATTGAGCACGTCTGTCGGGACGCCGAGTCTCGTGAAGAGATCAAAGAGAACCTCGGTATCCACGACCTGATTGTAAAGAATCATGTTGGCGTGATTATCGGAATAGCCAAGCGCCAACTCCATGAGTTCACGTACAGTGTATTCCTTCCCCACCTCCACCTGTTTTTCGGGCGAAATGAACTGTGCCTTATCGCCCGGGAAAACGTATGGTTCGTTGACGCGAATCACGCGACTAAGGATCGTCGGGTCGTCCTCCGCCATTTTCAAAACAGTCATCGCGATGGGGACCTTCAGGAGACTTGCGGGAAGGAACGGTTCGTCCGAGTTGATGCCGAACCACGGCCCATTGGTCAGGTCGCGGTAGTAGATGGCGATGACATTCACCGATCCTGCGGCAACCTTTGCATTGACCAGGTCCGCGAGCGTTTTCTTGAAGTTGTATTTGCTTCCCTGCAACGAATTGCTGACCATTTCGCATTCGAGGAGCGGACTGATGAAACGATACCCGCCTTCTCGAATTTCGGTGGGCACACCCACAATGTTATTGCGTGCATCAGAGGAGAAGACGAGAAAAAGCAGGAACACGAGGGTCGCGCCAGCGATAAAAGCAGCGATGGGAAGTCGCCAAGAATGACGGGTCGGTGGATTTTCGTTTTTTGTTGCCATTCGTATTTGCCTCACACCACTGATCGGCGTTCTGTGCGCATGCAGCCGGGGCGACAGCTACTCGAATTTCGTGACCGCATCGTACGCCGCTTTGGAGATGCTCTGTATCGAGCTTTCGATGCCCTTAAGTGAACTTCCCCGACCCATGACACACAGGATGTACGGGTACTTCCGGTGGTAGACGATACCGCAGTCGTGGAGCTGGTGAGCAGCGACCACGCCAGCCTCACCGAATTTATGGGAGACCATGACTGTCGGTGGGACGCCGGCTGTAATTCCATCATTGAACTCGGTCTGTGAGAGAAGGCCGAGGAGCAATTCGGAGTGCTCGCGAGAGAGGAACGACGCATTGAAGAGGATACGAAAGAAGGTTGCGTAATTCCGAACAGAGAGCGTCGCATCGTTCTTGTAAAGGACGTCCGTCGGGACGCCGAGCCGTTCGTAGAGCTCACTGAGCCGCTTCGTGTCCAAAACACTATAGAGTAGTGCGAGTGCGTGGTTGTCCGAGTATTTCAGCGCGGCTTCGATGAGCTCGAGAACCGTGTACTCTTTTCCGGCCTCGAGTGTTTTTGTAGGGGCGATGAGCTGCGTTCTCCCTTCCGGGAGCGTGTACGATGTGTCGGCGAGCACTTTTCGTTGCAGGACCCCGGGGCTACTCTCCTCCATTCGAAGTACTGCCATCGCAATAGGGAGTTTCAGGAGGCTCGCGGGAACGAATGCATTATTCTCATCAATACCGAACCATGGACCGTTGTTTAGGTCGCGGTAGTAGACGGCGACTTCTTTCACCGCTCCCGTGTTCAGTTTCGCGGCGATGATGGCATTCATGTGATCCTTAAAGTTGTACTTACTTCCTTCGATCGCGCCGCTCTCCTGTTCGCATTCGAGGAGGGGATTGATGAATCGGTACCCACCCTCCCGAACCTCGGTCGTCGTAATGCCGATATATTCGGGGTGTACGTTGAATATAAGCAGAAGGCCGAAGACGATGGATGCGAGAAGTACCCCGCCGAGGAAGGTAGCGAGACGAGTTTTGAACCATGAGCGATGTTGTGTAACGACCACTGGGTTCATATGCATAATCGTACGGTTATGGGGTGAGCGGAGCAAGTAGTTCCGGGCCGTACGAAACCAGCGTTTCCGAGTCTCCGAACGCCACAAGGCGATAATAGTAGGGCTCTGCCATGGTGTTATCAACAAGCCGGATAGTGTAATAGCTTGTGACAGGACTCTCCTGCGCGAGGAGCTGGAGCCACTCCCCTTGGGAAGAAGCAGAACGATAGATGACAACACGGGTGGTCTCGGGAGGAAGGATTGACCACCCTATCTCTATCTTCTTGTTCACGTACTGGACCCAGAAATGCTCCGGCGCCGGAGGAGGGGTGTAGCTCGATACCTGGCCATCGGGCGTGTAGTAGTACGGAGTGGTCGATGTTGGTTGCGTGACCGGCGTCGTCGATGTTGGGGTCGTGGTTGGCGCAGTGACCACCGGCACTGTGCTCGTGGGCGTCGTGGTCGGCGTGACTGTGGGTTCGGTCGTCGGAGGGGGGAGCGGGACGGCCGGCTCCGTCGTCGTTGGTTCGAGCGGTACCGTGCTTGTCGGTGTTGATGTTGCCGACGTATAGAGTATCTCGCCGTCCGCACCGGTCGCCTCGATGTAGAACGAGAGAAGGGCGAGTTCTTCGAGTGTTCCGACGGTCGCAGCCCCTCCAGGGACACTCACGCCAACTTCGCCGATGATGAGTTCACCGCTCCCGCCACCCGACACATCGATTGATTGCCAGAGCGAGAGAGCAGAGTCTCCCTCCTTCATCCGATAGATGTCGATGTTTCTCGTGTCGCGCGGGATATTATCCCATGAAAGAACAAGGTACCGGTTCTCTTTGACGCAGAGATACGCTTCCGCGCCCCCGTTCGGATTCTTCACGTATGTCGCGCAGTCCTCAATTCCCTTCTTGAGCGATAGATTCACGAACTGACGTTCGCCGACCTGGGTTGGCGGCGTTGAGGGCGCGATAATGAGAACGTAGGCGAGCGCACCAGCGACGATGACCGCGCCACCGCCAAGTCCGTAGAAATATACTGCGCGCCGAATCTGCATAGGTAATTTCAGTATAGCTGATTGCGCCCCCGTTCGAGTCCTTGTGGACAGATCAAATAAACTGGTGTCTATGAAGTTTACGCTGAACAAGGTCGCCTAAGGCGACCGAGTCGAAGTGTGCCCCCACCAGGACTCGAACCTGGAACCAATCGCTTAAGAGGCGAGTGCTCTACCATTGAGCTATAGGGGCTATATCCTCAAGTTAACTGGACGCTTGGTATTAGTCAATCGCACCCATCTTTTTTCGATAACCCGCACATATGTGTCTTCCCGCTGAAGCACCGCTTGCGTCCATCCGTACACCTGATGAATGTAATCGCCGCTTTTCGGGACCTCAATTCGCATGGTGCCATAGTAAAGGTTGTTTGTTTTATAGTCCCTGCTGAAGGGTTTCACGTAGGTCTTACCAAAATTTTTTAGGGGTATGCCCGTAAGTTCCGACCAGAATTTCTTTATCCGTACCTCGTCTTGTTGCGGGTAGACATTAAGGCGAGCCTTCAGTGCGGTTCGTTTGACGTGAAATATCTTTTCGATCCAGCGTGCCATGAATAAAATGAGACGTGGGTCGGAGTTCGTTACTTGGAACATATTACCTTTTGTTCCTTCGCCCCAATATAACGCTGCCCCAAAGAGCTTGAATGCCTGCTCTGAGAGGGGAATAGCAATCTCACTCTTCGAACCTTCTATGATCCCGTCAACCTGCCTTTTTCTACGCTCTTTTTGTGACTGGGGCCCCCGAGAGAGAATTTGGATCTGCTTCGTGTATAACCTCTCTCTATGTTCTGGGGAAAGCGGAATATCTTTTAACCAAGCACTGAGTGTTCCCTTCGAAACGCCGATCTTTTTTCGTATCTCGCCATAGCTGTGTCCCTGTTTTCGCATCCGCTCGGCCTCTTTTTTGTGTTGACCTTGTGCAGCACTCATATCGTGATTATATCACATAGGATAGCCGCTCTAACAGGGAGATCGGGGCACTTTCCTTGATAGCCATGCGGCTGCTGTGTAACGGGCCCTACCTTCCGGCAGTAAGACCAGAGAGAAGGAGCACGCTTGCAAGGGCAATAACGACACCGACAATCTGGTGGTACTTCAAGCGTTCATGGCTCACGAAGACACCAAGGAGCACCGTGAGCGCGATGTATGATTCGCTGACCGTGATGGCGATCGAGATAGGAATGAAGGAAACGGAGAAGGCGAAGAACACCCACGCGGCATTATCGAGGATACTCACCGCGAACATGGTCAGTATATGTGCGCGTATGTCTGCGACGAGAGTTCGTATCTGTCCCGTTGTCGAAAGGTAGGCGAGACAGAGGAGTGTGAAGACACAATTTGTGAACCAGATGGTCATGAGCGGCGACGTTTCTTGGCTTCCGACCCCGACGAGGAAGTTGAAGAGACCCATGCCAATTGCGCCAACGCCAGCAAGAATGACCCCCCGCTCAAGGATTCGCCGATGATAGTGGAGGTGCGTGTGGTGGATGGTGACCGCAAGGACCACGCCAATGAACGTTGTCCCGACAAGGAGAAGCTGGGGAAGCGAGAGTTCCTCTCCCCATAGGAACATAGAAAGCGCAACGGTGATCGGGAGCTCAAGGCCAAGCACTGGTTCGACGATGGCGAGTTTTCCGCGACGGAGCGATTCGAACTCAAAGAGGGCGGTGAAAAAGACAACGAGTCCTGCGAGTGCCAGGAGGCCGATATTCTTCGGTTCGGTGGCGAGAGTGGGGAGCTCTCCAAGAATAAAAGGGAAAATTCCAACGACTCCCACAATACCAATGACAAAAAGTGATTTCCAAATGCCGATCGAGCGTACCGCTTTCTGTATCGAAAAATCGCCGAATCCCCATGAGAAAAGTGCAAGGAATGCGAATATAAGTCCGGCTACCATATATGCAGTTTACGCTGAGCGAACGAAGTGAGTCGAAGTGTGCCCTCGGAGGGATTCGGCTTCGTCTCTCGTCGCGCCGTCGCGCTCCTCGGCCTAGCCACCAGCTCGCGATTCCGTCGACTGACGGAATACCGCTCCGCTGTTCGAACCCCTCCAGTGCGCCGAGCAGTCGGCGCACTCTCGGGCTTGTGCCCTCGGAGGGAATCTCGCGCCGCTTCGCTTTTTAAAACCCAGCGGTTTTAATCTTTCCGCCACGGGGAAACTTCCGTTTCCCCGACCCCCTTCCCGTTCGAATCCCTCCGAGGGAAGAACAGGAAAGATATGTGCCCTCGGAGGGATTCGGCTTCGCCTCTCGTCGCGTCGTCACGTTCCTCGGGCTAGCCACCAGCTCGCGATTCCGTCGACTAACGGAATATCGCTCCGCTGTTCGAACCCCTCCAGTGCGCCGAGCAGTCGGCGCACTCTCGGGCTTGTGCCCTCGGAGGGATTCGAACCCCCAATAACAGGTTCGAAGCCTGTCGTGATATCCATTTCACTACGAGGGCAATAGTGCCATTGTATCCCCGTTTCCTGATAAAAAAAAGCGCTGGCGAAAGACGGTTTCTTCAGGTAAGGTGAAAATGAAGTCCATATGAAAAAAGAGAACATACCAAAGGAGGTATCACTCGTGACCGACACGCTCGTGCGCGCCGGCTTCGAGGCGTACCTCGTTGGTGGTTGTGTTCGCGATATCCTCCTCGATCGGACCCCAAAGGATTGGGACATCACAACGAATGCGACTCCTCTTGAGATCCAGAAGCTCTTCCCGGATTCCGTGTACGAGAACCAATTCGGAACGGTCGGTGTAAAGACGCGCTCCGAGGACCAGTCGGTCGCGGTCATCGAAGTGACCACGTATCGCATCGAGGGGACGTACACCGACAAGCGGCATCCGGACGAGGTGCGCTTCGCAACGTCGGTCGAGGAGGACCTTGCGCGTCGCGACTTCACCGTGAATGCGCTCGCGATGGGTATCGCGGGTGGTGCCCCCGGGACCATCATCGATCCGTTTGGTGGAAAAGCGGACATTGAGAAGAAACGCATTCGCACCGTTGGGCAACCTGAGGACCGATTCCGCGAGGATGCGCTCCGTCTCATGCGCGCGGTTCGCCTTGCGGTCGAACTTGGATTCAAGATAGAGAAGGGGACTGCTGCCGCGGTCGGCGTATGCGCTCCCGACCTTGAGCGGATCGCGAAGGAGCGCATTCGGGACGAATTCACGAAACTCATCATGGCACCGGGAGCGGCACTTGGCGTTCGCTCACTCGAAGAACTCGGACTTCTGCGGTATATCGTTCCGGAACTTCGCGAGGGGATCGCGTGCGCTCAGAACCGTCACCATATCTATACCGTCTTTGACCACAACATCCGGGCGCTCGACTACGCCGCAGGAAAAGGGTACTCGCTCGAGGTGCGCCTTGCCTCACTTTTCCACGATATCGCGAAACCGCACACGAAGGGTGGCGATGGTCCGAATGCCACGTTCTATGGGCACGAGTATGCCGGCGCACGAATGGCGCTTCACATACTCGACCGCCTTCGATTCTCCAAGGAAGTCACAGAACGCGTGGCGCATCTGGTCCGTTCCCACATGTTCTACTACAACACGGACGAGGTGACCGCTGCCGGTGTTCGTCGATTCCTCGCGCGTGTCGGGCCGGAGAATATCGACGATATCATGCGGGTTCGCGAGGCGGATCGTATCGGGAGCGGTGTTCCGAAGGCGGTGGTCTACAAGATGCGGCACCTCCTCTTCATGATCGAGAAGGTGAAACACGATCCGGTACATCCGAAGATGCTCGCTGTGCGTGGGGATGACGTGATGCATCTCCTTGGTATTCCCGCGGGTCCGCGTATTGGCTGGCTCCTGAACGTTCTCCTCGATGACGTACTCGATGATCCTGTACGGAACACGCGCGAGTATCTCGAACCGAAGGTTCGGGAGTTCGGGGCTCTTCCCGACGACTCGCTTCGCGCCCTGTCGGAGAAGGCGCGGGCCCGAACGGAGGAATTCGAAGAGGGGGTTGAAGCCGGGATGAAAAAGAAGTACGCTGTGAGTTGATTTGGTGCGGGCTGGAGTATGCCGGTAGTACGCACGCTTCGGGTGCGTGTAGACTGGGTTCGATTCCCAGCAGCCCGACAAACGAGGATGGGGGTGCAAAAAACCGGTCGCATTGGGCGGCCGGTTCTATTTCTTCGTCTTCAACCTTCGGTGGATGAACTTCACGCCAGCGAACATCGCAAGTGCGCCGAGTATACCACCGCCAATCCTCAGGATCTTTCGAATATTCTGACTCTGTTCCTGAAGCGTTTTTCCTCCACCTGCTGCCTCATGTAGTTTCTCCGCGTCCGCGTTCATCTGCACCTCATCGGTACCGTTGGCCCACCCCGCGAGGTATTCAAGTGGTCGCATGACCTCCGTTTCGAAACAGTCGCTCATAAGGTACGTGGTGTACGTGACCGGGTCGGATTTCCGGGCGATCTTCAGTGCCCGGAGTGCTTGCTTGATCAATGCGCGCTCTCGAGCATTCATTTCGGTCCTCCTCTGTTGAAAAGTCCTCTTACTTCAGTATACTGTAATCGGTTCATAGAGACCCGAGGGCCCATAGTAAAGTGGTATTACGCCGTCCGCCGTCGCATGAGCTTTGGCGGATTGCGATTTGTCAGTGAACAGGGTACTGTTCACACAAATCGGGAACATTCGCACTGTCCTTTTAAAGATAAAGAACAAAGTCACTGGGCCTATAGTAAAACGGTATTACGCGGCATTCGCATTGCCGAAGTCCGGGTTCGATTCCCGGTAGGTCCACATGAGCGCCGCCCACTGCTGGTTTTGCGTGGGTGCTATACGTTTTGTGCTACTTCTACGTCCACAGAGTGGCTTCTATTGTTCGTGTGACGTGATAGAATAAAGGCAATGAAACCGTTTTTTAGAAAAAAAGAAAATCGGAGCCTTGATGTAGGCACTTCCCGTTCGAAATGGAGTATTCCCATACCGTTCCTCAGCCGGAGGGGGAGAGGAACGGTCAATCTTCGTGAAAAGCTCTACGTGAAGTACCCACTCGAAGTCCTTGCGGGCATCGGTGTCATTATCGTCGTCGTTTTTCTCATGAAAAGTGCGTTCACGAAGGCGGAGGTGACGACATTCAATCCCGCGACCTGTCTCGGGACCTGGCAGAATCCGGCAGCAGCACAAGGGGTACCGGAAACATTCGGTGTCGACGGCGCCGTACCGTCTGCAGAGAATTCCGCCGTTTACACCGAGAGCCCGAGTTACGTCTTCTGTGGGAATTTCCTTCCTCCCGAGTCGGAATTCGAAGCGACCGGCACCATCCAGAGCGTTGGGTTAACTTTTGTGTGGGATATTCGAGATGCGTCCGCTTCGATGGCCACCGGATCCGAGGGGTCAGAAGAAACAACGGGGACAACAGGGACAGAAGAAACACCGGACACGACGCCTCCCGCCTCATTTCGTAATATTCCATTCGGGTTTCTTGTTCACCCGGTCTACGCACAAGAAGAGCCCCCGGTCGACCCAGCTCCTGCAACGGAGCCCGCTGCTCCGACGCCGGAGGAACAGACGGCTCCCGCCGTTCTACCCGGACCGACCGAGCCTGCGCCACCCGAGGAACCGAGCGCTCCCGCCCCTGACGTAGTACTCCCGGCACCCGATGAGCCCGTGACGAGCGAGGATCCCCTCGATGAGACGATACCCGTTACGGCGGAAGCGACCACAACGACACCGACAGGGGAGGAGGCGACGTCGACCGCATCAACAACAGAAGAGGTCGTGACCTACGAACCACCCGCTCCACCGAGTGACGCCTTTCTCAAGGTGAGCTACACACTGAACGGAACGACATGGTTCGAACTTACGCGGGTGAATCTTTCGAATTGGCCGAACCTCACGCTCTCGATCCCGATCACTTCATGGGAGGAGCTCGCAAACTTGCAAGTGAGCGTCGAGGAGATATCGACGACGCTGCTCCCTCCGTACCCGAAGATATTCCTTGATGGTATGTCCCTCGAGGTGACCTACGAGCGTCCGATACCTCCTGAAGAACAAGGTGGCGGAGCTGTGTTCGACCCTCAAAACGAGGACACTACAGTAGTGGAGCCCGGCGATCAGATCGATATCACCTCCGACTTGTTCGGCGACTTCCTCACGGAGCCCCCCGCTTCCGGTATAGGGACGAAGCCCATGGATACCGGTGCGGCACCACAGGACTCAATGAATTCGGTGGTACGAGCCGTGAATCCTGAAGCGAGGCACTCCTGCTCATTCGAGCCCTTTTCGCTCGGAGTTCAGGCGGGGAGAGGTAGTGCGGTGTTCACTATGACGCTTGCGCCATCGCGTCCGAATTCCCCATTTGAGGTCGAGGTAGGGAACCTCCCACTCGGTGTTACCGCGAGTATCAATCGAGCGAGTGGGGTCGGGACCTTCCGGCCACGGATCACGCTCTCTGCCGAGAACAGCGCTGTTTTAGGCTCGTATACGATAACTGTTTTCTACAACGAAGCGCAGAACGGTGGGGGAACACTCACGTCCGCATGTAAATTGAATCTCATCGTCGAGTGACGGTGGTTTTCCCTGCACCCCCTCCCTCCCGGGAGGGTTTTTTGTGGTACGTGCCGGAGGATCATCCGCGAACGAAAAATTCTCTGGTATAATGAAGTGAACCCCATATCGCACGGGCCGTTTCAGCGTAGCCAACGATCGAAACGGACCACGACGAACGGGTACCGCAATGCGAGAACGACTCTTCCGCCCCGGATTCATCTTCTTTGTTATTTTTGCTTGGCTTTTTTCCGGCTATCCAGCGATCTGGCAGAACCCGCGTATTCCTGCGGAACCAGAGATAGCGGAGGCTGCCGATGTCGTCATTGATAGCACTGTTGTTGGAACGACTGCGCAGAACAGCGCATCGCCCCGGGTCGTCTTCATCAATGCGACGACTGGTTACTCCTTCTATACGGATTCCGGTAGTCGGTGTGTTTTTAGCAAGACGACCGACGGAGGTGATACATGGGGAACGGCACAGAACGTGGATTCCGTGAACACCGCCGACTGTATCACGGTCGCGGTTTGGTACGACCGATGGACGCCCGGCAATGCGACCGGGACCTACATCCATATCAGTACCATCGATACTGGCGTCGACGATACCTACTACATCCGCCTCGATACGACGAACGACGCAACCTCGACGGCGGTTGTTGGAACGACGCAGGGGGCCACGTTCGGTGCGGGAACGAACATCAATACGATAACCCGGAGCACGAACGGCGACCTCTATATGGCAGCGAACGATGCGTCGGATTCGTGGGTCGTGCGGTGTTGGAGCACGAGCACGTGTACGAACGCGGCGAACTGGACCGAGATAACGCGACCGTTCCCGCTCGGAAACAATTGGACGACCCTCATACCACTTCCGAGCAATCAGCTCATGTACATCTACTACAACCTTGCGGGGAATGGGTACTACTCGGGCGTGTGGAGCGGTTCGTGGGCTGCTTCGACGACCGTTGCGACGTCCTCGGGTGAGAACGGGACCTACGATGCTCCATTCGGCGCAACCGTCGCTTCATCGGGAATTATCTACTTTGCGGGGGTCTCAGATAACGGCACGCTCGGCACCGATGACGATATCCGTACGTCCGTCTACTCGGGTGGTTCGTGGGCGAAGAAGGCGGACGTTCTGACGAACGATTCGAAAGGTATCACGAGCGTGAAGCTCGCCATCGATCAGAATAACGGCGATATTTATGCGGTTTACAGTGCCCGCGCGACTGCCGGCACCGCTGCCACCGCGAATGTCTACTGGAAGAAGTCGACCGACGGAATGACGAGTTGGGGTTCCGAGCAAACACTCACCGCAATACAGCGAGACTACTACGGTGGCGGGAATACGAACATCAGCTCATATGATCGTATCTATGCAACATGGAGCTCATCGACGGTATTGAGCGGGGATACGGTTGCGATCATCACGCCCGTCGGCCCCCCTTCCGTCCTCACCCAATCTGCTTCCCGACTCTTTCAGAACGTGAATGCCACCTCGGTCGGCCCCCTCATTACCTCATCCTCTGATTGGTACAACCTCTCATGGCCCTACCGCCAGAAGATCAC
>Ga0172379_10001563_pt1 | contig 44936 bp, 43 predicted proteins | sample GrowelOW334metaG_FD_119756 | JGI IMG/M metagenome (GOLD analysis project Ga0172379, IMG submission 119756) | Groundwater microbial communities from an aquifer near a municipal landfill in Southern Ontario, Canada - Groundwater well OW334 metaG | ecosystem: Environmental > Aquatic > Deep...
ATTCCTTTTTTCTCAAGATCACTCGTAATGCGCCGCAGCATAAGAACAGTAATTTTTTTAATCGCCTCCTCGGAGATCGGATCAAATAAAACGATCCCATCGAAACGATTTAAAAATTCCGGTCTAAAATATTCTTTTAACCCACCGTGCAATAAATTATCCTTAATTTTTGATGATGGCGTACCGGCTGAAATTTCGCTTTGAACATATGAGGTGCCGGCATTTGAAGTCGCAATAATAATAACATTTGTAAAATCTACAACTCGACCGGTACTATCGGTAAGTCGCCCGTCGTCCATAACCTGCAAAAATAAGTTTAAAACATCCCGATCGGCTTTTTCAACTTCATCAAGCAATAAAAGACCAAAAGGTTGGCGACGAATGGCCTCAGTAAGGATACCGCTTCCTTTAGAACCGGCCTGTCCAATCAAACGATAAATACTGGATTTATCTTGATATTCACTCATATCAAGCCGAATCATCCGATTTTCACCACCAAAATATACATCGGCGATTGTTTTGGCTAATTCTGTTTTACCGACCCCGGTTGGTCCTAAAAATAGGAAATTGGCAATCGGTCGAGATTGCGAACGAATCTCTGCCCTAGCGCGACGCAAAGCGCTCGCAACAAGCTTTACCGCCTCATCTTGACCAACTACCCTGCGATGCATCTCTTGTTCTAATTGAAGCAGTTTAGACCCCTCATCTTCGGAAATGGCGGTAAGCGGTATATGAGTTTTTTCTACTACCACCGCCCCAACCTCTTCACCAGTCACCAAAGCATTGGCTCCTTTTTTGGCATGAGTGTGAACGGCAGCCTCGGTAATAATTTCTACCGCGCTACCCGGCAACGGTGCGTCACGCAAGTATCTTCTAGCATACTCAACCGACTTCGCAATCGCGTCATAAGAAAAAAAGACATTTTCTTTATATTCGATATATCCGACTTTAGATTCCAAAACTTCAATCGCTTGATTAACATCTGTTTCTTTAATCTCAACCTTGGTAAATATTGAACTGAGTTTAGAATTATTAATTTGCTGAGCATAGGCTTCGGTGGTAGTTGAAGCCAAAACTAAAATTGAACCATGCGAAAGCACTTCGGAAAGAGTGCTCGCAACATCTAAACTTTCATCCCCTGTTCCGGCCGACACGCCTAATAATTCGTGCAAATTATGAAGAAATAAAATAACATTGCCGGCGCGAGAAATTTCATTAAAAACCATCACGAGGCGCTCAATGGCGCCGGACGGCGAAGTACCAGAAAGAAGCGATGACAAATGAAGCTGAATAAGCCGCTTATCAAATAAACGATCGGGCACATCGCCTTCAATCATCCTCTCCGCAATACCCTCAACGATTGTACGACGACCTACTCCATAATCCCCAACCAAAAGAACATTATTTTGGCCACCTTCGATTATTTGAAAAATTTCCTGAATTTCTTTTTCTCTTGCAACACAGGCTTCCGTGCGACCAAGCTGAGCGCGAAGCGTCACGTCTTCGCTAAGACGATTTAAAAACGGCGTAGCAACGGCTGTCATGGCGCGATCCATACCCTTGGTGGAGCGATGGCGACCGGCACGAAATAAATTTGAAGATTCTCTAGATAATTTCTCCTTGATACGCGCCCATGCAACTACATTTTTTAATTTTTGGTTATCAATCCCAAGATCAAATAATATTTCTTCGAGTTGCTTCGAATGCGCAACAGTCGCGACCAAAAGCTCGGTCACGCTGACATAATTTTGATGTAAATAAAAAGCCGTTTCGTAAGCATCAAAAAAAATCTGATATATATCCTCTCCCAACGCCGGCGGTGTTCGTTTCCGCTTTCCTTCTTTTTCAACCAGTCCGAGCTTACCCATTTCATCAATCAATGATTTTGGTCCGATACCAAGACGAATAAAAGTATTCCCAATGCGAACGGAACCAAGCAGCGCAACGAACAAATGAACCGGTTTTAAATATTCCGCTGAACGCCGATCGGCCAGCTCATACGCGCGGTCAATAATTGATAAAGCTTCTTCAGTAAATGATCCGGAAATATTTATTCGATCACGACGGCGAAATTTTATCATTTCCTCCCAGGAATTAATTGTTTGTTTGTTTCTTAACTCTTTTTCGTAATTATATTGCTCGACTGGAACGATTTTTCGTTGCTGTACCGTCATGCGGTACATAGCATAGAGAAAAAAGAAGCAGCCAGCCCAAAAAAACATTTTGGTAATTGAAGAAGCATTATTAAAATTTATGCTTAATCCGGCAAACTGACTGTCGAGATAATAGTGATAAAAAGACCATAACCAAGAAACTAATCCTGCCGATAAAAACAATACAAATCTAATCGCATTAAAAACTCTCCTCGTTTTATTTAAAATAAGGTTATATCGAGTAAGTGAACTGCGCCAAAACAAAACATGCCCATGACTGAATGAGGCAGCTCCAAGACTGCGGCAGTTCTTGCAGGCGCCATTTTTGGCTTTACCAGAACCGCGGCAAAACTGGCAAAATAATACTACTGGTTTTTCTTCTTTCTCTAAATCCATAATCAGATTATATTTATACTATTCAGAAATCCGTATATAATAACAGGCGGAATAAGAAGGTAACCGATAAATAAAAAAACACAAACAACTAACCAACCTAATAATGCGGCGCTGCGAAAAACAATTTGAATTAATCGCATAAAAAAACTGATAATGCGACCTTGCCAATCGTACTGGCCAAACATCGGCACGAAAATATTTCGGATCCAAATACCGGGTGCCAATAAATCATTACCGTCATTTAAGACAAAAGAGCACCATTTAGCAGCCCGAACCATCCCAAAGGTATACCACCAAATTGGAAAATAAAAAAAATCAAGAATTGCTTCCATTATTACTCGTTGAAATGCAAGTGCGTACATAAAGATTTTATGGCTATATTATACCATAAAGAAGCCATCCAAAAAATAGACGTAAAAAAATCTCGCCAAGTGCTCTTGGCGAGATTAAATTTCAGTTATTATCGCTTAGCAACAATCGAATCGTTTAAATCAATATACTGGACATTGTTTGCCTTAACCATACCTAGCGTTTCCAGACGTTTTTCAACACTGCTCATTGATTGATAAGAAGCTATCTCGGAGCGTAATTTTTCATTTTCACTGCTAAGCTGTGCAGTTTGTTCTTGCAATTTTGCAATTTCGTAACCACCGGTTGTGAGACTGCTGACTTGAAAAATATACCCTACTATCAAGATTATTAACGATACCACCAGCACAGTTCGGGTTGCCGCCCCCACCAAGATGGCAGGAAATTTTGTTTGTAATGCGGAACTGTGTCCGGACTGATACTGCACCCTCGAATATAATGACATACACTCCTTGTTAAAAATATTATTTTTATAATTTTTCAGCAACTCTGAGCTTTGCGCTCCTCGCTTTCGTGTTTACCTCTACTTCAGAAACGCCCGCAATAATTGGTTTTTTTGTTATTATTTTTAATTTATCGCCTTTGCTTTGAAAAAAATGCTTTACGATCCTGTCCTCTAATGAATGGAAGGTAATTACTACCAATCTTCCACCCGGTTCAAGCGCGTCCATTGCCGCCGGTAAAACATTTCGGAGCGCCTCTAATTCGTGATTTGTTTCGATGCGAAGCGCTTGAAATATTTTAGTCGAGGGATGAAGTCCGCCGATCCAAGGTACCTCTTTTTCACTTTTTAAAACCTTTCGATAAACCGCTAATATTATTTCTGTTAACTGTCCGGTCGTTTCAATTTTATTATTTTTTCTGTACTCGACTATTTGCTTTGCGATTAGTTCTGATAATTTTTCTTCCCCGTATTGCTTAAATATTTTTATTAAATCTGCCAACTGATATTCATTTACTATTTCCGCGGCAGTAATTCCTTTTTCATTGGTACCGCCATAGCGCATATCTAGCGGTTCATCGCCTACAAAGCTGAATCCCCGTCCGCGCTCTTCGAACTGCGGTGTTGACCAGCCTAGATCGAGCAAAATTCCGTGAATTGGTTTAAAATTACTTTCGGAAATTATTTGTTTTAAATTTTCAAAGTTATTTCTTGAAAAAACCGCTCTTTGTCCGAATCGATATAAAAATTGTTTTGCTCTTAGCATTGATTCCGGATCCGCATCAATTCCGAGAAGTTTTCCATTTGGACTAGTTTTTTCCAAAATCGCTTCGCTGTGTCCGCCGTCTCCAAGCGTGCAATCAATAATATTCAAGTTTGGCTTTAACTGAAGCGAATCAATTGCTTCGCTCATTAAGACTGGTATGTGGCGAGTCATATTAAATTCCTAATTCCGCCATCCGCTCGGCAATATTACCGCTTTCCTTTTCGGTCTGGCTCTTGTAAACATTCCACTCTCCTGCATCCCAAATTTCAATGCGGCTATACAAACCAGCCAGGACTACTTCTTTTTTTAACCCTGCAAAGCGTCGTAGATATTCGGGTAAAATTATCCGGCCTTGTTTATCCACCTCTACATCCATGGCACCGGCGAGCATCAAGCGAGAAAATGCCCGGCTATTTGATTGACTGATCGGAAGTGTGGCAAGTTTTTCTGCCAATTTTTCCCATTCAGATTTTGTGTAAAGGAACAAACAATTATCGAGGCCTCTGGTTACGACTGCGCCTTTTTTTACCTGATTGCGAAATTTCGCCGGTATTGCGAGGCGTCCTTTGTCATCCAGATTGTGCGAATATTCCCCGATAAACATGGGATGGTTTTGTTAGTGATACAAGCATTTTCACCACTTTTCACCACCTATCTCCATTTTACTCCACTCTTCCACATCGGTCAACACTTTTTTACCTATTTATCCACAGGTCAAACAACTTTAAAATAGGCTAAAAATACAAATAAAAAAGCCCTTTGTTTATTAAGCAAAGGGCTTGTTTTTAACTTTTTATTATATTTCCATGGTTTTGTTAAACTCCGCCGCAACTGCATCTATTTTTAATTCGTTTAATGACTTCGCGAAAGCACTAGTTTGATCCGGATCGCCATGATTTAGAACAACTTTTTTTACACTGTTTCTATTATTTTCAATCCATTTAATTAGTTTATTACGATCGCCATGCGCAGAAAAAGCATTAAGCATTTTTACTTCACAATGAACTGGAATGCTTTCGCCGTGAATCTGAACATGAGTGTGGCCGTTTAATAATTGCCAGCCAAGAGTGCCGTGCGCCTGATAACCAATAATCAAAAGTGTATTGCGATGATCCGATAAGTAACGCATGGCATGATGTAAAATTCTTCCCCCATTCATCATGCCGGCACCGGCGATAATTATTTTTGGGCTAGGAGTATGATTAATTTTCATTGATTCATCTCGGGTGTAAGTCAAAACCAAACCCGGAAAATTAAACAAATCATCACCGTCATTATAAAATTTATCGGCTTCTTCATCATAATATTCCGGATATTTTTCAAAAACTTTTAAGGCATCAATCGCGAGCGGACTATCCAAAAATATTGGCACTCTTTTGAGATCATGATGACGATCGATTAAATCGTTTAGGGTATAAAGCAATTCTTGGGTACGTTCAAGAGCAAAGGATGGGATCATGAGAACTCCGCCCTGACTGATAGTTTTTTTAATCGCCTCTTCTAAAAGCTCCTTTCGACGATCGGAGGATTCATGAGTTCGATCACCATAGGTAGATTCACAAATTAAAACATCGATATTTTTCGGCAATAAATCTGTATCACGCAAAATCGGAACGCTAACATTTCCAACATCTCCGGAAAATACCGCTCGTTTTCCCTCGGATTCAATTTCAATAAAAGCCGAACCAAAAACATGCCCGGCATCATGGAATGTAACAGTAACTGAATTTGGATCTTCAGCTGGTTTATTTTTTTTAATTATTTTTTTTACCTGATGCAAAAGATTTTTTCCTCGTGAAATTTGCAGCGGTTTATAATAATCAACCGTTTTAAACTGTGCCATGACATTTTCAACGTCGCGCATTTCATAAAGTAGCGGCCGGCCAAATTTTCGGTGATCATATTCCATAACTCCATAGGCATCCTCCATTATAAGGCGAGCTAAATCGCGAGTTGGCGGAGTAGCATAAATAAAACCCTTAAAACCGTTCTTGGTAAGAAGCGGCAATCGCCCAACGTGATCGAGGTGAGCGTGAGTGACTAAAACCGCAGTAAGCGCGGCCGGGCTAAATGGTAAAGGATTTTGATTTTTTTGTTCATTCCCCTCTCCACCTTGAAACATTCCACAATCAATAAGTATTTTATGTTCACCAGTTTCTAAAAGTGAACACGAACCGGTAACTTCGCCGGCGGCGCCAAAAAAAGTAAGTTTCATGTGATAATTATCAAATTAGACACTCATTATACCAATTTGGCTAAAAAAGGGCAATTTATAACTCATTTATTACCCTGTACAAAGAGGTAATTTTCTGTTATTATAGCTCACATCAATATAGCTATTTATGCGCAAACCGGTTATTGAAAACATCGAGATCATCGAACCGCCAATCGGTGAACTCAGCAAACAACGAAGCTCACTCAAAAAGACGTGCCTGACCGGTTGTGGGTGCGTTATTTTTTTAATTGTCGGGGCACTGCTCGCACTGCGCTTTTTTGTCGGCACCGGACCATCCACTATAAAAAAACTTCCCGATAATTTTCCGACCGCAATACCGGTGTATGAAAAAGATTCGATTGAAAAAATCACCTTTATTTCCGGAACCTATAAAAATCGCAGCATCGAAATTGCCGCATTTTTTCCGAAAGTAATTCTCTCCCCCATGCTTCTACAGCTTCGACGCGAAACTTCCACCAGTTCTTCTGGAGGATTTATTGCCGCGAACCGAAGTTTCTGGAGCCTGCTTACAACTCCGGTTGGCGACGCCCGCGACACAATTCAAATCGAATGGAAATCAATTGATGCTGAACCGGGTTTTATTATTTCTTATTATCGCAAAGAACTAAGCAAAGAAAACTTTACCATTTCTGAAGTTGAACAAAATGGCAACACTTTACAATTTTCTTTTGAAAGTGGCGACGGTATTAGTGGCACCCTTCTTACTGAAACAGACTTAGAAGATCACCCGGGCACCGATTATGCGGCTTTAACCGTGAATATTCCGCCTTGGTTTAAAAATCCGCCCGAAAATAAATAACATGCTTAAACGATTATTTAGCCCAGATTCAAAATCAGTAACTGGAGCGGCCATTTTAATTTCTACCGCGACCTTACTCAGCCGTTTAATCGGCATTATCCGCGACCGAACCTTCGCGCATTTTTTTGGCGCCGGTTCAGTCATGGACGCTTATTATGCAGCTTTTAAAATTCCCGATTTAATTTACAGCCTACTTATTGCCGGCGCTCTTACGGCTGGATTTATTCCAACCTTTACCCGATTGTTTTATGAATCGGAAGATAAATCTAAAGCTTGGAAGCTGACAAACAACATTATTTCAATTGTCGGAGTAGCCTTGCTAATACTTGGTGGGCTGGGAATTATTTTTTCTCCTTTTCTAGTAAAAATAGTTGCTCCTGGTTTTCCGCCCGAGCAGCTTAAATTGGTAAATACTTTCACCCGCATCATGCTTATTTCGCCTTTTCTACTTGGTATTTCCATGGTTATCGGCGGCGTACTTCAATCACTAAGACAATTCCTCCTCTACTCTATCGCTCCTATTTTTTACAATTTCGGTATCATTATTGGAATAGTTTTTTTTACAAAATTTTTAGGTATTGCCGGTCTCGCTTGGGGTGTAGCTTTTGGATCCCTGCTCCATTTATCGGTTCAGATTTATGGCGTAATCAAAAATGGCTACCGCTGGCATTGGCATTTTAATTTAAAAGATCCGGATACGAGATTAATCGGCAAACTAATGCTTCCGCGTACTTTTGGTTTAGCAGTAAATCAAATTAACACCGTTGTAATTACCGTAATCGCATCATTTTTACCGCTTGGCAGTGTTGCTATTTTTAACTACGCGAACAATTTACAGGATGTGCCAACCGGCATTATCGGCATTCCATTTGCGCTCGCGGTATTTCCAATTTTGTCGCGGCTTACATCTCCTGAAAATCGAGGTGAATTTGGTGCTCTCATATCTTCCACTGTTAGGCAAATCCTTTTTTTAGTAATTCCACTTTCAGTTTGCTTCTTATTGCTACGCGCTCAAATAACCCGCGTCGTACTCGGTACCGGAGCTTTTGATTGGAACGCCACCATTCAAACCGCCGACACTCTCGCTTTTTTTACTTTAAGTCTTTTTGCCCAATCGCTTATTCCTCTTTTTGCGCGTGCATTTTATTCTTTAAACAATACAATGACGCCATTTCTCATTAGTATTATTTCAGAATTAATTTGTATTATTGGCGCATTGCTATTTATGAAACCGCTTGGCGTAGCCGGTCTCGCGCTAGCAAAATCGATTTCTGCATTAATAAACATGTCGGCTCTCGCAATACTTCTGCGCAAAGAAGTCCGTGAAATTATTGATGATAAATTACTTCCGCTTATTCTAAAAACTTCTGTTGCCGCATTAGTGATGGGAATAATTATTCAATATTTAAAATACCCCCTTGCTCAAATATTCGATCAGCATTATTTCTGGGGAATTTTAATGCAAGGATTAATCGCGGCGCTCGTTGGCATTCTTGCTTATGGTTTTATTTGTACGGTCTTACGGGTAGATGAAATGATCCATTTAAAAAACAGCTTTAAAAAGCGTTGGCTTCGACTTTGGAATATCGGCGAAGGAATTGATCAGGCAGAAAAACTTTGATTTTATGAATAACAACATCCGGAATTTTTGTATAATCGCGCATATTGATCACGGTAAATCTACCTTGGCTGATCGATTTTTGGAACTGACAAAAACCGTTTCAGAGCGTGATATGAAAAGCCAACTTCTTGATTCGATGGATCTAGAACGTGAACGTGGCATTACCATAAAACTTACTCCCGTGCGGATGAAATATAAAAATAACGGAGAGGACTACATTTTGAATCTCATTGATACTCCAGGACACGTGGATTTCAACTACGAAGTTTCCCGTTCTCTCGCCGCCGTAGAGGGCGCGATACTGCTCGTAGATGCAACCCAAGGTGTTCAGGCTCAAACCATCGGCAACCTATACCTCGCTCTTGAGCAAAACCTGACCATCATTCCGGTAATCAATAAAATTGACATGCCGATTGCAAATATTGAAAAAACCATGGCAGAAATTGTTCACTTGATTGGTTGCAGCGAAGAAGAAATTCTACTCGCCTCCGGAAAAAGCGGACAAGGCGTGGAAGAAATATTAAAAACAGTTATTGAACGTGTTCCTCCGCCAAAAAATAACAAAGACAACCCACCACGAGCCCTAATCTTTGATTCGCTTTTTAATGAATATAAAGGAGTCGTGGCTTCGGTGCGAGTGGTTGATGGCGAATTAAAAAAAGGCGATAAAATAAATTTAATTTCTACCGGTGCCGACGCGGAAATTTTGGAAATTGGTTATTACACTCCCAAGTTTCGACCGGCAGAAAAAATTGCCAATGGTGAAATTGGCTATATTGCAACCGGACTCAAGGAAGTCCGTGATTGCCGGGTTGGCGACACGATTACCACCTTGAATGCCGAAAAAAAATTATCTACCAAGGAAGCCTTACCGGGATATACCGAAGTTAAACCGATGGTTTATGCCGGAATCTTTCCAAAAGAGGGTGATGCTTATCAGGCTCTTCGAGACGCGATTGATAAATTAAAACTAAGCGACTCTTCCTTAATATACGAACCGGAACATTCTACCGCGCTCGGCTTCGGCTTCCGTTGTGGATTTTTGGGCATGTTACACTTAGATATATTTCAAGAACGATTAAAGCGTGAACATGATTTAAATATCATCATCACCGTACCGAGCGTATCTTACCAAGTTACCAAAACAAACAATGAAGAAATGCGGGTTTATAGCCCGCAAGCTTTGCCACCAACTGCAAGCATCTTAAAAATTGAGGAGCCTTGGATGACACTTGATATAATTACACCTAAAGATTATGTTGGCGGTGTAATGGGATTAGTTTCCGAACGCAAAGGCCGCTATAAAACCACTGAATATCTTTCGACTGGAAACGACCAACGAGCCTTATTACACTATGAGATACCACTTTCCTCGCTCATCACAGATTTTTATGATAAGCTAAAAACAGTCACATCGGGTTACGCTTCAATGAATTACGAATTTATTGACTACGAACCGACTGAAGTAGTAAAACTTGATATTTTGGTTGCGGACGAACCGGTTGAAGCACTCTCGACGCTCGTTTGGAAAGAAGATGCTTATTCGGTTGGTAAAAAAATTGTCGAATCGCTTAAAGAATCACTTCCAAAACAACAATTCGTCCTAAAAATCCAAGCAACAATCGGCGGAAAAGTAATCGCTTCGGAAAGATTGTCCGCTTTACGCAAAGACGTGCTTGCCAAAATGAGCGGTGGTGACTATACCCGCAAGATGAAACTGCTTCAAAAACAAAAAAAGGGCAAATCTAGAATGTTACAGCACGGCAAAGTAGATATTCCCACCGAGGCATATTTAGCGGTATTAAAAAGATAACCACGATTAATTACGTATGAAAAAAAAATCAAAAAAAATATTAGTCGCGATTGGGGCGTTTATAGGTATAATCGCCATGATCTTCTTTACGATTGCTCCAGCTTTTCAAGGCAAATAATAATATGCAAAAAAAATGGTTGATAGCGGCGCCACCTCCGTCAAGTTTTTTGGCTGAACACCCCGAACTTTTACCGATCGCCTGCACCCTACTTTGGAATCGAGGCTTGCGCACCACAAAACAAATTGATGAATTTCTTAACCCCGATTACCTCGGCGATATTCATGATCCTTTTTTATTTAAGGACATGAAAAAAGCGATCGAACTTATATTCAATGCAATAAAAAAAGGAGAGAAAATCACCGTTCATGGTGATTATGACGCAGATGGCGTCTGCGCTTCCGCGATTATTATCACCACACTCAAAAAACTTGGCTGTAATAATTACAGCGTCTTTATCCCCCACCGAGAAATTGACGGTTATGGTCTTAATAAAAACACAATTAAGTTTCTTAACAAAGAAAAAACCAATTTAATAATAACCTGCGACTGCGGTATTTCTAACACTGCCGAAGTAGCCCTTGCAAAAGAATTGGGGATGAATGTAATTATTACCGATCACCACGCGATGCCGGCAATCTTTCCGCCCGCGGACGCAATTATCCACCCACTGGTTCCCGGTGAAACCTACCCCGACCGTTCACTTTCAGGAGGTGGAGTTGCTTTTAAATTAATCCAGGCGCTTTTAATTGAACACCACAAAAACAATGATCTATTACCAGACGGCGAAAGACATGAGGCATTTGAAAAATGGCTTTTGGATCTGGTTTCTATTTCTACCGTTGCTGATATGGTTCCGCTTATTGGCGAATCTCGGACACTGGTACGATACGGTCTTACTGTATTGAACAAATCTCGTAATGCCGGATTAAGAAAATTACTTGCTATTGCCGGACTACTCGATGAAAATGATAAACCTAAACGAACTTTTAATACCGAGACAATTGGTTTTCAGATTGCGCCGAGAATTAACGCTGCCGGAAGAATGGATCACGCGAATTTTGCTTACGCCCTGCTAATGGCTGAGACGAATGAAAAAGCTTCAGAATTGGCCGATCAACTTCAGCAAAATAATATCGATCGCCAAAAACTTACCGAAAAACTTCTCAAAGAAGCCCGCAAACAAATTAAGAAAACAGAACAAGAAAACAACCCGATAATTTTTATTGAAGGTGAAAATTGGAGTGCGGGAATTCTTGGTTTAGTTGCTAGCAAACTGAAAGATGAATTTTATAAACCGATCTTAGTAATGGGAGTAAGTGAAAAAATGGTAGTTGCTTCCGGGCGAAGTGTTCCGGGTTTTAATATTATCGCTAACCTGCAGGCCCTTTCTAAATACCTTGAAAAATTTGGCGGCCATCCACAAGCGTGCGGTTTTTCAATTTTACCGGACAAACTACCCGCTTTTAAAGAGGCAATGCTTGAGAAAGCAAAAGAGGGTACCAAAGACCTTGATCTTAGCCCGCAGTTAAAGATTGATGCCGAGGTAAGTCTCGAAGATGTTAGCTGGAAACTTTATGACATTCTTCAAAAATTTGAACCATTCGGAACTGCGAACGATGAACCAGTTTATGCAGCAAGAGGTTTAACAGTTACATCGGTAGAAACCGTCGGCAAAGACAACAAACACCTACGCCTCATGGTTAAACACAACTCTCACATTATTCGAAAAACAATTGCTTTTGGATTTGGCAATGCCGAAAAACATCCGGCCAACTGGAGTGTTTCACTCAAACCTGGTGACATTATTGACCTAGCATTTTCAGTCAGCGTAAACGAATGGAATGGAAACCGAGAACTGCAACTAATGGTAAAAGATATAATTAAAAACATCCAGAAATAACCTGGATGTTTTTAATTATGAAGCTCGCTACCGTTTTATTCACAAACCTTATGAACAAAACGGTTGGTGGTAGCGAACTTCTTACCACCCCCCGTATATTTTACTTCTTATCTCTAGATTCGAATAACCACAGAGACCCTTTGGTCATACTCATGACTCGCTTGCCTTGGGCCAACGACTTTGAACTGCCAAATACACTTTTGGCCGTAGAGCAACGCGGAATTTTCGTTTTTTTCAAAAAAAATTTCCTTGCCGTTGCTTTTTACCGGCCGAATATGATCTGACTCCGTCTTGAAATAGACCACGCATCCGGCCGGAGCGTAAATCACAAATTCGGTTGAAGGCGCATACAATGGTGTAAACGGCATAGACAGTCCCGCCAAATTCGATGGTGTCTCTGCCCAAGACTGGCTGAGATGTCCAAACACCAACAAAAATGCCATGCTGCCGATAAAACCGCCCACACTAATTGCGTGACCCCAATCTGACCCGCTCTCAACAACTTCGTTTCCCACATGACTGCTGACCATAGTAATCACAAAAGCGATTACTATTACCACGCAAATTGCGGTAAACATTTGGACCCCCCTCGTAAATACCTCGTTCATTTCCAACGAAAACCACATGATTAATTCAATTGGTTACCCTTAAAAACGAAATAGCTTTTAACTAATTATCATTTTAAATATTCCTCCAAAGCTTCTTGCCATGTCCGCTGTATTGGTAATTTGGAATTAATAAGCTCGGAATAATGCGGGCGTTTAGCGACACGCGGAAAATCACTGCTTTTTATTGGCAATAATTTTACATCAATATTTTTTATTCGAAAAATTTCTTTAGTCATGGTATACCAGGTGCTTACTCCGCTATTCGCGCCGTGATAAATACCAAATGGAGCAGATGTAGAAATGAGTTTTTTTACAAACTTTGCTAAATCAATACTATAAGTCGCGCAACTAAATTCTTCATCTACCAACTTCATTTCCTCTTTACCTTTTGCAGACGCGATAATTTGATCAACAAAACTTTTTTTAGCGGCTGCACTTTTGCCGGGCGGACCAAACATTCTTGATAATCGCACTAAATAATATTTATTAGTTTTTTCCATTAATATTTTCTCTCCATCTGCTTTAGATTTTCCATATTTATTAATCGGCGAAGGTTTGGCAGCTTCATCATAACCGCTTCCGCTATCTCCGGCAAAAACATAATCAGTTGAGAAATGAACAATCGGCGCGCCGACTTTATATGCCGCTTCGGCCAAATAACCAACCGCTTCACAATTTATTTTATTAGCGAGCGAAGCCGACTGTTCATCCTTCTCGGCTTGATCCACTCCATTATAAGCGGTAGCATTTATTATATAATCAGGCGCTAATGCGATAATTTTACCTAAAACTTCATTTTTATTTGTCACATCTAATTCAGATTTATCCCACGCTGTAACGAAAAAATCGCCAGTAAAACCGGCGACTATTGCAGAACCAAGCAAACCTTCTGAACCAAGGACAAGTACCTTTTTCATACCTTTAATATGGCTTTTCGAATTTTCAGATATTCATCATAATCCTCCAAATAATCGGTACGATCGGAACTATAATTTGTCGAGGAAAGCGCAAGAATTATACAATCAGATGATCCGGCTTTAAAGCCGTGCCAGACATAAGCCGGTACATATATTGCCGAACCCGCGCCACTTAATTTAATCTCTTCTTTACCATTTCCCTTATCAATTACGATAGTTGAAGAACCTTTTACCTGGATAAATACTTCTTCCTCCAATTTATGACTATGCTGATTAGTCGCAGCGCCTGATCCAAGATCCATAAAATACAGACGTTTTACTTCAAACGGTACCGAATCTTTTAATTCAACCGGAGTAAGATTATAACCTCGATCATTAAAAGATTTAAATTGAAAAATTTTACATTCCATATTAAGTTGAAGATTTCATCTTGTCACCAGAACGTGAAAGATTTTCCTGAAATGAATTCATTTCCGTTTTTTTCTTTTTCCAAATATTTTCTACCCAAGACGTGTTATTTTTATACCACTCTACCGTCTCTTTTAAACCCTGCTCAAACTTTTCTCTAGTATACTCCGGCTTCCAACCAAGCTTCATGATCTTGCTAGCATCGATCGCGTACCGACGATCGTGCCCAGGACGGTCGGTGACATACTCAATTCTTTCCTCGCCAAAACCCATAATTTTCAAAATCATTTTAGTGATTTCCATGTTGTTTCGTTCGTTGTCTGAACCGATATTGTAGATTTCTCCAGGAACACCTTTGTGCAAAAGCAAATCCAATGCGGTCGCATGATCGGAAACATGAATCCAATCCCTTACATTTAAACCGTCTCCATAAACCGGAACTTTTTCACCTTTAAGTAATCTAAAGATAAAAAATGGGATCAACTTTTCCGGAAATTGATAAGGACCATAATTATTCGAACAGTGAGTCACAATTACCGGTACTTTATGCGTTATAAAGTAGGCATTACACATCAGGTCACCACCGGCTTTAGCGGCGGCGTATGGCATATTCGGAAAGATCGGTGTTTTTTCGGTAAACAATGATTCATCTTCGAGTTCAAGCGAACCATACACTTCATCAGTTGATACATTTACAAATTTTTGAACACTATTAATCCTAACGGCATCTAAAACCATTTGTACGCCGAGCGTATTCGTCAGCACGAATTCTTTAGCACCGCCGTGAATAGAACGATCGACGTGCGTTTCTGCCGCAAAATTTATCACGTGCGTTATGGCATGTTTTTTCATCACTTCATTTAGTAAATCAAGATCCGTGATATCCCCGGCTACAAAACTATAATTTGGATTCGCCTTACAATCCGCAACATTTTCTAAATTGCCGGCATAAGTAAGCTTATCAAAATTTACAACCTTATAGGTTGGATGAGCAGAAAGTATATGATGGATAAAATTTGAACCGATAAAACCGGCACCGCCGCAAACTAGTAAATTCATACGTATTTAAATGTTTTGAAATTAATGATGGTTTGTTTCTTTGCTGACAATAAGGACGCAGGCCGCGGCACCAATCGCCATGGCGAGGGCCGAACCGCCATGACTAACAAATGGCAACGGTACGCCGGTAAGCGGTATTGCCCCTACCGTTGATCCAATATTTAAGAATGATTGCCAACCAAACCATATCATAATACCGGCGGCCAGTAAAGAACCATACTGATCTGTGCTCCATTTGCTTATTTTAAGCCCTCTCATGACCAAAAGGAGTATTAAAACGATCATTAAACTTGCGCCCCAAAAGCCAAGTTCTTCAGCAAGAATCGCAAATATCGTATCGGCGCTAGCTTCTGGCAAATACTGATATTTTTGTCTTGAATTCCAGAGACCAAACCCCGTCAAACCACCCGAACCAGCCGCTACAAAAGCCTGATTTACTTGATACGACTCAACCGGATATTTTTCCGGATGTAAAAAAACTTCAATACGTCTCAAACGATACCCGCTGCCGGCAAATATAAATATTACCGCTCCAACAAGTCCGACGACAAAAAGTGTCATAAGTTGATTTCGGGGAATATTCGCAATAATAAGTACCCCTAAAATTTCTCCACCAATGATGACCAGCGTACCAAAATCCGGTTGAAGCGCCACTAAAAGCAAAATTGGCCCAAGAATTGCAAGCGCTGGCAAAATACCAGTTTGCCATTCAAACCAATTATACTTCGGACGAGAAAGCATGGCTGCGAGCGCGCACACCACCGCCAGCTTTGCGAATTCGGCCGGCTGAAAACCAAATCCAAATAAACTCAGCCAACTGCGTGAATGATTAATAGTTACTCCAATGCCCGGAACAAAAACCAACGCTAATAATACTATGGAAAATATATATATAACCCAAGTCAATTTTTTTAATCGTTCCAATCCCAAATAAAATATCGCGGTTGCAAAAATTAAACCCGGCAAAAGGCCGTATAAAATTTGTCGTTTTATAAAATAATTACCATCTCCAAATCTTTGAACCCCGGCCGGCTGACTGGCAGAAAAAAGAACAACGAGTCCGGTAACTATCAAGATTATTAAACATAACAGAAACAACCCGTCCATTCGGAGGTTGGCGCGTTTACGCATACTTAAGAATTTAAACCAACAATTAAGTTAACGGCCACAACCAATAAAAGCTCCAAAAAAGCTGTGATCACAACCAGAAAGCGAGATAAAAAACGATTTGTGCGATGAAAGACGTATGAAGTAATAAAATTTACCATTACTATAGTAAATGAAAGAAGTGGTAAAGAATATAATTTCCACCACTCCCCGATCAAATCAATTCCAAAAATTATATTATAATGCAAAAATAACTGATCTGTGGTGGGTTTAATTCGGACAAAAGTGTACCACAAAATATAAACAAAAAAAGCTGCGGAAATAGCTAATGAAACCGACACCCAGCGGTCTTTTACGTACAATTTAACAGGATATAGCATACAGGTCTTAAATAGACTCTATTAGCCTTAAATTTGGCCCATTATGCGATAATTATACCAAAACAATACTATCTTGACAATTAATCTCGAGTGGTATATAATGAGGACTGTTAACTTTTGGTTTCGAACCAAATCTAATAAGCTAAATATAGTATGTCACATAAGAAAGCTGGTGGCTCAACACGCCTTGGCCGAGATTCAAATGCCCAACGCCTCGGGGTTAAAGCCCACGATGGAGAACTCGTTACCAAGGGAGCTATCATAATTCGACAACGTGGAACCAGATTCCACCCGGGTAAAAACGTTCGTAAAGGCAAAGACGACACATTGTTTTCTTTGGCTGAAGGAAAAGTAAAATTTTCCGAACGTAAAAAAATGCGTTTTGACGGAAGCCTTACTCGCGCCAAATTTGTTGATGTGGTAGTAATGGCCTAAATAGAATATAAATTAAAAAACCCGCCAAATTGGCGGGTTTTGTTTTTATTTAATTCCAGCTTCTTCTTTTAGCATTTTTATTCCATCTTCCAAACTTACCCTTGCCTCCCAACCAAGAAATTCTTTTGCAAGCCTCACATCGGCCTCAATAAATCTCATTTCACCAGGTCGCGGCGGAAGATTTTCAACCGGACCGCCAATTAGTTTTGCAATTTGATTCACGCTCACTTGTCTTCCAGAACCAATATTTATTGCACGGCCATCAACTATCTTTGATTTCCAAGCGCTGACATTCGCTTCTACAACATCACTCACATGTACATAATCACGGGTCGCTTCACCATCACCGACAATAGATAATTTTTTGCCTGCCTTACTCTGATCCAAAAAAATCGGAATGACCATAGGGTAAGAACCAGTAGCCAATTTTCTCGAACCAAAAACATTAAAATAACGCAAGCAAACAGTTTCTTGGCCGAATAAGCTACTAAACAAACGACCATACTCTTCACCCATTAATTTATGAAGCCCATAGGGACTAAGTGGCTTGGGAATGGCTGTCTCGCTTATTGGAACATTCTGATCACCATATATGGCACAACTTGAAGTAAAAATTACCTTTTTTACTTTATTTTCTTTCGCCGCTATAAGAACATTTAGAGTCCCAGTAACGTTAATTTCGTGAGTTAAGGCAGGATCCTCTATGGAAACCTGTAAACGCGGATCAGCCGCCAGATGAAATACCGCCTCCGCACCTTTAAATATTTTTTTAAGCTTATCTAAGTCACGGATATCATCCTTAAAAAATTTAGCCCCTTTATTTACAAATTCCTTTTTTCCTAACATTAAATTGTCTACAACAACAACTTCATGACCTTCATTTATAAGTTTATCCGTAAGATGCGAACCAATAAAACCTGCTCCCCCAGTGACAATAATTTTTGACATATAATAATTACTAGAGTCGAGTTAATAAAATTTATTTTATTATGAGACTCGACGTAATTTCAAACTTTTTTTGTTTCTTATTTACCTTTAATAAACGGCGAACCGACCGCAATAATGTTAAAACCCAAGTCGGCAAGTTCTTCATATTGTCCGGCTATCAACCTCCGTCCATCCATAACTAAATAAGGCAACTTGGCTTCTTTTTTTAAAACATCGCCTATAATTTTAAATTGTGGCCAATCAGTGCAAATTATACATGCTTCAGAACCGCCTAATGCCACAGTTTCATTTGGCGCATATTGGATCTTGTCCCGGTGCGGATTCTTTTCAAAATATTTTTTACACTCTCCCATGGCAGCAGGATCATAAACCCTTACTTGCTTAACTCCAGATCCAATTAATTGTTGAACAATAGCAAGACCTCCGGAATTTCTAATATCATTTGTACCTTGTTTAAAAGCAACGCCTAATACTGCAACTGTTTTATCTACCCAATCAAACTCTGCTTCGGTTACCGCTCTACTAAAAAAATGTTCTAATTGAAATATATTTGATTCAAGTATCCCCCGAACTAAACCAGCTCCGGCGCCAGCATTTTCCAATTGATGTGCAAGCGAGCCGGCGTCTTTAATAAAGCAGCTACCACCTGAAAACAAACTATCATAAAGTCCCCAGGCACCAATTCTTGGTTCCGTAATTAAGATTTTTCTAACTTCCTCATAACGCAAATTAGGGAAATATTCACAAACTCTTCCGATTACATCAAAGGCAGTGACAACCTTATTAAACAATAAAAAGTTTGCTAGCAGTTTTGCCGAAGCCGCTTCATATGGATTTACTTCCAAATATTTTACCGAAGTCGAATCGATAAATCTCTGATATAATTTACTCATGATAACAAAGTCTTGTTTTGAATTTGCGCCGACAACAATCCGGTCTGGATGTATTGAGCCTTCTACCGCTTTGCCTTCCACCAAAAATTCCGGATTCGAAACGATTCCAAAATTTTTCACGCCATGTTTTGCAAACAACTGCTCAGTGTAATCAATCATCATGACCGGAACAGTGCTTTTATTTACAATGACGACCCGCGCCGATTGTTTACCGCCATTTCTCTTTGAAAGAGGTTCACCGATTATATCAACAGCATTTTCATAATAAGATAAATCTGTCTCCCCGGCCGCTCCGGTTTTTTCCGGCGTCGGCAAACACATAAAAACGACTTCCGTATTTTCAATAAATTTTTCCATTATTTTGTGGTCTGAAACAAAAGTTAAACGGTCCCGATTTCGAATGATTATTTCAGCAAGACCATCTTCGTGAATGCAGGAATTAATAACATCTTGATCGTTGGTAGATAATTTTTTTACTTTTTCTTTATCAATATCAAAAACCAAAACTTCATGCCCACTATCTGCTGATACTGCTGCCGAACAGGCCCCCACAAATCCTCCGCCAATATATAGAATCTTCATACTAATTATTATATTCTGTTTCTAAAATATTCTATGGTCATTTTGAGACCTTCCTCCAACTCAACTTTGAGCTGCCAATCTAAAATATTTTTTGCTTTTGTTATATCCGGCCGTCTTTGCATCGGATCATCCTCCGGAAGTTTCCTAAACTCAATTTTACTCTTAGAGCCTGTTAATTTAATTATTATTTCTGCCAATTTACTGACCGGAATTTCAAAAGGGTTGCCAAGATTTATCGGACCGGTGATTTCTTTATGGGAATTCATCATCAGAATCAAACCCGAAACCAAATCGCTGACAAAACAAAAACTTCGAGTTTGAGAACCGTCACCATATATTGTAATCGACTCCCCTTTTAATGCTTGTAAAATAAAATTGGAAACAACGCGACCGTCGTTTTCTGCCATTTGTGGACCATAGGTATTAAATATTCTAACCACCTTTATATCTAATCCATGGGTGCGTTTATAATCAAAAAAAAGTGTTTCAGCGCAACGTTTTCCTTCGTCATAACAGGCGCGCGGACCAATCGGATTCACATTTCCTCTGTATTCCTCTACTTGAGGGCTCACATCCGGGTCTCCGTATACTTCCGAAGTTGAAGCCTGAAGAATAACGGCATTTTTTGCCCTTGCGAGACCGAGCATATTTATTACCCCAATTGTATTTGTTTTTATTGTGCGAACCGCATTTTTTTGATAATGAATTGGCGATGCCGGACAAGCAAGATTATAGATCTGATCTATTTTTTCATCTAAATGAAACGGTTCAACAATATCATGTTTAAAAAAAGAAAAGTTCGGATTATTTTTTAACAAAGAAATATTTTCTTCTGAGCCGGTAGCAAGACTGTCGACAACAATTACCTTGTTCCCCGCTTCAAGCAATTTTTCTACTAAATGAGAACCGACAAACCCGGCTCCACCGGTAACAAGAATATTTTTCATATTAACCTTCGGAAACAATACTTAACTTACCTTCAATGAGCCCAACCAAATAACCAGACATTTTAGCGACATCGCCGAACGCGATTATAAATGGAATAATTAAAAAACCCAACAGCTGATAAAATATTGATTTATGATCAGTAAAAGCGAACCAACGTCTCCAAAATTTATCTAAATATATCAGCGCGCCAATTAACAGAGGAATTAAAAACATCAGTGAGTTCGTTAAAGCTACGAACAACAACAAGATGGAAGCCAAATAGACAAAATAACGAATAATCTGGCGAAAAGTATTTATTAAACCATGACCCTCACTTCTAGTATAATTATACAGTTGCTTAAAATATTTTCTTAGTTTTGTTCTGGGGCGCCACAAAACTAGCGGTTCGCGAATAAAATACGGCCAACCTTCTTTTCTGATTAATTTATTATCAAATAAAACATCCTCGCAAAACGGTATCCATTCCGGATAACCACCAACCGTTTGCCAACGATCTTTATGGAATGCTACCGAACGACTTGAAGGAAGCCAATTTTTTTTAAATTCATTCGCGGCAGGTATAGTTGCGGCGGAAATCAAATATGTTAACAATGTATCACTCTTTTCAAACCACGGTCCAAATCCGGTTGCCGACCAGGTTACTTCTTTTTTTTCAAAAGGTCCGATGATTGATTTAAACCAATTTTTGTCATATACACACCCAGCATCAGTTACAACAATGGTTGACCCTGTGCTTTTTTTAATAGCAAAATTGCGTCCGTGGGCAATATTACCCGTTTCTCTAAAGATTTTAAGCTCTGAAACCGTTTCAGTCATTTCCTGCAAATATTCCCAGGTACCGTCGGTTGAACCGCCATCAACAATAACAATCTCGTCCGGCATGACAGTTTGAGCGATAATACTTTCAAACCACTTTGGCAAAGTGGTTTTTTCGTTAAAAACTGTCATTATTAGGGTGTTCATAGACTTCTGATTGACTTTAAGTATACGCTAATTTTGCCAAAAAGTGAAACCATTAAAACAATTGGAAAAGCTCGATACCAAGGGTAATTTTTCGTTACAAATTTAATAAGACTATTTAAAAATACCGCTAATCTATTTAGATCTCTTTTAGTCTTAAAACTTCCACCATAAATATGCATCACAGGATCAGTCTCAATCGCTAATATTTTCCAACCATTCTTTTTTAACCTCCAACAAAGGTCGGTTTCCTCAAAATACATAAAATATTCTTCACCCAAAAGACCACACTGATCCAGGGCTTTCTTTCTAAGAAAACACGCCGCACCGGTAACATAATCCAGAATTTTACCTTTTGTCGGTAATTGTTGAGGATAAAGCGCAATTCTTTTCATTTTCTTTTTAAAAACTTCAGGTACAAGATACCCTATAGGAAATAAATAACCTAAAACATTTAAAAAAGTCGGGAAATAACCACCAATTGATTGTCTTGATCGGTCGGGATAAACCAGCGACGGACCAAGCGCCCCAACTCGATCATTTGCAGCCATAAAATCATACAGATTCATCAAACTTTTTACACCGGTTTCGGTATCGCTATTAAGAAGCCAAATATATGGCTGAGTTGATATTTGTATAGCCTGATTATTTGCTTTCGCAAATCCAAAATTTTCTTTATTCACAAGCATCTTCACCTGTGGAAAATCTCGCCTTACCATTTCGACTGTACCATCAACAGAATTATTATCAACCAAAATAACCTCGGTCGGCAATTTTGTTGATTCGTAAAGTGCCTTTAATGCCTTCTTCGTTAATTCCGAAGTATTAAAGGAAACAATAACAACTGAGACTGGTAAAAGATTATTACTCATATTTTTTTGCAATCAAATAAATCGTATCCCGAACATTAATAGGCAGCGAAATATTTTTAAAAAAACTTTTTGAAGCCAATTCAGCAAGCTTCGAAAAAAATTTAAATCCGGTCCAACTATAAAATAATCTTATAATATATGGCACGGTAAACCACTTACCGTGATGTTCTAAATATTCTACCTTAAACCCCCTTTTTTCTAGAAAAGATTTAATATTTTCTGAAGAAAAATAATACAAATGTTGTGGCGGTACGAAAGCATGCCAACGCTTACCCCAAACCCTTGCCCAAAGACTGCCTGAATCCGGCGTAGTCAAAGCTAAAACTCCTCCAGCTTTTAGCAGCTCTCCAGCTTTGGTAATAAGACTAGCTGGATCTCTTACATGCTCCACCACATCTTGCATTACAACTGCGTCATATTTATTTTCAGCCTTAAAATCTTCTACAGTACCCACCGAAGCCTTAATTCCTTTCAAAATTGCCATTTTAACAGCGTAATCCGACAAGTCTATTCCTTCTGCCTCCCAACCAAGTTCTGTGGCTAATTTTAGAAAAAAACCGGTCGCACAACCTACTTCAAAAAGAGACTTTTTTTGGCCAGCCGGTAAAAACCGCTCAATATCACATAAAAAATTCAAATAGGTTTTTTTTGTTACTTCCTTGTCTGAATCGTAATCCATATATCCGTCGAGCGATACATCGCCGGTAAAATACCCTTCCGAATAGTATTTAGTTAAATCAGCAGGAATATTATTAACCGCCATCAATAAACATTTCGGACATTTAAATATTTTAAAACCTTTCTTCTCAAAATAAAACGACATTTCATTTCCACAATTCAGACAAATCATATTTTTTTAAGAAGAAAAACTGAATACTTATAAGTGTAGCTCGGTCGGTGCAAAAATTTTTCTTTATAATACTTAAGGGTAGGGTCAAGCGGCACACTATCAAATCTTTTTAATATTGCATATCCGGCAGGAATCAAATTAACTGTTTCAATTGATGACGAAGTATCATCTGAACCGGTTGAAAAGAACCACACCTTGGTACCGGTCGCGACCGCACCATTTTTAAAGATGTTTAAATCAAGCGGTCTAAGCTTTTCAAAATATGCGGACTCATAAAATTGATAAACTCCTTCGTTTAAATCTCCAGAAACTACCAAGTATTCACCAACCACCGAATTTTCACGGACAAAATTAAAAGTCTCAAAATTACGGAAATAACTGCCATTAAAATAATTACTCAACGTATAAAAATTATATAGCCCGAAGCCGGCGATAATAATCCACAAAAAAAATACGACAAATTTGATTCTTCGTTTAACTATTTTATCTAAACAAAAATAAATACTCATGATAAATAGCGGAAAGGCAACAAACCCAAACTTCGGATAAATAGTAAAATTATATCTCGGATCCGCCTTGTTCATGAAAAAAGTATTTAGGATTACCAGTAAAACGGTTAACAAAAGAATGTACTGCTCCCCTTTTGAAAATAGATTCTTTTTAATATTTGCAATCAAGCTAAATAAAGCAGTAAATAAAACCGCGGCGCCGGCCACGAAAAATAATATATTCCAAGGAAATATATTTTCACCAAAAAAGAACACGTAAATATGAAATAGTATTCCAGCCGTGATATTTAACCACGAATTTGAAAGAAGGTTAACTTTTTCCCAACCACCATCGCCCTGAACAACAATCCGTTGATAAATAATATAAACCAGCGGCAAACATGCGATAGCAGCTAAAAATTGTCCTTGTATCCATCTTGCAACATTTACAAACGCCTGCTTCTTTATCAATAAATACAAAAAAAATACATTGGTAATAACTACTGTATAAATAAAATGTGGATAATCTGAATAGGCGGTAAACAATAAACAAGCTAAATACAAAAAAAATATTTTCTTTTTATAACCTTCGGTATACAGAAGATAAAACAAATAAAAAGTCAGCAATGAAAAAAATGCAGCAAGACTGTGATAGCGGGCCATTTGAGAAATAAGAACGAAAAATGATGAAAAAACGGTAAAAAATGCCGCCCACCCCGCCTTTGTTTTGCTAGCGCTGATTTTAAGCGTAAATTGGTATACTAAGCAAACTATTCCTATACCGGAAATAACAGAAACCAAACGAACCATCAATTCATTCCATGGGAGTATTTTACTAACCAGTAATACCAAAAAATAATACAGCGGCGGATGATTATCTGGGATGGTCCAATAATATTTAATGAAGTCGATTACTGGATACTTCAAATATAACAAAACCGCCGTTTCATCCATCCAGAAGGTGCGTCCGGAAATATTCCATAATAATAAAATCACAGAAACAAAAAAAACCGACGACAGCTGCCAGTTATTTTGGATAATTTTTTTTAATTTCAACATACTATCTAAATAACTTATACCAACCATAAGCAATAATCTGCTGAAAAAATAGCCAGTATTCGACCGCGCTAAGCTTACTTGTACTATGAAGTCGAATTCTAAAGCGGAACGGAACCTCCTTCACTGGTCCGTGATTTCCTTTAACTAATATTTCCAACAAAATTTTATAACCAGTCGCTGTCAGATCAACGCCGTCAATGACTTTTTTTCTCAGAAAAAAATATCCACTGAGCGGATCATTTACACCAGTGATAAATTTAGTAATAAAAACACCCGTTTTAGAAATAACCTTCCGCCACCATTTCCATTTTTCTACCACGCTTCCCTCTTCAAAACGACTCCCGATCACCAGGTCAGCGCCATTTTCCAATTCGCCGAGAAGTTTATTAACTATATTTGGATCATGGCTTAAATCGGCATCCATTACTCCAACAACATCTCTTTTTGACTTTGCAAACCCTTCACGCACAGCGCTACCGAGACCGAGTTTACTGGAACGATGTATAATCTGAAGAGGAAAACGAACCGAAAGCTGGTCGGCAATCCTACCGGTACCATCGGGTGAATTATCATCCACTATAATAACCTCGACATCGAATCGATTTTTATCAACTGACGAAAAAATTTCTTGCAGCAGCGGCTCCAAGTTGTCGGCTTCATTATAAGTTGGGATGATAATCGAAACATGAAGCATACAAAATCAATCACTAAAACTTAGAAAGGAGAACTTAAAAAATCAGATTTAGAAATTATCTCCTTGATTGACCAATCCCACCACTTCATTTCCAGTAATTTCTGAATTTTTTCCTCTGAGAATCTAAACTTGATGTGCCGAGCCGGATTTCCAGCGACAACTTCATATGGCAAAACATCTTTTGTTATAATTGAACCAGCACCAATGACTGCTCCATTGCCGATCTTAACGCCAGACATAATTAGCGCATTATTTCCCACCCAAACATCATTCCCAATCAATATATCACCCTTGCCGATATTGCCTCCGGCTTTGGAAATAACGCCTTTTAATAAACCAAGCGGGTAGCTCGTAACCCAATCAATTCTGTGATCTGCACATAAAAAAATCTGAATATCGGAACCAAATGAGCAAAACTTACCGATAACCAACCGATTTTTTTCTGAACCAAAACCGATAACTTTGGGAATACCATAAGTATATTCACCAATCTCAAAAAATCTGTTCTTTAAAACTCTTTTTGTATAATCACAGCCAATATTATGCGACTCAGTGCGATTTAAATATTTATAATATAAATTACTCAAAAATTTTTTCATAATATAATTTTACAAGGGACGTGCGATAATAATAAATTGGTACGCAAATATTTTTTGAAATATAAATTGAAAAAATTTTCCCACTTTCTCTAGTCCGATCTTCCTGAACCAGCGTTCAAGATCACCGCGCGGCCGCACCTCCTCGATTTTCCAACCTCCGTCTTCCAATAATTTATACATTGCTTTAAGTGTGTAGAAATGCAGGTGGGTCTTGTCTAAAATTCCAGTGTCAACCATATCAAATTTTCCAAATAATAATGCCAAACGAATTGAATAATGAGCTATATTTGGTAAAGATACTAAAATTTTTCCGTCCGGTTTACTATGTATCTTCAGCGAATTTAGGACCAAGATCGGATTAACTAGGTGTTCTAAAACATCAGCAACGATTATTCTATCGAATTTCTCATTCTTTATGATATCACTTTCCAGCGCGGCTTCAACAGAGAGATTGATAATATTTTTATATCCTTTATTAAGAGCATGTTCATAGCTGGTTTTATCCGGCTCAATACCCCATACCTCGCAGCCTGACAGCACTAACCGTTGACCAAGATAACCAGTGGCACAACCAACATCAAGAACCCGACTGTTTGGTGGAATCCTATCCAAAATCAGTCGATGCACTCCGGTTTGGTCGTCGGAAAAATTGTACTTAAGCTGCTCAACTGACATATTATAATTCCCAAATTACTTCACTTTTAAGCTCTTTAGCCGGCTGGCCACCAAATATTTTCTTTTCTCCAGTTAATACTCCGGATACAAGGCTGTTCGCTGCAATTATGGAATCATTTGGAATGATACTACCTTTCAAAATAACAGATCCACAACCAACCCAAACATGCGAGCCTAATATTATATCCTTTGGTTCATTTATAACTTTGCCTGCGGAATCTCTTATAACATGAAAATCTGTATCCATAACAAGAATATTCCATGAAAGAAGAGTGTCATTTCCAAACACGACTCTCTTGTTACTTACGACGATTGAACTTTCGGCCGATAAAATAAAATTCTCCCCAAAATAAACCTCGCCATTTTCTCCCACTGATATTTTTGCTCCGTGACCGATATTAGCCTTGCCACCGAATGTCACAAGCCCAGAAACATCCCAAACCGATTTTGATCTTTTATAATCGAAAATTGTAACACCGCTATAACCAATCTTTATTAACCCGGGACGAATTGGACAATTAATAACAACTCTTCCGCCTGCTTTATTCATCAACGCGTTCCGTGAAACCAAAATTGGAAAATGGATTGCCTGATTAAAAGACAAATATTTAAAATTAAAATATATGGTTCTTAGACCAGTTTGGCTCAATATTGATAAAAATTTTAAGAAATTTTTCATTTGTTTATTTTAAATTTGTATATATTTCTATTAATCTAGAAACGAATTTTTCAGTTAAAAATTTTTCTTTTACTGTTTCACAATTCGTTTGCAATTGTCTGTACACATTCACATCATCTAATTTTTTCAAGCAATTTTTTAACTCCACTGGATTTCCTGGAGAAAAAAGCAAACCAGCGTTTCCAATGACTTCAGGAATAGCTCCCGAATAAGTACTGACAACCGGACACCCCTGATTGATTGCTTCTGCTATAACATAACCAAATTGCTCTTGCCATAGCGGACCCGGCAGGCTTGCCAATATCAACGCCTTAGCATCACGATAAAAAAACTTCAGATCACTGTTCGGAATCAAACCCAAAAATATAATCAATTTTTCTAAATGCCATTCCGCAACCAAACGACGCATATTTTGTTCTTCTGGTCCTTTACCTACGATCAATAATACTTTGTCTTCTGCCTTATTTTCTTTCTTTAACATTTTCCATGCATATAAAACGTCGTAAACGCCCTTTTCTTTCACCAGCCTACAAACCATAAAATATGGTTGTTTTCCTTCCAAGTGAGGCGCATAATCTGAGATTTTCTTTTTTGGTTCGCCGGCAGAATCTACAGCAGGCGTCAGAATCGTGATCTTTTTTTGATCTACACCAAGATCGGTGAGTGTTGCAGCACTTAAATTGCTTACTGGTAAAAACATGTCCACGCCTTCGACTATTTCTTGCATGTTTCTCAGCATTTTCTGCACCCAAAATTGAGGTGCTTTCAAACCGAAAATATAATTGTACTCAAATCTACCAAAACTATTATCCCATACCGTGGTGACAACTTTTAGTTTTGGATTTATTTTTTTGGCGCGGACAGCTTGTAAAGTATAAAAATACGAAATTTCCGCAGTATGAGCTATTTCGAAGTCCTTTAATTCATTTTCAAGACCATACATTTTTTGAAAGACTCCCAGTCCATATTTGCAAATATTATTTATAAAAAAATTATCTCCGGTCGATCTCAAGGTCTTGACAGGAAATGATAAACTTTTTGCATCATACAAATTATTGGCCGAACAAAATCCGGTTACGTCGAAATTACGGGGTAGCTTTCCCCACAACTTACCCTCCCATTCATTAAGACTGTCACCTCTAACTAGTGCGATTTTAACTTTCGGTCCATTTTCCATACTCTAGAATATAGAGAAAAATAATATACAAATTGTTGTATCGCCATGTTTATTCCGAGTGGAGTCTTCCACAGTCCATTTTTTAACTGTCCAAAAAAATTCTTCAATGGATAAAAAAATATGTAAAAAAACGGATATTTGTGAACTTTTTTTGTATATTCAATCCACGGATTAATATCGGCATTGAAACATTCGTATTCAACCAATTCAGGGAAGTAGTATTTAACATTAGATACCAACCAATAATTCATCTTTTTTAAAAAAAATTTCCAGGAAATATTTTCAGTAAGAGGTTTGTGATGTAATAAAATGTCAACATTTTCTGTTTTTCCATTAATGGCGACTGCGACTTGAGGGATGCCAAGATTTGAGGCTTTGCTTTTTTTAAACAAAGCCATTTTCTTTAGACCATCGATACGAACAGCTTCTTTACCATTCCACATTTCCCACTTAATCCAGTAGCCGTCGGCTATACCTGTTTCCAATAAATTCGATATTTTTTCCAGATCCTCTTTCGCAAAATATTCGTCGGCATCAACCTGCAAGATCCATTCGTTCTTTGCTTCTCTATAGCTAAAGCTCCGGTGAGGCTCCGCAATACCAATATGCTCCCTGATAAATATCTTATCCGTATATTTTTTGGCGATTTCCAGTGTTTTATCTAAACATTCCCCATCATGCACCAATATTATTTCATCAACAAATCCATAAATACTTTTCAGGCAGCGTTCAATGAGTTTTTCTTCGTTATAAACCACAATACAGGCCGAGATTTTTTGATTGCCGATTCCCATATTTTATAAACAACTCATTATCAAATGTAAGATAATACTACTCTTTTTTCCGTACTTAATCAAGCTCTTTTCTCATATAAGGATTAACAAAATAACCTTTTTATAAAAAGGTTATTTTACTTAAAAATATGCTAAATAACCCAAAATTTTATAACTGTTGCAGGGCTTTGCTGGCATCGCCTAAAAATTGCACGACAGTCTCTTTAGTACGAGCCGACATCAAACATTTTGAGATAACCTCCGGCGGTATTGTAAGAATGTGTGCACCGCTCTTACTCCATAATTCTACGTTCTCCGGAGTGCGCACCGAACCGACAATTATTTCAATATTTTTATAATTATGAAAATCTAACCATTCTCTGACTTCTTTAAGGACTTTTTGAGCTTGTTCTACACCATGTTCCTCGGAAACACGTCCGGCAAAAATACTGATGAAGTGGGTCTTTTTATTTTTTGCAACCGCGAGTCCGGCGTTAATTGCTTTGGCTGCCAAAATCGCCTGGTTAAAAGTCATCATCGCAGTTACATTTACCGAAACACCCTCGCTGACCAGCTTATAAATCACAGGAAGTAGTCCAACACCATTTTTATCAGTTATGGTCACCTTCACGGAAATATTTTCAGCCCAGGCATTATATTTTCTGGCTTGAACAAGTATTTCTGCTTCATTATCGGTAGTCACCTCAACGCTCAAGGGATTTGGTGAAATTAATTTTGCAATCTCGATTGCCCTTTTCTTCATACCCTCTTCACCACCTTTTACGCCAGATTTCAGACAAATACTTGGATTGGTAGTTACACCATCACAGATTCCCCAGCTGAGATACTTCTCAACCTCTTTTACCTCTGCGCTGTCGATAAATATTTTCATACAAAATTATTAATTAAATATTTTTCTAAGGTATTCCTATTACTAATAATTAATACACTTTTCGCAAGATTCAACATTTTAGTTTTTTTCGGTTTGTCCTTTGGAATGAATTCTAGCAGAACTCCCAGCTTTTGCAAATGAACCACCGACCACTACATTTGCAGATTTCGCTTAATTGTTTTTGCGGCGGTAACGCATGTAATAATTTTTCCTTCAAACACCGACCAACATCCTCGTCCATGATTGGTAACCGAGGTGATACGCTCATCTGTGGCGTCGGAATTAGGGCGAATAGGTAAAATTGAATAAATCGATTGGATATACTTAGCGTCTTTGATGGCAGGGATAAAAAACGGATCATTCTCTTGCATTTCAGGAAATCGGGAAACTCGCCCGGCAATATCCGCTTTTGACCAAGGCGGGCCATCATTAGAAATTTTTACATCATGAAGAGAACGCGCTACGTCTCCTAAGGTATACCTCCCCTCTTTCCCCATAGGAACAAGCGTCACAAATGGTCCGTCCATAACCGTTACCGCAAGAAATTTTGGCTTAGGAAGCTCAACAACAACAAGCTCCTTCAACCTAAACTCAATCGGAGGCACGGCGAAACCAAGCCAGTTGCAAAACTGATTATGATTCGCGTAGGTTGCATTAATCACAAAATCAAACGAGTCATGATATGTATCTCCTTGCGCCGTTTTTACAAATACAATCTTTGTATCATCCACTTTACTAAACTCACAACCGACTACTGTATTCCCCGTTTTAACCTGAATATGCGGATTAGACAAGATTTTATCACTAGCCAGTTTACACAAACGGGAATAATTATATACTGGCTCTTTTGTTTTAACACAAGTCTCCACATGACTACGATCCAAAAAATCCCGACTCGGATAGCTTATTTCATACGGAAGTTTTTGAGATTCACAAAAAGCAAAGAACTGCTCTGCCGTTATTTTAGAACCTTCAGTAGCAATAGCATAGTAGGCGGGAAAGTCACCAATAATCGCTTCGCCCCAGAGATCAACAAAATCTTTTTCGGCTTCTTGGCATTGCCGTACGGTTTCGGGGCTACGCGGATAGTGATAGCCAAAGTGATGCCGATACTGGTTACCATAAGTTCCTCCGCGCATAATTTCACTGTTTTGCTCATATACGGTAACTTGGCAAGTTTCTCCAAGCTCTAGAGCGCAACTAATCCCGAAAATTCCAGCACCTATAATGGCTACTCGTGGTCGCTGCATATTATATATAACATAGATTACAAAGAATGAAATGAAATTGGCCGGTTTTCCCGATATGAACGTTCTATCTCCTTGGTGAGATGGACGAGCCTGAGTCCTACCGTTCCATCTGCATATACTACCGGCTTATTTTTTAAAACTTCCACAAAATTTGCGAGTTCGGCCTCAAGTGGCATGGTTTTAAAGCAGCCAATCTTCTTTATACCTCGCAACGTGGTAACTGTAATGATTTGATCCGCAAGATCAACAAAAATTCTCTTATCGGGAAACAGAATCGTCATTGAACGAGTTTTGGGTACTGCGGTCCAACTGAGTTTTACCACGGCATCAACATGATTTGGATAACGAAGTAAAACAGTTGCGTTGTTTTCAAAGCGCTCAGTTGCACTTCGACGACTGCCGATTGCGTAAATTAACTCTGGCGACGATTCCAACAGATAATCTAAAATATCAAAACCGTGTAAATCGGAAAATAGGATGCCGCAATCGTTAGGCAACTTTGACGGTATATCGACGAAGGTAGATTCTATAAAAAATGGTTTGGTGGGACTCGCGGCCATTATTTTTTTTAATTTTTGAATAGCACCATTGAAACGATATATATGGCCGAGTGCCAGATAACGGTTTTTTTCTGCCGCAATCTGGTTGAGTTCCCGGGCTTCCTGAGCTGATAAAGTCATCGGTTTCTCCAAAAAAACATTGGTATGAATCAAACATTCTTTTGCCAAATCAAAATGGGTGCCCGCTGGAGTCACAATATCAACAGCGTCAACAGTCTTTAAAATTTCATCAGTTAATTTCGAGAATACCGGCACTTTAAGAGCGCCGACTTTCTTTCTTATAACCGGATCCCTCACAACCACACCAACAAAAGTAACCAAACCACGACTAGCGAGCTTTTGCCAAACAAGCAGGTGTTTCCAGCCAAATTTTCCGGCTCCGACCAAAAGAATTCTTGGTTTGTTTATTTTTGACAACTTCATGAAATTTCAATTAAATACTTTTCCTTAAGTACTCTTCCACTTCCCGGTACTTATCCATCGTATCAATACCCTTAGTATAATCTGCACACTCGTAACTATAAAATCTTTTTCCAGCACTTACCACATTGGGCAAAAGTTGCTTTCCAATTTCGTAAAAAGTATCTACTGGAATATAATCTAGAATTTCTTTACTCAAAATAAACACTCCTTTCATGCGATACGCATTTGAATACTTCTCGCTGTGCGGTTTTGGATGTATTTTCGTAAAGCTGCCATCTTTTGCCAGTTCGGCCACATCAGCATCAACATAATTATCTGTTCTCTGCATTATCTGCATACCGATGGCGTCTGAGTATTCAGAAAATCGGCCGGCCATTTTGGAATAATCCACCAAGCTTAGTATATCACCGTAAATTAAAAAAAAATTTTGATTCAACTTACTAGCGAAGTTTTTTACCCCCCCAGCAGTCCCCAAGATTTTTTTCTCTTGAAAATAATTTATTTTAACACCCCACTTTGCGCCATCTCCAAAATAATCCCGGATAACATCCGGCAAGTAAAATAGATTTATAAAAAATTCTCTTACTCCGTGCTTCTTAAACTTTTCGATATTCCATTCCAAAAGCGGTTTATCCAAAAATGGTATCATGGGTTTTGGCAGGGTGTCAGTAAGCGGTCGCAAACGAGTTCCTAGGCCGGCGCATAATATAACGGCTTGTTTTATGCTCGCCATAAAATTAAATAGTATTAGCCATTACTATTTTCGCCGCTTGAAGCAAAGTATTAACGGTAAAATCGGATTTTATATCATTAAATTTTTCGTCCAAACGCGCATGTCCAGGACCGGATTTTACTAAAATTGTTTTTAAACCGGCTTTTTTCCCAGAGACCACATCAATCAAGGCGTCACCAATCATGAAACTTTGATCAGGATTTATATTTAGACTTTTTAAACCTTCCAAAATCATACCGGGTTCAGGTTTACGACACAGACACCGCAATCGATATTCCGAAACAGTCGCTTCTGGGTGGTGCGGACAAAAATATACTCGATCAATGTGCGCCCCCCTACCGTGCAATCTTTCTATTAAGACTTCGTGTATTTTATCAATCTCCTTTGGTTCGACTATACCTCGCGCCACTACTGGCTGGTTAGTAACGATAATCACCAAATACCCCAATCGATTAAACGTATTGATTGCACTTGCGGAACCAGGCAATAAACGCAAATCGTCAACGGAGTGCATTAGCTCGACATGCTTTATAATTGTGCCATCTCTATCTAAAAATATTGCCTTATTACTCATAACTATTTCACTGACTCCCACTTTGCTTCTTGAACCTTCAAGGCTGGACTTGAAACAAGCAGATGCCACACCACCGCCTGATATGCCTCTGAGAGAGGAGTAACGGTTTCAGGGCTATAAATCGGAATGAGAACCGTAACATTCGCAACTTTAGCAGTATAACCTCCGTCACGACCAACAATACCCAAAACACTGCAACCCACTTCTTTAGCGAATTTCAATGCTTTAACAATATTACCACTAATATTTTTCTCCTCATTTCCACCACCTACCGACAATACCAAAATACAATCCTCCGATTTCAACCTACTGCCTCTTAACCAGTTTACAAAAACCGTATCCCAACCATCATCATTTGTTCTGGCTGTTAACTCCGAAACATTGTCCGTTGGGGCATAGCTTTCAATACCAACTAATTTTCTGAAATCATTAACCGCATGACCCGCATTTCCGGCGCTTCCACCGACTCCGAGAATAAATAACCTGCCACTGCGTTTTCTGGTCTCAAAAATCAAACTGACGGCCCTTTCGATCGCATCCTTATCAATTTTCTTTGCAATTTCGCTAACCCCAGATAGATAAGTTGATATATAATCTATACTTGTCATAAGCTTCTTTAAAGAAAATACAACTATTTTAATCAATACTAATATAACTTTTTTAGTCAAAAAAGTCAATAAAAAATACTTGTACCAATAAATTGTCTTTTCTGATAAATAAGCTAAAAACTGACCCTAAATTTGACAATTTGGAATTTAAATTCAGGCGGGGTATTACCCTTGACTTTTACTAAAAACCAACATACAATCGAAACAACCTTCACAACAAGGAGATAGCCATGTCAAAGCTTCAACCGAAGATTCTTTTGGTCTATCCACCCAATCAACTAATGGCAATTGAAATGCCACGACCGGATGGCTCGCTCGGCCCATTGTACCTTGCCGGCGCCCTTCGTCGAGCAGGATTTGAAGTTGATTTGTTGGACGCTTCAGTTGGAACAAATGAAGACTACCTTAGTAATACATTCCACAACCGTGTTCTTCTGCCAAACGGCCTTACGCGTATTGGTATGACCGCGGATCGCTTGCGGGAATATTTTACCAAAGGTAGCTACGATATAGTGGGCATCAGCAACAACTTTACGCCCCAGACCAATATGGCTCTGGAGGTGGCCAAAATTGCTAAGGAAGTAAACCCAAATACCTTGGTTATCGCAGGTGGTGTTAATGCCCGCGCGCTGTCAGAACGATTCTTTGCAAGCCGCTTGGTGGACGTTGTAGTCCTTACCGAGGGTGAAAAAATTATCGTTAATCTCGTCCGCGCCTGGCAGCAAAATTCCTCGTTCGACAAAGTTGACGGAATTAAGTATCTTCACAAGGGATCCGTCATAACTCGTCCGGTGACGCCGAATTTGATCTCGAGTAATCTTGATGAGCTGCCGATTCCTGCATGGGATCTGCTGCCATTTGCCAAGTATGACGAGATCAACAGCCCCCACAGCAGCGTCCCCATGACCGATCAACGAGAGCGTTACGCCTCAATCATGACCTCCCGTGGCTGTCCATTTCATTGCGCTTACTGTCATATCAGTGAAGAGCGTGAGACGGACTCCCTCACTGGTGGTACTGGTTCGTTGCGTTTCAAATCCATCGACCGCGTTATGGAGGAACTAAAGATACTGTTGGCGCTTGGAGTAACCCACCTCTACATTGAGGATGATAGTCTCCTCGCCAAAAAAGCTCGAATCAAAGACCTTTTTCATCGCCTCGCGGGTCTCGGACTGAAGATTAGCGGTATAAACGGCGTAAACCTCGTCCACTTTGGTATCCCGACCTCAACTGGGCGACTAAAGCCAGACGTGGAATATTTGGAAATCCTGAGTGCGGCCGGATTTAATGAAATCGTCTTTCCGGTTGAATCTGGAAATCAACGCATTCTGGACAAATACGCCTCGTCCAAACTTCGTCATGACAAGCTCAACGTGCTTGAACTAGTGCGCGAAGCCGTGAAAATCGGGATCAACTGCCCCGTCAATATGATGATTGGGTTCCCCGATGAAACGAAAGCTGAAATGAATGAGACTGTTGAGCTCGCAAAAAAACTCATCGACGCTGGCGCGAGACACGTAACATTCTTCATTCCCATCCCGTTCCCTGGGAGCAAACTTTACAGCATTGCAATAAAAGGAGGCCATTTATCGCCGGATTTCGATCCGGACACGATGAATTGGAAAAATGCTGTAATGAAAAATACAATAGTGCCGCCGGAGGAAGTGGTCATACTGCGCGATTGGGCGTGGGAAACGGTGAATACCGAAGACTACAAACGGCGACGTAAAGAAAGAGAGATTGGCGATCAACGCCTTGCAAAATAAATGTAGTACGCGAGATAGGTCCTCCCTATCTCGCGCTTTTATTATCAAGCTTATTTATGAGATTGTTCTGCGGCCAACTGCTTGATTTTTGTTAAAATAAAATCGGGTAATTCTTCTGGGTTGGGTAAACCTATCTTCTCGGCAAGCTCTTTCTGCACCGCTTCGGTGCTGCTCACCCATTTATCCATATATTCATTTTCTTCAGCAAATTTTGGATAGCGTTTAACTAGGCGGCCACGCTTAACTTTTACACCTACCAAATTAGTCTCATCGGTAATATTGTCAATGTAAAACATGATTTTCTGCGACAAATTTGTATTTTCGTTTTGAATACCATCAACATCGCCAATCACGTTAATAATATTAATAATTTCCGGTTTTATTCCTTTCTTTTGCAAAGTTTCCTTGCTTACCAATTTAAACTCTGCCGCGGCCTGCGTATATTTTCCCTGAGTACCACTTAGAGTTTCTATTTCAATTCTTTTATCAAAATCATGCAAAATAGCCGCCTGAACCAAATCTTCTTTTTCTTCTTCAGACAAACCTAATAAATTTGCCAAGGCGTCTGCCGCGCCAGCTTCAGCCAAGCAATGCCGTACCACATTTGACCAATCTTCTTGTCCGCTTGATTCAATATTTGCCACTATCTGTTCCGGCGTTAAATTTTTCAGGCTAGGCAAATGCCCGCTTTCGCTATGTAATCTAATTAAACTTAAATGACTCAAGGCAAGGTCAGAGAAATACCGGCGAAGCTCCATGTTGTTTGCGTATTCCGCAGAATAAGGTTTATTCTCTTTCATATAACAAAACTACTAGGATTAAATTAAAAACCGACCAGCGTTTTTGCCCCCTCTTTTTCAAAACTAAACGGCATTTCCACCAGACCATTTAACTTCATAATATCACGTACACCTTTTTTCTCTTTTTCTCCTGGACAATAAAATACAAAAAATCCGCCGCCGCCCGCCCCCATAATTTTACCACCCAAAGCTCCTCGCTCTTTGGCTAATTCATAAAGCCTATCCATGTTTGGATCAGACATTTTTGTGGACATGGTTTTTTTCACCTTCCAATGCTCATCCATTAATCTGCCAAAATTATCCAAATTTCCAGCTTCGATGGAGCTTTTTATTTCCAGACCAATTTCCTTAATCCGCAACAAAGATTTTGTAACATCGCTTTCTTTTTTTTCTACCGCAACACCTTGCTCGCTCAGAATAACCATAGCATCACGAGTTATGCCGGTAAAAAATAATAATAATTTACTCTGCAATTCTTCGGCTATTTCATGAGATACGGCTGCCTCCGAGACCTGCACTAACCCATTTTTATCTATATTCAGTACCGTAAAACCACCATACGCAGCTAAATATTGATCCTGTTTACCGACGGGTTTGCGCAATAAATCAATTTCAATATGGCAAGCCAATTCCGCCAACTCTTGAACACTGGAACTCTGGCGCGTTAATGCTTGGAGTCCTTTTAAAAGCCCAACCAAATATGACCCAGACGAACCCATTCCCGTCCCCGCCGGCACATCGGCCGTTGATGTAATTTCAATTTTATCTTTGATTCCATAATATTCCAAAGCTGCTTGTGCCAACTGATTCTTCACCTGTGTCACATTTTCTACAACCTCGGTGCGCGAATATTTGATACGAACTAACGAATCCAAAATTGGCCGAACAATGCTTATGTACATATACTTATCAATAGCTGCACTAAACACAAATCCACCGTGCTGTTGATAAAAAGTCGGAAGGTCGGTCCCCCCTCCGCCGAGAGGAATTCTCAGTGGCGTTCTGGTTAAAATCATAAACGAAATGAGTGAGTAAAATATTTAGCTTGCTGAAATATTTTCAAACGAATGAGTTTATATGGGCAAAGCCCCTATAATACATTATGTTTAAAAAAATCTTGTGTTTGTCGGTAGTACTTCATAGTATCACACGCATAAAGATACCCTTTTTTACCTAATTTGTAGGTACCTATTTTAATATTGCGCTTCAGAAGCAAAGGGAAAACATCATTACCAAAATCAAATTTTTTTCCATTAGGAATATACTTAAATATTTCCGGTTCAAGCACATAGATTCCCGCATTGCAAAAATTACTGATTTCTTCTCCATTCTCAATAAATTGTCTAACTGTTTTATCCTTATTTAACAAAATTCTACCTCCACCTTTACCAGTGTTTTTATTCTTAATCTTATCAAAAATTACTAGGGTACAAATAGTTTTATTCTTCTTGTGAGTTGTGAGAAGATCTTTTAGGTTGCAGTTGCTTAAGTTGTCACCATACAAAACAAAAAACGTTTTATTTAATTTGTTGGCAACCTTTTTTATTCCGCCGGCACTGCCCAGGAGTTCTTTTTCTTTAGAATAGAAAATAGATACGCCAAACTTGTCTCCGTCTTGAAAATAATTACTTATAATTTCTGGCTTGTAATGAACATTGGTAATTATCTCCCGCACCCCATAACTACGGACTAAATTCACATTGTGTTCCAAAAGAGGTTTACCATCAATTTTGACCATTACTTTAGGAATATTGTTTGTAAGGGGGCGAAGTCGGACCCCCTCGCCCGCAGCCAAAATCATCGCTTTCATAGTACTTTTTTTAGCAATGTTTCAAATTTTCTCTTATATTTCAAATAATACAACAAACATTTTTCCGAGACAGAACTAGAATACTCCTTACCGAAGATATCTTCAAGCCGCCTATAATATTCCTTAAACCAGTCTCTCGTACTGTGTTCGTCCGGAAAAAAATTATTGGAATTGTAATAGGCGAAAATATTAGACGCTACGTCAATTTTTTTATCTAAAACACTATCAATAAATATTTTTTCAAAGGTTTTTATGCCTATTTTGGCATTATATTTATCTAAAACTTCTCTATTATTTTTTTCCCCCATCTGTATGGCTTCTTCTTGGTGGTTATATAAATAGTTAATCGCTTCGGCCATGGCAACTCCACCGACAACCACATAGCCATTTTCTCCGTTTTTAATCTGCTCTATTTGACCATTATCATTTGTATGACTTCTTCCCAACGTAAATCTAGGAAATGGAGTAGATTTGACTACAACCGGCTTTTTAAAAAGCATCGCCTCCGCAATTGTTGCACAGGCGCATTCCCCAAGCCTACTATCATGAGCGAAGACATCGATTGCAGAATAAAAAAGTCTAAGTTCTTTATCCGAAGATGTTGGTTCAAGCATTATCAAATTTTCGGCCTTGCCAGCAGCCATTAGCAATTGCTTTCGCTCCTCTGGAACCCCATAAATTAAAAATTTAATTTTGTTGTTCATCTTGCTAAGCCTTTTCCACATTACCAACATCTCATCGTCCCATTTTCCCATTACCGGTCTAGCCGCCCTACCCACCACAAAATTTCCTTCCAGGCCCAGTTTCTCTTTATACTCTTTTACCTCTGTTTCTGTAGGCACATTTTCTAACCAACGATTACAATCAACCAACCCAAAAACCGTCTTGAGTTTTTTAAAATCAAAATTTATATTGTTTTGGACGCAATATTTTAACAAATTAGTCCGACTAACGAAAACATGTTTTTCACATCGCTGGCCAAAAAATCCTTTGTCCAATACACTAAAGGTATTCATTTCCAAAAGCGCTACATTATCGCTAATTTCCTTGGCAATTGCGTCGTAGATTGCCTCGTTTCTGCCATGTCTGTGCGCATACAAAACATTAATCTTATTTTCTTCCAATATTTGGCTTATTTCTTTGGGATTAGAAATAAAAAAAATTTTATCTTCATCAATATATTTCGACCGGACATCGTCTCTTGGTCCCATTGAAATTACAAAATGATTAAAGAATTCCTTATTCAGATTCTTGTTTATTGTAACTATTTCTCTCGCGACTCCCCCTATACCCATATCGCTGGCGAGGGAAGCAACGCTAATTTTATCAATCATTCTATTAATTTAAGTAATAAGTATGCAATATTACACTTTAATAACTAGACACTGACCAGTGGCACGACCCGTGCCAAATGGTGTAATTATTATTTCTGGCTTATCCGCAAAAAACTCATCGAATGCTTTTGTTACACCGGGTGCACCAAAATAATCATGACTTATAATAGCACCTCCCTTATTCATCCTAGGGTAAAAAAATTTCAGGCACTCCAAAGTGGATTCATAAATATCCACATCAAAATGAACAAACGAAAACATTTTGTTTTTTACAGGTTCGGCAGTAAAAGGAAAAAGCCCCTTATAAAAAGAAATATTTGTGTAATCTTTTAGATATTTTTTAACACTTTCTAATGAAAAAGAAAAGTCACCCCTATGGAATTGTTGCGGATTATCGTGCTCGGATAAATCCGGCAAACCCTCAAAAGTATCAAATGCGTGTATTGGCTTTTTTGTGGCTTCACAAATGAGTTTAATTGAACCGCCTTTATAGACCCCGACTTCGGCAACGTCCCCAGGAATTTTTTCGGTTTTTACAACTGTGGTGTATATAAAAAGCGCTTCTTGATCTTTCATACTAGACTCAGTTTCTTTTCTAACTTGCCTTACCAAAATAAGACCTTTGTTACTGAGCGGATCATCAAAAAAAGATATAAATCCATTCTTTGTCCCATAATACTCAACCAAAATTTCTCCAACTTTTTTTCTGAGAGAAAATATGGTCGGGTTGGTACCAAGCCACTTCATAACTTTATTTTTTATTTTTTCCATAGTTATAATATTAATACTAAATAATTCATAATTATACTACTGCAAACGCGGTTTAGCAACAAACTGCCCTCTTTAACCGGATTTTTTAACCCAAATATAATATTTATTTTTAAACAATACTAATTTAAAAAAATTAATAAACGAATCCGACCAAGACATTCTAAAATTTGCGGAATTTTTGGAAAAAACTTCTGGAATCGGCTCTATGATTTTCCTACCAATTATAAAATATGTCAATCTTCTTTTTTCTTTCCTACTGCCCCCGGAACTATAATCATCATTTCCACAAAATGACCGCCTTAGGTGAGTTAAATGCCAAAATTTATTAGTTAATAAGACAGCCGTTTTAGCTATATCCACAGGATGATTGCTTACTTTTGAAACTACCAAATCCCCGCCATAGTCCCCCTGCCATTTGATATTTTCACTTTTAAAAAAACGCACCGTTTTATAGCCTGGTTTACGATGAGTGTGAAATATGTCCCCAACACATTCATAAAAATTACTTTGAATGTAGTCAACCTTGCCACCCTTAACGAGACCCAAAGCTTCTTCCATACCTTGATTGGTCCAAACCTCATCCCCGTCCAAGATCATAAACCAATCGGTGATAGTTTTGTTCAACATTTCTTGGCGAAGTTCGGTATGACGTTTTTTATTACACAGTCCTTTTTCTTCAAATAATATTTTATTTGGATATTCCCTCATCAGATTTTGAACAATTTGTACTGTTTTGTCGGTCGAGCCAGTATCAAAAACAATAACCAAATCCACAAAATTAATAATAGACCGGATGGCATACCCGACGAAATCTTCTTCATTTTTGATTATGCAGTGCGCGGTAACAGCCGGCATAAATTTATACTATTAAACAATAATTTCTCTGTATTTTAACAAATATAAAGACCAAAATACGTTATACAAGTTAAATAATATTACAGATATACCATATGATATGGCGGCACCCACCAGGCCAAAAGTTCGAATAAAAAACCAATTCAATGCCAAATTTATTATAAACTGCAAAAAGCCGGACAAAGCAATTAATTTTGTCTTGGAATAAGCGAGCAGTACCAAGCTAAATGGTAAAAAAATTAAGCTCGAGAGTGTGCTGTAGCTTAAAATTAGATATATTGGAATCGCGTCTAAATATTTTTGTCCAAAAAATAAAATTATCAAGTATTTTGTAGGAAATATCAAAAACAGCGCAACAATAAATACCGGAATTAAAATACGATAACTTTTTTTAATATAACTTATCAATTCTAGTTTATTCCTTAAGGAGTTAATCTTGGGAGTTATAACTGAACTTATTGAGCCAAGAACTAAACTATAAAAATATAAAAATTGCATTGCAATGGAGAAGGTGGCAAGCTTTTCTAGATCTAAAATCCGACTTACCATAATCTGATCAACCTTGCCAGCAATAATCATAAAAACGGAATTCAAAGCAAGCCAAAAGCCGAATTTACCGAGTCGAATATTTATCTCTGATTTTTCTTCTTTGGTAGTGTGTATTTTTAAAAAACTGTCAGGTTTCAAAATAAAGAAAGAAAAAACTAAAAACCAAGGAACTATTATATAAATAGATATATACGGATAGAGATTGCTAAAACCGAAAAACATTAAACAAGCTATTAAGACCAGCTTGCCAACACCTTTTAATACTTGCAAAAAGGAATTGAGTAAAAATTTTTGCTGCACTTGTAAATATGAACTAATGAAACCAAGTAAAATTACGCCGCCGATACCCAAAAAGGAAAAGGCTAAATAACTTGCGATCTGTGGCTGGCCAATAACATATCGAGATAGCGGATAAGCAAAAATTATGCCGCCAATTGTTAATACTGAAGAAATTTTTACACGCCACCCCCAAACAACCTTAACTAATTTTAAAAATTTATCATTTTCCCCCGAACCTATATAGTAAGGAGCAAACCTCATCATCCCCCCATTTAAACCAAAATCTGATAATTCTGAAACTACAGCCAAAACAACAATAATGAGTGAAAACGTACCAAACCATTCCTTGGAGAATCTGTTCCCCAAAAAAACATTAATAGCAAACAGTGAAACACCATTAATTGCCGAACCAACAAAAACATAGCTACTCTCTCGAAGGGTTCTGGTTTTTAAAAAATCTTTAATATCTGAAAAAATATTCATATTTCTTAATCATATTTAACAATTTTAACAACAAATGACCGGATTTTATTAAACATTCTTTCTTTAATTGTGGTTAATTTTAATAAAGTCACGTTGTACAATAATTTATTCTTAGAAATATAACCTAATTCACACATTGATTTTAAAACCTCAATTCGTGATAAGTTAACATGTTTGTCAGACTCTCCTCCGGTTCTAAAGTTTGATAAAATTGAATCAATGCGATAAAATTTAACGCCGTTTTTAAAATATCTTAAAACCAAATCAACATCTGAACCGATCCGATATTTAGTTTCAAAAAGACCGTGCTTTTTAAACAAATACATCGGCACAAACCAGGTCGGATATGGTATAAGCGCGCCAGGTAAAAATTCATGACTACCAGTAGATATTTGTAACACTTTTCCATCTTGAATATATCTTAAAATTCCGTAGATAAATGCCTCGGGGTCCTTTTGGTGAACCCGGACGGCTTGTTCTACAGCATTTAGTTCGTACCAATCATCACTATTTGCGAAACTTACTAATTCTCCTTTAGCTACTCCCAAACCCTTATTTAATGCAAAATATATTCCATCATCTTTCTCTGATATCACTCTCATCCGGCCGTTAAACTTTGGCTCGTACTCCCTGACAATATCAATTGTATGATCCGATGATTTTCCATCAATAATAATATACTCAATGTTGGAATAAGTTTGATGCAAAACCGACTCAATCGTTTGTCTGATTGTTTTTTCTGAATTAAAACTGGTAGTTATTACTGATACTAACGGTTTATTTTCCATAAATATTTTCTAAATACCATTGATATATCAACGACAGTCCATCATCAAGATTGGTTTTATACTTCCAACCAAGCTTACTAAGCTTGCTAACCTCAAGTAGTTTTCTCGGCATACCATCGGGTTTACTATGATCCCACATTATTTTACCTTCATAACCAATAACTTTTGACAGTTTTTCTACAAGTTCTTTTATAGAAACATCCTCACCGGTACCAATATTAACAAACGGCACTTTCTGATTTCTGGCAGAAAAATTTTCCAGCAAAAATAGGCAAGCCTCCGCTAAATCGTCTACGTGCATAAACTCTCTCCTTGCCTTACCCGTGCCCCAAACAACCAATTCATTCTGCTGATTAACTTTCGCGTCATGAATCTTTCTAATTAAGGCGGGTACAACGTGAGAAGATTCGGGATCAAAATTGTCATTCTCGCCATAAATATTGGTTGGTAGACAAGAAATAAAATCCTGATTAAACTCGGCCGAAATAGAACGACACAATTCGATACCGGCGATTTTGGCTATTGCATACCCTTCGTTGGTGGGCTCAACTGGGCCGGTCATAAAGTACTCTTCCTTCATTGGCTGAAAGCATTCCCGCGGATAGATACAACTACTACCCAAAAATAATAATTTTGTTACTACAGCTTCGTGGGCTGACCAGATAATATTATTTTGAATCTGCAGATTTTCAAACAAAAATTCAGCCGGCTTTTCCATATTCGCTGCAATTCCGCCGACCCGGGCCGCCGCCACAACCACATATTCCGGTTTTTCTTTTTCAAAAAACTTTCTTACTTCAGTTTGATTCAGTAAATCCAATTCCTGGTGAGTTTTTAAAACTAAATTAGTATAA
>Ga0172379_10001564_pt1 | contig 44936 bp, 36 predicted proteins | sample GrowelOW334metaG_FD_119756 | JGI IMG/M metagenome (GOLD analysis project Ga0172379, IMG submission 119756) | Groundwater microbial communities from an aquifer near a municipal landfill in Southern Ontario, Canada - Groundwater well OW334 metaG | ecosystem: Environmental > Aquatic > Deep...
CGGTGAGATCCCCCCTTTTGACTCTGGCAGTCTGCCTCAAGCAACACCCATTAACCCAACACAATAAGTTAAGCGGTTAATTCTTCGTAAGCTTTAAGCGCATGCATTGCGTACATTAAACTCGCACCGCCGCCAGTGTAAATTGCTACACCAAGAGTCTCTAAAAGCTCAGCCCGTGTCACTCCAAGACCGATTAAAGTTTTTATACGGACAGAAATACATCCATCGCAACGCGCCGACACACCAATACCTAGCGCAATCAGTTCTTTAGTTTTGTGACTAAGCGCACCATCTTTATTTGCAGCATGATGCATGGCGTTAAAACCCTGCATTACCTCTGGTAATTCTTTCTGTAACTTAGGAAAGAATTCGCCAATTTCCTTCAATAAATCAGTATATTTCTCACTCATAACTCCTCCTAAAATATCTTTAAAATCATAAGGTAACTAATATTTCCTTAAGTATCACATGATATACTATATCTATTTCTAATATTAACCAATACAAATTCCAAATTATAATAAATTATGTTTGCTAGCCGATCAAGTAACTGCTTATTCAAAATACCAAAAGCATCACCAGGTAGCGTCACTCACGTCAATACAAAATGGAGCGAATGCATAGCCTATTGCAAAATCCATGGTATTTGCTGGAAAGAATATATACCGGATGAACGCAGCAACCCGTGCCACAAAATCGTATTCATAAATCCTGCCAATAACGAAGAATTATCATTACAGCACAACAACCTAGAAAATTTGGTTAACCTCTTACACACTTTTTTATGCGAGTATGATATGTCTGTTAGTGGACAAAACAAACATCCAGCTTTTTCCATTTTTGCCAGCTATACACCTTATAAGATGCCATCGACAGCAAACCTATCACCAGAAGAACACGAACAATTAATAAAAGAGATAACATTAAGAACCGAATTAGCAAAAGTGGAAACACCTTTGTGGAACTTTTTCAGCAAAAACCTCCCCCCAAGATTGCTACAAGTCTCTCCCCATAACTGTTCCAGCAACAATTCATCACCTCCAACAGAATGTTCACGTTCACCTATAGCTGTCTGTAGCAACTAGTACAAAAAATATTTTCAAATTTATGAAACAACTAAGATTATTTTAAGAGTAACCTGCTAAAATTAGCTTACTTAATTACCGAGGGCACAAATTCATGTTGCAACAAGCACCGCTTCCTCCGCTACCGCGAACAACAATCATCCGTCCCATCCCCATTTTGGACCTCTCTCAAATATCAACAAGCACATCACCAAGACAAAACTTACACCCAGGAGCTTTCAATTTTTTTCCTAACATAAGAGAATCTGGTTCGCCTCGATCAGAATCCTCGGCCGATACAACTCGTACATCGTTCCAAAGTTTGTCCACTAAGATCACTGAAGATAGGATGGGAACACCATCTTTAACGCCACCAAGCAGTCCAGCTATTCCAATAGCGGCAAACTTAGATGAAGAACCTCACAACAACTCATCATCGTCCGATTTTAGTGATGAAAACCCAGGAGCAAGTACTCCTACTACCACCTTGAGACTGTTTACACCTGATAGACACCATCAGATTAGTTCACCTCAACCCAATCCTTCGGTACAAACTTCTACCCCCAACCCAACCGCTTCTGCACCAACTTCCACATAGCGGTAACATTTAAACCATCGTTAAAAAATATTTGCAAATCCACAAAGTAACTAAGATTTTTTTAAGAATAATATGCTAAAATTAGCTTTCTCCATCGTTCGGTAGCAAGAACTAACACAGGCAAAAATTATGTCCCAAACTTCTCCTAAATCTACAGGCCTAGAAAAACAACCACTGTTACACAGCCCCCCACGATCACACACACCGAAGATACCAAATATACCAAGACCTCATAGCAAGCTTGCAGCAATACACACTGCTTTCGTAAGCGATGAAGAAGAAAAAGAAAAACAAGCGCAACCTAGCCCAAGAACGTCAACGACAGAAAGTTCTACAGACTCTGGAGAAGAAACAACTTCTGCGCACACGTCTGTGATTACTACTCTCAGCCTATCTCAATCTACTTCTAGCTTGCTCAGGAAGCTTCGCCCAACACAATCCAGCTCAAACATTGCACAACCCATCGCATCGTCACCTCCATCACCTATAGCATCTCCAATAGCAAGACATTCAAACTTAACTCCAGAAGTAACAAGATTCAACACACCACCAATTTCATCGCCACCTTTACAGGAACAAACTTTTTCTCCCACTCCCTCAAGCACAGAAGCAGCCATCCCTAAAACAAATTAGGCCTTGTTATTACATCCCAAAACATGAACTAGTTTGTGTTTAACAACTTCTTTGATAGCAGCGCGGGCTGGAGATAAATATTTACGCGGATCGAAATTAGCTGGATCTTCAGCAAAGCTCTTACGGATCATTGCTGTCATGGCAAGACGCAAATCAGAGTCAATATTAATCTTACAAACCGCCATGGACGCAGCTTTGCGGAGCATATCTTCCGGAACGCCTTTAGCACCTGGCATTTTTCCGCCATATTTATTTATCATATCGACATATTCTGGCAGTACTGAAGAAGCACCGTGTAATACAATAGGAAACCCGGGGAGACGACGTGAAACTTCTTCCAAAATGTCAAAACGTAATATGGCTTCGCCTTTGAATTTGAAAGCGCCATGGCTGGTTCCAATGGCAATCGCTAAAGAATCTACGCCCGTTTTACTTACAAACTCTTCCACTTCTTCAGGTCTAGTGTAAGAAGCATCTTCCGCCTTGACTTTAATTTCATCCTCTACGCCTTCTAAGCGGCCAAGTTCTCCTTCTACAACAACACCTTTATCGTGAGCATATTCAACAACTTTTTTGGTCAAAGCAATATTGTCAGCAAAGCTAAGATGCGAACCATCGATCATCACTGAAGTAAAACCACCATCTATACAAGATTTGCAAAGCTCAAAGCTATCTCCATGATCGAGATGTAAACAAATCGGCAAATTAGTTTCGATTAAGGCAGCCTCTACCAATTTCATCAAATACGTGTGATTGGCGTATTTTCTAGCGCCAGAGGAAACTTGCAAAATGAGCGGCGCCTTTTCTTCTTTGGCGGCCTCCGTGATGCCTTGCACGATTTCCATATTGTTAACATTGAAAGCTCCTATGGCATAACCACCGGCATAAGCTTGAGCAAACATTTCTTTAGTACTGACTAATGGCATGATTTTTCTCCTCTAAAAAATTGAAAATGTAATTTAAAATTGTAATTTATTGATTTATAAAGAAAACGCGTAGACATGTTTTAATTCAATGATGAATTATGAATGGTGAATTACGAATTGTAAATAAAGATTCTAGTATATCGCTGAGTTAATTTCTAATACAAAGTAACGACGCAATTTGACTTATTGTTGACCAACATTTGAGGTCACAATTTGTGACCTCAAGCTATTCAACTCCATATATTTCTGCCAAGTCATTATGGGGAAGGGATCCCCCAAAAAATCCCGTGCATTCTAAAGAGAAATCGCAGAAAATGCACGCAATCAGAAGGCCATAATAAAAAAATTAACCATGGGGATATTGTGAACAACGCCTTACTCGTATTCTTCGGCTGTGGCATCGGCGGACTTTTGCGTTATTACACGTCGCGTCTAATATGCGCTGTCATCGATTCACCATTTCCTTACAGCACACTATTTATCAACGTTAGCGGCTCGTTTGCTATGGGACTTCTTTTCACTTGGCTTCTTAGACACAACAGTAATCTTGCCCAATCACTTGGCCCTTTCTTGCTCGTAGGACTTTTAGGCGGCTATACCACTTTCTCTGCTTTTTCGGTAGAAACATTAGGATTAGTTCATTCGGGGAAATTATTACAAGCTATTTTCTATGCTCTTGTAAGCGTATTACTCTGCGTAGGCGGAGCTTCTCTAGGCATGACTATGGCGAAAGCATAAGAATAAAAAAAACCCCGTGAAATTTTGTTCCATTTTTAAAGCCCCGTGCTAGAATGCGCTTTCAGCAATACAACTTTGGGTAGCAAGAGGATGCTTTATGATAGAACCACCTAAATCTAAATTAAATACCACAATTAAAGTTCTGGTTTCTGCAGGAATTTGTGCTGGCTTATTCTACGCTTCTAATAGCCATCATCCTAAGCAACAACCCATTAACAATACCAAAACTAAAATAGATCCCGCTTTATTGAAGAACTCCGTCACACCTCCAACTTCAAACACGACATTAATTGCACCCAAACCAACAATACCGATTCCACAAGCAGCTCACTCAACTACTTCTCCGAGTATATTGGCATACATAAGCAAAACAATTACAGAGTCTGCTACTTCAACGAAAATTCTCATAGATAAAAGCATCTCTAAAATAACCAGCCAGCACCCTTCCCCCCCTCAACCACAACCAGTAAGTACAGCAAAACCTGCAACAGCACTGCCTAAACCAATTGTGGTAACTACTATTCCCATAATAATACAAAAACCAGTTACAGCAGCCACAACAAAACAAATAATTACACCTGTAATACAAGCCAAAGAAGCACCCAAATTAGTTACTACACCCGTAATACAAAAGAGCGTCAATCCAACAGAGAAGCCACATTCAACTGCTATCACTGAAGCATTACCTTCAGCAAAAATTGCCCAGACAGTAACCCCAAATATTTTTGTGGATAAAAACCCACCAAAAGGCGCAAATAATTTCACTCAACCAGTTCTAAGTGAGACGCAAATTAATACAAGCTCTACAATTCCCGCCTCAAAGAAATTAATCACACAACAAAAACCAGACAATCAAAGCGGTAACACCGCAGTGGGGGTTATTGCGCCAGGTTCTGTTCCAACTAAACAATCAGTGATTTCTTTCGAACAAAAAGTTGTATCAGAAAAAGCAATAACTAAAATATCTCCAACAGTAGCTGTTCCAGTTAAAGCGACCCCTCCTAACTCTGCAACAGAAACAGCTGGGGCGAGAGATATTTCAACCACACCAATAAAAATACCTGCAGACAAAGTTGCGACGCCATCACCACAAAAAACCATATCTAAAGTTTTACCAAAAAAATCGGTACCCACAGTAAGTACCAGAAAGGTTTCTAAAAAAACCTCTGCTAAACATAGATCCAAAGCGCGTTATACTGCTTACAAAACTCCTAAAATTTATGCGGTAGCAATACCACGCTTAACCCAAGCTAAATTTCAACCAGCCTTACATATTTCTGGCTACACTGGCAATGGGACAATAGGCAAGGCACAAATAATAATGCCCATACTTGCTAACACTAATCGAGTTTTTTATGGCATTTTTGATGGAAAAATATCTGGTAGAGCCACAGACGGCTGGTCGTTTGGCGGTGGTCTTGGATATCGTCGCGTAGTTAATGACCGTATCTGGGGCGGATATTTATTGGCTAATTACAATGCCACTCCAGCTCACAATAAATTTTTTGTAATTAATCCAGGCTTAGAAAGTTTAGGTCAAAACTGGGATTTTCGCTTAAATGCTTACATTCCAACTAACACAAATCATTATTTAACCGCTTCAGACTGGGCTGGCGCTGCTTATAACGATTATAACTACACTACTTTTGGCAGCGACGGACATAGCCACTACGATCATAAATTGCGTACCTATGAAGCAACTGGACCTGGCGCCGACGCTGAGATTGGCCGAGCTATTCCTCGCACGAAATTAAAACTATATTTGGGCGGATATTATTTCAAACCGCACGACTTAGGCTCCATAACCGGTGTTTCGGCTCGTGTCACTTATGATATAAATAGCCACACAGCTATAGAAGTTCGCAATACTTATGACAACGTTACTCATAATACCGCAACTATTGGCATTAAACTTAGCTTTGGCGGTATAAAAGAAGCTGACAAGACTACTTTGGGCATAGCTAATCGCCTACTCGACCCAATCGAAAATAATTTAGCAACATCTGCTAAAGGCTATAGCACGCCAGTGCGCACTAAAAACCTTGATCAAGGAAACTATTTATATCGCGATCACATTTGGTTTTTTACTCCTCCAGGTACAACAGTTTCAGCAAAAAAAAATGGCGTAGTATCTGGTAGTGGCACATACACTGATCCATATCAAGGCATTAATCAAGATACGCTTGACCTTATCTCGGAAGATCCGAATGGACAAAGTTACGCAAATTTATACTTTAAAACTGGAACCTATGACCTAAGCGATGGTTTTATTGATAACCGCATGGCTTTTACAGGTCCTGATTTCGACAACTATTCTTTATTTGGCCGAACAGCGGACTATAAATCTCCTCCAACCGATGCTTTGCGCCCGGAACTTGATGGCGCCATGGATTTTCATGATAACACTGGCATAACTTTAAGTTCCTTGTATTTAAATAAAAGCGACGAACTTGGTGGTGATGCGATTGGTATTATATTAGACAATGCCTCAGTAACCCTAAATAACACTAAAGTAGAAACTAAACGTCCATTAGAACCAGGCATAACAGGCCAAACAGTTTCTATTGCCATGTATGATGGCAGCACCTTAAATCTAGATCACGACAATTATATTTATGCCGATAAAATATATTCAGAAGGCAGCTCTAAACAATGCGCTGGAATTTACCTAGAAGAAAACAGTACACTAACTATAGGAAATAATAATCATATCTTAGCCGTAAACGACCACGCCATTGGATCAGCTAACATCGCTGGAATCCAATCCACCACCAGCAGTATCGTTATTACAGGACACGATAACGATATTGAAGCTAATATGACTGCAGCAAGTGCCAATTCCACTGCTGAAACCAGTGCAGCAGTTCGGCTTACAGGGACATCTAATTTTCTCATGGGTTCTGATGCCCATAACAACCTCATCTCCGGCTCTTATTCTTCTGATTATCAACCATCAGACGAATCCAAATTTACAGGAATGTACGGTATATTTCATGGTTCAGGTCTATCTACAATAACTATAAATGGCAACTACAATACTATTCAAGCTGAAACTTCAGCACCAAACGCTCGAGTTGTTGCTCTTTATGAGCACAATATTGCAGGTAGCACTGGAGGACAAGTAAGCCAAATAGCCATAAATGGTTATGGTAACTCTTTCAATGTAGAAGCTTCTAACAATCCTTCCCACACCGCTGCCACAGGTATTTTGGTAGTTGATACTAATTTAGTGATAAAACAAGGCAATTTTATTAATGTTAATAGTGCCGAGAGTCCTTTGTACCGCGGAAGTGGAGCGCACGGTATATTGCTAATGAAGAGTAGTTTGACTAATTTAAGTGACGTTAAAATGGATGTACAGGGAATAACTATAACCATTGGCAACAAATACTTAGCAGACAACTCTCGGGGAATATATTTTGCCGGAACTAACTCCGCCTACTCCACAATTAAAGACTGCTTATTTAATATAAATAGCAAAGGTAGCACTGGCATATCTTTAGACCCGACATATAAAACTGATGCAGAAATTGCTCGTTTTAAAAATTCTGGCAACTTCTTTATCATTAGACCTAACAGTGCCTCAACAGTAGCCTAATTGTCTAATTAAATTTGTAAGTTAGCGATAACACACCATCTAAAGTGCTCAGTGAGTCATAATATGAAGCGCTGCCAGTAGCAGGAACGCTAGGCAAAGGACCGGAAGTGGTATAGTGCTGATGGGGATATTTGGTGTAAATAAAATCTAATCTCATATCTAAGTGCTGCAAAAGCGAGACAGAAAATCCTAAACCAAATTGAGGTCCATAAACTCCAAACTCAGATTCCGCCAATGCATACGCCCCATTATCTATTAGTCGAAAAGTACCTCTAGAAACTCCCAGTATTAGATGTCCATTAACATTGGGCGCTATCTCATAACCTGGCAACATACGTACGCCATAAGCATATCTTTGTGAAATTCTCATGGTTGTTATAGGCTGGCCAGAAGTTTCGGGATTGATACTAATATCATCAACACCAATCTGATTATTTGAACCAGTAAGAAATAGCTCTAATCCCAAATTAAAACGTTTGGGTAAATCAAGATTATATCCAGCAAGCGCTGAACTAAGTAATCCTAAACCACTATAATCATGCGTTGTAGGAGCTGCACTTGGGGCTGATGGAGCAGTAATTAATTGCGTATCTGCGCAATTAGAAACGCCTATACCAGCTCCAACGTACAAGCTATTAGCAAAAGCACTTGGAATCACAAGCATTGTTAACAAAGAAAATTTTGTAATTATTTTCATATAAATTTATAGGTAAGTGAAAGAAGTGTACTGAAAGATGTTGGCGAATCCTGATAAGTCATTGGACTGCCAGCTAAAGAACCGTAGGTACTAACACCATTTGTTGTATGATTAGCATATTGGGTATAAATAAAATCCAATCTTGCATCTAAATTGTTCATTAATGCAACGGACGATCCTAATCCCAATTGATACCCAAACACACCAAATTTAGTTGAAGTAATACTATACGCTCCACCATCGTTCAAACTAAATGATCCGCGCGTTACACCAAGAATCGCATATCCTACAACATTTGACAGTACTTTATATCCAGGCAATGCGCGAACACCATAAGCATATTGCAATGAAAAATCAGCTTTTCTATTAGAAAGAGTGGAGCTAGGAGGATCGGCGCCAAGAGTAATTTTCTTAGGCGAAAGAGCAAAGAAAGCTTCTAATCCTAGATTAAAATTGTTATTAAAATCAAAATTATATCCTCCCAATACCGAACCAATAGCACCCACAGTACCAAGATCGTGGGTTATGGGGGATTGACCCACAGTAGTTGTTTTTTGTTTATCATTAATGCTTGAAATACCGGCACCAGCACCAACATAAAAACTATTAGCAAAAGCCTGTTGACATCCTACCGCTAAAAACAGCGTACAAGTAATAAGTTTCTTAAATAACATATAATTTCCTTTTTATCCTCGTAAATACTTCTTACTAGCACACGCAGTGTAACACAATAAATTTCACTTACTAATAAAGCACATTAGATTCGAAATTGCTTTTTGTGCAGCCAAACCAACTCGCTCAGCTAAAGGCTTTTTGATTACATAATCAACTTCATAGATTTTAGCCTTTTCGCTTAATTCTAAAAGATAATCATCGCTAGTTTGAACTGTATCGATAAGCTTTAGCTCCAAAGCACGTGTGCCATACCAATGCTCACCAGTTGCGACCTTGTCTATATTAACTTTAGGACGATGCATAGAGATGAATTTTTCAAACAGTTGATGCGCTTCCTCCACATCTTCCTGCATTTTCTTACGGCCCTTCGGTGTATTTTCACCGAACATAGATAGGGTACGCTTGTATTCGTTAGAAGTGATCTGTTCGTAAACAATATCATGTTTTTTAAGCAGGCGATTAAAGTTTGGAATTTCAGCCACCACACCGATAGAACCTAAAATAGCAAAAGGCGCTGCTAAGATTTTATCTGCCACACAAGCCATCAAATAACCGCCACTTGCTGCCACTTTGTCCACAGCTGCTGTTAAAGGAATTTTGCGATCTCTAATGCGCTGTAATTGCGATGCAGCTAAACCATAGCCGTTGATAATGCCACCAGGGCTGTCGATCTTAATAACAACTTCATCAGTTTTTTTCGCTACAGAAAGTACAGAAGTGACAGCCTCTCGCAAGTTGTTTACCGTAGAGGCTTGCATGTCTCCCTCAAAATTCAAAACAAAAATTCTCTTTTTTTCTTCTTGCTTTTTTTGCTTACCCTTACCTTTTTGATTGTGTTTCTCTTCCTTTTGCCACTCTTTAAACTCTTTTTTATTCAAAACTTCAGCGTTTATCGCAAATTTCATCTCTTCGAATTTTTCATTTAAGTTGCGAATGGTCATTTTTTCGCGCGACTTATGTTTATTGCGGCTAGCAATCAAACCTAGCCCACCAAAAATCACTAAAATTGCCACAACCACAGTAATGGCCTTGAGAAAAAACATGGCGTAAGTTGAGAAGAATTCTAACATGGGCAAATGCTCCTATGCGTTAATAAGTTCGGAAATATCGTTATATCAAATAACTCAAGATACACAAGAAAAACTTGCATATAACCCCCACCCTCCACCCTTAATTTTACAACCATTTTTCTCTCCAGTAACCCCGTGTTTTTCCCGGTATTGCCTAATACGAAAAGGGTTGCTAAACTGGACTTGGGTGGGGCATGGGGTCCCCAAAAATTGGCACACAAATGGCAAAAACAACACGCGAAAAATATTTAGAAGCTCTAGGTATAGAAATTTGGCAATCTAAAAACTCACCCTCGCCCACACTTAATGCAAGCACCGCCTCTTCAGAATCAACCAACTCTTGGCAGGCTTTGCAAACTGAAATTCAAAATTGTCAGCGCTGCCCTCTTTGTAAATCTCGCACTAATGTTGTATTTGGTGTCGGCAATCCAAATGCCGAACTCTTAGTAATTGGCGAAGCGCCCGGAGCCAATGAAGATCTAAAAGGCGAGCCATTTGTCGGCAGAGGTGGCATGCTTTTAAATTCTATGCTTTTAGCGATAGGACTTAAGCGCCAAGATATTTATATCGCCAATATTTTGAAGTGTCGTCCGCCTAATAATCGCGATCCTGCTCCAGAAGAAGTCGCCTTGTGTACGCCGTATTTATTAAAGCAAATCGCTTTAATTAAACCCAAAATAATTCTCGCCGTGGGCCGCATTGCTGCACATTTTCTATTAAATACCGATGAATCTATGGCACGCTTACGCGGCAAGCATTATGTTTATGGGCCAGATAGAACTCCTCTGCTTATAACTTATCACCCAGCTTATCTTCTGCGCTCTCCACGCGAAAAAAGCAAGGCGTATCAGGATTTGTTGTTGGTGAAAAAAGCGTTAGGAAAATTATGAATTATAAATTATGAATGATGAATTTATTGGAAATAATTAGCCTCGAACTCAGACCCTATAATAAAAATATAACCAGTTGATTTATAAAGAAAATATTTAGACATGTTTTGTGGTTTACCGCAACATAATAATTCATAATTTTTTTTACGTTCATCATTATTCCATAAGACCATCGTTCAACCACGTCTCACATTTCTCTGCCAATTTATCCATCTCGGCCTTGCCGTAATACTCTGGCACTGTGCGTGGTGAAGAAACAACTGCTTTGATTTTAGTAAACGGATATGGAATTAAAAATCTGTCCCAGCTATTAAAGCGATAGCCACAACAAATAAATTTCATTAAGTAAAGCGGAACCTGGGCTTTTTGCGCCGCAATCAAAGCTCCAGCTTTCATCTTGTGCCTTGGGCCAAGCGGTCCATCAGATGTTACAAAAACTTTCCGAGTTTTGGCTGTTAAGATCAGTTGACGAAGCGCTGAAGTGCTGCTTTTTTTGGAAGATCCATAAATAAAATCATGCCCCAACCCCGCCACAAACTGTGCTACTATTTTGCCATCGCGACTAGGACTTACTAGGGCAACGCTATTAGTATTTTGCATGCCCTTACTTAAGGGGTAGATTTGGTCATGCCAAAGAGCAACAACGGCCGGCTCTGCAATTTTCGGGCCGACATAAGTAAAGCGCCAAGTAGAGGCTAAGCGATAAACTAAAAAACGCAGGATTTTAAAAAGCAGCGTTGGATTATCGTTTTCGTCACTAATTTTTAGAAAATGTTTTAAACGCATAGGAACAATTATTAATTATGAATTATTAATTATGAATTATGAATGATGAGTCATGAATGATGAATTGAAGGAAGTGATGAAGAATCCAAAAAACATGTCTACACGAATTCTATAAAAATCAATGGGTTATAAAATAAAGTCCAAATTAATCATTTCCGAACAATTCACAACTCATAATTTATAATTCATAATTTTTTTCTTCTCTTCCTCACCTTTACCTTCAAAAATTTTTTATCCTCCACCAAACTTTTCGCCAAAGCTTTACGACTCAAAAGCGGCGGCAAACTTGCCAACAGCAAACAAGAAATCAGCATAATCTCATAACGCCAAACGCCACCAGTATTTATATTATGCGGCGGAATAAAGCCAATTATGAAAGTTAAGCTAGCTGCTAGGATACCAAAACCAGCCACAATCCAAATACCAATCTTGCCACCAGGAATACAGAAAGGACGCTTGAGATTGGGATGCTTATAACGTAAATAAATCGCCGATACAAACATAAAAATATACATAAGCATGTAAAGCTGAGCGGCCAAAACTGTCAAAAACCAATATGACCCACCTACGCTCGGCATCAACCAAAATATCATCACAACAAAAGTAACAATGATAGCTTGATAAAGCAGAATAGAACTTGGCGCACCATGGCGATTTTCCTTGCAGCAATGTGGTGGCAAATGCCCATCGCGAGCCGCCATTAAAAGACCTCGTGTTGGTGCCAAAATCCAACTACTCACTCCTCCAATACCACCTAGAACTAGGGAGAAAGCAATAAGCGGCATGATCCAATGCATACCATAAAAGCTAAAAAAAGCATCAAACGTCTGCATCACACCAGAAATTAAATTAATTTGCGTTCCAGGAATTACAACTGCAATAGCAAGCGCTCCTAAAATCAAAGTAACCAACAAAATCAAAGCTGAAATTAGTAAAGCTTTCGGATAGCTTTTATGCGGCTTATGAACATCTAATGCATGAACTGTAGTAATCTCTAAACCACAAAAAGATAGCATAATACCAGTCAAAGCAATCCAAATATGTGGGTTTCGGATATTAATTTCTAAATCCCGAATATCGGTCAAGTCAATATTGATCACTCTTCCCGACAACACCCACTTAATGCCAAGTACTATGATGAGGGCAATAGGAATTAAAAGACCAAAAATCGTACAAAAATTGCCTAAACGAACAGAAGAATTCACGCCACGTAAATTGACTATGGTAACAAGCCAAAAAGATGCAATAATTATAGAAACCAGAAAAAAACGATTGCTAGCCAAATTAGGAGCTATCATGTATCCAATTGAACCAGCAATAAAAGACAACACTGTAGGAAACCAAATTACATTTTCTACCCACTGAAACCAAATTGCCAAAAATCCAGTCTTTTTGCCAAAAGCTTCTCTAACCCAAACGTAGACTCCCCCGCATTCCGGCCATGTTGAAACTAGTTCAGCAGCAACTAGAGCACTTGGAAAGAGGAAAAGAATAGCTCCAAAAATAAAGAAAAAGACCAAAGAGCTCCCGAAAAGAGCGGCCGTAGGCAAATTACGAATACTGTCTACAGCACCAACAGTTACTAAAATCAAGCTAAAACCGCCTAAAAGATGGCGTACAACTGCTGCATTCTTCTGTTTCATCCTAGATTTCTCTCTAAAACCAAATCATAATCCAAAAATCCCATGCGGCGATAAAAATCAATTGTACGCAAATTAGCGGCTGATACAACAACGGATATCTTGTCTGCTTTTTTTTCTTTTGCCCAACTGAAGAATTGATCTACTAGTTTTTTACCAACTCCTACTCTCCGATATTCCTCTAGGACAAAGATTTCTTCTAGCTCAGCAACTACTTTGATGTTGCGATAAGATTCTGCTTCAACCAAACCTGCCACGACGTAGCCGATAGGATTTTTCGCATCTTCTGCGAGAAAAACTATTCCATTTTTACCTTCTAAACGCTCTCTTAAAAAATCAGAACCTGACTTAGTTCCAAACCAATTTAAATCTATACTCTTATCGAAAGCTTTATCGTATTTTAATAGTTGAGAACTTAGAGCAACTAAAATAGCAAAATCAGCTACTTTAGCCTCACGCAAAGAGATTTTTGGGGAAATGGAAGGTCTTTGCTGCATAATTTATGAGCGACCCATTGAATCCGTTTTGTCTATGGTACTCGTAGAATCTAGCACTTTTTCTTTTTTAAGCTTAATACGACTAAAAATAGATTTCATGATCATCAAGTAGAGCTTATCTTTCAAAACACCATCTTCGCGCCCAGCTTCGACATCAGGATTGTCATTAATTTCAACGACTACCACACGATCGCCCTTCTCTTTTAAATCTACTCCATAAAAACCAGCGCCAACTAAATTCGCGGCACGTAAAGCCATTTTCAAAACTCGCTCAGGAACTTGTTCAACAGGAACAGCCTCAACATCGCCATAGTCTAATCCGGTTTTTTTATGAGGAGAGTGCCAATTCATAATTTGCCAGTGCCCTTTCGACATGTAATATTTACACGCAAAAAGTGGCATACGATCTAAGATGCCAATACGCCAATCGAAATCCGTCGGCATAAATTCCTGCGCAATAATCAATTCTGATTTATCCAAAAACATATCTAATTTTTCTTGTAGCTCTTGACGATTTTCAACTTTCGCCACACCGAGTGAAAATGAGCTATCTGGCTGCTTCAAAACACAAGGCAAACCAAGAATACTAGGAATAATATCTTGGTTATCTTTGTGAATAATAAGCGTCTTTGGGCGCGGAATTTTGGCCTTAATTAACAACTCAGCTAAATAAACCTTGTTCGTGCATTTAATAATGGACTCAGGATCATCAATAACCACTAAACCTTCGGCAGCAGCACGTTGTGCAAACCTATAAGTGTAGTGATTTACTGCCGTCGTATCGCGAATAAATAACGCATCAAATTCGGGAAGTTTACTAAAATCATCTTTGGTAATTAAATCGGTGCTAAGTCCCACAGTTTCAGCTGCGGACATAAAATTTTTCATCGCACGCGGATTAGAGGGCGGGCATTTATCTTCTGGATTAACCAAAATAGCTAAATCGTAAACTGTGTTACTTTTTTTCAAAGAACGAAAGCGTTTTTTAGCAAAATATTGCTTAGCAAGCTCGCTAACGTAATCGCGTTGCCCTTCTGGTATATCGTTGAGAGAAATCGGATTAACGTTCTGCAATATCCATTTCTTGTTAAAGGAAAAACTTGCGGTAAGAAGCGGAGCTTGAAAAGCACTGTAGAGCTGTTTACTTAAAGTATCATATTGTTTAGCTACACTTTGTCCAAAGTAAATATTTAGCTCAAATTTTTTGGACTTAAGCTTAGACAGGCTGCGCTGGATTAATTGATCAAGCTCATCGGAGTTAATTCTAATTACTGATTGTGATTTCAAATCTTGAATAGTTGTAACGCTTGGAAAAACCTTGTGCCCACGCGCCTCAGCAAGCAAAGAAACATAATAACCAATACTTTGATAGCGATAAGAACGACACAAATTATAGATGCGTACATTGCGAACTTCGGCAAACTCGCTATCGGTTAGGTAAGTTTTCGCAGGAACCACCTCAACGTTATCAATGTCAAAATTCCAATCTTTAGGGTTATTGACAATTACCAAACTTAGCATAGAAAACTCTGTTGCATCTTGGAGAGATAGAAAGGAAGCAGTGGAGGATCATCAGGAGCCTGATAGACGCAAAAACTACTGGAAGTAGATGATGTCATTGTATGTTTTTATCTTCTCGATACTAAAAACTAAAATATGAAGCCTAGATATTAATACTCAAATCCCTCTGGAATGCAAGAATTTTTTTATAGTTTTTACAGTATTTCCCTCGCCAAAAATCGCCATAATTTCAGTTTAAGTAAATTGTCTTATATTTACTCTACTCTTTCTTATATAATTGAAGCCGGTTCAATCCATCAACCAGAAGAATTTAAAGAAATAATAAAAAATGGATTATCAGATGTTGATGAGGAAAAAATTATGACAATATCAGAATATTATAAGCAAAAAGGCTTAGAATCTGGAATACAACAAGGTTTGCAAACAGGTCAAGAAAAAGCTCTTCAAACAGTAGCAACTAAACTTCTTAAGGAAGGAGAGCATATTAATAGAATCACAAGATTAACTGGATTACCCAAAGACACTATAAAAGCAATCCAACGCAACAACGCTAAAACATTATGAACAAAGAAGCTATTCAGTATGCTCATAAACGCCAACAAGGTTGCATAGCTCATCAAGTGGAAGTTAACCAAGCCCTATACAATGCAGAAATGCGCTTATCCCTTCGCCAACAACGAAATGTCGGCGACGTAGCAAAATAAGTCGCGAAGTTCATGGAGTAAAATTAGTCGATTATTGCGAATTTTTTCGTCCGCAACCATAACCATAACGTTATCGAAAAAGTTATCTATCACAACTTTGAGTTCGGCTAAAACTTTCAAGGCTTCAGTGTAAAAACCCTCTTCATACAAAGGAGCGATAAGATCTCTTGCTTCTTTAATCTCAGATGCCAACTGCCTTTCAGCATCTTCTGTGCATAAATCCAAATTAAAGCCTTCTGGCAAAAGAAGACCTATTTTTTTCAAAATATTGTTCACACGTTTGTGAGCAGCTATCAAAGCTCCCGCCTGTGGTTCAGCTTCAAAAATGCGTACTGCTTGGACACGACGATTAAAATCTACCAAAGAAGTTGGATAGCGCGCCAAAACAGCATGTATAATATTAGATTCTATACCCTGCTCCGCATACCAGCTACGCAGGCGCTCAAATATAAAATCTAGGACTTGAGATACAAACGTTTTTGGAAATTCAAAATTATACGTAGAACAAGTAAATTCGATTAATTTCTTCAGATCTAAATCAACTTGCTTTTCAATTAAAATTCTAACAATTGCTAAGGCTGCTCGACGCAGTGCAAATGGGTCTTTATCGCCTGTTGGAACTTGGCCCATACTAAAAATGCCAACTAAATGATCAATACGATCTGCTAAAGCCACCACCAAAGCTATGTCATTACCTGGCAATGCATCCCCGGAATAACGTGGTAAATAGTGGTCACGCACCGCTGCAGCAACCACCTGAGGCTCTTGTTGATGTAGAGCGTAGTAATATCCCATCACACCTTGTAGCTCTGGTATTTCCCGAACTACACTAGTCATTAAATCGGCTTTAGATAAAAAGGCTGCGCGCTCTGCTAATGTAGCGTCCGCCCCAATTTCTTTAGATATAAACGCTGCCAATTTTTCCATCCGCTTAGTTTTATCGTACAGGCTGCCTAGCTTACTTTGGTAAACAACATCTTTTAAGCGATCAACATAATCGGAAAGAGGTTTTTGCAAATCCACATGGTAGAAAAATTCCGCATCATTCAAACGAGCCCGCATCACACGTTCATTTCCACTGATAACTCGCTTTTCGTCTTTACTTTTAATATTGCTAAGCGCAACAAAGTAAGGCAAAAGCCCTCCTTTTTCATCTACCAAGTAAAAATATCTTTGGTGATTACGCATAACCGCCTTCAAAATTTCAAGCGGCATATTTAAAAATTTAGTGTTAAAAGCACATAAAAGAGCAACAGGATACTCAACCATTCCAGTTACTTCATTTAGTAAATCTTCGTCGATGACTACAGTACCGCGCTGTCCAGCAAGCTCAGATAGCTGAGAGCGAATCATTTCCTTACGCTGTTCAATATCGACAATAACAAAACCCGTTGTTGATAAAATTTCCACGTACTGCGAAGCATGAGTGATTTCTATGGGATCCGGATGATGAAAACGATGTCCATAAGTAATGCGCCCAGCCTCTATACCTAAAATTTTGGCTTGAACAACCTGATTTGCGTACAACATAATAATCCAATGCACAGGGCGCACAAATGTTTCATTAGTATTTCCCCAACGCATAGCTTTAGGTAAAGACAGCTTTTTAACAGCATCCTCAATAATACCGCACATAAGATTTATTGTTTTTACGCCCGGCTGAGGTTTACGACACATAACCCAAGTTCCAGCTGAAGTTTTATGCTTTTGGAGCTCAGAAACAGTAACCCCACAAGATGCAGCAAAACCAATACAAGCCTGCGTGGGAGCACCATCCTCATTAAAAGCTGCGCTAAAAGCGGGCCCACGCTTTTCAACAACATGATCTTTCTGCTTGTCAGCTAAATCTCGTATCAAGACTGCTAACCGTCTAGGACTAGCATATGCCACCGCTCTACCATAACTCAGTTCAGCATTTTGCAAACCTTGCTCAACATTAAATGCCAAATCGGCAACCAATCCTTGTAGAGACTTGGCTGGCAGCTCTTCCGTACCAATTTCTAGTAAAAAATCAGCTTGAGAAATATTATTATCTTCTTGTATCATAATTTTTTATGAATTATTTATTCTTTTTCCCTTTTTAATAACGGAAAACCCATCTTTTCTCGTTCTTTGAAATAACACTCAGCAACTGCCTTGGCTAAAGCCCGCACACGCAAAATATAGCGTTGCCTTTCGCTAACAGACAAGGCTCCGCGCGCATCCAATAAATTAAAAGCATGAGAGGCATGTAGTACCATTTCATAAGCCGGCAAGGACAATTCTGCCGCCAATAAACGCTGGCAATCACTTTCGAAAACATTAAAATTATTGCCTAGCATCGCCGTATCAGCGTAGGTAAAATTATAGCGTGACATTTCTTTTTCGTTTTGCAAAAACACATCGCCATACGTAACACGACCAGATCTGCTCTCGCTCCAGACGATATCATACATATTATCTACGCCTTGCAAATCCATAGCCAATCGTTCTAGGCCGTAAGTAATTTCACCAGCTACTGGTTTACAGTCCAAGCCACCGACTTGTTGAAAATAGGTAAACTGTGTAATTTCCATGCCATTTTGCCACACTTCCCATCCAACTCCCCAGGCGCCTAGGGTCGGCGATTCCCAGTTGTCTTCAACGAAACGAATATCATCGACCAAAGTATCCACACCTAAAGCGCGCAAGGAATTTAAATAAAGTTCCTGAATATTAGAAGGCGATGGTTTTAAGATAACTTGCAGTTGATAATAATGCTGGCTGCGATTAGGATTTTCACCATAACGACCATCAGCAGGGCGCCTACAAGGTTGGGCATAAACCGCAGACCATGGCTCTGGACCTATAGCGCGCAAAAATGATCCTGGATGAAAAGTACCCGCCCCCACTTCCAAATCTAGAGGCTGCAATAAAACACAACCTTGCTGCATCCAATATTGTTGCAGCTTCAAGATCAAATCTTGAAAGGTGAGGAAATTATTTGTTGTACGTTTCGATTTGTTCACAAATTTACCTAAAGAATCACAAAAACATGTCTACACGTTTTCTTTATAAATCAATATATTACGATTTTAAGTTGGGTTTTAGGTTATCTTACAAGAACAAGTAATCCACAACTCATCATTCATCATTCATCATTCATAATTCATAATTCATAATTTTCCTTCACTTACCCCTAACCTTGTTAATCGCCTTGACTAAATCATCGGATCCAACCTCGCCTAAAACAAATTCAACTTTACTGCCTTGGCGATTAATAAAAATAAAGGCTGGCGTTGCAATTAATTTAAGATCTTTTGCTAGCTGCGCATTATATTTAATAACATCATCAGTTGCTTTGTCGTTTATATCCTGGAGAAATTTCTTTTCATCCAAACCAATAGATTTGGCTATTTGCAGAACTTTATCGCTACTTAGAGCACCATCAGCCGCAAATAGAGCATCGTGCATTTCTTGATATTTGCCATATTTTTTTGCGACTACCGCAGCTTTTGCCGCATAAATTGAATCGTTACCAAAAATTGGCCAATCCATGAAAATAACCTGCAGTTTCGCATCACCTTTAACCAAATTATTCACAGTTGGACTCATAGCTTTACAGTGTCCGCACTGATAATCAAAAACATCTACCATAACTACATCGCCCTTAGGATTACCAATGGCAAAGTGTTGATCAGTGTTTAGCAAGTCAGAGGTGTGCTTAACGATTTGAGATTTAGTATCCGATTGCATTTTATCCATTTCTTGATTACGTAGAGCTTGTGAAGCTTCGCGTAAAATCTGTGGATTTTGCACTATGTAATCGTGAATTATACTTTGCAACGCTTTGACTTGCTCGGGAGTAAAACTAGTTTGCCCCGCTGAGAGCTGAGAAGTAGCTGGCGCATGGGGTTGCACAGCCTTCACAGCCGCTGCCTTGTGATGTTTGGCATAAACAGGAGTAGATACAATACTAAAACCTGCCAAGCTTATAGCCAATACTGCGTTGATAAGATGTTTCTTTTGCATATTAAAGTTCCCTCGTTGTTCAAGAAAGTTGTTAAGTTTAAACGAAAAGTGGGAACTTTACAAAAATAAGACGCGAATTAGACATGAATTGGACGCGATGAATCACGTCTCTACGTCTTAATCCACACTGACTCATGGATCTTGCGACCAGCATCTAAGCCAATCTGAGCGAATTTACTCATCGCACGAGGAATAAAAAACTTAGGCGACTCACTCCTCACAAAGCCTTTATCTAAATTCACCAGTTGAAAAACACTTTCAGCATAATCTTGCCAATCGCTAGCAAAATGCAAATAGCCACCTGGTTTAAGTTTGGCATGAAGAAGCCGTAAAAAAGAACTTTGTATAAGACGTCTTTTGTGATGGCGGCGCTTGGGCCAAGGATCCGGAAAGAAAATTCGCACAGCGCTAAGACTAGCATCTGGAATGTTTTGCGTCAGAACTTCTACTGCATCGTTTTGGTAAACCCGTAAATTTTTAACACCATAAGCTTTAGCTTCGCTAAGCAAGCCCACAACACCAGGGCGATAAACCTCAATCCCAATATAATCATTTTGCGGAAAATCTATAGCAGCCTTCAGTAAAGCCGTTCCATCGCCAAAGCCAATCTCCAAAAAAAGTGGCGCCTTACGGCCAAAGACAAGCTTTGAATCTAAAATCCCAGTTTCTATTTCCAAACCATATTCCGCCCAAAGTTTAACAAACTCTTCCTCTCTTTCTGAAGAAAGTTTTCTTTCGCGACGTATAAAACTGCGAATTGTTCTAATTTTTCTCTCGCCTAACACTTTAAAATATAACTCATTGTTTTATAAAGAATTCACGTAGACATGTTTTTGTCAATACCGTGTTTTTTACGGTATTGCCAACTTGAATTTACCTTTTAATCTAGGAAATCGCAAATCAAACAGGCAAAACCAAAGTTGCAACATGTTTATATACTTAGACGAATCAGGTGATTTGGGATTTAACTTTAAAAAAGAATCCTCATCACATTTTGTAATAACATTACTTATATGCGAAAACTCACCTACGGTTTTTAGCTTCAAAACAGCTGTAAAACATACAGCAAAAAGAAAGCTAATGAAGTTTGCAAAAACCAATGTTCCAAAAGAACTGAAAAGCACACAAACTCTGCTCAACGTTAAGAGATATTTCATAGACAACTTACGCAAACAGCCTAATCAAGCATGGAGCATATACGCCATAATTCTGGACAAAAGAGAACTTCTTGAAAAAACAACGGCAAAACCTGAAAAACACAGATTATATAATTTGCTATCGAAAATCATTTTACAGACAGTAGATTTCTCCAGTGATCACAAAAATAAATCAGTACAACTAATAGTCGATAAGTCCAAAGGTAAAAAAGAAAGGGAGATTTTTAATCAGTACATAAAAACCAACATAGAAAGCATCTTAGACATTGACATGCAATTTCGCATAAACCATGAAAAATCTCATAATAGTGCTGGGCTGCAAGCAGTTGATTTATTCTGTGCTGGATTTAGCAGAAAATATTCGTACAACGATACTCATTGGTATGATTTATTCAAGGACAAAATTCGCAAAGAAATCTTATTTGATGGGAACAAACACAAATAAAAAAGACGGCGCCCGCTATGTCGATCTAATCCTAAGGCTAGCCCACAAATTGCAGGGAACACCAAAGGCACATAACAAGGAATTACCCGTCTATTTGATGATTATTATCCACTATTTTAATAAAAAATCAAATTAGCAATTGGCTACGCAGTGCGTACCCAATCTAAAAACTCAGCCATCCCTCAACTCAATCCAAACCTTTCCTGGACACATTATCGAGCCTTAATGCGTGAAGACGGCCGTCGATCTAACTACCTCGTCACCACACGGAAAGTACTCGCTTGTATGCCCTGAGCGCTGCCGACTTGCGCCGACATCAAAGTAATACTCGTTATGCAGGGCACGCGAAAGGCAATAGGTTTGACGCGAAAGAACCACTGTTCATAACTTTGCGAACCTTTGCCAGTAGATGTTTTGACATCTCTCTTGACTGGCTCTATCAAATTACTATCGAACTCTTTCAAATACCACTTCACTTTGTTTTGAGTTCCTGTAGCAAGCTTAATCGAAAAACCAGCTTCATTTTTGCTAACAACCACGCCTTTATTCGGGTCGCTTAGGTTATTAGTTTCTGCGAAAACAAGCGACACAAACATCAAAAAAACCATTGACGCAACAGTAATTAAAATATTTTTTACTTTCTTCATAATGTTATACCTATTAAGACAGTGCTAAAATCAACAATTCCTCATTCATCATTCATAATTCATCATTCATAATTAATTTCTATCCCAATCCTCAGTGAAAATCCAGAAATACTGTGCTAATATTGCCCGCAAACATTAGAGCTTTCTTAGCATCTTAGAAATAGAGAACCCATGAGCGACAAAAAACACGACAAAAAAAACAGTTACAACGCAGAAGCCATCGAGGTTTTAAGCGGTTTAGATCCGGTTAAAAGACGCCCTGGCATGTACACTGACACTTCTTCACCGAATCACTTGGCACAAGAAGCTATAGATAATAGCGTCGATGAAGCTATGGCCGGCTTTGCCAGCACAGTTGAAGTAACTATTCATGCTGACAATTCTTTAAGCGTTACTGACGATGGCCGCGGTATGCCGACGGACATTCATCCAGAAGAAAAAATTTCTGGCGTCGAGCTGATTTTAACTCGCTTGCATGCAGGCGCTAAATTTTCTGATAAGCATTATCGCTTCTCTGGCGGCTTACATGGCGTTGGTATTTCCGTGGTAAATGCACTCTCCTCACGCCTAGAAGTAACCGTTAAGCGGGATGGTAAAATCAGCCAAATGGCTTTTCAAGATGGCGATCCGGTAGAAAAATTAAAAGTAATAGGAACCACAGGACCTCGCGACAGCGGCACTAGCATACACTTTTGGCCTAACCAAACTTATTTTGATTCCACTAAATTTGTTTTACCTCTTTTAAAACATCTACTTCGCGCCAAAGCGGTGCTTTGTCCCGGCTTAAAAGTTAAGTTAAATAACGAACAAACTGGCGAAGTTGATGAATGGCATTTTGCCGACGGCCTTGTAGCTTACATAAACACAGCTTTAGCTGGTTTTACAACCATTCCAGAAGCACCTTTCACTGGCAATTTTGCAACTGAAAATGAAGTAGCTGAATGGGCGATCGCCTGGGTAGCCGAAGAAAAAGCTGTCTTGTGTGAAAGCTATGTAAACCTAGTCCCCACTCTACAAGGCGGCACGCATGTTAACGGCTTAAGAGGTGGATTAAGCGATGCTATGCGCGAATTTTGTGACATAAGAAAAATCCTGCCACGCGGCGTCAAACTTAGTCCGGAAGACATTTGGGAAAATTGTAATTACGTTTTATCCGTAAAACTGCACGAACCGCAATTTTCCGGTCAAACTAAAGAACGCCTTACTTCGCGCCAATCAGCTGTGTTTGTCGCAGGCGTTGTGAAAGATGCTTTTAGTCTATGGCTCAATCAAAACGTCGCCAGCGGCGAGGCTTTGGCTAATATTGTCATTCAAAATGCACAAAAACGTTTAAGTTTAGAAAAAAAAGTGGAGAGAAAAAAAGTTGTTTCTGGCCCGCAATTGCCAGGCAAACTAGCCGATTGCGTATCTCAAGATCCAAGCCGCGGTGAATTATTTTTAGTCGAGGGCGATTCTGCCGGCGGCTCCGCCAAACAAGCCAGAGATCGCGAAACGCAAGCCATCATGCCGCTTCGCGGAAAAATTTTAAATACTTGGGAAGTGCCAAGCGATCAAATTTTAGCCTCACAAGAAATTCACAACATTTCAGTCGCCCTTGGAATTGATCCTAATACTGACAACTTAGAAAAACTGCGCTATCACAAGATTTGCATCTTAGCCGATGCCGATTCCGATGGCCTCCACATCGCCACTTTGCTTTGCGCTCTATTTCTCAAACATTTTCGCGCTATAGTTAAAGCTGGTCACGTTTATGTCGCCATGCCGCCGCTTTATCGCATCGATATAGGTAAAGAAGTTTATTACGCCCTAGATGACGAAGAAAAACAGGGAATTTTAGATCGTCTTGCAGCCGAAAAAAAATCTGGCACACCTAACGTACAGCGTTTTAAAGGTTTAGGTGAAATGAACCCACCACAACTTCGCGAAACCACCATGGCACCCGAAACCCGCCGTCTAGTGCAATTAACCATCGAGGACGATGCCGAAAACGTCAACGAACTCATGGACATGCTCCTCGCCAAAAAACGCTCTCCTGACCGCCGTGTATGGCTAGAAACCAAAGGCAACTTGGCGGATGCTGGTCAATTGTGAATCGGGATAGGTATTAGATAAATGAAGATTGGTATCGTCTCTATAGAAACAGGATTATCGAAGAATGTCAATTTTAGACAAAAAAAGACGGCGCCCACTATGTGTAACTCCAAAAGATCAACGGACTCACCGATGGAAAATCCTACCTATTGGCACATAATAAGGAATTACCCGTCTTGTTGAGTTTTACTCGAACGCCGAAATAAATTCAAGTACTTTTGTTGTTTTTTATCGCACAATTCATAATTTTTCCGTATGAAAACCAACCTACGCGCTTTTCTGCTTCTTACCATACTCAGCCTCATGTAGAATTTTAGCTTCATTTTTTGGCTTACTGCGTATTATGTAACACTGTGGTGTTTGAGCTTGCAGGCTGTTCTTCATGAAGAGGTGGCTGAATACTTCTTGGCGGTGCAAAAGTTGTGTTTTGCGAACTGCTTACTCTCCCTAATTCAGGGGGCAACGAAGGTGCCGTATGAGGAATAAACAATGCCCCTCGGGGAAGTATTGGTAGTGGACCTGCATGACCAGTAGGACTAGGTAGATACCCTTGAAATAAACGCTCCACTGCACTAAACCTACCTTGTTGCAAATGTAAACTAGGCACTTGTTGCCAAATTGCCAATACTTGCTGCGGATCTAATGGAGCACCATTATTAAATAATGTCCTAAGAATTGCTTGGGAACGCTCGCCTAGTTTCGTCGGATCCCTCTCATCTCCATATTGCTTTACGGCAAGAAATAACGGGGAATTATGCAATGGATTAAACATATAACTTACACCTATAGGTTTTAATTTTACCAACTGTAGAACGCACAAAAACGCCAGCAAAACTACTACTTTGCCTTGGCCTTGTCAATGCGGTATATTGCAAACATGAAAACCAACCTACGCGCTTTTCTGCTTCTTACTATCCTCGGGCTCATGTGGAGCTTTAGTTTCATCATCGCCCGCTTTGTCACAACCCACGGGGTTTCTCCGGTAGGATATAGTTTTTTGCATACTTTAGGCGCGGCTATTTTGATGCTAATCGCCCTATGGATGTTTAAAGAAAAACTGCCTTGCTCTGGCAAACATCTTAGCTTCTACTTTTTTTGCGGATTAATTGGAGTTGCTCTTCCTAATACCAACAAATATTTCGCCGCACAGCACCTGCCAGCCGGACTTTTGGGCGTTATAATCAACTCTTCACCGCTTTGGACTTACGCTTTGGCCTTAAGTTTCAAATCTGAAAATTTTTCTTGGAAAAGATTTGGTGGCATTCTATGTGGAGTAGCTGGTATTTTGTCGCTCATTTTAGAAAAAACTCACATCGGTCCGTATGCTGCATCTGAATTACCTTGGATCTTAGCGTCTTTACTATCTCCTTGCTGCTTTGCCCTAACCGCAATTTACATCGCCAAACAAGCCAAAGGCATGTCACCTTTGGCGCTAATTTGTGGCATGCTTATCGCAGCAACTCTGATGCTAACTCCCCTCACCTTCGGCACTCACAACTTTTACTTTCCGCATCAACTAAATCTAGTAAACGGCGCCATATTTTTAGAAATTATTCTCGCCAGCCTAGGCTACATCATACTTTTCAAACTCTTACACTTAGCTGGACCGGTTTATTTTAGTTTGGTTGATGGCATAATCGTGATTACTGCGCCGCTTTTGGGCGCCCTATTCTTCTCTGAACCTTTGAGCTATTGGATGCTCGCCAGCGTTGTTTTAATATTATCCGCTATCGCCTTGGTTACACCTTGGCAAAGATCGCACTAGGATTTCCCAAAATCGTAGGGGCGGACCTGCGTGTCTGCCCTTCGAAAAATCCTTTCATAAAATTAAATTAGTTAAGTTTAGTTTAAGTTTTATATTGTAGAATACCTTACACAAGCAATTTTATTAACCAAGCAACGATTAGACGGTTCTATCATGATACAACTCCCACAAAACCGAATTTCTTTTAGTGAACAAGAAATAAACCTCATAGCATCTAAACAATACATATTTCTTTCGCTAGTAATGCAATCTAAAATAGCAAGAACATGTATTCAGCTAAAACCAGAAGCAGATGAAGAACAAATACAGGTAGAGTTAGCAGAAACTCCTCCTGGAAAAGTAATGAGTATCATCCTGCAAGCTGCTTCAAGTGGTATTATTATTTTGTCCGAACAACACGGTAGCTCTTCCTCAGTTTATTCAACTCCATCTTTAAGTGCACCACCATTTTCATCTTCTTCCACCACTATCTCTAGCTCCAGTAGCAGTTCATCTTCATCGTCCTCAGTTCCTTCTCCAATCTCATTTGTAGAGCAATCAGATGAAATCAGAAACGATGGAATAATTTTTACGTCAGAGGAAATAAAAACAATAGAATCTCAACGCAACCAAACAACTTTAAGGATTAGCAACCATAATTTAAGAGCTAAATTAATCAATGTATTTTCTTTAAACATGGGAATAGATGAACAACAAGCAACGCAATACCTAAACATAATATCTCCCCAAGATGCGCTTGCTCAAATTGAAGAAGCTATAAGACATGAATTTGTTGTTATTGAAGAAATTTCTCGCATATTGCCTGCAGCTGCTAACCCTACTGGAGAATTTCGCCCTATCCCGTCGGCTTTATACTCATTACCTTATAGACAAGCCCACGAACCATCCACCGATCCCTTGTTTTTCTTTCCACCATCTTCTTCTACAACAACCGCCACAATCAACCCACCACCGCCTAGACCAGCTCCTAGTTCTAGTAGTAGCACTACAACTTCCCAGGCCCCAACTTCAAAATCTAACTAATTGATTTTAAAAGAAAACACGTAGACATGTTTTTACAGGGTCTCTTAATAACTCCTTAATACAAAGGCATATTTTTTTTGTTATAATGCATCAGAGGTAACAATATGACAATTTTCTCTCCTGCACCCGAACAAAAAGATCTTCAACAACTAACCGAGGCTATTTCAGAATTGGATCTAGAAAAAGTAAAAAGTTTTTTCCCGCGCTGCAATTCAATTATCAATGAACGCGTAAAAAACCCATATCTTAGATCAGGCATCTATACATTAATATCATTGTTGCATTTAGCTGTACTTGTCCCAACACGCGACATATCTAAAGTAGAAAATATTGTAGGCTTCTTGCTACAAGTACCTGGTATTGACCCTAATTTAGTAGAATCCCTACAGCACGACACCCCTCTGCATTTTGCTGTACAATCAGGCTCACCAGCGCTAGTAAAGCTTTTATTAAATCATCCCGGTACAGATAAATATATTACAAATAATAATGGCAAAACAGCTGCAGCCAAGGCGAAAGAGCTTGAAAGAGAAGATCTAGCACAATTGATAGAAAACGGAAGGGGCAGCCACCTAGTAAGTCTGCTTATACAAAGAACTTTTCCCACCAAGCCAAAAACATCCATTCCACCAGAAAACCCATACGTATCTTTCAAATTTTAATACCACACACCCAATATTCTCCCTTTGACCACCACCTAAGCAAAGCTTATAATTTGAGCATAAAAAAACTCTTTTCTTTGGTCCCTGTATATGGCAAAAGTTTTATGTAGTTCAGCTTTTTTTGAGAACCCACTCTATTCTCGATCTAGAGAAATAATTGCATATGCAAAAGCAATAGGAGATTCAATAGAAGCATTGGTCCAACCAGATATAACTGAAACGATACCCGATAATAAATTGTTGCTAATTAGAGAAGCGATGCAGGTCATGTTGGATAAACTCCATTCACAACCTTTATCTGAAGAAATAACAGCTATGATAACCCTCCGCACAAGAATCCTTGCAATACGAACATATCAGCGAGAAAGAATGGATAAAGCAACTTTTGCTCAAACTTTTATTCAAAATAAGCTAAAAAACACTGATACGCCATCTTTGCCTCAAGAAACAAAAGTTATCAATGATCTTCGCATCAAACTCTCTACATTATCCAAGGAACAACTTCAATTATTTGTCGACCTGTTGCCACCACTAACAAAAAATATCAATAAAATAGATTGGCAGTTACATGATCTAGTAGACCACTACAATAACATGCAAATAGAAACACGCAACAGACTAAATTCTTCCCCTAATAACGCCAGTAATAACTACAGCATACTTTCGACAGGACCAAGCATGTAACCAAATGAAAGCCGCTTCATCTTATGTGGGTGGAACAAGCGTTTCTTTAGGTGCGTCTGCGGAAGGTGGTTTATTCCCTCCTTCCCCCTGCGGCCATATTGGGGTATTCTGGTTTGCAGGAGACGAAGCCCTACTTGTAACACTACTCTCCGCACCTACAGTAGAGGGAGCCTCGGTCCGACCACTACTTCCCGCAGCAGTTATTATTTGACTATATGAAGAGCTAGTTGGCGTAGCTGCAGTAGCAGTAGTTGTGCTAGACGAAGCCGCAGACGCTGTTGTTTGCGCTGGAGCTGCGCTTGCAGATGCAGCAGACTCTGAGGACACAGGAGTAGTTGTAGTCGATGCAGCTGTAGTAACCGCTTGCGCAGTCGGTGCGGTTGTTTTGCTTATAGCTGCAGGAGCACTAGAAGCTGTAGACGATACAACAGTCATGCCAACTGACGCGGCAGATATTGCAGGAATAAGAGTTGTACTAGACGTTGCTCCTTCAGGTGGCGATAGCATGCTTTGCAAAACCTCAATATGATGTAGCAATTGTTCCCTAGTTTTACGCTCCGCTCGTTTATCCCTAAAGTTTTTAAAGAATGATCCAGGACTTGTAACAGAACTCCACACATCTTGCCAAAATGATGCCTTTGGTTTTAGATTAGCCTGCAATTCAACTAAATTGACGCTAGGACGCGTAGCAGGATCCAAATATTGAGACACTATTTTTCCTATACCATAAAATGGCAATCTACCATCCAATATAACCCGCAAACATTGAAATGCTTGTCTTCGCACAGATAAGGGTAACTGATTTGTAGGAGATTCAATGGCGTTTAGCAAAATCAATTCCTCAGGCTGTACAAGAACAGGCTGAGATTGCTCGTTTGTTTGTTTAGACTCACTCAACATAGGATAATAAACTGGATTACTTTTAACCGCACGCACCTCAGTTTGAAAAGCCTCCTCACGTTCCTGCCGAAAATTAGGATTGCGCTTCTCCTGCTCTCGATCCAATAACTCCGCGCGCAGCTGATCACGAAGTCCACCCCGCGCATTGAGCTGATCACAATCGTTATATTGCTGCTTAACCTCGAAAACCAGTTCAGGTGGAAGTTTGTTCCCTTTCTCGTAGGCCTCAATGTTAAGAGCATAACGTCTATCTAATTCACGCCCAACATTAGACAAGAAATTAAGTTCCTCATTAGAAAGTTCCTCTAATTTTTTGCTAGCTGATGGCACTGGGGTTGTTGTGGCGGTTATTGAAGCTGTAGGGTCTAACCGTTTTAATTTCAATAACAAATCGTCGGTGATTGAAATCCTGATAGTTCCGATAATGTTTTCTTGTAGTAAAGTAGCCAATCGCTGCTCAGAGCTGCCTTTTACTAATGGCGACGCGTGCAGTTCTGTCAGTAACTTCAACTTACTTGAAATATCGTAACGATTTAGTATAGAACTCCAAAATGGCTGTTTCTGGACATCTATGCCGGCTGAATGAAAGTCAAGATCTTGCATCAGATCTTTTAGTAATTTAACATCCTCCATTGCATTTGTTCCAAATAAACCACCAAATGCTCCAGGAAAGCCCGCTTTATCATTTGGTGGATTCGCCCCCAAACCGTCGATTACAAATTTTACAAAATTCCTTACAACAAAAGGATATGACTTCTGATGGTCTGGCTGTTCACTTAAATGCCAATAACGCAACAATTCGGCAAAATAAGTTAAATCCTTCTTTTGACGTGGACCGCAGCATTCTAAGAGGGCTGCAGAAAAATTTTGTTTAACACGCAACAAACTTATTTCCCTATCTAAATAGGTGTTATAAAGACGCGCAGTTAAATCATTCAAGTTTTTACCGAGATCTATAAGTTCTTTATATTGAGTCTGATGCTGTGGACTTATGTGGTCAATAAAACTCAAATCACTCGCCTCGTCCTTAAGTTTATGCAATCTCTGCCCATAATCCGCTAAGCTTTCTGGGGTAAGATTCTCTAATTTTATCAGAAGCTGCCTAAACTCTTCAGCTAAATTAATTAGCTTTCTTCTAACTTCATGAGCCAAAAAGATACATACCTTTACTGGATACTTTTCTTGTTCATTTAAACAAGCAGGCTTTCCTCCTTGCGCTAGATCTGAGGTATATTCTCCACTTAACTTTGGGTAAATTTTTTCTTTTTGTAATGTTCTAACATATTCAAAATCTTCGAGCCTGATCTTAGCTGGATCAGGATATTCCCACAACAAGGCTTGCATATCACTGACCTTCTCTAATCTAGGGTTATTATTTTGATCAACGCCAACTTGTACAAGTTGCTCACCTACTATGTCATAGGTGTTTGAAAGAGCTGTAAGATCTGGTAATGACAATAATCTATCATCAAACCCATGCAGTTTCTGACCAAAGTTTGCTAATTCATGCGCATAATCTGCATTTATCCTTACTTCCTCCGATATTGATAATTCCTGCTGTTGAGAAGCTTTAAGCTGTTCATTAACCCAAGCCAATACTTCCGTTGGCTTTTTGGGCGTCCCCACCACAAAATCGTGTATGTCTTGTCTATTAAATTCTAACTTCTCTAACTCAAATCCTTCAGGTGTATAAACTAAAGAGCCTTTTATGTCACCGCCAGATTGAAAAAATTTCTCCCACCTATGCTGGGATAGTTGTGTACCCTGAACCCCTTCCAAAATAAACTTTAAATTTTTTAATTCAAAATCGATTACAATCTGTCCTTCCCGATTTCTGTAATTCAATGTGGAAAATTGAGGTTCTACTTTTGCTGAAATACCAAATTTATCGAACGAGGCCAAGAATATACTAAGCAAATGATTTGTTATAAAAGCATCCTTTATATTCTGAACGTAAGCACTTTTGATAGATTCATAAGCACCTTCGATGCCTAATGCTTTGTCACATTCTTTCTGCGCAAAATCTTCATTCTCCCTATTTTGTTTCTTAACTGCTGGATCTGCATTACCCTGCGGCTTTTCTTGCTTTAACTCTTGCAAATCCTTACATCTAGCTATTAGTTTTTTTATTAAGTCACTGTCCTCTATAGTTATAACTTCTGTACCGTGTTTAGCTTCCCTAGCAAACTCAGGATAAAAGCCGTCACTCCATTCTAACGCATTCACATTTTTGTGTGCTGTGAAAACCCCACCGCCCCTTAACGCCTTCACAAACTCATCATCTATACCGACAAATCGCGAGGCAATAGCAGAAAACTGTGTTGAATCTACAGTAAGACTTGGATCATAAGGCTTACTGACTACCGCTGGAGCAGTAGAACCTGAACCTTGTCCAGATGTAGCTCTAGGCGCTGATGGCGGTGTAACAGGAGATGATGGTCGAGGGGCAGCGCTACTTGAAGATCCACCACCCGAAGACGTAGCGGCAGTGGGACGAGGAGACGAAGGCCTTTGTGGCGACGGTGATGGCGGTCTTGCCGCAGGACCTGAGGTTTTTGCCGACCTCGGCACAGACGCTGGGGTAGGTATGAACAATGCTGCTGGTGGAGTCGCGGGCTGAGTAGTAGCGGTTGTTGTTGATGCGGCAGCAGGAACAGCAGAACTTGCTATCGCGTTTCCTTTTGATAGTATTACCCTATCCAGCTCCTCTAAAAGCATCTGAGGATATTTCGTTCCCTGCAAACCAGGCTTGTTTTCTATTCGATTTTTTATCTTTTTCAAATCTTCAGAATCAGCAGCATTAAGCAATTCTATAAATCTTGGTTTATTGTCATTCCAAAAAGTATTTCTAGCCTCCTCTTTATTTTCCCCATTTTCCACTTTGACATCTCTCAAATCCTTCAGAAACTTCTCGAACTCATCCAATACTTGGATTTCTTGTGACGCCGGTTTTACTGCTCCCATTTTTGGGGATGCGGGTGGTGGGGTGGTGGTTGTAGCTGATGCAACGGTTGAAACAGCTGTTGGCGATGGCGCAGCCGCAGTCGATGGTGCAGGTCGAAAAGCAGCGGAAGTTGAAATTGAAGCTGTTGGAGCTGCAGCAACAGCTGGCGCGGGTTGAGGAGGAGCTGTGGTGGTTAATGAGGCAGCTAGAGTAGCAGAAGAAATTATCGTAGACGGACTAGTTGCCAACAACGTTTGTTGCCGCACAATTTTCAATGTTTCTTCCTGAATAATCTGAGGTAAATTTGTTTTTACAAAATCCGCAACTATAGCAACCCCGTATTGCCCAGAACCACCATGCCCATCAAATACGCAATATATCATTGGGTTTGTAACATCAGCGCACAAAAGCGTCAGATCGTCCGAATAAACGTCTGTCCTTCCGAGCGATTTTGTTGTTTTCCACAAACGTTCTACAACTTTTTGATTAGTTTTCTCTTTTTGAACGGCTAGGTGCACATCTTGAACCTTCATGTGAGTGTCCTCACACACGCCATCGCAACCCATAACTAACTTTCCAGGACCCTGAAGCGGCAGGGTCTGAATTTCTGGTTCATGAATTAGACCATCTTTCTCAAAATTAGTATCACCCAAAGCCCGCGAAACCATGATACCAAGACGACCACCAACCCTTACATTTTCACCTGTGTATTTGTAACTCGGAGCTGCTTTTTTACAGCGCTCTAGTTCCCCGGGATTACTCAACTTATGTGCCACTGTCAGTGCATGTCCTCCTTTTCCATCAACTGCATAGGCTGAAGAATCACCAACACTTGCAACAGAAACACCATGTTTTCCATTCGGAAGATTATATGTCATCGCAACACAAGCTGTTGTACCAGCAAATTGCGCTTCTTCTCCAATTGTATCCTTAATCCGCTGTTGAACTATTGCAAAACTACTTCTCAAAATTTCAGGTATCTGTTTAGAAGGATCCACCAAAGATCCTACATCAGGCATAGAAGCAACCAACATTCTGTCCTGCCCCGCTCGATGATCTTCTCTCCGTCCATAAACAGAACCATCTTTACTTAGCAAAATTCCTTGTCCCATTTGTACTGTTTCTACCAACTGAGTTGACTCATTTTTCTTCTCGCCTTTCTCGAACGTTATTTTTTCATCTAACTTCGGGATAGGAGACGACGAACCACCCGCTGAAGCGGTAGGAGTAACTGGCGTTGTTGTTTTAGGTGCACTACTTGACATAAAATTCCCTCGAACCGAGAATAAAAATATAACTTATTGATTTATAACAATATTTCGTAGACATGTTTCTACGATGTTTTTTACTTACATAATCTACTTTGTAGTATAGCAAAAAAACTCTTAAATGTCTCTTAATAATTGTAATTGACCTTGCTTTTTTAGTAGGCTTGTATGAAAAATTCCATACCAATAGCCCTTATTTGTGCAATAGCGAAGGTGGTGGGCTAAAAATGAACGACTAGTTAGAAGGACCAGGGCCTGCCGCTGATTCTTCGGCTGGCGTTTGAACTGTGGCTGCCGGAGCTGTACTTTGAAACAAACTCGACGCTTTTTTAAATAAATTGAAGCGATTTTCTTTTTCTTGAAAAATTACTCTGTGATTTTCGAATCGAGCTAACACTCTTTGCACCCTCTCATCTTTTACTGCAAGATCTCGCGATCCCAAGCTATCATACACTTCTTGAGTTACTACTCTAGCTTGCTCTAAAGCTTCAAGAGCCTCTGACCGCGTCGAGAACGTCCAGGTAATAGCTTCTCGCAGATAACGAGCTTTTTCTATAAAAAATGACATAACGCTCTCTCCCAAACAACACAATAGCTAACACTGTAATATTCTATTCCTTTTCAACAAAAATCGCTACGACTATTTAGGCGACCCCACCGTAGAAGAACTAGCTTGTACCGTAGTAACTGGAGGCTCTGGCGGCTGCTTTCCCTGCAATCCTTTTCCTTGCGCAACACTAGTAGATGCCGGTGTTACCCCCAATACCCCATCAAGTCTATTTGCCACCGCCTCTGCCTTTTGTAAGGCGGCTTCGGGTGCCAAAACATGCAACATACGTCCTGTAGATGAAGAAGATGAACCATCACCCATTGTCACAGGCTTACTTGTCGTAGCCGGCGCTGTAGGGCTGGTGGTTGTTGTAGTGCTAGCGGCAGGAGATGCAGATTGCCGCAAAGTAGCTTCCGAAATAGGCGGCAAGTCAAAGCCTTCTAATCTAAACCCAAGTTCTGGATGTATCGTATTTAACACGAATCTTGCCCTGCCAGGATACCGTACATTAAGAATTTCTAAGTTTGTAGTGGTTAATGTAATGCTATCAAAAGTTATATCTATAAAAATACGATCCAAACCTTTTGCTTTGCTCATAATTTGCTGACGGTTACCAAAATCCATCACCATCAAACCACTGTCGTTTTTGGGTACATTGTCTTGCATTATACCTACAACTTTTCCAAAAATAGTGTCCTGTTGGTAATGTGTTTTTAAATGAGTATAAATATTTTCAGATTTTAAAGCAGTATTTAAAGCTTTAATAAATCTAGGGGGAACTTCTGGCTTTTCCTTATCCTCCTTAAATTTTTCTTTATCTAAACCAACGATAAGCAAGCTTCCTCTAATAAAATCTTTCCACAACGTTTGTGTACTTTCTGGATCCTCAACTTCCACACTCACCGCCCGCAATGTAGCCGCAAGAGGCGCAGATGGAACTGGCAGAGCCGAAAACGAAAAACCTGCTGTGTTTCCTAGTGGCTTAGTAGCACTCGCTGGCTTCGATGTAACCGCAACACTCGCAGCAGGCGCTGCGTTAATTGGCGGTAATGTCACCGTATACACAAGGCCTGGTCTACCTGTTGGCTTAGTCGTGGCTGGGAGAGCAGTAACACTCGAACTAGCCGCTGTGGTTGTAGCCGCAAGAGGCGCAGAGGAAGCTGGCAAAGCTGAAAACGAAAAACCTGCTGTGTTTCCTGTTGGCTTAGTAGTACTCACTGGCTTCGATGTAACCGCAGCACTCGCAGCAGGCACTGCGCTAATTGACGGGGTCACCGGATGCACACGGCCTCGCCCACCTGTTGGCTTAGTCGTAGCAGACGATGAGGAGCTTGTTGCCACACTAGAGGGCAATGGGGGTCGAGTTGTTGTCGATGAAACAATTGATGCGGATATGCTTTGTGTAGCAGAAAGGCGAGCCTCTTCTTGAGCTCTGGTTGCTAATTCTTGCCAATCCTTCTGCGTTAACTCCCCCAAAAACCACCTACGCATAAATAGGTCACTAAATTCCACACTTACGAGTTTAAAACCTTGCTTGGGATCTAAAACGTATTTAGTTCTTATCCTGCCTGGAATTTTTACAGAATAACTCGGAAGCCAAGAAGATTCTAATTTTTGATAAATTGGATTGGCAAATTCTCCCTCTAAAACAATATTGCCCGCGGCATCTCTATATAAATTAGCAGAATGATCATCGTTCTTGAGAGTAGAATATGGTTGAAGAGCTTCGCTAATAGCATCATGCACACGTTCAGGTAACTCTGTATCTGCCAAACTCGCCGACAGCGACTTTAATTTAGGAAAATTTTTTTCAGTAATTGTAGGAAGCGGTACTAAAAATTTTCCTATTGGATCATAATAATAAGCTGCTTGAAATTTTCCCTCAGCATCAACGCTCTTTACCATAGCTGGATATGTTACTTCAGAAAAAGTTTGACTCACCCAACTCAAATTATTTGCTAACTGAGGAGTCAAACCCTTCACAGATGTCACAAGATAGTTACAGCCGATTGGGCTCTTAGCAGCCATCATCGTTAGTTGTGATTTTATTTCACCACCCATCAAACCTTGATGATAGTAATCATTGATAGCTTTGAAAGTCTCTACTTGCTGTTTTTTGTCTACATAGGTTCCTAAACGCTCACCAAGAACAGCTTTAGCAGCCTCCTCTTGGGACATTGCCTTACCACGAAGCAATGTTAAATTTATATCGCTGGTGCAACTTCCAGAATTAACCAAAATCCCCCTGTTTATATCAAGCATGAAAGATGTTACGGAAGATCCACTGATCGATTCAGAAACTCCAGATCCACCTATCGATTCAGGAACTCTAGATCCACTGACCCATTCGGCTTCACGAAGTATTCCCAAAGGAGATTTTTTAGAAAATTTTCTATTTTTAAGATCCCTATTTGTCATAGTCAATTTAGGATCATACCCTTGGGCAGTCTCAGAAATAACTGGTTTAAAACCATCTTGCTCTAAAACATACTCGTCATCCTTATAACCAGGCTTACGCTGAATTTTGCCAGCATGCTCATACATCAAGTCATAATAATGAACATTCAGACCAACTTTTCCGTCTTTTCTACGAAACAAATTAATTTGCTTTTTTGCTAAAAACCTATCCCCTTCCGGCAATCGCGCTTGTTCCTCGCGTTCGCTTTTATTTAATAAATCTGGATCATAACGACTAAGCAACAATTCATAATTACCTGCTCCAAATGTACTTTTTAAGAGTTCAGCCGCAGTCTGTGGCACGTTAGACCCTGGTTGTTTCGCAACTACAAACCGAGAAAAACCATCAAAACCTATTACATTATCATCAGAACCTGCTATTTGTAGCACTAAATCAGCAAAATCTTTTTTAAATTTGCTTTCCCTTAAGTCTGCAACATAACTATCAAAACCAGGTATTAATGTAGCGTCAAATTTAATTTGCGATGGAGCAGATAATGGCGATATTGTCGCAGAGGTTGCCGGAGTAGGAAGACTCCCAAACGAAAAACTTGAAGTAGACATAGAAGGTTGAGCCTGGGAAACCACAGGAGGTTGGACCGCAGACGCAGATCCAGACGCCCTTGTAGGCTCTGGAGATTTAGCACGCCGTGGCGAAGTGGGTCGCCTTGTAGACGCGACGCTCACTGGAGGCGCAGGGGTTGCAGGTGTTGTAATTTGTTCCCGTGTGGTGGAGCTGCTACCACCACCTTCTCGTTTTGCTGCTGACACTCCTGTTCCATCAACCAGCACAAAATCTTCTTCAATTGGGTCCGTTTTTGATTGAGCAGGAGATGGTGCTGGTGCTGGCGCAGAAGCTGTGGTTGTCGTCGAACTTGCTGTCGTCGTTTTTGGTTTAGGCATAAAAACCTCCCTATACAAAAATCATACCCAAAGTCTGCGTATATTTTACCAGAACTGAACTTCAAAATCCAACTCATTGATTTAAAAAGAAATCATGTAGACATGTTTTTTAGAAAAAAGTACGGGGGCAGGTCTAACATATCGCATTTTGTTAGATGTTAGACCTGCCCCCAGCCTATTTTACTTAGGTACTTTAGATGATTCTTCGCCCACAGTCTTAGATTTCACCCATCCTTGTGATGGTGGATCGGCATTTACGGACCCACCTGGTGGAACCGGACCACACACTGAACTTGTAGATTGTGAAGAAGCGGAACTCACAGAAGCTGTGGCGCTTGCTGGTGCAGCAGCCACTGGTTTAGCTTTTACCTTGCCTATCTCTTCTTTAGCTTTCCCTAAATATTTTTTAAGTTGCTGGATAACACCTGTAACTTTAGAAGCTCGCGGATCTTTTTTTGAAACATCTGAAACATCAAGAGAGCCTTCAGGCGAAACTGGTTCAGGCGATCTCGCACGCCGAGTTTTCTGGGTAACCACTGGAGCTTCAGGGTTTCCCGCTTTTAATTTTGCAAAAATTTCGGCTGAATTAGCAGTACCTGGATGTATAGTATTCATTTCAAGCGAATTTGGCTCTGGCGTCTGCTCTTTAGACGATCTCGCACGCGGTGGCGTAGAGCTGCGCGTGGAAGCTGCTGTTACCGTACCCTCACTCCTACTCGGTGGAGGCTCTGGCCGCTGCTTTTTAGGCGATTTCGCAGGCGCCGGAGTAGAAGCCACAGAAGCTGCGACGCTTGTTGGTGCAGCAGCCGCTGGTTTAGCAGGAGATGGTGGAGATGCTGCTGACGAAGGAGTTGTGGTTGTAGGCGCACTCGACGGTGCCAACGACGCACCCTCTGCTTTTAATGGGGGTAATAGCTCAATAAGACATACTAGTGCAGATTTCAATCCAAATATTATATTAAACGTAAACCCCTGCTCATTAGAGAGCTTAGAAATATCAAGCCGTTCCCCATTATCTGCATATGTTAATGTATCCTCTAATGCCTTCATTGCATTGTTTATTGTATCTTTAGCGTTTTGGTCATATGGTCCTTTTTCGTTATGTGCTTCTTCAGTTAGTTTCCTGGCAGCCTCCTTAATATTTTCATACGCCGGCTTATCACCATATATTTCGGCCAACTGATCGGCATAATTCTGAATATCTCTAAGCACCTCTTGCCGCCTAAGGCGATTAACTTCCAAAGCCTCTGGCGAAGGAGTTGTGGTTGCTTTCGAACTTGCTGCTGAGGAAGGTAAAAGAGCTTCTACCGCTCCTAGCGCAGGAAGACCCTGCGCAAATTTTTCTAAATGTTCCTTCAGATTTTTTTCCTGAGTTATTAGCTGCAACCCCCAATTCGGATCTATTACGGAAATATCAACCCCTAAATCAGTTATTGCAAAATTCAATTCTCTTCGAGCGAATAAATATTCTTGCGCGTTCCGCTCATCTACGGGGGTTTTTAATACTTCCAATATATATGGAATCTTATTGAGAATAGTCCGGACGCGAGAAGAAACTCTGGAACGAAGAACCTCTGCGCTTGGTTTGATCAAAGCAATATCACTCTTGATATCCTCGATAGCTGCAGCGCTTGCTGGTGAAGCAGCTGGTTTTATTGACTCACTGGCAACAGAGGAAGAAGAACCAGGTGCACTTGGTGCCGACGTACCTTGTTTAGCTCTAGCTACAACCTCCCTTGGGTTGGGACGATTGCCACTTGCTTTTGAAAACTTCTCTATCTTTTCTGCTGCTTTAGCAACATCTTCACGTAACTTGGCAGCCCCAGGAGATAGTTTACTGGCAGCAGAGGAAGAAGAAGCAGATAGTGAAGCTTCACTCGCAGAAGAACTACTGCTAGAAGCAGTGGTAGTAGGAACTGGTAATGGGAGTAATTTATCATTCAAAGACATTAGTTCCCCTCGCAATTCCATTTTCTTATAATAGATAGATAAATCAGGTATTGCGTACATTTTAATTTCTGTATCATATGACAGTTGGTCTAATTCCTTTTTTGTTTCATCTATTCTCTGTCTAGCTTTTTGGTTGAATGGATTTTTAGTTAAGGTCTTGGCAGCCTCCTTAATATCCCCATACTTTGACTTATTATTTTTATCCATTACGGCCAACTCATCGGCTATTTTCTGAATAGTTTCAAGCGTCGTTTGCTCTGGGGTCCCAGCGTGCAAAGCGTCACCCAATAATCCGCTTCTTGTGTTTTTAGCCATACAAACCTCCTCATATAAAAAATCACATCCAAATCCTGTGTCTATTATACCAAAACCCAACTTCAAAATGCAAGTTATTGATTTACAAACAAATCATATAGACATTTATTTTACGTAGCTTGAGCGAAGGGGGTGTTTTTTTGAAGAAAGCACGAGGTCCATGACATGCCGCCAGACCTGCGTTTTATGCAAATGCGAAGGTACGTTTATTGAAGATTAGCTGAGGGAGCTTCTTCTGCCACATTTGCAGCCTGGACCGCCTGAGCGTTGAATTTAAAGATCTTAAAAAAGTTAAAATGATTTTCTCTAGCTGCAAATGTCTGCTCATGCCCCTGTAAAGTTGCACGTGCTTTGTTAACAAAAGGATCATTCACCGGGTTATTTTCTTTAGAAGCAATCTGACAAACCTTTTCATATACTTCTCTTTCTTTCTGCAACTTTTCCAGCACGTCATAGCGCTCTGAGAATATCCATTTGAGAGATTTTCCTAAATTATCAATAAGTAATGCGACTTTTTTCATAAAATTTACCTACAAAATGTAACGATACATATAGCTATATTCTATCACACATCAAGCCTATAGCCAATCTTAACTATTCAGAGTTGGGGGTTGAGATTGAGAAGTAGGCTTCGGAGCTGTACTGGTCATCCATCCGTGGGGCTCAGACTGAGCGACCGCTATCTTAATGGGAGGCTTAGTCTGAGCAGCCTCTCTCTCAGCGGAGGTCTGCGATGTTGCCTGTAGAGCCTGCTCTGTCCCGCTAGCAGCTTTATTAAAATTTTTTACTGCTTGTTGCATTTCGCGCGACGGCTTAGCGGCAGATGGCGTCATAGGCTGCGGTGAAGTGGAGCTCCCAGAAGCTGCGCTTGCTGGTGAAGCATTTGCCTCTAAAGCACTCACGCCTCTGGTCTGTTTAAAATACTGGTCAGCAACTTTAATAAAATCCTGCGCTGATTTCAAAAAATCACAGATCTTTATGTCGGGATTTCCATTTTGTTTATTTTGCTTATCCAACTTGTTAACCGTACGTTGTAAGCCTTGTAAACTGTCTGCAGCTGTTTGATCCGTGATGTTAGATACTTTATCGAAGACATTTTGTATTTTTAGAGAATATGGAACGCCTCCTAGCATTGATATACTTGATTGAATCGCCGGCAAAGAAGACAAATACAAGTCGTTGGATGATATTTTAGATGATGCTTCAACCACCTCAAAACCATTATCTTCAGCTGTATCGATTCCTTCTTGTTGTACACTTGAAGCAGCTGCTGGTGTAGCGGTGGATGGTGGAGATGCTGCTGGCGAAGGAGTTGTGGTTGTTGTCGAACTTGCTGCTGTTGAGAGAATTGCTTCTGCTGAAGGAACTTGGTCAAACCTTCCTGCTTCTAAGTACTTCTCCAGCTCCTTCTCCAAACGTATTCGATTCGAATCCGGTTTTCCTTGTTCTAAGGAAATGCTAACCCCCAAACCAGCTATTGCAGCTTTCACTTTTGCTTGAGCGGATTGATCCGTTGGCGATTTGAGTAATTCATACACTACTTCTGGAATCTTATCGAGCCCACGCTTAAGAAAGAGGCGGTCTTCGGAACTAAGCTTACTGTCCGTACTGGCTTCTTTTGTAATACCTGTTACAAATTGTTTTAAATTTTCCCTAATTGTCTCTTGTTTAATAATTGTAGCCAAACGTTGCTGGGCTATATCTGCAACTGGAGCTTTACCATAAGCCGGTCCTTTGTTGCCCTGTTCATCTTTCGTTTGTCCACCATGCCCATCAAAAACACCATAAACCATACCAGCAGATTTAGCAGAAACATTAGAAAGTAACGCTGTTTTATCATCATCAAGCCCATTAGGGTTTGTAAGGGGTCTTTTCAACAGATTACTCACTATCTCTTCATTTGTTGGCTTAGGTGCATTACCCTCACTACGGCAAGCTTCCGCAACATCCTCCTTTTTCATGCTAGTATCAACACACACGCGGTCACAACCCATAAATAATTTTCCTGGGCCATTAAATACGTGGGTTTTAATTTCTGGATCATGCGACAAACCACCTTGCTCAAAAGATGTGTCTCCTAAAGCACGAGAAACAGCAAGCTTTCCTCCAACTCTCCCATTAACCGGAGGTGATTTTGACTGTTCACAACGAACTAATTCCTTGGGATTTTCCAATGTATGTTCGTTAGTTAACTTATGTCCCCCTGCGTTATCAACAACATACGCTGACGAATCACCAAGGCTTGCAACAGTAACAGCAGCCTTACCATCAGGAAGTTTATACGAAACAGCAACACAAGCTGTAGAACCGAAACCTTTTGGTATCTTTCCTTCTTTCTCTTGCTCCGCTGTCTCTGCCTGCAGGCGTTTAAAACTACGCTCCAAAATAGCTGGTACTTGTTTTTCTGGATCTTTTAACTGAGATAAATCAGGGACTTGTGCGAGCAACAACCTATCCTGTCCTGAACGATTATCCTCACGTTGTGCATAAATACCTTCCCCTTGCAAAACATCGTAGGTAGATATCTCAGGAGGCTGTAGTGCCCCATTCCAAGCTGCTTGTACTTTTGTGGAAGTAAAGTGCTTCCCTGTTATTCCTTCGACACCAATATTAAGCAGCTCAGACTTGATTGTAGTCCCAGCTTTTACAGGAGCTGCAGATGAAGAAGAACCACCCCCAGCCGATAAAGGCGGCGGAGTTGAAGTTGAAGAAGAACTAGCAGCAGGTTGGGCTGCAGCTGGATTGGAAACTGGGTCTGGCTGAGGTATACCTAGCTGAGGCATATCAAATGCTGCAAAAGGTGCGGCAGTTGGTTCAGAGGTTGGCATCGCAGTTGATGCCGAACCGTTCTTTTTCTCTCTTAAAACCTTACCCCGTGTTCCATTTGGTTTAGGCATCATAAAAACCTCCTCATACGAAAAACCACATCCGAAACCTATGCCTATTATACCAAAACCCAACTTCAAAATACAAGTTATTGATTTAAAAAGAAATCAGTGCTTGCCACGCCAAAGGCGTGGTAGACATGTTTGGTAGGGAACAGGCATTCTCTGTTCCCTACTTTAGCGAAGGGGATGTTTTTTAGGAGAAAACACGGGGGCAGGTCTAACGTATCACATTTTGTCAGATGCTAGACCTGCCCCAAAGGTTACTAGGAAGACTGCAGTGATCGTGGCTCATTTTTTGGTATTGCTTTTTGAATAACTCTCTTGTGTTCTTCAGTAATAATTTTTAAATTTTCTAGCTGCGTTGAGATACCATCCAAATCATAAATCTGTTTAGCTTCAATAGTTATTTCCTTATCTTTTTGTGAAAAACCATAAGGAAGACCTGGACCACCTTCTCTTGAGTGCATCAAGTTCAATGCACTAATACGTCGCAATATATTTTCGGCGTTTTGGACATTATTCACTGTCAGAAATATTTTGCTGCGTTCTACGCGTAGACCTAAAATGTGCTGAAAAAGATTTTGATTTTTTTTAGATTTAAACATTTTATATCCTCGTAATAATAAATAACCTATTTTGTTGCAGTTTATTGAACAGTGTTTGTATCATTTAGTTATACCGTGTGAAGATTGGCTCTCTCGAGCCTTTTCCGCTACTTGTTCTTCGGAAAGCTTTGGCCCTTGTTCCTTCTTACACCAGGATTGCATAACCCCGCCACTAGCATGAGTTACTTCCGATGTAGTTGCGGTGGTTTGCGGAGCAGCAGGAACTCCCGTAGTAGATATAGTTGCACCTACAACCCTCTCCGGCGTTGGCTGAGGAGGAACTGGCGCCTCTATGGTTCGAGACGGCGGTGGTACTGGTTTATTAATCATCTCAAACTCACCAATCTCAACAGCTTTTGGCGCTTCAGAGGTTGGAGTGGTAGTTGATGAACTAGCAGATGGGTTTTGCAATCTTTGAAGATCCTTTTGCATTGTAGCTATGCTTGTTAATCGCTGAGGAAAGGTAAAAATATTTCCACTTCTAGAGGAAACTCGAAGATGGGAAAAAATATTTTCCATCCTAGCAGGATCTAGTTGTCTCGATTCCATAGCAATTTGACTTAACAGATTAGGATCCTTATTAGCTAGATAAGTACGCATATTTTTGTACAATGATTCGCATAAACTAACCCCTTGATAAGGATCGAGATGATTTCCAGGATTATATCCACTCGCTTCTTCGGCTGGAACATATTTCCCATTTGCATCTGCTTCATTACGATAAGTAAAAAAACTACTACCTGCTACGTGTTGATCTACTTCACCTGTAAATGGTAGCTTTGGTTGTACACCAGCATCAATCAACTTCATGGTTATTTCGTCAAATATCTTCGCCCATTCAGCTGGAGATCGTTGTGGAGTCTCAGTTTCCGCATAAATAGTTATTTGTTTACGTCCTTGGACCGGCTTTGATAAGCCAAGTGGAGGTATTTCTGGCCTAACAACCTTGAAACCTTGCACCCCATGATTCATTAGGATTTGTTTAGTAATATCCCATCCTTTCGCAATATTGGGACTTATAGCACTTCCCTGCGGCCGCGAATCATCCAGTGCAATATGAAATTTCCAACCATGTTTATTTTGGTACGATTCAACACTCTCTTTTTGCATTTCATAAAAAGCACCACCGGGGAAGAAACCAATATAGTCTTGTGAAACAACTTGTTCTGGCCCACCTTTTTGCTGTTTATATATTTCTTTATAGGTAAACATATTAGGATATAACGCTTGCATTCCCGGATGTCTATATTATACCAAAACCCAACTTCAAAATACAAGTTATTGATTTAAAAAGAAATCAGTGCTTGCCACGCCAAAGGCGTGGTAGACATGTTTGGTAGGGAACAGGCATGCCTGTTCCCTACTTGAACGAAGGGGGTTAAGAATTACCGGGTTCAGCGTAGACTGGAGGATTAGAAAGCGAGGTCTGAACGGCCTCTTGTGCTGGATTTGCAGAGGTTGGGGCTGCTGCAGACAGCGGATTTTTCAAGACGGCATACTGAACATTTAATCTGTTAGTTTCTGTAACCTGGGCTCGCAAAGCATCAATAACCGACTTTACTTCAGGCCTCTCTAACGAGCATCCCTGAGCTCTACACTCATTTTCAATTTTCAAGAGCAGTTCTTCAGAATCTTTTGCAGATAAATTAGCAAGA